>Ga0208219_1000493_pt1 | contig 14166 bp, 14 predicted proteins | sample NGESurshal072012_7_FD_184469 | JGI IMG/M metagenome (GOLD analysis project Ga0208219, IMG submission 184469) | Arctic peat soil microbial communities from Barrow, Alaska - NGEE Surface sample 53-2 shallow-072012 (SPAdes) | ecosystem: Environmental > Terrestrial > Soil > Wetlands > Peat ...
GCTCGCCGCGAAGTGGCTGATCGGGCACGGCGAGATCGTTGACGCCATCCGGCATACTCAGGCCGCGGGTGACTGGTCCGACGCGGCGCGACTGCTCGCCGACCATTCGTTCGGCCTGACGCTGGACGGACAAGCGCAGACCATCGAGTCCCTGTTGCGCGCGTTCCCGCCAGCTGCCGTTACCGACGGCCCGGACATCCCTCTCGCGCGCGCAACCAGCGATCTTGCTCAGGGACGCCTGGACGAGGCTGCCGCCCACCTGACCGTGGCCGAAACCGCGATCACATCGACGCCGCCAGACCGCAAGCACCGCCTCGAAGTGGCGACCGCAGCGCTGAAACTGTCGCTCGCGCGGAAACGCGGCCACCTGGCGGGCGTAGTCGATCAGGTCAGATTCCTTGCCTCGCCGATAACCGGGCAGTCTGACGAGGACATCGCGCTCGACAGCGACCTGCGCGCGGTGGCGCTCATGAATCTCGGAATCATCGAAGCGTGGTCGCTGGGGAACCAGGACAGTGAGCGGCACCTGCAGGACGGCGCCGATCTTGCGCGGAAGATCAGACGTCCTTACCTCGAAGTGGCCTGCCTGGCTGAGCTCGCCTTCGCATCGAAGATCGAGCCCTTCGCAACTACCCGGCGGCGGTGCCTAGAGGCGATAGCCCTCGCCGAGCAGCATGGCTGGGACGCGGAACCGGTCATCTCGCCGGCGCTCGTGAACCTCGCAGGCACTCTCATCTGGACGGGTGAATTCGACGAGGGCGATTACTGGCTGCGGCGCACCGCCCGCGCCCTGGAGACAGACACCGGACCCCCTATGAGGCTGTTGCTGCACATAGGCACGGGCATGCTGCTGTCTGGCCGGCGCAGGCAGCGCGAGGCACTGGCGGAATACACCGCGGCCGAGCACCTGCAGGCGCAGCTGGAAGGCTCACACGCACTAGCGCATCAGCTGACGGGCTGGAGGCTGGCCACCCAGGCCCGGCTCGGGCAGCTCAGCGAGGCCCGGGCCTCGCTGGCAGCACTCGATGCGGAACTGGCAGGCTCCAGCGAGATCGGTAACGCCCGCGCGGCCATCTGCCTCGCCGAGGGCAACCCGGCCGCCGCTCTCGCCGCGGTCCGGGATGTCCTGAACGGGATAGCTCCTGCTATCGGCTACGTGACAGTCGTTGAGGCACACCTCCTGGCCGCGCTCGCGCACCGCGAACTCGCCGACCAGCGCGCTGCCACCGCGGCCGCCGAGTGCGCACTGGCCCTGGCGGAAGCGGACCGGCTCGTCCTGCCGTTCGCGATGACGGGCTCACTCGAGCTGCTCGAGGCCATGCCGCGGCATGAGACGGCTCACGCGGCCCTGCTGACCGACATCCTCGACGTAATGCGCGGATCATCGATATCGCCGGTTAATAAGTCTTCACTGGCAGAGATCGAGCAGCTCAGCCCGAGCGAGCTGCGGGTGCTGCGGTATCTGCCGACGAACCTGTCCCGGCCGGAGATCGCCAGCGAGCTATCGGTCTCGGTGAACACCATCAACACCCACATCCGCAGCATCTACGCGAAGCTCCAGGCTCAGGATCGTTCCTCGGCAGTGCAGCGCGCACGAGAGATGCGGCTGCTCTCGGCCGGCCTGAACAGCTAAACGCCAGCCGGACATCGCCGGGCGGCCAGCCCTGCCGAATCACAATCACCAGAACCAGGTGACAGCCACTCACCCGGCTGCTGCCTAACGTTGGCGAAGCAATTCCTGCCACGGGAGGCGATGGCACCCCAATGACCAGTCACGAGCAGCGCTATCGGCTGGGGCCGGTAACCGTGTCGCGCATCGGCTTCGGCGCCATGCAGCTGCCGGGTCCGGGGGTATTCGGGCCGCCGCGAGACCGCGGCCAGGCGATTACGGTTCTGCGGCGCGCCGCGGAACTCGGCGTCGATCACATCGATACCGCCCAGTTCTATGGTCCCGATGTCGCGAATGAGCTCATCAGGGCAGCGCTGCATCCATACCCGGAGCGACTGGCGCTGGTCAGCAAGGTTGGCGCGCGACGGGACCCGTCGGGCCAGGTGCTGCGTTTCGATTCGCCGGCCCAGCTCACGCAGGGAATCGAGGACAACCTGCGAAGCCTGGCAGTCGACCATCTTGCCGCGGTCAATTTGCGCCTCATGGACGATGCCAGGCCCGGCCAGCGCTTCGATGACCAGCTCACCGCGATGGTGAAGGCGCGCGACAACGGCTTGATCGGCGGCATCGGCCTCAGCAACATCACCCGTGAGCACCTGGTTCACGCGCTAGCGATCACCGACATCGCATGCGTGCAGAATCCCATGAACCTGGCCGACCGGCACTCCCTTCCCGTGCTGGAGGAGTGCGAGGCACGGGGCATTGCCTTCGTGCCGTTCTTCCCGCTCGGCTCGGCCTTCGCCCGAGGTAACCCGGTCCTGCGCAGCCCGCAGGTCGCGAGCATCGCAGCTCGCCTCGGCCGCACTCCAGCCCAGATAGCCCTGGCGTGGCTGCTGAGCTTCCGGCCGAACATCCTGCTCATCCCCGGCACCTCATCAATGCGCCACCTCGACGAAAACATGGCCGTCCGGGACATCGAGCTCGACGCAGCAGCACGCGAGGCCCTGGCCTCGGCGGGCTAGCACTGCCCGTCACCCCCTCAGCCAGCCAGTCCAACGACGACCGCGACGAATTGCTAGCTGCTGCCGGAGAATCCCTCGATCTGCTTAGCTCTCTCGTCGAGAATCTGCTGGACGCGAGCAGGCTGCAGGCCGGGGCGCTGGCGGTATTTCCCAGGCCAACAGATCTGGGTGAGATCGTGGCAGCTTCGCTGCACGGTGCCGGGCCGCAGGCGCGAACGGTGAAGGCGGATGTCCCGTCCGGGCTTCGCCAGGTCATAGCCGACTCGGCGATCTTGGAACGGCTCATCGTGAACCTGGTCGGCAATGCGCTGCGCTACTCCACTGCGGCGCCGCCGCTGCTGCTGACGGCCAGGGCCGTCGGGGACTGGGTGGAACTACGCATTATCGATCCTGGGCCGGGCATCCCAGAACCTGACCGGAAACGGATGTTCCTGCCCTTCCAGCGGTTCGGCGACCAGAGCAGCAGAGTCAACGTCGGGTTCGGACTCGTGGTGTCCCGCGGCCTGGCGGAGACGATGGGCGGCTCCGTGCATCCGGAAGAGTCTTATGGTGGGATTCCTTCCAGTGTGCTGGTTCGCGGGCTGGGGCGGGTGCCGCCGTCAGGGCACCAGGATGATCTTGCCGAGGGCGGTCCGGCCGGAGGACTCGCCCAGTTCCATGGCCGCGGCCACTTCGGCCAGCGGGTAGCGGGCGGCGATCTTCGCGGTGAGCACGCCGTCGCATAGGAGGCCGAACAAGTGCGTGAGATCGGTGCGCAGCCGGGCCCGGAACGCTTGCCGCTTGGCTGAGTCCGGCTTTCCTGCACCTGCCCAGACGTTGTAGAAGCTCGCGTGCTTGCGCGTGGGCAGGTAGTTCCAGATCGCCAGTTTCGCCAGCAGCCGCAGGAAGCCGGGCAGCACAGGGCTGGTGTCATCGAGCTTGCTGGCGATGCTGTAAGAGACCAGGGTGCCGGTGCGGTTGAGCAGCCGGTAGGAGCGGGTGACGCTTGCGCCGCCAAGGTGGTCGAGCACGGCGTCCACCCCGTGGGGAGCCAGTTCCCGGACTCGCGCGGCCAGATCGGGCGGATGTGGATCCCGGAAGATAGCCGGAGCCGCGCGGGATCTGATAGCACCCCGAACTGACTGTTCTGCACTGCTTAGCCCCGGTGGAATGGGAATCCCCAGGTGGCGCGTTCGGCGATCCGGCGCCACACCAGGCTCAAGCCACAGTCACGCTAGGTGAGGTGCTCTCGTCATTCGCGTTCCACCACGCGAAGCCCCCGTTGCGGCGTCCACGACTCGATGACCAGCAACGTTGCCTCCGGGTTCAGCCGGGTGGCGACGACCTCGGAAATGTCGGCAAGAAACAGATCTCCACCAGGCCCTTCGCCGATCGGTCCGGCGAGAACCGCCCGCCCGGCGATCTTCGCCTCGCCCGGCCACTCGGCCTCCTTACCCTCCGCGGGGTGAAACGCCGGGCCATGCAGGGCGAACCTCGGATCCCGCCTCAGATCCGCACCCTTGCGCGCCGCCGGCATCGACCCGAATCTGAGCTCACCGTCAGCGAACTCGCACTCGATGCCCGAGATCCGTGGCGAGCCGTCGGCCCGCAACGTCGCGATCGTCTTGTGCCTGCCCGCGTCGAACAGCCGCCGCACCCGCGCCGCGAACTCGGGCTCCGCCTGCTCCAGGTCCTTCCACGCTGCCATGGCCACAGTATGGGCCCGGCCCTGCCGTAGACAGGCAACCGGTCAACATTTCCGGACGGTCCATCACGGAATGTAGTTTGCGCTGCCTGCCGCTTGACGAGGGATATCCGCCGCTAGGACTGCTGTCCATGGGGGTGGATCGATCGTTCCGCCCGCTCAGGAACGGATATTGTGCAGCCAGAAAGAACCCATGGGGCTGGCGGTCGGCCCGTATCGCCCGTCAGTGACCCAATAGCGGCTGGCTAGCCATCTCCGGCGGGGGAACGCAGGCTGGATTGCTCCGCGCGCCGGGCTTCAGGCTGGCCCTGTTTCCGGCCTGCAGCCTGCTGGGTACCGGTGCCGTTGGGCCACAGACGTTTCTAGTCCCACCAGAAGGTCCAGATCGGCGCGCTGACGAGCGCGGCCGTAATACCGGGAACGTCCCTCAATCCCTGCCCGGCGCATTCGTCGGCGAAGACGCTGTGCTCAGCGGCGATCCTGCTGGCGTGCTCGAGGGTGCGCGGCGGCCGGTCCACAAGCAGCCGCAGTTCCGCGCCCGGGTGCAGCTTCAGCAGCGCGGTCCCCGAACCGGTCTTCAAAGGACCGCAGCACGGCCCCGACCCATACCGCGTTCGCGGACACCTGCACCGGCCCGAACTCATACGGGTCGACGCCGAAAGTGGCCCAGCCGGCCATGGCAGGCACATCCGCGGGCCGCGCAGCCGGGACCAGCCCGATCCGCGCAGGACGAAGCGATGCTAGGGCGCCATCCCACTCGGCCTGGCTCAGCCTGCCATCGGCCGGGGGCGTCAGCCCGGGGAAGGGCTCCGGCTCTGCACCGGGTTCAGGCTCACCGGATCCGGCTGGTGGCCATCCGGCGTTGCTTCGGCCGATCTCATTCAGGCGGCTCAGTTCGTTGGCGGCAGGGTCGGCCATCACCTTGAAGATCGCGCCGGCGGTGTCGGCCAGGCTGCGCCCTCCCGGCGGAGGCTGGTCCAGGCCAAGGAACCGCGTGCTGAGCGCGGCGTCAAAGATGGCCCGTCCTCTGGCAGCTCCCGCGAATGAGGTATCCACGGCTCATCTCAAGTCATCCCTGCGCTCGCGCGCAGCCAACTTGCCCGGACAGCACAGCTCGAACAACCCAGTACCAGAGCGCACGGGCGGCTGGGTCAACCCGTCCAGCGCCGCATTGCGGCGATGACCCGGCCCGTTGGCGCCTTCTTGCGTCACGCAACCCGGCTTCGTCACGATGCTGATGTACTATGCTTAGAGTCATCACTAAAATTAGAGTAAACTCAATCTGTCTCGGAAATGGTGCCCCGGCAGGTGCGGCGGACGCGGCCGGTCGCGACGCGGCTGCTGCTCTCCGTAACCCAATTGCTTCACAAAGGACTGACTATGCCGACCTACGCTGTCACCGGAGCTTCAGGCCATCTTGGGCGTCTCGCGGTTCAGGAGCTGCTGGCTCGTGGAGTGCCCGCATCGGATGTGGTCGCCGTCGTGCGCACCCGGGGCAAGGCTGCCGACCTCGCCGGTCGCGGGGTGCAGGTGCGTGAGGCGGACTACTCCCGTCCAGAGACCCTGGGCGCGGCGCTGGCCGGCGTGGAGCGGCTGCTGCTGGTTTCGAGCAGCGTGGCGGGTCAGCGGGCCGCCCACCACGCCAACGTCATCCGGGCCGCCAAAACAGCGGGGACTTCCCGGGTCGCGTACACGAGCATGCTCAACGCCGGCGGCTCGACCAGCCCGCTGGCCGGCGAGCACCGGGACAGTGAGCGTGCCTTGGGGGAGGCGGGCGTGCCGTTCACCGTGCTGCGCAACGGCTATTACACGGAGGGTTATACCGGCCAGATTGGCGAGTACCTCGAAGCTGGCGAGATCGTCGGCGCGGCCGGCATCGGCAGAATCTCGGCGGCTCCGCGGCGGGACTACGCTGCTGCCGCTGCTGCGGCACTGCTTGGAGACGAGGGAGCGAGCCGGACGTACGAGCTCGGTGGCCCGGCCTTCGACCTGCCCGAGCTCGCGCGGATCATCACCGAGGTCACTGGCGCGAAGGTGACCTACCGTGACCTGCCGGCCGGGGAGTACGCCTCCTGGCTGCAGCGAACCGGCCTTGATGAGGCGACTGCTCACTTCGTGGCCGCCCTCGATGCCTCCATCGCCCGCGGCGACCTCGAGACCAGCAGCCAGGACCTGGCTCGGCTGCTGGGGCGCCCTCCCACGCCCCTCACCGACGTCGTAGGCGTGGCGCACGACGCCGTCCCGAACGCGGCACGCGACGGCCGCGAACACTGAAATGTTGCACGCACCACCACGGCCAACCCGGCCGTGAACTGGCCCATCACCGACCAGGAAAAGGAGCAATCATGCCCATCACAACCAGCAACACCGATCGGACCGCACACCTGCTCACGCTCATGAAGAAGGGCGATGATGCCTTCAACTCCCGCGACTTCGCAGCGATGAACGCGGTCCATCACCCCGACATGATCGCGCACATCCCGGGGAATGCAGAGCCGATCCGCGGACGGGCAGCGCACGCCGCAGCGATGACGCAGTTCTTTCACATCTTCCCCGATGTCCACGTCGACAACGACCCCTACCCAATCCAGTTCGGAAGCGGCGACTGGATCACCGTGATCAGCCGCACCACAGGGACCTTCACCGGGGAGATGATCCTGCCCGACGGCAACGTGATCGCCCCGACAGGAAAAGCGTTCGACCTCGAGTTCGGCCAGACCGTCAAGTGGGACGGCGACCAGGTCACCGAGATCTTCGCCTTCTGGGACTCCGCTTTGCAGGCGCAGCAGGTCGGCCTCGCCTAGTCCCGAGCGCTGTCGGCCGGGCCGCAGGCAACCGGATCTTGCGAGCCGGCCGGCGCGCTCAATCAGGCAAGCGTCGACCGGGGCCACCTGTCAGTACCGGTGTTCCTCATTGCAACCGCTGAGCAGCGCGCTGATGGCAGCAGCGACCGTTGTCCGGTTACCGCAGTGCTGGCGGTCGTGAAACGCTGAGCCAGCGGTCGAGCTCGTCGAGGATGTTTTCAACGATCGGGTACAGCTCGTCAGCGATCTTCGCCTGGCTCTGGCCCTCGCGGGTGCGCTGGCCGGCCTCGCTGATGATGATCTGGAACACGCCGGCGATCGCGATCCCCTGCAGCCTGGCGACCTCCGGCGGGACCGCGGTGGTGTCGCTGATGGCGCTGGCGAGGGCGGTGGCCTGGCGGTCGATCAACTCCAGCGCCAGCCGGTGGACGGCCGGACTGATGGCCGCCAGGTAGCCGAGCTCGCCACGCCAGAGCTCCGGCGGGATGCGGCGAATCCCGGCGACGGACTCAAGGACGAAGTCGCGGATGGCAGCCGCCGGAGTAATAGCGGGCGACCGGGAGCGGATCAGGTCACACAGCCGATCCTGGACCTGCTGCTCGCGATCGGTGACCAGCTGCTCCTTGGTCCGAAAGTAGTTGTAGACCGTTTGCTCGGCGACCTCGGCCTCACGCGCCACGTCACTGACGGCGACATGTTCATAGCCGCGGTCGGCGAACAGGCGCGCTGCGGTATCGGCGATGAGCCGGCGGGTCCGCGCTTTCTTGAGCTCGCGCAGTCCGGTGCTGGGCATCTCAACAGCCTAGCAGTCATGCTCTAAGTTTAGACTAAACTCTAGAAGTAGAGTCGGCTATCTATCTAAGGGTGAGCCTGCAATGCCCCCGCAACTGATGGCGATCCTGACTCGTCGGCCGTGGGACGCCTGGCAGCGGATCCTCGAGTTTCTCAACCCGCAGGCGCGCACCCGTAGCTGTCGCGACCTGCGCTGATCTCGGCGGAAAATAAATGTAGTAAACTCTAAGATCAGAGTAAACTCTAAGGTTCGACGAGTGCCGGATCCGGCCAGATTCGCTCGCCCGCGAGCCTTCAGGCACCTCCATCTCGGCCAAAGGAGACATCACCATGATCCTCATCACCACGGCCGGCAAGGTGGGCTCAGAGGCAGCACGCCTGCTTGCTCAGCAAGAACAGCCGGTGCGGGTACTGGTCCGCGACGCGGAGAAGGCGACCGTCCTGGCGCAGGCAGGAGCAGAAGTCGCCGAGGGGGATCTGGACGTCCCGGCGACCATCGACGCAGCGATGCAAGGCGTCTCGGCCGTGGTGCTCGTCAGTCCGGCGATAACCGCCCAGGAGCTGAACGTTATCGGCAGCGCCGTCCGCGCGGGCGTCGGACACGTCGTGAAGATCACCAGCAAAGCCTCAGCGGACTCGCCCATATCCCGGCGGCGCGCCCAGGCCGAAATAGAGAACAGGCTGATCGCCTCCGGGCTCGGCTACACGCTCCTGAGAAACAACGCCTACATGCAGAACTTCCTTATGCTGGCCCCCGCGATCGCCGGGACGAGCAGCTTCGGCTCCTCGGCGGGCGACGGCCGTGTCGGCCTGATCGACGCGCGCGACGTCGCCGCTGTTGCCGCACAGATCGCTGTTTCACCCGCCCTGCACGCGGAGAAGACCTACTGGCCTACCGGGCCCGAGCGGCTCTCCTACTCAGACGCGGCAGCGGTGCTCTCGAAAGTGCTCGGCCGGTTGATCACCTTCCATCCTCTTACATTCGACGAGGAAAGACAGGCAATGATCGACGCCGGCGTCCCTGAAACCGCCGCGGAGGACAATGCCAGAGCGCTCAACCTGTTCGCCCAGGGCGACGCCGATTATGTCACCGACGACGTGCCCGCGATCCTCGGCCGCCCGGCGCGTACCTTCGAACAGTTCGCCACCGACCAGGCCGCCGCCTTCTCGTGAAGCTCAGGCAACTGCGGCAGCGGTGACTGCCCGGCGGTACGCCCCCTCTGAGCGCAATGCCGCCGAGACGCTGCGGGACTGGGGCTGCTGGGACGACTCATGGGAGGTGCCGACGCGAGGCGGGATCACTCAGGCCCGGCAGCGGCTGGGGCATGAGCCGGTGAAAGAGGTGTTCGCGCAGGTCGCCGTCCCGGTCGCGGACGAGGACACGGCGGGGGCCTTTCTTGGGCCGTGGCGGCTGATGAGCATGGACGGGTTCGAGTGGGACCTGTCGGCCACAAAGAAGAACATCGCCCCGTTCGGGTTCGCCGGCACCGGCAAGGATGAGGTGCGGGCGTGCTGGCGCAGGCATATTACGAGCGGTGGGAGCACGAGACCGGGAATGCCCAGCTCAAGACGTACCTGCGCGGGCCGGGGAAGGTGCTGCGCTCGCAGTCGCCGGACATGGTGCGGCAGGAGATCTACGGCTACCTGCTGACCCACTACGCGATCAGCGCCCTGATCTGCCAGGCCGCCACCGTGGCCGCCGTCGATCCGGGCCGGGTCAAGTTCAAGCGCACAGTCCGCATTATCCACCGCTGGGCCGCCGACCCGGCTTTTCCCCCCGGAGCAGCGGCTACGCGCCCTTGACCGGATCACGACCGACATCACCAGGCGCAAGAACCTCAACCCGCCGTGGCGTGGCCGGACCTACCCGCGGGTCGTCAAGCGCGCCCGGCACAACTCCTGCCGCGTCAAGAAACCCGGCGACCATGGCACCCGCCACGACGGCCCGCCCACCATCCGGCTCGTCAACCCTGTCCTGACCAAGTCCATGACCAGCATCGCAGCATGATCAAAAGCTAAGCGGCATTGGGTCTTGGGCCAGCGGGCAGCGAACTCGTCTCGGGCCCTGCCCCAGGCGGCTAGCGCCTAGAAGCATAGATCGGACGCGATCCTCGAGGTCAGGAGCGGACGGAGCGAGCTCACCGCTTCATGCGTGTGGGCATATCGGCCACCAGCCGCCAACGATCTTCCCCCAACTTCTTCGCTCCCATGTCACAGACGGCCGGGCTGTCTCGTCGCGGGGTTGAGAGTCCATTCTGGCATCAGGAAGGTGATGGTTGTGCGGGTGTTCGTGGCAGGTGGGGCTGGAGCCATGGGGCGGCGGCTGGTGCCGCAGCTCGTGGCCCGGGGCCACCAGGTGACGGCTACGACGACGAGCCCGGGCAAGTTGGGCTTGCTGGAGCGGCTGGGCGCGGACGGGGCCGTGATGGACGGTCTGGATGCGGTGTCGGTCGGTGAGGCGGTGGCTGCGGCCCGGCCGGACGCAATCGTGCACCAGATGACCGCTCTTTCCCTGGCGCATGCCGGAAAGCCCGATTTGAAGCACCCCGACCGCTTCTTCGCCACCACCATCCGGCTGCGCTCCGAGGGGACCGACCATCTGCTCGCGGCCGCTGAGGCGACCGGCGTATCCCATGTCGTCGCGCAGAGCTTTGGCGCCTTTAACGGCATCCGCGAGGGTGGATGGGTCAAGACCGAGGAGGACCCGATGGACCCGGGCCCGGCGAGCGCGCGCAAGGGGGCGGAGGCGCTCCACCACCTCGAGGACGTGGTCGTCAAGGCTGGTGGCGCGGCCCTGCGCTACGGCAGCTTGTACGGGCCGGGCGCCATCGACGACTGGGTCGAGCTCGTGCGCAAGCGGCAGTTCCCGCTGGTCGGGGGCGGCACCGGCTACTTCTCGTGGGTGCATCTCGACGACGCGGCGAGCGCTACCGTCCTGGCCCTGGAGCAAAACGCGACTGGCGTGTTCAACATCGTCGACGACGAACCAGCCCCGGCCAGCGAGTGGCTGCCTTACCTGGCTGCGTGCGCGGGCGCGAAGCGACCGATACGGATCCCCAAGTGGCTGGCCCGGCTGCTAGCAGGGGAAATGGCGGTGATCATGATGACCGAGGGGCGCGCGTTCTCCAACGCCAAGGCTAAGCGGGAGCTCGGCTGGAAACTGCGCCACCCGTCGTGGCGGCAGGGCTTCAAGGAAGAACTCGCATGACCCGGGCGGCATTGCCTCTGAGTGCCTGGGAACAGGACCGGCCTCTGCAGGTTGTAGCTTCGTCCAGCAGGGAGGCGCCCGTCGAAGCCTCACAGCGCAGGACGATCTGCGCAGGCACTGCCGTCTAGTTACTGGTCATTGGCACGGCGAAATACTCGGCGTTAGGCGCGATGCCTGTACCGCCCCTTTCCGACCCGTAAGAAAAACGGGAAAACCGCGACCCGCATCCTGTCCGACGACCAGATCGCCGACCACCAGCCCTGGTTCGACAACCACCGCCGCCTGCGCCAACTCATCGCCGAACTCGAAGCCCTCAGCCTCGCCATCGCCGAGGCCGACCCGCGCTGGGAACGCTAGCCAGCCAAGACAAACGTGGGAACCCAGCGCTTAACCCGTGGGCATTCCCCTAGCCGCAGCCCGTCCACGCAGGTCAACCCCAAATCCGAAGACCTGACCCAGGTCAGAGTGGTAATCCGAACACCGAACCACTGAGCATCCCTCCGCGAGGGGTATTCGGAGGGGCAAAGATTCGCCCGGAAGCTGGCCGTCTGACCAGCGATGACGTAGAGATCCGTCACCACCTCAGGCTTGGCCTGGCTATGCGCTTGCCCCGCTGCAGGGGTTCCGCGGGGCTCTGGCGCCGGCTGGGCGCCGTAAGTGAGATCAGCGCGCCGCCGTCAGGCGCTGGCGGCGGCGGTTGGCTACGTTGACCTGGTTAGCGCACCGGACGCTGCAGAAGTGGCGCCGCCCGTTGCGCGAGATGTCGATGAAGACGGTGCCGCACCTGGCACGGTTGCAGACGCGCAGGCGGGAGCCGGCTCCGTCGTCGATCGCATGCGCCAGCCCGGCTGCGGTGAGGGCCTTCACCCGGGAGGCCAGGCCGGCGCGGACGGAGGCATAGTGAAGGTGGAAAGGCAGGCCGGGGCCGTGGCTGACCAGCCGGGGGCGGCAGCCGGAGGCCACGAGCAGTTCATCGGCGTGCTGTGCTTTCCCGGTCAGGAGGGCGCAAATGCCGACCCTTCCCTGGACGGCCCCGAAGCCGGCCCCGCGACCGCTGGACAGCCCGGCCACCGTCATGGCTTCCCGCCTGGAACTGCGCCGGCTGCGAGACGTTCCGTCGTTCCTCGCCGCTGCCCTGCGGATCAGGCGCCAGATGCTGGCCTCGCCAGGCGTCCTGGGCCTGTCCCTGATCGCCAGGCCACTGCACCGGACGGCGCGGAGATATTGGTGGGCCAAGTGGCGGCTGACCCCATACCGATTCGGCGATCCGGCGCGTAGCGCTCGGTGCCAGCACCGAGCCGAAGTTCACCCTGCGTGACAGCCATCGTGCGGGCTTGAGGGGTGTTACCGGGGAGCTCCGGCAGGCGCCATGGTCACGGACCTGCTGCCGGGCAGAAGGCTACGGTCTCGGCCGGGTTCAACGTGGGTGACGCCGCGTGTTCATAGCGAGTGACGCGTGTCGGTGATAACGCGCGTAACACCCCGCTGCGGAGTACGCCTGCACCGCGTGCAAGCGCGGCAGTGCGCCCGCTGCCGAGACCGGCCCTGCACTTGCTGCGCCGGGAACGAGAGGTAATAGACAGAGCTGAGGCGGTCGCTGAGGCACCTATATCTGGACCCTGGCGGCCTGGCGCCGCTGCGGGCCGAGCGACATGATGGCCAGGGCCGGACCGTCATGACGCTGCCCGGCACGGGAGAACCTGGCGACGGCGGTGCCGATGAGGGTTGCCTCCACGATGTGGTCGCGGCGGCCGACAGTTTCCGGGCAGTCCCGCTCGCGCACCCGCATCTGCATCGTGGCGATCACCACGCCCTCGGCGCCGAGCCGCGTGACGTCACTTTCCAGCTGGCGCCGGGCGTCGTGCCGCGACTGGCTGACCAGCTCGGTCCAGCCGGCGACCTCGGCGTTGCCCGAGCCCCAGCGCGCCTGGCGGGCAGTCTTCCGGTCATCGTGCCGCGCCCCGATCGAGATGCCGAGCACGAGCCCCGCGGGCACCCAGCCCGCCATAATCAGCTTGGCGAAATCCTGCCCGGACACCTCACCGGTGAAGGGCACCGGCTGCCCGCGCGCGGCACCCGGCGCGCGGACCGCGGTGCCGAGGGCCGTGAACTGCGGCCCGCCGAGGGGAAACGACTCCCGGGACAGCCGGATGCCGACCACCCCGTGCCCGCCAAGCTCGGCGCATTCGGTGATCATCCGGCCGACGGCCGTGTGCCGCGCCAGGTCCATGGTCTGCACGAGCGGGCCGAACGACCCCAGGCCGTCCCGCCCGGACACCTGGGTCGCAGGCCGGGGCGCCAGCCCGTCGCCGGACGATCCCTGCGCCCCGGGGCAGCTGTACCCACTGGTGCCCCCGGCGCTGTAGACGGCCGCGCCGAACACCTGTCCGACGGGTTCGAAGCCCACGCTGCGGATGGCGGCGAACTCATCTGCGGTCAGCGCGGACCCCCACGTGCCGCTGGACCGGATCTCCGCCATCCGGGCCTCGGCTACGGCGGGCAGTTTTTCGCTCACGTTCCCAGCCTAGGCCTGCACCCTGCAGGGATCTGGGGCCCCAGCCTGTCCGTGCCGGGGCGTGACTGGTCAGGTCAGGCGTAAATGCCTAGGACCGCGTGTTCTGGCGGAGCGTAAATCCGGGTGACCAATGGTCGCTGGCGCCACGCCGTCTTCAATGGGTGTGTCTGCACATTCCTGCAAGATCCTGTTCACCCAGATTCTCGGTGGCATGTCGCCGATGCCGAGCTGGTCGCTCCTCCTGGAGATTTGGTGGTGGAGGGCGTCGTCTGCCTGGAACTGAAGCCCAAAAGCCGGCGAGCATAGTTCCTGTCCGTGCGGCTCCATGAGTAGTTGTTAGCGGCTGCCTTGAAGTCCGCACAGCCGAGCAGTGGCGGGATGTGGTCAAGGACCGCGCGGAGCAACGCGTGGACGTACCTTACAAGCGAGGGTTAGCACCCTGCCGGGACGATCTCTGCGGCAAGCCGGGTCCTTGACTTCAATCGCCGGGGCTTCCAGGCTTCTGGTATGCGGTTGCCAGGGCAGGCCCGGG
>Ga0208219_1000495_pt1 | contig 14144 bp, 6 predicted proteins | sample NGESurshal072012_7_FD_184469 | JGI IMG/M metagenome (GOLD analysis project Ga0208219, IMG submission 184469) | Arctic peat soil microbial communities from Barrow, Alaska - NGEE Surface sample 53-2 shallow-072012 (SPAdes) | ecosystem: Environmental > Terrestrial > Soil > Wetlands > Peat ...
CTCGCCCGACGGCCTCTACGTCGCGTCCATCGTCCGCATCAACACCTGCGGCGGCATGGATGGCCTCCAGCTCCTCGACGCAGGCACCGGCACGGTGGTTGGCGGCGCGTCGCTCTCCGGCAGCAGCGCGCCGAACGGCGTCGCGATCGCGCCGCAGTCCTCGCCGCAGACGGTCGCGACCTCCGAGCTCGCAGGTGGGGCGACCAACCCCGCGGAGTCTGGGGTCGCGAGTGAGATGAACGACGTCGTGTCCTCTGGGACGCCGAGCGACGCGCCCGGTGCGAGTGCCGGGGTCGACACGGCGACCGGTGCGTACTCGCTGTCCGTCGACTCGATGTCGATTCCCGACATCGGTCTCTCGCTCGGCGAGACCGCCACCTACGACTCCTCGCGGTCAGCGACGAACAGCCTCCTCGGCTACGGCTGGGACTACTCCTACGGGATGACCGCGTCCCAGAACGGGACGAGCTGTGTCGTCACTGTCACATTCGGCGACGGTGCGACCACGACCTTCAACCCGACGACGACCTCGGGCTCGTGCAGCGCTCGGACCTACCAGGCGCCGGGCTGGGCAGAGGAGACGCTGACCTTCTCGGCCAGCTGCAACGGCACGGACTCGTGCTTCCTGATCACGCTGGGCGCCACCATCAAGTACTACGTGGACGAGACGACGGGCCAACTCGTGAAGGTCAAGGACCTGAACGGCAACACGGTCTCGATCACCTGGGGCTCGCACACGGCGTGCGCGGGCGCGACGTCCACCGAGCCGTGCCAGGTGACGGCCGCGGACGGCATCCGAACGCTGACGTATAGCTACCCGTCGGCTGGCAGCGCCACGTGCCCGTCCGGGTCCTACACCTGCGTGGTCGTGACCGACCCACTAGGTCGCACGCTGACCTACGTGAAGGACAGCGCCGGCGACCTGATCCAGATCGCGCTCTCCAACACGGCGGTCTCGGGCAGCACGAACCAGACCGCCACCTACGCCCTCGCCTACGCGTCGGGGCACGTCCTCGACAGCTGGTGGGACCCGCAGAACAACGCGGCACACGCAGGCAGCACTTCGTTCGCCACCGACGTCTCGTACTCGAGCGGCAAGGTGACCCAGGTCACTGGCCCGGAGATCTACAGCGTGGCGCCGCTGTCGACGACCCCGATCACGCCGACGACGACGATCACCTACGAGGACTTCGACACCTCGACCGGCAACGGCACCGTGCTCGTCCAGAACCCCGACTTCAACCAGTCGAACTACGAGCCGGGTGCGAGCCAGACGCTCGACACGTACGCCAACTTCCAACTCGTGTCGTCCGTCCAGGGCTACGGCGCCCTCGCCGCCTACAACAACGGCTCAACGGCACCGGTCGTTCCGATCAATCCGTCGGAGTCCGCCTATCCGATGCGCGACGGCTTCAACCTGATGCCTAGCGAGTGGATGAATGCACTTGCCGGCACGACCGAGGCTGCGATCGGGTGCTCGGGCAGCACTTGCGCTTCGGGTGGCTCGCAATTGCCGCAATACGACAGCGGCGTCACGATAACCACCTACGACGCAATGGGCAACGCGCTCACCTCGACCGACCCCAACGGTAACACGACGTCGGCCACCTACAGCGCGCTCAACGAGCCGCTGGTGTCGACCGACGCGATGGGGAACCAGACGACCAACACCTACAGCTCGACCGGCGAGCTCCTGACTATGACGTCGCCTCCGACCAACACTGGAAGCTCCAACTCCAAGACGTCCACCTACTATAACTCGAACGGCACGATCTGCTCGAGCCGCGACGCCGACCAAGTCGCCGCTTACGGGACCCTAGGCACTTGCGTCTCGGCGGGCTCCAACGCGACCACGTACGCCTACGACTCGTCCGGAGACTCGACGCTCACGACGGTAACTGACTCCGCCACCCAGACCTCGACGACGCAGAGCGAGTACGACGTCAACGGCAACGTGTGCGCGACGCTCAGCCCCGACGGCTACGCGATCACTGCGGACCGGCTCGGCAGCTGTCCGAGCTCTGGCTCCCCTTACGCGAACGTTACGGTCTCAACCGATCTCTACGCGAATGCGACCGAGACGGTCGCGTCGCGCGCGGTCGCAGGCACTTCCACGTACGCGACGACGCACGCCTGCACGGACGCCAACGGGAACATCGTGGCGTCCGTCGGGCCGATGGGGAGCTTCTCCAGCTGCTCGTCGCTCAGCCCGACCACGAGCGTCGACGCGTCGTTCAAGACCTACGACGCTGCAGGCGACAAGCTGGAGTCGATCGTGCCCTTGGCCGCGAGCGGCACTCAGGGGCCGACATCGACGTACCAGTTCGACGCCAATGGGAGCGACGTCCTCGACCTGTCGCAGCAGGGCTACGTCGTCTGGGCCTCCAACCACTCGGCGTCGATGACCCCCTACGAGACCAGCACGCTCTTGAACGACCAGGGCAACACGGTTGCCACCGCACCCGAGGCAGACACGACGAGCTCCTGTGTCGTCAACGCCTCGGCCCCATGTCCGAGCGACTCGGTCACGATAAACGACCCCCAGGGCCAGCAGGTCGGGACCGCGAACCCGGGGAGCACCGGGGGTTCGGCGACTCCGGTTACCTCGAGCACCATCAACAACCCGGATGCGACCACGGGCGGGGTCCTCGCCAACGTCGGTGGCGGCTCCTCAGGGGTCCAGGAGACGACTCACACCGCTTACAACGCAGATGCGGTGTCCACCAACACCGTCACCGAGCACTTGACGGGCTCGGCGTGGGTGATCGACTCGGCGACTTCCACCGCCTACGCACCGGACGGGTCCAGGTGCTGGACCGCGCCGACCAACACGAGCTCGCCGTCGTGCGCTTCGCCGCCCACGGGGTTGGCGACGGTCGACTACAAGGACACGGCAGGTCGGGTCCTCGCCGAGGTGGGGCGCGGAGGGTCGGGTGTGATCGGGACGTCCGGGAACTGCAACCCGCTCGACGCAGTTGCGACCGCGTACTCCATTAATACGTCTGACCTCTGCGCCTATACGACCTACCACGCCTACGACGAGGCTGGCCGGCTCACTGAGACCATCGAGCCGTCAGCCTCGACCACGACCACCGGCTACGTGACGGCGGGGATCACGACGACCTACACCTACGACGCGAACGGGAACCAGGTGACAGAGGTCAACCCCGCGGGAAACACGGTGACCGACACCTACGACGGCGCGAACCGCCTGATCGGCGTCACCTACTCAGATGTCGGCACGACCAACTGCACCATCGCGGGGACGAGCTACGACACGTGCTACGGCTACAACGCCGATGGCACACGCAGCCAGCTCGTCGACTCGACGGGGACGACCAGCTACATCTACGACGACGCGAAGAACCTGCTCTCGGTCACCGACTCCAACGGCTCGACCGTCACCTACGGATTCAACGCCTTCGGCCAGCGGAATTGCGTCAGCTACCCCGGGTTCGCGAGCGCGGATTCCTGTTCGAACAACCCCGACAACGGCACCAACACGATCGATCCTGGCGAGGTCTGGTACTCGTACGACGGAGAAGGACAGCTGTCGACGCTCGTCGACTGGAACGGCGATGCCTTCACCTACGGCTACGACTGCGCTGGCGACATCGCGTGGCTGGCCGAGACGCCGAGCTCGCAGGTTCCGACAGTCACGCCCTGCCAGGGCGCGAGCGGCTCGGTCCCGAGCTCGCCCGCGCCGACCGCATCCGGGACGACCTACGTCGTCACGACGTACACATATTCATCCGGAGGCAGTGGCGGCCTGTTGAGTTCGCGGGCCACTGACGCGGTGACGAACTCAGGCTCGACCTCGCTCCTCGAGTTCGACTCGCTCACCTACGACGAGAACAACAACCTCACGAGCTCGACACCCAAGGCGAGCGGCACAACAGAGGCGGCGGATGCGTACACCTACGACGGCCAGCAACGGCTGACCTCGGGCCCAGAGACATCCGGATCGGTCACCGCCTACGCATACACGAACACGAGCAATCCTTCGTCGTGTTCCAAGCCCTTCTGCTCGGCGTTCACCACGGACCAGATGGGCGTTGACGCGCTGCCAGATCCGGGTTCGACCGCTCAACTTGGTTCTCAGTACCAGGGTAACGGCGAACTCTGCTGGATCGCCGTCATCACGTCGACCCATTCCGGATCGTGCAGTTCACCCGGATCTACGTCGTCGAGCTACGAGACCATGAGCTACAACAGCTCGGGCGACCTCATGGGGACCGCCGCAACCGGTTATGGCTCCAACTCCGCGCTCACCTGGAACGTCGACTTGGGCCAACCCACGTGCTTCAACCCGAGCGGATCCACGTGCACCGGACCGAGCTCGTCGCAGCCCCAGGCTGCCTCCTACACCTATGACGCGGACCGTCTCCGGATGACCGCACAGACGTGGAACAGCTCGACCAGCTCAGTCGTCACGACCGACTTCACGTGGGACACGGGCGCGTCGGCGCTGCTCTCCAATGGCGCCATTGATTACGTGTATGGATTGGACCAGAACGTACCCATCGCGCAAATCAGTACTCAAGACCATGTCACCGGGGAACTGATTAGTGACTCTAGGGGCAACGTCGCCGGATTGGTGGAGATTACGCCTGCAGCCTTGCACCCGTACGAACTTGCTGGTGTCACAGACTACGACTCGTTTGGAGTCCCGATTACGGCAAGTGGGGGAGGATTGTCTGGTGGTCTCACCGAGGAGGGGATTGCTGGTGATCCCGATACAGCAACCAACTTTGGGTATGGTGGCGGATACACGGACACAACTGGGCTCATCTATCTGGTCAACCGGTACTACGACCCCAATCTATTGGGCTTCATGTCTGTAGATCCTGACGTCAGCCAAACTCAATCACCTTATGCCTACGCGCGCGACGATCCAGTCCAGGTCAGCGATCCATCAGGCGCAATTGCCAAGATTAGGACCTTTGGAAGCGCTTGGCCCAATGCGGCCATCTCGCGTGGCTCGCACTTGAAGCGCGCAGGCATCTTCCCTCCCGTGCGATACAAGGCATATTCACCAGGGTGGAAGCAGTTGGCGGCTAAGCCAGGGTTCTTGCTTGGCGTCAACTGGGTGTATCGAACGGAGTGGGCTCAGTATGGATGCTACGGCTGGGAGAAATGGCTTTCAATCTGTACAACATTAGGAACCCAGAGCAGGCAGGTTTCTGTTGATGATTTCTTTGTCAGCTCACTTTATCTATCACCAACGTATGGCTATTGGTATTTGAACTGGGATATAATTATTGATTGGGTTCAAATCCAGTCGACACTGGTGGGTGGCGATCCCACGCAATATAGCGTCATCGGCGAGAACTTCCCAGTGATCAGTAATGATTTGACAATCGCAGTGGAGGGTGCCACTAAACTCGCTTGGTATCTGTTTGAGTACGTTACAGTAGGAGAGATTTCGCTCCCAGCCTCTTCCGATTACCTGGATTCCGACTACTTAGGAGGCACTCCATTCGCTATGGCCGAAAAATGGCAGCGCTGCCCGACGGCCGGTTAGTTCTAAGGGGAACGACAGTGGGCAGCCCCCGTCTGGTCAGCTTGGTTGTGGCGATGGGAGTCGCCTCGGCAAGCCTGGCGGCTTGCTCTGGGGCTAGCGACCAAGGTCGTCACGGCAGCACTACACCGGTTGTCTTCCCCGTCGCTCTCTTGTCGGTTGGGGCAACTCTATGGACAGTGAGCAGCGGTTCTGACGACATACGAGAAGTGAACACCTCGACCGGTCATGTGATCAGAGTCGTTCGCAATGCCTGTACACGCGCGGACAGCTACCCGAGTGGACTCAGCAGGTTTCGTTCCGTGTTTTGGTTGGCCGACACTTACGGTGGCAATCTGTTTCAGTTCGACGTTCGCACGGGCAGGTGCCTTCGAGTAGTCGCCGGTCGCAAAATGGGGATTCGCCATCCTTCCGGATTGCAGGTCATTGGTCGGTACCTTTGGGTCGCTGGGCTCGGTGGCACGCTGACCGAGCTATCGGCGGCGTCAGGTTCGCTCGTCCGCACGAGTCATGCCGTCGGTTCGGACGGTACGAGCGGCACCGCGCTTACGGCCGTCTCCGCTGGTGCTCTGTGGGTACTGCGGGACCGATCCGTGATCGAGGTTCGACCTGGCTCGGGTGCGAGGATGCGGGAGATCGTCGGCAGCTCTCGCTACTTCGACACGCCGAGCGCCATCGTCTCAGCAAACTCCAGGCTCTGGATTGCGAATCTGAGCAGCAGCTCACTGACCGAGATAGATGCAAGGACCGGGACCATCGCCGACACGATTCGCGGTCCGTCCTATGAGCTGTCCTTCCCGTGTGCACTCGCTGAGGTGGGTGGGGACATTTGGATTGCAAACGGCGGCTCTATGGGCGACTTCGTAACGATCATCAGTGCGTCGACAGGACGGGTGGTTCATAGACTGAGCAGTGGGTTTCCCGCGTCGGCTATGACAATCGACGGCCGCGATGCTTGGGTGGCCAACTCCCGGAACCAGCTGCTGGAATACAACGCAGCCACGTTTCAGTTGATTCGTACGACCTCACCCATCGGCTGAAGACGATGGGAGTCGCCATTCGGACAACTGTTCGCCTTGGTCACGACCCCTGGAATCCGAAAAGTCGGATGTCGCCATCGTGTCCACAATGGAAAGTCCGCCCGTTATCAGGCTCGACGGATTCACACAACGCTGCGCATTTGGTCGAGTTAACCCGTCTCAAAACGTCCAGTGGCTTCGTATGCGCGCGCTGGCTCAGCTGACTTCCTGTGAAATCTGACATCGCAGGTCGTGGTAACGAAGCGGTAACGCCCGGTGCCTTTCGCGAGCGTCCGCCAGTGTTCGGACTCCGCCACCGACCTGACGCTGCCGTTCGTCACTATTCGTCGTCCGGTTCGGGCGCATTTGCAAGCTGGGGGTCGTGGATTCGAGTCCCATCGTCTCCGCCCATTGGGCTGAGCCCCATTCACTGGACCAGCCTTATGACAGTTGGGCCGGCTGGTGAGATGAGTGTAGGAGTTCGAACTCGTCCGGTGTGAGGTAGCCGAGCGAGCTGTGGCGACGCTGCGGGTTGTAGAACTCGACGATCCACTCCGCCATAGCCGTCGACAGCTCGACTCGGGTGGTCCAGCGCTGGCGGTTCAGCAGTTCGATCTGCATCGAGCCCCAGAACGACTCCATCGGGGCGTTGTCGTAGCAGTCGCCGACGGTGCCCATCGAGCTGAGCAGACCGAGGCGCCGGACGTTCTCGGTGAAGCCCCAGGACGTGAACTGGCTGCCGTGGTCCGATTGGATCACGGTTTCGACCGTGGTGCGCGCGTTGGCGGCCATCGAGAGCGCGTCGTTGACAAGCTCTGTGTCGCACCGACGACCGATCGACCAGCCGACTGCCTTGCGGCTGAACAGGTCCAGCACGACGCAGCAGAAGAGCCTGCCCTCGGTCGTCGCGTGCTCGGTGATGTCGGTGAGCCAGAGCTCGTTGGGGAGCGTGGCCGTGAAGTTGCGCTGGACCAGATCCTCTGCGGTGGCCACGTTCTTCAGGTTCTTGCCCACTCGCTTGGGGCCGGGCAGGCCTCGCAGCCCCAGGCGCGCCATGAGCTTCTTCACGAGCTTCGTGTTGACGATGAGGCCCGGCTCGATCTCCAAGGCGGCTGTGATCCTGCGATAGCCGTAGGTGCCGCGGGACCTCGCATGGATCTCCCTGATCGCGTCCTCCATCAGCACGTGGCGGATCTCGCGGTCAGTCACCTTGCGGTGCTTGATGTAGCGATACGTCGAGTTCGCGAGCCCGACGGCCTCGCAGCCGCGGCGCTCCGAGTAACCCAGGTTGCTCAGCGCTTGGACAACCTGGAACTTGCTTTTGGGTCGGCCCTGCCCAGTTCGTCGTAGAGCCTCGACGCCGTCTTCACGATCTCGAGCTCGTCTTCGAGCTCCTTGATGCGCTGGCGAGCCTGGGCCAGAGGGTCTGCCTCGTAGCTCAAGAGACCAGGTCGCAGGCCCGCATCGATCAGCGCCTGGCGCTTCCATCGCTGGAGCGTGGCCTCAGAGATGCCGAGCTCGACGACCAAGTCCTTGATCGCCTCTCCCTTGAGCATCCGCTCACAGGTCTGTCGGCGCAGCTCGTGGGGGTAGTGCCTGGGCATGGCTCTCTCCTTCAGGACAGGGCCAAACTCTCATATAGGTGGTCCAGTTTTCGGGGCTCAGGTCGAGGTTCGCGACCCGCCTGATCAGGTACTTCGTCGATCGCCCGAAGCGCAAGTCCAGCCCGCAGCCCCGGTGAGTCGGCTCGATGGAACCGACGATGGAACATGTGCGTTACCTCGCGCCTTCGGCCGTAGATGCCGAGTCTGAAATCGTGATCGTCACGCCAGAATCGGGCTTGACCGTTATCGGACCTTCACTCGAGAAGAAGGATATGCCGGCTTCCATCGGTCCTCGTGTTCACAGCACTTGTCGTACTGTTGCTCAAGTGACAAAGGGTCTCATGTCAGCGGGAGCGTTGTTGCTCGCGCTCTCGACCACCCTCGCTACCAACGGAGTCTCCGTGATCGGCTGGGGTGGCTCCGGCAATAGCTGGATCTACGTCATGGCGGCCACAACGATCCTTGGCTGGGCTCTTCTTGCGGGTGCCCTCTGGCGATTTGCGATTTCCCCCGGGACGCTTTCCTGGGCTACGCGTGGAGGCGTGCGCGTAATCGCGATAGCTGCTGGCTTTGGCGCCCTCTCGGGACTTGCTGAGCTTGCACAAGGACTCCACCAGAGTTTTTGGAGGGTGTCCGAGGTAGGACCAGCATCTAACAACGCGCAGATCGCATTCATCCAGGTCTTCCTTGACATCAACGAAGCAAAGTTCGCCTGCACCGCCGCGCTATGGGTCGTCGTGGCAGCTGGAGCGTTCGTTTGTTGGCGGCAGCTCCGAGGTTCAATTCCGCCTGCGCCCTCCAAGTCCGCTTGGCTGGCAGGCTGGATAGGCCTTGCCTTCATTGGTGCCGGCAACCTGGTGATCCTCGTCCTCGTGCTTACGAGCGCTGCGACCTCGACTGCGCTGATCTGGCTCGCCTTCGGTTCCCAGAGCTTCGGCTGGTGTGCAGTCCTTGCGGCAAGTGAGGTGCTTGTCGTCCGAAAGGTATTCACGGGAGCACGGGTGGGCATGACGCTTCGACTCGTCCAGATTGCAATCGTCGCCTCCCTGACAGGATCAGGTCTCTATCTCGCATCGGTACTCAGCGCACCCACCGGCATCGATGCTTCACTTCCGGCGCTCTATCGCTGGATCGGTGTTCCGGGATTTGTCGCTTGGCTTGCGATTGCAGCGGCAGGTGGGGCACTCGCGACATCGAATCGTGAAGCCGCGCGAGCTGAAGTCTCGATTACGGCGCAGAGTTCGATCTAGCACGAGCCGTCAGATCGCACTCAGCCGTGCCGATTCGACTGTTCCCCCATGACCGGCCCGCTGAGACTGTCGATCCTGAACCAGTGCGTCTGTTATTCGCGGCCCGGCAAAGTCCAGATCAACTGTGGTCTTGACTTGACGAGCCATGAGCTCAGAATGGGGACCGGCACTCTAAATGCCGATGTTGGTCCGAGCCATCGGCGCCGATTCTGAGCGGAGCCGACTGTCCCGCCGCCGATGGCGCCCATTCCGTCGAGTCGGCGATCAACGTGTGCTGCCGAGAGAACGACTTGCGAAGATCTGATCGAATCAAGCTGGGACGCCTACTGGTCCGATGTTCGGCTTGCGACATGTGGCGATCACATCGGATTCAAATCTGCAGGATGGCGGCGGTAATTGTTCGACGAAGCCCACCTAGGAGATCGTTGGTCCAACTGAGTAAGATTCCGCCCGTTCGGGGGAGCACAAATGACAATCGATCCGTCTACCTGGCAAGCTGCTCGTCTCATTCCCTCTTGCAGTACTCAGGTCCGTCAAAGATCATCTGGTCCCGTGATTGCTGTAACGGTTTGGGCGCACTGTCACACAGCGCTGCACAAGAGCGACGTGCCACGTCGGCACTTCGGCGCGCCTGTCGGCGCGGTTGAGACCTTCATAGAGGTCCCGTTCAAATTCGCGGACAAAAGCTGCAGGCCCGATGGTGTCATTCGGGTTTCGGGCCGCCAGCGGAACTGGACCGCGTTAGTCGAGGTGAAAACTGGACGCGCACAGCTCTCGCTCGAGCAGGTGTCGACGTACGTGGATGTGGCGCGTGAGAATGACTTCGACGCAGTGATCACGGTCAGCAATGAGATCACCACCACGCCCGGCGTGCACCCACTCGCTGTCGACAGGAAGAAGCTAAAGAAGGTGTCGCTGCATCATTTCTCTTGGAGCCGTATTCATACCGAGGCGCTGATCGCACAGTTCAACCATGCGATTGCAGATCCTGACCAAGCCTGGATCTTGAGCGAACTCATTCGTTACCTCGAGTACCCGAAGTCGGGGACATTCGACTTCGACGACATGGGCGAGCACTGGGCGGCGGTCCGTGACGCGGTTGCAATGCGTACAGCCCGGGCGAACGCCAAGGAGACAGTGGAAGTGGTCTCCCGCTTCGACCAGCTCGTGAGCTTCGCGGCCATGATGCTGTCTCGAACACTCGGCGTACACGTTCGACAGGGTCTCTCCAAGCAGGACCTGCAGGACCCCGCATCCAGGGTCCTGCGGCAATGCCAGCACCTCGTCGATGCGGGGGAGCTTGTGGGACAGCTGGTCGTTCCAAACGCGGTTGCGCCGATGGTCGTCTTGGTTGACATGCGTGCCGGGCGAGTCGATATCAGCGCCACGATCGACTGCCCGACGACTGGACGACCTTTGACCAGATTGAACTGGTTGCTCCGGCAGCTCAAGGACGCTCCGGAGACCATGCTTGTGCGGCCGGTTGTCGCCCGCTCCCGGAAGGCTTTTGCCAGCCACGAGTTGAAAAAGCTCCTTGAAGATCCGTCATGCATCCTTGAGATTGGCGTGGATGACATTCGTGCTTTCGCGCTGACAATCAGTCGCCCAGCTGGCACTAAGCGGGGTCAGGGCCGAGGCTCCCTCGTCGAATCCGTCCTCGGGGCAGTCGACAATTTCTACGGTGAGGTGCTGCAGAATTTGCGAGGCTGGTCGGCTCGCCCTCCCAGGGCCAAGGACGAAGAAACGCTCGCTCTTGTCCCTACGTCTGAGTCTCCTGATTCGCCCGGCGACCAACCTGTGACGACAACTGCATTGGTGCCGATCGGGATTCCTGAGGAGCAGCCGGTGCGAGGGGACTGGCCCCGAGGCCGCCCATAGCGCCCATTACGTGGCGTTCTACATTGGTCGTGGCACTCGAAGGTGTCCCTTGGTCCGCATGCCACTGTCGTAGCGAGAAGATCCCGCCGATCCTGCACAACAATCCGCGGCTCAATCCTGCGTTAGTTTCGGGCTCAGGAGATCTTACAACTAGCACCGAGAGCGACACGATCGCAACCAGCTCACAAAGTTGGTCTAGCCGTCGTCCCCCCAGGATCTGGTCCGACTCGGTCGTCGAGAGGTCCAGAATACGGCGGTCGAAGTGGACCGACTATTGGGTGCCAGTCATCGGGCTAAATCCTAGGACTCTTTTGGATCATCGCCCGAATCATCGGCTTCCTGGAACTCTTCACTTTGAGATACTGGCAACGGGGTCGCCGTGTAGGCAAACCTGACTGCATCCGCAGACCTGATGGTGAGCCCCGTCGTGCGCTCAGATCGAGCATGCGCCGGACTTGCGCCACCAGCCATCTGCTTTGCCTGTCTCGTAACGAGACGCATATTCCGGATCCTTCCAGGACCGACGTTGTAAGTCGGAGAGCCTATCTTCAACTTGGCATACCAATACCAACACGCCAATTGAACAACACGGCTGTAACTATTACTCGTCGCCGGAGTGGTGTGGGGAATGGTAGGAACGACGAGTGCTTACCTGCGATATGGCCCATGCCGACGCCGACGTCGCTGCCTACGTAAGGAGCTTCCTCGACGACTGCCCTTGGGTTCGCCGGAGGGTCGAGAAGATTGAGTTCGTCGATGATGCAACAATCTCAAGGCATACTACCCTCGATCTGTCAGGTGTAGACCTCACAGCCGTCACGCAGGCGTGCCCCTTTCATGCGGACAGGCCGATCGTTCCGATAGCCGTCCTGAGGAAGAACCTCCTAGTCCACTTCGATCTGCGCGACAACATGTCTCAGACGCTCGCCGTCCTCCCGAGAGAGGTCGACACCTTCTTTGCTTGGTCCCTGCTCATGGAGCAAGCCGGCCAATCCCTCGGGGATCAGGTCGATGAAGAGATCGCCAACTTTCTCTGGAGCTTGGCGTTCAGTTTTCCTGATCCGGACGACGACCCGTTTCAATCGACCGTCAGGGCCTGGGTGCCGCCACAAGCGTGGTCGCATGAACGTCGCCGAATCTGGCGGCGACTCCTGGAGGACCCCACCTTCAGCCGTTTCCTTCGCGACTTCACCTTCAACTACCTGCTATTGACCCAAGTGACCGGTGGCCAGGCGACGCACATCATCAAGTATTCGTACCACCAGCACTTCCCCTTCAAACCCGACAAGTGGCCCGCACGCCTGGGATGGGTGCCACCCGAGATCCAAATCGATGCCCCAGCTGTTGGATGGGGGCGGTCCTATCACCTCGAGATCAATCTGCCGCGAGAATTGCGAGGGATCGGCCCCATCCTCTATCGGCTTGTTCAGGACCAGGGCCGAGATGGACTCTTGGCCCTCCCCGCAGAGCCGTATGACACGGTCTCACAAAGTCGATCGGTGGAGATACACACGACAGACGTTGTGAGACCAGCCGACCACGTTCTTGCTGTCCCTGTTCGACTCTCACTCGCGGGCTACCTGAGAGCGATTTGGATCTCCACCCTGTTCGCGGCGCTGGTGCTGCTACTTGGAAGATTGAACTTACCAAGTGTCGTGAAGGCCCTAAACACTAAATCCGAAGCGGCAGTCGCTCTCTTGCTTGTCATCCCATCACTCATCACGGCCTACTTAATAAGACCTGAGGAGCACGCCATCGCATCGTCGCTGCTGCGACATCTGCGCTACCTGGCCGCGCTTGCCGGCATGCTGACTTACCTAGCTGCCGGAACACTTGTGCTCGGCGTCTCCGGCGGGAAGCTCGCAGATATGTGGACGGTGTTGTGTGTCGTGTCCTGCGCGATCGCCCTCTCCTTTTCAGTCGCCGTCATACGGACTTCCGCCGATTGCCGCGACGCGGACAAGGTGTGCGGAGATACCAGACAGCAGCAGGTCCTTGAAAGACGCCTCAAGTACTGATTCCCAAGAAGCCCGCTCTCACGCGGTGTGACCACTCAGCCATCACTCCATTCACTCGACGTCCACCGCCGATCCCGGGGACCATCCTGCATACGGGGTCCCTGCAGCTCGGCCTTGTCTCCGGCTCGGCGGCCCTTGGGGCCCTGACCTCCTCGCGCTAGAGACCTTCCTACCGTGCCATCGGAGGGATACGAACCTCGGGAGTCACCAACACCGAACGCCCATATCGCCCGTTACGTGAAGTGATGTCGGCCATCGTGCTTAGGATCCATCCCTGGCAGCCGCGTGGTGCCACCCACCGAGACTGTCAACTGAATCGTCAGCAGTCCCTTTGACGATCCTCCTTGCGCCGATCTTCGATGAGAAGCTCGCCGCAAACCGGACACCGGGTCTGGCCCGGTCGAGTCGAGTGACCGAACGGACATACCCGCTTGGCCGAGGTCACGGAATCAGGCTAGGCGCCCGACTTCCCGGCTTCTTGACAACCGAACAGAGCCACTATTTATGAGACCACGTGGGGCATTCTTCACGAGTCGGGGGCACCATCAACTCGATGTATTCAATAGTACGGAGGAAGCAGCACTTGACGAGGTTTGCGAACGACTGAGAGAGGCATTGGCCGAACCGCTCCTTGCAAGCCCGAGGGGATCTCGACGGCGATGGCACGGATCCGACTATCTGACATGCGCCGAAGGTCGTGTTAGCAACCGTGTTAGCCACGCGCGTGCCTATACAGGCGCGTATGGTTGTAGAGGCGACGCCGACGGGGACCTGGGCATCGGCTCGACCTACATGGCGACGGCGCCAGCGCAGGTCCCGCTCTCCCATGTGGAGCAAGTCGCCGCCGGCGGCTC
>Ga0208219_1000496_pt1 | contig 14134 bp, 11 predicted proteins | sample NGESurshal072012_7_FD_184469 | JGI IMG/M metagenome (GOLD analysis project Ga0208219, IMG submission 184469) | Arctic peat soil microbial communities from Barrow, Alaska - NGEE Surface sample 53-2 shallow-072012 (SPAdes) | ecosystem: Environmental > Terrestrial > Soil > Wetlands > Peat ...
AAGCGTCTTGTGATCAAGCCTGCGGCCATCGTTTTCGCGCACGTTCCATTGTCGCAGCTCACAAGATCAAAGTCGAGCTACTTTCGAACTCCTTAGTAAGTCACGCGACAAGAGTTGACTCTTCAGATGCGCAGCGTCGGCATTCCGATTCCCGCCCTTGATCCCCCGTGGCCCGAGTCCGGCAAGATCGTGATGGTCACCTCCCGCGACGCGCCACTGGGATGGCGCAGGCTCGCGCACGCGGTGGCCGCAGAAGCTCAGGCCGGAGGCCACTCGTTCCCGCTCGCGGAACGGTCTCTTGGGCCTGATGGTGGAGAACGCGACAGGACGGCCTTCCTTTATCGTCACGCGGACGGGGTGTGCGGCTACCTTTGCCTCGCCAGCCGACTCACAACGGGCTATCGCTCGCCTTCGGCCGGTTACGGCGACGCGCTTGAAGCGGAGCGCATCAGCAGGCCGTGCATCATGGTCATCTGGGTGCATGCTCAGCTGCGGAGGCAAGGGGTCGCGCGACAGTTGGTCGAGGCAGCGGCGAGTCATGCGAGCGTCGCGCCATCCGGCCTGGCGTGGGCCGAGCCGTTCACTGACCGCGGCTACCTCCTAGCCCAGTCCATCGCCCCTGACGGCTTGTGGATCGCGGATTACAGCTAAATGACCTGACGGGTCACTCAAGCCCGATCGGGCTCGGCGCGCAGAACTGGCCGCTGGTATGGTCTGCTCCGAGTTCCCGCTGCACGCTCGGTCGTCACCGGGTGAGTCTCTGACGCTTGCCCGGATGGCTCCCGAATAGCTCCAGCACCGGAGCGAGGTCTGTACCTAGCTGCACTGGATCCTTGACGGATCGGCCGCGGTTGACCCTTGACACGCCCTGGACGTTTCGTACCGCGTTGGCGTGAGCACGACGGGGCCTGCCGCCGATTTCCCGCCGGAAACGCGGATGGCGGCTGGCTGGCGGCCAGCCTGATGGCTGAGCTGCTCTGGTGCTGAGGACTGCCTGGCTAGCGTCGCGGCGGAGGTCGGACTGTCAGCCGGTCCAGATGCCGATGACGTTGCCGGCGGGGTCGGTGATAACGGCGATGCGCAGGTTCCCCTCGGCGTAGGGCGCCGCGATGATGTCGGCTCCGCGCTGGGCTGCGGCTTGCGTGGTGGCGTCGAGGTCGCGGACGTAGACGTAGGGGCGGATGCCGGTGTCGCCGGCGGTGGCCATGTCGGTGCGGAAGTGCCCGATCACGTGCCCGGTTCCGTCGGCGAAGCTGGGTGATCCGGGGTCGCCGCGCAGCTGCCAGCCGAGCACGTCGCGGTAGAACTCGGCTGACGCGCGGATGTCGCGGGCGGGCAGGGCGAGGTAGGAGATCCCGCCGGGGCGGGCGACCGAGGCCTCGACGCCGGGGTCGGCTGACGAGTTGTGCTCCGTCATGGTGCCTCCTTGAGCCGTGCAGATTTCTGATATGGCTTTACCATATCTAATTATGGAGCAGTCTGCCGGAGCAGCCAGCCGGGAGCCGTCAGGACCCGGCGCCGGGCGGCGGCCGTACCGGTCGCCGCGCCGGGAGGAGCAGGCACGGCAGACCCGGTCGAGGATCTGCGCCGCCGCCGCGGCCCAGTTCCTGGACCTTGGCTACGGCGGCGCGACCATGCGGGGCATCGCGGAGGAGGCGGGCGTGGCTGTGCCGACTGTCGAGGCGGCATTCGGGACCAAGGCGCGCCTGCTGAAGGCGGTCATCGACTCCGCGACCGCGGGCGACGACGCGCCCGTGCCTATGCTGGAGCGGGCCTGGGCGGCACGGGTGCGGGCCGCCTCGGACGCCGCTGGGGCGGCCGCCGAGTTCGCCGGAACGCTGACGGAGGCCGCGCAGCGAACGGCCGGGCTGGTGCTGGCAGCGCTCGATGCCGCCCGCCTCGACCCGGACATCGCCGAGGTCGCCGCCCAGCTGATCCGCCAGCGCGAGATCATGGCCGCCTGGCTGGTCGACCAGCTCACGGCCCGGTCCCCGCTCCGCCACGGCGTCGGCCGCGATGAGGCCATCGACACCGTGTGGCTGCTGATGGACCCGGCCGTGTTCACCCGGCTGACCAGCCAGCGCGAGTGGACAGCCGCGAGGTTCCAGGCCTGGTTCACCGACACGGTCACCCGGCTGCTGCTGGACCCTGGGCACGTTCCGCTCGGTCCGCGAGTGGGTGAAGCAGGCCGGGCGGGATGGCGGGATGGTCAGTGACGGTGGCCCGACCACCCAGCCCCTGCCGGGCGCCGCGCGAGCTTGCGCATCCGCAAGGTCAGCGTGGCGCGCGAACTGCAAGAGGAGCAACCGGTCCGGCGCGCCCGACCCGGCGAGTAGCCGGCTGGGATGGCTCCTTCTGGACCGACGGAGATCATGCTGACGGCAGACCGGTGCGCCGCGGGGATGAGGTCTTGCACCCGGGAGGATGATCTCTGCGCCGATAGCCGCAGCGCGGCCGGCGGGTCTATAGCGTTCCGGGCATGGTCATGGAACAGGCGATGTACCGGCGGTCGGCCGAGCTGACCATCTCGCCTTCCAGCACGACCTGCGTCGGCCGGCCCAGCAGCCCGCCCGGCCCAGTCAGCGACAGGCCCCCGCCTGGGCACGATGTGCCAGGCAAGCCCGGAATCGGTCGCTGACGGCATGCCTGGGCTCAGGCCCCGCCTAGGTGCCCGGCGGTACCCTTGGTGGGTGAACGACGTCGTACTGACCTTGGACGGCTTGCGCCGCCGCCGCGCGGAGATCCTCCGTGTCGCGCGGAAACGCCGAGCACATCGAATCGCAGTATTCGGCTCGGTCGCCAGGGGCGAGGCTCGCGCCGACAGCGATCTGGATCTCCTTGTGGACTTCGAGGCAGGCGCGTCGCTTCTTGATCACGTCGGCCTGTTCCAGGATCTTGAAGAGCTTCTGGGCGTCGGGGTTGATGTCGTCGCGCGGAGCGCGCTGAAGCCTCGGGATGAGCACATTCGCGCCGAGGCCGTAGAACTGTGAGCAGGGCAACGGACGACCTTCTGGCCGATCTGGCTGAGGCCGCTGATGCGGCCGCCGAGCTTGTCCGATCCGGCAAGGAGCGCTGGGACGCCGAGCGGCCGCTGCGCCTGGCGGGTGAGGCTGTCATCAGCCGCTTGGGCGACATTGCCAGCAAGCTTCCCGACGAAGTCATCAAGGCGACGCCTGAGATTCCTTGGCGGGAAGTCAGGGGCATGAGGATCATCGCCGCGCATGCCTATCATCGCATCGACTACGACGAGGTCTGGGTCACGTTGCGCGACGATGTTCCTCTCTTGGATGAGGCGGTCAGGCGCTGGCGCCAGACCCAGGCTTAACCGGCCGGATCCCTGACAGATGCGTCAGTCCAGCTCACCGGCGCAGCACTCGCATGAACCGCCCGCCGCCCGGGCGTGCTCGCGCTGGGCCATGGCCAGTCCGTCTCACCAGCCGCATCCCATCCGGCCCGCATCGCCTGTCCGTTCTCGGATGGCGCCCGGCTATTTCCCTATTGGGGACCCCGACGGAGGCGTTCGTCGCGCTGGGGGTTGTCCAGCTCAAGAGCTACCGGGCGGCGCGATTTGGGGATTGCGACAGTCATGGAAGTGGCTCAGGATGTGACCGAAACTGTCTGATGGTGATTGCCGGACCGGGCCGGGGGCGGTGACTTCGCTGGTCAGGGTCTGCGGTGCGGCGTTAGCATGATCGTCGCGGCCAACAAGCGCGAAGATCTTTTAAGTGACCTCTCGCCTTTGGCGTTCTTAGTTCTCCGTGACCTGGGTTTTCGCTGGTAGCTACAGCGTCAGGGCCCGGTCGCCTTACAAGCGAGGGGTCGCTGGTTCGAAACCAGCTGCGCCCACGTAAAAGGTAGTTTACCTGCGGGGATGTCGCGTCGGCGAGCGAGTTCTCCGCTGGTCGGGGCGACGGGTGGTTCAGGCGAGTGGTGTATGGCCGGGTGTGTTTCAGGGCTCTGGCCTGCGGTGATGTGGTGCGGGGAGTGCTGCAGCAGTCAGTGACCTCCCGCCTTTACTTGATCATCTGCTCCCGCGAGGTCGATGCAGGCGGGTGACAACGGAGTCCTGGAGCAATCACGGGACGTCGCTTGATCTTCCCGGACGATCCTGGCCAAGCCGCCGCCGCTGCTCTGGCGTCGTGTCCGGAATCCCTCGTGGTAGAAGCCGAAAGGCTACGACGCATTGCACCGAGTACTTGCGCGTGCCCCACCGCCCTGCTGATCCGCCCTTGAGGTTGCCGCGATCGTTCACGACAACTGACTGCCTGGGGAGTCGGTCCCCGTAATCCGAAACACTCGGCCAGAGATGGCCGCTCCACCAGGCAAGGCGGCCTGATACCCGCATGATCGGGGCGCGGGTGCAGGCTCACCAGCCAGGGACCCGCCCCAATCCACAATTGGCCTCGGGCTGACGATCAACCATGCTGCGCGCGCTACGCGCCCCGGAGCCGGACTTGCGTCTTCGGGCCGGGTCACTGTCAACGGGACGTAATTGTCGTGGTGCCGGCTCCAGTGCCAGTAATGAGCGACGTGCTTGCCGCCAATGATGTGCAGGCGCTCGTAGTAGGTCGTGGCGTTGACCCCGAAGTTAGTCACTCCGGACAGCACGATCGTCACGCGCCCGAGGCTGAAGCAGCCCTCGTCGCAGCCGTGCAGGTGCCCGATTCCGCCAGCACGCCCGGCGATGAGCCCGTGCCTCCCGTAGCGGCCTGTCCACCTAGACCAGTGCATGCCGTAAGCGGTGAGCTCGGGCCGCCCCGTTCGATCTTGAGAGTGTGTGGCCAGTAGCCACCAGGCCATCGGGTGCCAGCTCGACGCCACGTGGTCGGGGCGGATCCGTACCTGGCCCGTGCTCACCACCGAGAGTCGACGGACTGGGTCTGTGACGTTCATGGCAGTGCTCCTTCCCGTGCAGATGAGCCGTCTCGTGGTGCCTGGATACCGAGATGGGTGTGCTGGAAGTGGTCGTGGTACTTCAGGCCGTAACCGAGCAGGCGGTCCATGCCGACGTGGGCGAGCCAGATCAGGCCGAGGGCGAGGACCAGGGGCTGGTTCTGCCACCACCCGAGCCCGACCATGCCGGCCGGGAGCACCGTGCTGTGGGCGATGTTGTACAGCTGCGCCCCGAAGCGGGTACCGCGCAGGTAGCCCGCCATGAACAGGTCGGGCACCAGCAAGGCGAGCGGCACCAGCCACCAGGGCTCGCCAGTGGCCGCGTAGGCGATCAGGGAGGCGGCGAGGAGCACGGCGCCTTCCAGCCGAAGCCAGCGGCGCGGGACGCCTCGCACCGTGCCGTCGGGGCGGGCGGTGACGCCGGCGGCGGCGCTGGCCGACAGCTTCGGCGCCGTGCCGGCCTGCCGCCCGGCCCCATCGGCCAGCCGGGTTTCGGTGGGGCCAGCGTTAGGCACGGCTATGCACCGTGGCCAGGAACCGCAGCACAGCTCCGGTGGTGATGTCGGGCCGCTGCGACTGGGGATAGTGCCCGGCCTCGGGGACCATGACGACCTGCGCGTGCATGGTCTGCGCGATCCAGCCTGCCTCTGCGGCCGGATCCGGGAAGTCGGGGTCCTGCTGGCCCATCACGACCAGGGCGGGTGCTGTGACGTCGGCCAGCCGCGCCTGTGCTGCCGCGTGACTCGTGCGCGTGGTCAGGGAGAAAGCCCTCGCGTAGCCCGGTCGGCGCAAGCTCGCCACGACCTCGTCGCGATACTCGTCGAAGTCGGCGGGCCGCCGGCCCGCGTACAGCTTCGGCAGGTACGACTTCCAGGAGATGGCCGCCCACGGCCGGGCCATGGCGGCGCGCAGGAGGACATGCTGCACCGTGCTCACGGTGGGGTCGCGGACGAACGGGCCGAGCAGCACGAGGCCGGCGATGAGCCCGGGTTGCCGGGCCGCGGCGAGCACCGCCGACCCGGCGCCCATGGAGTTACCGACGACGACCGCGGGGCCGCCGAGTTCCCCGATAATGGCCACGACATCGCCGGCGGTTTCCTCATCGCCGTAGGACGAGAACGTGGTGTCGCTGTCGCCATGGCCGCGTAGGTCAGTGCAGGCCACCCGGTAGCCCGCCTCCCGCAGGGCCGGAGCGAGGAACCGGTAGCCGGCCCGCAGGTCACCCATGCCGGGCACGAGCACGACCAGCGGGCCCTCGCCGGCGACGTCGTAGCCGACGCGGCCGCCGGGACAGGCGAGGTAGCTGGTGTTGTGGGCTGACGCCGTCGAGGTAGTGTCGTCCACGTTCATCTCCGTGTTCCTTTCCATATCAGCTGTCTCCTGGCTTGCTGGTGCGAGATCGCGGCTCGTTGCGCGCGTCACGAGGTGCGGGCCGGCCTGGATGCGGCTCCCGCGACGGCGGCTGGCGCTGGGCCGTCGTCCTCGCGGATCCCGTACCGGGCGTAGAGACGGCGCAGCGGCGCGGGCGCCCACCAGTTCGCGTCACCGAGCAGCCGCATCGTGGCGGGCACGAGCAGCATCCGCACCAGGGTGGCGTCGAGGACGAGGGCGACGATCATGCCGACGCCCAGCAGCTTGATGAAGGTGATGCTCGACAGGGAGAACAGGCCGATCACGATGACCAGCAGCAGCGCGGCGCTGGTGATGACGCCGCCGGTGCGCTGCAGGCCGCTGGCGATCGCGGCGGTGTTGTCGCCGGTCGCGACGTAGCGCTCGCGGATCCGCGAGAGCAGGAACACCTCGTAGTCCATGGATAGCCCGAACATGATCGCGAACATCAGGACCGGGATGGTCGGGCTGATCGTCCCGTTCGGGGTGAAGCCCAGCAGCCCTGACAGGTGCCCGTCCTGGAAGATCCAGGTCACGACCCCGTACATCGCCGACAGCGAGAGGATGTTCGCCACGATCGCCTCCACGGGCAGCACCAGTGACCCGAAGGCGAGGAACAACAGCACGAAGGTCGCTAGCACAACCGCCAGCGCCATCCAGGGCAGGGTTTGGCCGATGCTGGACAGCTCGTCGGCCAGCGCGGCGGTCTCCCCGCCGACCTGGGCGGTGGCGCCGGGCGGTGCGGCGACGCCGCGGATGTGCCCGGCGATGGCCCGGGCCTGCGGGGTGTAGGGACCCGGTGCGTAGCTCAGGTCGATCCGGGCGATGTCCCCGCGGATGCCGGTCACCTGCGCGGCGGTGACGCCGGGAACGTGCTGTAGGCGGCTGGCGTAGGACGCGAGGGCGGCGTAGCGGGCCGGCGAGGCGGTGACCGGGCCGCGGAAGGCGACGATTGCCTCGATGGGGGCGGTCGGGTTGCCGGGGAAGTCGTGGTTTAGCGCCTCGGTGACCACGCGGGGCGCGGCGCTGGCCGGCAGCGCGGTGGCGTCGACCCCGCCCCAGACGACCTTCAGGAATGGCGAGCCGAGGCCGAGCAGTAGTACCACGATCGGGATCGCGTACAGCAGCGGGCGCCGCATCACGGAGTGCGCCAGCCGGTACCAACCGCCGCTGTTCTCGGCGGCCGGCGGATGCGCGACCGAGCGGCGGATCCGCAGCGAGTTCGCCTTCGGGCCGAGCACAGCCAGCAGCGCGGGCAGCACGGTCAGCGCGGCGATCATGTCCACGACCACGGTGGCGACGCCGCCGTAGCCTATGGACCGCAGGATCGTCTCGGGGAACAGCATCAGGCTGGCCAGCACGATCGCGACCGTCACGCCGGAGACCAGGACGGTCCGGCCGGCAGTGGCGACGGTCCGGGCGACCGCGTCTTCTACCGATCCCTGCTGGCGCAGTTCCTCGCGGAACCGGGTGACCAGGAACAGGCCGTAGTCGATGCCCAGGCCGAGGCCGAGGATGGTGGTGATGTTGAGGGAGAACACCGACACGCCGGTGACGATGGTCAGCATCCGCAGCGCGGTGAACGACCCGAGGATCCCCAGGGCGCCGATCGCCAGCGGCAGGCACGCCGCAGTCAGGCTGCCGAAGATCACCAGCAGCAGGATGAGCAGGATCGGGAAGGACAGGCCCTCAGCTCGGGTGATGCTGGCAGTGGTCTGGGTGTCGATCGTCTCGTTGGCCGGGATCACCCCGCCGACCTGAGTGCGCAGGCCGGATGCGCTCAGCTGGGGCTTGATCGCGTCGTAACTGGCCTGCCGGGCGGTGTCACTGCTGCCGGCCATCTCGAGCACGGCGTAGGTCTGGTGACCGGTGGCGCTGACGAACTTGGCCGACCTCGTGGACCAGTAGGTGGCGTACGACTCCACCTTGCTGTGCGGCAGCGCGCCCAGCGTGCTGGTCACCGCTGACCGGAACGCCGGTGCTGCCGTGGCAAGGGTCTTGCTGGAGTAGAGGACGACCACGTCCCCGGCATCGCGGCCGAACGCCTTGGTGGCCAGGGCGGCTTCATGCTGGCTCTGGCTGTTCGGGGCGTCGAACCCGCCGGCGGTCTGGACCCTGGCGAAGATAGTGGTTCCCCATACGGCGCCGAGCACCGCGACGAGCAAGGCGATGACCAGGATAAGCCGCCGCCGCCGGTATGCCGTGCGCCCCCAGCTTTCAAAGGCAGAGTGGGGGTCGGGTTTCCCATGATTCGCCGACGAGGTCATGGCGGTCATTCCTTGGGACCTGATATTCATTGCCGGCGCCTTCCTTAGTTGGTATTTGCGAGCGTCGCTTAGTACAGGTCTGTGCATGTTTCCTCAAGCACTTTGAGCAGCTCAAGGATGCCGGAGAAAGGTTTCCAGGCGTCGGTGCCGTCGGCGCGCATTCGTCCCTCGATCCGCCGGTCCGGAGTCCGGCTGATGTCGAGGAGAAGGAGAATCGTCTGCCCCGGCTCTGGTGAGGCGTCCATGGCTCCAGTTAACGCGGGCAGCGCTTTAGTGTCCCCAGGGTGTGACCCTAGGTTCGACCCTATGTTTTGCGCTCGGTCAGTGCAGCAGACCGGCCAGCGCCCGGCGGGAGGTGATGTCGAGCTTGATGTAGCTGTTGCGGAGGTGGTATTCCACCGTCTTCACGGACACGTACAGCTGGCTGGCCACCTCCCGGTTGGTCAGTCCGCTGGCGACCAGCCGAGCCACAGCCAGCTCAGAGCGGCTGAGCCCCAGAAGGGCCGCCGGGCTGCCCGTCGCGGCGGTGATCTGCAGGCCTGCTAGTTCGGTGGCGCAGGCCTGCACGTACGGATCTGCCCCCAGGTCGGAGAAGAGGCGGTGGGCCCTTTCGAGCTGCGCGACCGCCGCCGGCCGGTTCCCGGCCGCCCGCAGGCGGCGGCCGTCGTCGAGGCTCAGCAGGGCGTCCTCAAACGGCATCGGCACTTCCGCCGCGATCAGGTGACCGCGTGCGAACGCCGCTTCCGCCTGGCTCGCAGCCCCGCCAGCCGCGGCCAGGTTGCCCCGGCAGCGCGCCAGCGCCAGGTCTGCCGACGCCAGCCTGGCTGCAGGAATCGCGTCCTTGAACTCGCTGAGCGCGATATCGGCGTCGTCCAGTCGTCCCAGGCCGATCAGCGCATCCGCCTCGATGGCCCTCCAGTTGAAGACTGCGGGGTGCCCCCCGACACCGAGGAGACTGGTGGCGCGGACCGGCTCTGTCGCGAGAAGTACCCCGGCCAGGTCGCCGCGCGCAGAAGCAAGGGAGGCGCCCGCTGTCGCGGCGGCGGCCACCGCCATGACCAGGGGAAGCCGCTCAGCCGCTGCCCGGGCCGCGCTGACGTGAGCCTGCGCGGCTGGCCACTGCCCGCGGAAGGCCAGGACCTGGCCAGCACGCGCATGCGCCCGCGCGAGGTCTAGCGGACGGTCGGTATCTTGCGCTAGGGAGATCGCCAGCTGGGCGTGCGTGACTGCCGCGTCCCAGTCGCCCCGGCGGAAGTGGGCGTCACTCAGATGAGCCAGGCACGGGCCCGGATAGGTCGACGGCACTCCGGCGCGCAGCCGGGCCGTCGCCACGCTTAGGTCCGCTATAGCGCCGGGCAGGTCATCGGCGTAGAGCTTCAGCATGCCCCGCATGATGAGGGCATCGGTCTCCGGGACCGGTACTTCGTTGCCCGGGACGGGCAGAAAGCCGAGCGCGGCCAGCCCTTCAAGGCTGCGGCTGTCCGCGGCGAACGCGTATGCCTGCGCCGTACGGGCCAGGGCCCGCAGCGCCGAGCCCGGAACGGTGCCGGCGACCGCCCGGTCCGCCCAGGCCAGCGCCTGGTCGGGGCGACCGGAGATGACCATCCAGTTGGCCAGGGATGTCGCAGCACGCGCCCCGATTTCGCCCTCGGTCTCCGGATCATGGGCCTGCCACGCGGCGAGCAGGCGGCCCTCGGCGTTGGGCGACCCTGTGAACACCTCCAGGAGCCCGGTCAGGGCGTCGCGGCGAGCGCTGGAGACCTGGCAGGACGCCAGGACTCGTGCTGCCGCCGGTGTATCCGCGGAGTTGAGGAGGACCACGGCGGCGTCGAGCAGCCGGGCTTCCCGGTCCTCCGCGGCCGGCGACAGGACGGCTGCCTGTTCCAGGGCCCAGGCTGAGGCGCCTGCATCACCGGCGGCCGCCGTCGCCCCGGCGGACGCTACGAGCTCGCCGGCCAGCGCCTCATCAGGGCCCGGCGCCGCCGCTGCCCGGTGGACCAGCCGCGCCCGGCCGGCGACGACCTCACCAGCCCGCGCGTGCAGTTCCCGGCGTCTCGTCGGACTGAGATCGGCGTAGATCGCCGTCCGGTACAGCGGATGGGTGAAGGTCAGCTCCGGCGCCGGAGCACCTTCGGTCAGCAGGCCAGCTGCGACCGCCGCATCCACCTCGCTGCGCGCGTCGGGCATCCCGGCGACCGACGCGATTGCCGACATCGGCGCGTGCTGCCCCAGCACCGAGGCTGCCGCCAGGAATGACTGAGTCGTGGCTGGGAGCGCCGCCACGCGGGCGAGGATCACCGCCGACAGCTCTCGTGGCGCCGGCAGCCCGCGCTCTCCCGCCGCGCTTAGCCCGGCAGTGCCGATCTCGTCGAGCAGCGCCCGGCAGTAAAGCGCGTTACCTTCCGTATGCGCAGCCAGCCGGGACGCCCCGCGCCGGGACAGCACACCCAGCCCCAGCGCGCCTGCCAGCTCGGTGAGCTCGCCTGGGCTCAGCCCGCCCAGGCGTATGCGAGTGACCCGGGAGTCACCGCCTGCGAACCGCGCCCAGCCCGGATCAGCCACGCCGCCGGCCCGCGTCGACACGACCGCCAGCACCTTGTCGGCACGCAGCCGCCGCAACGCAAACAGCACCGCACGCGATGACGGCCGGTCAGCCCACTGCAGATCGTCAATGACGAGCACCACGACGTGGCCGTCGGCCTGCAGCCGATCGAGCAGATCCAGCAGCCGGGCTCCCACGGCCATCGGGTCCGTCCCCGGCTCCGTCAGGACCCCGGGCTGCAGCTGATCGATGATCCCGTATGAGAGGAATGTCTCTGCCTCGTCACCGCCTGCCTGGAGAACGACAGAGGTTGGCAGCGAACCGAGGAACTGAGTGAGCAGAGTCGATTTGCCTCCCCCAGCCTCGCCCTCCAGATAGACCACCTGCGGATGGCCCATCTGGGCGGCCGCGAGCCGCTCGCCAAGGATGCGCAGCTCGCTCTGCCGGCCGACGAAACCGGCTGGGGTATTCATCTAGCTAGCCTGAAGGCGCGGCTGATGCTGTGGGTATTTCCGGCACGCGGTTCTCAGAGTGCATGAAAACCACAGTTACCAGCCGGGGAGGAACCGGACATCCGAGTGATGACGGCGGCCCGGGGCTGTCGCCGGGGAACGTATTCGTAGCCATCATCGACCATCTCGTCAAGGCGTGTCCGCTGGCGCCCGGAAGATCGCCGGTCGTCACTGCGACGGTCAGAGCTGAGGCGCACAGGGCTACGCTGCTCTTACCGGCACCATACAGCAGTTCTGCGTGCAGGCCCGGCGTCCGTCAGCCTGTCCTGAAGTGGCCGCGACCGGGCGCGCTGCCGATAAGGGGACTTCATGACCTCCGGCCACGGCGCCGTGCAGGGCCCCGTCCGATGGGGCATGCTCGCCGTGATCAGCCTGGGCATCATGGCGCTCACGCTGAACTGGTTCGACGTGGCCACGGCGTTCCCGCTCATCGGCGCGCAGTTCAGGGTAGGGCTCGGGTCGCTTAGCTACCTTATCTCGCTCTACATCGTCGGCTACGGGCTCACGCACATCCCGGGCGGCATGCTCGCCACGGCGATCGGCATGAAGAAGACCCTCGTGCTCGGGCTGCTCGTGCAGGGACTGGCCGGCATCATGTCCGGGCTGTCCTACAGTTACACCGAGCTCGCCTTCTTCCGAGTCGTCAGCGGCGTCGGCGGGTCGGTGTTCGTCGCCGTCGCGACCGCCGCCGTGGTCGTCTGGTTCCGCGAGCAAGACGTCACGCTCGCGCTCGGCATCACCGGCGGCGCCGCCTTCAGCGCGGGGGCCGCCTTCGCGCTCTACATCTGGCTCTACGTGCAGCGCGCGACAAGCTGGCACACGTCACTGATCCTGGCCGGCGTCTTCGAGCTGCTCGTGATGCTGGTGACCCTCGTAGCCTTCCAGGTCCCGGAAGGCCATCAGTCGCTCGGCGGCGTCAGGTTCGATCGCGCCGCGGTGCGCGCCGTGCTCGCGAGCAGAGATCTATGGATTTATGGTGTCGCGATCTTCGGCGGATACGGCGCTTACTTCACCACCACGCAGCTATTCAGCGAGTACGTGACGGCCGACCGGCATTTCGATCCGTCCGCCGGCGGGCTGCTGGCCGCGCTCATCGCGCTGGCCGGCATCCCCGGCAGCCTGCTGGGCGGGTACTGCGCCGACCGCAGCAGGAACCTGCGGATGTTCGTCGTCGGACCGCTCATCGTCGTCGCCGCGCTGCTGGCCCTCATTCCCGTCGTGCCGGCCAGCGCCCTCTGGATCCTCGGGATCGGGATCGGCTTCTTCCTCATCTTCGGCTTCGCCGCCTGGCTGGCGGTACCGGCCCGCGTCTGCGACATCGAGCACCAGTACATCGGCACGGCAACCGGCCTGATGCTCACGCTGGCCGCCATCGGCGGCTTCTTCATTCCCATCATCTTCGGGCACCTCGTGCCCCGCACGAGCTTCGACACCGGCTGGATCCTTCTGGCCATCGTGTCCTTCGCCTTTGCCCTGCTCGGGCTGGCCGGACGCAACCCGGTAGCAACCGCGAAGCGCCCGGGCATGGGTACGCCAGCTCCGGCGCGGCTTTGAGCCACCCGGCCGCCGCCTGGGCGTCATAGGAGCGCCCCTCTTACCAGCTCCTGGCCGACATTTGCCGCCTAGGGCCGTCATGCCGGGCTGGTCTGGGTTCGGTACCAGGCGACGGTCGCGGCCACGGCAGCCGCCAGCGGCGTGCCGCCCGGCCCGAAGGTGGCCTGGTACCTGGTGGTGTCGAGGACGAACGGCTCGTCAAACTCGTAGGCCATCTCGGCTAGCGCCCGCATCGTCGGGTTGACCAGCCCTAGTGCGCGCACGGCAAGCCTGGGCACCGAGCGGATGGCGACGGGGTGACCGACCTCGTCAGCCACCAGATCGAGCAGCGCTCGCGTAGTAACGGTTGGCGGGCCGGGCAGGTGCCATACCTCGCCGATGGCCCGGGGGTCGGTGCCCAGGGTGGCCAGGGCGGCGGCAATGTCGGGAACGTAGCTGTAAGTGTGGAGCAGTTCGGGGTTGCCGATAAAGTCGGCACGCTGGCCAGCCAGGGCGTTGCCGAAGACCCGCCTGCCCAGGGTCGATCCCTCGGTCACGCCGGCGCCGAAGAAGTCCGAGGCCCGGCCGACGGCGACGCGGACCCGGCCGGCCGCGGCGGCGGCCAGCAACTCGGCGGTCATCGCCGCCCGGGTCCGGCCCTTGACGGTCTTGGCGGCCAGCGGGAGATCCTCGGTCATCGGCTTGCCGCCGGTCGGGCCGTAGCCGTACAGGTTCTCCAGGCTGACCAGCAGCGCGCCAGCGCGCTCGGCCGCGGTCAGCACCCCCCGCTGCAGCGGGGGGAACAGCTGCGGCCACTGCGCGTACGGGGCGTTCAGGCACTGGTACACCACAGCGGCGCCTTGGGCTGCGTTACTAGCCGCGCTGGCATCGGTCGCGTCCGCCGCCCGCCAGTCGATCCCGTCCGCCAGCCCTGGTGGCCGGTGCCGCGACACGGCGCGCACCGCCAGCCCTTGCCCGGCCAGGTATGCGGCGAGGAC
>Ga0208219_1000497_pt1 | contig 14112 bp, 15 predicted proteins | sample NGESurshal072012_7_FD_184469 | JGI IMG/M metagenome (GOLD analysis project Ga0208219, IMG submission 184469) | Arctic peat soil microbial communities from Barrow, Alaska - NGEE Surface sample 53-2 shallow-072012 (SPAdes) | ecosystem: Environmental > Terrestrial > Soil > Wetlands > Peat ...
CGTCCTCGCGCGGCGCGTGCGTGCGCTCGAGCGGCGCGGCCAGGCCCGCCACTTCGCTCAGCACATCCGCCAGCTCGAGCGCGGCCGTGGCTTCGACGGACTGGTGGATGGCGTGCGCAGCCGGCGCATCCAGGTCCGCGGGTTCGACGGCGGCGATGGCCTCCAGCGGTGCCGGCTGCGCGGTGATACGCGCCATGAACCGGCTTGCACGCTTCGGTTTGAGCACCGCCGGCGGCGATGGCGGCGCGACGACTGGCGGGGCAGCCGCGGCGACGACCGGCGGGCTGTCGCTCCAGGGCTGGGGACGCGCGCGCTGATTCCATGTCGGTGCGCCCGTGCCGCTGACGATCTCGACGCCGGAGTCGATTGACCCCGCGCCGCGCCGGAGCGCAAGGCGAACGGCCACTGCATCGCGGAGACGCTGGAAGGCATTTGTCCCCGCCGCCAGGCGCGGAGCGGGCCCCATCGGTGCCGACGTGGACAGGTCCGGTGGTTGCGGCTCAGGCGCGATGTGAGGTGGCTGCGGCTCGACGTCGGGCGTCGGATCGGGTTCAGGTGCGCGAGACAGGTGCACCGGTGGCGGTGCTGGGACCGAGGTCGCGATCTGATCGATGGTCTCGTCCCACAGCAGCAGTTCCGGCGGGTCGGCAACCGCCGTCCTCGGTGAGCGCTCGCCGATCAGCTCGCGCGGCTGCCCATGATCGTGCACGGTGGGTCGCGGTGCCCACGGCAGTGCCGCACCACGCTCGGCGCCGAACCACGGCGGCGCTTCGACTGATGCCGGTCGATCGCGATGCACGGGTCCCTTTGGCAAGTCGTCCTCCTCCGCAATCAATCCGATCTGGCTGAACAGGTCGTGCACTGCGTCATCGGGCACACGGACACGGGCGAGCCCGCCGATACGCGCCGATTCCTCACGGAGATGGCCGATCGCTGTCCGGCAGCGTTCGCACGCGACCAGATGCGCCTCGAGCTCACCCGCCGGCTCGAGGTCGAGCTCGGTATCGATGTAGCTGCTGAGCGCGAGGAGGCTGCACCTCATAGCGCGATCTCTCGATAGATCGAACCGAACTCGCGGCGTGCCGCGGCGACCAGCCGTGCTGCCGCCTCGGGTGAGCACTCGAGCGCCCGGGACATCTCGTGGTAGTCGAGGCCGCAGAGATCACGGAGGAGCAGCGCCGCCCTGCGGTCGAAGCCGAGCATTGCGAGGGCGCGCTTAACGGTGTTGATGCGACCCGCGCTTGCATCCTCGAACTCGACGCGCACCGGCCCGGCGCCACGCCGGAACATCCTGCCGATTCCCTGGGGCCGCGGTGGAAATCTCTGACCGTGGCGGCACGCGCGCGTCACCGCGCGGTAGAGGGCCGCCCGGCCGTCGACACGGAGGCGCGCGGGTGGATAGCGGCTCGCGTGATGGATCCCACCGGCGACGAACGCCACAGCGTCCGCCTGGTGGTTGACCAGATGCGTGGCGTACGTGACTAGATCATCGAGCTGCTCGCGTGCGGTTGCGGCAAGCTCGCGCGCCTCGGGAGCGATGTGTGCTGAGACGTTGATCATGACGTTTGCGCTGTGGGCGCGGAGTACGGGTCGAAGAATAGCCGGGACTCCGCTCTGTGGTCAAGGTGGGAGATCAAGACGAGGTGTGCACCAACTCCCCGCCGGTGACGCCGGGGGGCCTGACGAGCCCGGCGCGGAGCCAGGCGGTCGCGGGCATCCCGATGTCGGCAACCCACACCGCCCCGGCGTGACTGGCGGCATCGCGCTGGCGAAGACCCCGCTTCATCGCGGTCAGCGTGCAGGTCAGCGCGGCGCGAACAGTGGGGTCGAAGGCCTCACCGGTCGTCGCATCCAGGCCGCTCGGGACGTCGACGCTCAGGACCGCAGCCGCCGCCTCGTTGAGGGCTCGGATCGCGCCCGCCTGGGGCTCGCGGGGTGCGGAGCGCAACCCGGTGCCGAGGATCGCATCGATGATCAGCGAAGCCTCGGCAACGACGCCATGCACCGCCGCAGGATCGGTGCCCACGGCGACGTCGATCCCACACCTGCGTGCCGAGACGACGTGGTCGCGCACCACGCCGGTCACCCGCTCCTCATCGCCCAGGACGAGCGCCCGTACCGCACATCCCCAGGTCGCGAGGTGTCGCGCGGCGACCAGTCCATCGCCACCGTTGTTGCCATACCCGGCGACAACTGTCACCGAAGCCGGGCCGCCGAGATGACGCCACGCGCACCGCGCAACCTGCCACCCGGCGACCTCCATGAGCTGGACTGTGGACACGCCGCACTCCGCGGCCGCGGCGTCGAGGCGGGCGACCTGTTCGGAGGTGAGCTCGCCCAGGGCTCCAGGCGACTCGGAGCTCGCGGTCATACGAGCTCGACTTCCACCGCGTCGCCGGCATGCGGACCGCCAACCGCCGCGGCGGCGATGCCGCGGCCGGCGACCTCGAGATGACCGGCGCTGCCGATCAGCGCTCCAGCCCCGTCGATCTGCGCGTAGGTGTCGACCAGGCCCCGGGATTCACCACCAGGCCACGTCACCGCGCGAACCTTTGCGCCACCGATGTCCGCGCCGCGGATGGTCGTGATGGCGTTGCCGAAGTGATCGACCACCACGACTCGCCCGCTGATGCGAGCGCCATCTCGTCGGGCGAAAGCGTCGGCCAGGACCAGCGGGTCATCGATGATGTCGCCGGCGATATCGAACCGCTCCTTGGACGCGAGCTCGGCGGCAAAGGGCGCGAACACGTCGCGACCGTGAAAGGTCGGCGATGCATCGCGCCCGATGTCGATGCGCACTGCCCAGCGGTCTTCCGGCGCCGTCTCGTCCCAGAGATACGACACCAGGCCGTTGTCCGGAGCGACGCACCTGACCCCGCCGGCCTTGATGGCGATCGCCCGTCGCGCGGTGCCGACGCCCGGGTCGACAACGGCGCAGAAGACCGCCCCGGCGGTGAATGCCCGCGCCAGCGCCTTGAGCTGATAGGCGCCGGCAAGGACATCGCCGGGAGGAATCCCGTGGGTCCCTTCGACACAGACCGCGTGGGGGTCGACGCCCCAGGCAGCCCCGATCAGCGCCGCCGCATACGCGTCGTCGCGCCCGAAGTCGGTGACGAAGACGATCGGCTGCCGCATGGCGGACTTCGGTACCGTACCAGTGCTATGGAGAATCCGCGGAACGCGTCCGAGCAAGCCGCGTCGTCGGCCGCCGTGGCCGAACCCGTGGCCCCGCGCCGCCGGCCGGTCTGGGGCGTCCCGGTCGTGGTGATCGCTGTTGTGGTGATCGTGGTGCTGTTCGTCGTCGGCTTCACCGGGCTCTTCGCCAACCCCGTGAAGTCGGTGAGCCCTGACGGGACGGCGACGCTCTCTGGAAGCTTCGAGCCCTACGAGTGCACCAGCGCGAGCTGCGATGGGTACATCTCCGCCGGGGCTCGGAGCGTGTTCGTGGTCTTTCCCCGCGGCTGTGCGCCGCCGGCGCGCGGCGCGACCATCACGATCACCGGGAAACCCGCCCCGGAGCTGGGCAACGCCTCGTACCGGGCCACCGCCTGCTCCTGACCTGCTCCTCGCAGCGGAATCTCCGGGCCGCGAGTCGAAGCACCCGACGCGTCGACCGCTACGCGGCTTCGGCGATCCCCGTCAGTCGCCAGCCTCGGTGAGCCACGAGCCATCCGCCGTCGGCCACCTCGTGGTCCTCGTCGTCGGCGCTGGTGTCGACCGCAGGATCGCGTTCGAATGTCCAGTCCTGGGTCACCGAGGTGCTGCCGTTGATGCCGAAGCGGACGACCGCCCGCTCGCGACCATCCACCATCGAGGCCCCCGTGACCTCGGCCGATGCGATGTCCGCGTCCAGCGCCGGCGCGCCGTCGGTGTGCCCGTCCTGCAGGACCCGAAAAGCGTCCCTCGCTATGAGGAGAAAGGTGTCAGGGGTGAATGACGGGTCGACCTGGGTCACTGCCGCGAGATCCAGGCCCGGCACCGCCTCCTCGCCCCGCTCGTGGAACTCCCGGTCGAGGTCGCTGACCATGGTGTCGTCGATCGCGTCCAGTTGCTCCTGGTCAGCCTCCCGCCTGGCGAGGCGGCTCCCGATCCCGGTCACATGCAAGAACCCGGAGCCAACTGACTCCGCAGCGTCTGAGAGCTGGTCGCTGAGCTCTGACAGGTGATCGGTCATCGAGGTACCTCTGAGTGGAGAGTTCGGAGGCTCGAATCTACCGGCAGGCGGCACTCGCGATTTCGACTGTCGCCGGGTTGTAGCCGATCGTTGATCGACTCATCGCGAGCGCCGGGCACCCAAGTGCCGGACACCGCCGGGTGCCGGACAAAAGAAAGAGCGGCCCGGGAAACCCGGACCGCCCTTTCAGGAATCGGATCAGTTGCTGATCAGTACTCCGGCATCGGCGGGCCCGCCGATGCTCCCTTCTTCTCAGGGATGTCGGTGATCAGCGCCTCGGTGGTGAGCAGCAGCGCGGCGATCGACGCCGCGTTTTGGACCGCCGAACGGGTGACCTTGGTCGGGTCGATGATCCCGGCCTTGACCATGTCGACGTACTCGCCCTTGGCGGCATCGAAGCCCTGGCCCTTGGGAAGGGACTTCACCTTGTCGACGACCACTGAGCCTTCCATGCCCGCGTTCTGCGCGATCTGGCGGAGGGGCTCCTCGAGCGCGCGGCGAAGGATGTTCACGCCGGTGAGCACATCGCCCTCGGCCTTCACCTTGTCGAGCGCGTGGATCGCGTTGACGAGCACGACACCGCCACCAGGCACGATGCCCTCTTCGACTGCGGCGCGCGTGGCGGACACGGCGTCCTCCATGCGGTGCTTCTTCTCCTTGAGCTCGGTCTCGGTCGGGGCGCCGACCTTGATCACGGCGACGCCGCCACTGAGCTTGGCAAGGCGCTCCTGGAGCTTTTCCTTGTCCCAGTCGCTGGTGGACTTCTCGATCTCGGCCTTGATCTGCTCGATCCGGCCCTTGATCGCGTCTTTGCTGCCGTTGCCCTCGACGATCGTGGTGTCGTCCTTGGTGATGGTCACGCTGCGGGCGCGGCCCAGCGAGCTGAGTTGCGCGGAGTCGAGCTTGAGGCCGACCTCCTCGCTGATGACCTGGCCACCGGTCAGGATCGCGATGTCCTGGAGCATCGCCTTGCGACGATCACCGAAGCCTGGGGCCTTGACCGCGACGGCATTGAAGGTGCCACGGAGCTTGTTGACGATCAGGGTGGCAAGCGCCTCGCCCTCGACGTCCTCGGCGATCACCAGGAGTGGCTTGCCGCTTTGGACGACCTTCTCGAGGATCGGGAGCAGGTCCGCGATCGCCGAGATCTTCTTGTCGGTGATGAGGATGTACGGGTCTTCGAGCACGGCCTCCATGCGCTGGGCATTGGTGACCATGTACGCGGAGATGTAGCCCTTGTCGAACTGCATTCCCTCGACGAGCTCGAGTTCGGTCTCGAGGCCCTTCGACTCCTCGACGGTGATGACGCCGTCCTTGCCCACCTTCTCCATCGCGTCGGCGACGGTCTCGCCGATCGTGGGGTCAGCCGCGGAGATCGATGCGACCTGGGCGATCTTCTCGCGCTCCGAGATCGGGATCGACTGCTCCTTGATTGCCTTGACGATCGCCTCAACGCCGAGCTCGATGCCCTTCTTGAGCTGGATCGGGTTGGCGCCGGCGGCCACGTTCTGCAGGCCGGCTGCGATCAGGGCCTGGGCGAGAACGGTGGCGGTGGTGGTCCCGTCACCAGCGATGTCGTTGGTCTTGCTCGCCACTTCCTTGACCAGCTGGGCGCCCATGTTCTCGAAGGGCTCCTCGAGCTCGATCTCCTTGGCGATCGTGACTCCGTCGTTGGTGATGGTCGGCGAGCCGAACTTCTTGTCCAGCACGACGTTCCGGCCCTTGGGGCCGATGGTGATCTTCACGGCGTCGGCCACCCGATCGACCCCTCGTTTGAGATGGGCCCGGGCCTCGACGTCGAATAGCAATTGCTTGGCCATGGTTCCTCCTGGTTTGATCCTCTAGCCTAGGGTTCCAGGGGCTAGTTTAGCACTCGGGAGGTCTGACTGCTAGCGGGTGGCGGGGCCGAGTGCTAAGGAGTTGGGCAGGGGATCGCCGGCCACACCGACGCCCTATCGTGTCGAAGGTGACCACCGAACATCCCAATGCTCTCGCGTATCGCAGCACCGCAGACGCCTTCCGGTCTGCCGACGTAGGCGCCCTGGCAGCCCTGGTCGCAATCGATGTTGTTTGGCACGTCCCCGGCATGCACTCGATGGCGGGGGAGCTTCGTGGACGTGACCAACTCATCGCGTGGCTCAGCCGAGTGAAGGCGAAGGGCTTCTGGCTCACTGAGCACGACGTATTCGGTAACGACGAGCATGTCTGTGCACTGAGCACCATGGGTGCGCGACGTAGCGGTGTCGACGTGCAGACGCGGGTGGTGAGCGTCTTCCACTACCGCGACGGACAGCAGCTCGAACGCTGGTTCTATCCGGAGGACCCCGCTGCCTGGGATCAGATTTTCGGGGAGTAGTGGTCGTACCGCGGGTCATGACCAGGCCCGAGCGCTTGCAGCGCCTTCTCCTGGTAAGTAGTCACGATGGCTGCGTCGGAGTCCGTGTCAGCGGCGTGCGGTGCCGATGATCATGGGGCGCTCGACCCTGGGCGCCTTCGGGACCTCGCCATGCCTGACCGACTCGACCCTGAGCGCTGATGCTTCGATCGCTGCAAGCGTCTCCCGGTTGGGATTGCAGCCGACCAAGTTGTACAGCGGCCTGAGCCGGTCCTGCTGTTTCGCCAGCTTCGGTTCGCCCGAGCGGACGTGCTCGATGAAAAGGAGACGCCCGTTCGGCTTCAACACACGCGCAATCTCCGCCAGCGCCACCTCCTGATTGGGGACGCTGCACAAGACCAGGGTCGCAACTGCGGTGTCAAAGGTGGCGTCCGGGAAGGGCAGTTGTCCGGCCGGCGCATCGATGACTTCCGCCGCCCGGTCGAGCGCGTCGACACGACGGCCAAGGCGACGGCGCATGTGCCGATCGGGCTCGGCCAGCACCAAGCGCGTTACGGCTTCCGGATAGTGCTCAAGGTTGAGTCCGGTGCCGGCCCCGATCTCGATCGTCGCTCCTTCGGTGCCGGCCAGAAGCTGCCGCCGCTCTTCCCGCATACCAGCTGCCTCCGATCCCTTGTTGACCGTGTCATACAGCGCCGCAAACAACCGCCGTCTCATCGCCGCTCCGGCTCGCGAAGATCGTCAGCGACACTGGCAGGGCGTCGTGGTTCTGACAAGAACGGGTCAACTTGGTAAGTAGACACGAACGGTGAAAATAGACTTACCGAAAAGGCTTGTCAAGGCTTCGACACAGCCGCCAGGGCGTGGAACAGATCATCGTCCGAGCACGACCCAGAGTGGTCCCTCCTTGGAGCCTCAGAAAGCGATCTGCGAGGTACGGCGCGCTCTGGGCGAGGTCGTCGCAGACGTAGTTGCGCTCAGGTCCCCCGTGCGTGAACCCGAGCCCGGCAAGCCGCTCGCGTGCCGCCGCGTCGAGCGGCCGTCGCTTGTCGGCGACATCCCATTCGCGCGAGCCAACTTCGCCATAGAGGATCGTGTGGTTTCGCTTGAACTGGATGTATTCATCCACTGCGTCACCATCCTCGAGGATGACTACCTGCGACTCCTGCGCTGAGTCGAGAAAGCTTTGCAAGAGACGTGTGAGCAGGCTCCAGCGAGCATCAGCGGTCATCACGCGACGTCCTGCCGTCCGACTCCTGCCTCGGCAACGTTGCCTTCGATGGAAACGACCCGATCCAGCACTCCCTGACGCAACGTGTCGAGCCCGTTGCGCACATCCCCAGTCGCAGTCGAGATCGAGGTGAGCTTCGCCTTCATCCCCGCGATCGCGTTCAGCTGCGCGCGGATACCCTCGAGGTCGCGCCGCACCGCCGCGGCGTCGACGACGTCAGCGTGGTCGCGCGCCGCGGCAAGCGCAAGCACCCGAGCCACGCGCACCGCGGCCGTGAACGCATTGTCGTCCGGATCGTCCGGATCGAGCTCGCAGATGACGTGTTCGCCGTGGAGCGTGAAGGGCGCGCACCCCGACGGCGCGTTGCCGGCGCGGTACACGGCAACAGCAATGACAGCACCGCGATTCCGCCGCGTCTCATCGAGATCGCGGCAGAGCTTCGCCAGCCCCACGCGACCACTCTTGGCTTCGACAGCAACACGCACAGGCAGGCCCCGCGTCCACGACGGATCAAGGGTGATCACCAAGTCTCCCTTGCGACCGCGAACGCTGTTACCCACCGCGGTACCGGTCGACTCGACGAGATCGCCTGTTCCCCGCAGCAACACATCCAATCGAGCCTCGACCGCCTCCTCGAAATCGAGGCCCTTGGCGGTGCCCTTCTCGCGCTCGTCGGCGCGCGCGTCACGGGCGGTTTCGATCCGCACCAGGCGGTCACTCACATCCCGCAAGAGGTCGCGCATCTCGGCGCGAAACCCGTGCAGCGGACTGTCGGTGCGGCGAGGATCGAGCATGCGGCTGATCACCGCACCATCGCCGTCGAAGTACCCCGCGAGCAATGTACGCATGCGGCCGATCGCGCTGTCACGGCGCTCCTCGTCGAACAGGTCGTCGACGAGGTGGCGCAACGTTCCGTCATCGCCGAGGAATCGCTCCAGCGTTCGAGGCAGCGTACCGTCCTTGGCGGCGAAGGTTTCGCGAAGCGCGACGTCCAGCGCCGCAGCCGCCCGATCATGCGAGTCATCGGTCCGATGCATCAGTCGTTCGAACTCGCGCGCGACGAAATCGACGTTGAGCGTGACGCCCGCATTCCGCAACGCGATCAGCCCGACCGTGAGCCCGCGCTCGACAACGGCAGGGCGATCGACCTCGGGGTGCTCGCCCACGTAGGCCGCCAGCTCGGCGTCGTGCAGAGAGAGACCCGTGACGGCGATGTTGTCGCCCTCGATGTGAACGTCACAGCCGAGTGTGATGGGTTCTACCTTCCTGAGCATCGCTTTTCCTCACTTCGCTACCCCGCCACGGATCTCCAGTGGTGAGCGTCGCGTGGCCAGGCGACAGATGCCTGTCGCGGCGCAGCCCAACTTCGGGCCCCTGCTCAGCCCCGGATCTTCCCGCGCAACTGCTCCACGGCCTCAGCCAGATCCCACACCGTCTCGAGCGCAAGGTTGAGCTCGCTCGCCGTCGGCGGGAGCTCATACACACGGTGATGGCACGCATTGGAGAGCGAATGCCACGTCAGCGTCGCGCGGCCGCCGAGCTCTCGATCGTTGAGCATGTCGCCCACGCAGAGCAGCTGACAGCGCGTTGAGGTCCGCTCCAGCCCGGGCGCGGTCACATCCCAGAGGCTCGCCATGGCGAGCTCCAGTCCCTGACGCGCCAGCAGCGCCGCGGCGCGGGGCCAGAGACCGGCCGTCGTGGCGTCGTCGTCCCGAATGAGGTCGCGCGCCGCCGAGACGAGCGCATGGGCATCGACCGCTCCGTTCACGCCGGAGTCACCGCTCGCTGAGCATGGTCTTGGTCAGGCGCTCGATGCTGCGGATGAACCCCATCACGTCCCCGAACACCTTCCCGCTATGGGTGCCGCGGTTGCACTCCTTCACAGCGTCGACCGCCCAGGGATACTGTTTGATCAGGAAGCCGGTGACGTCGCCGCCGCGATCGGGATCGCTCAACAGCGCCAGCGCCAGCCACATGTTCAACGTCGTCGGCTTCGCGAGAATCGTCTGCACCTCCGCGTACGTCCTACCCTGGTGGAGCAGACGCCGGGTTGCCGCCAGCGACGACGCAGCCTCGAGTGCGAGCCTGCAGAAACCGGGGATGACGCGGAGCGCCTCAGCCGGAACGTCCCGGCTCATCGCCACCGCGAACGCATCGTCGATGTAGCGCTGCACCGGATCCTGGATGCGGCGTAACTCCACGACCGATTGCTCGCGGCGCACAACCTCGACCACCGTCGCGGCGATGTCGAGCGCGCGCATCGCGTCGGCGAGACGGGTGTCGTGGGTGAGCACGACCACCTGGCGTTCCCGTGCCGCGCGTGCGAGCACGGTGGCGAGCCCGGCCACCTTGGCCGGGTCCATCGCCTGCACCGGGTCGTCGATCACCACGAATCGAAAGGGTGATTCGGGCATCGAGGCACGCGGCAGGAACAGCGACAGCGCCAGGCAGTTCAGCTCGCCCTGGCTCATCACCCCAAGGGCGGATCCGTCCTCGCCGTCGACCTTGACGTCGAGTGAGAGCCGGCGCTGGGTTTGAGCGCCGAGCAAACGGAGGTCGCCGAGCGAGACATTGCTGTCCTGGCGCAGTTCCGTCCAGTTCTCCTGCACCGCTCCGGCGATGGGCCGGAAGCGCTCGTCGCGTAGCTCATCATGCGCATCCTTGAGCCACCGCTCGGCGTCTTTGAGCCGGCTCACCTCACGCTCGGCGTCCTGCGCTCTTCGACCCAGAGGCAACCACAACACAATCGCGTCGGCGGCGGGTCGCCAGGCGCGCTCCAACCGCTCGAGCTCAGCGGCGGCAGCGCGGCGCAGATCGCTGACAGCTGCGATGAGCGGCGGGGCGTGCGTCTCGAGATGGCTGGCCAGTGCGAGAGCGTCATCCTCGGCAGCAACAGCAGCCCATCGCTCCCAGAGCTCGACGACAGGGCCGATCTCGACGCCCGCGCCGGCGCCGTCGCGAAGCGCGACCAGCGGTGCGGTCACCAGTTGACGAGCCTGGCGCAAGGCGTTGCCAAGCATGTCGCGCGTTTTGCGCACCGCGTCCGCATCGGCTCGCAGCGCGACCACCTGGTCGCGTGCCTGCACGCGCCACTGGTAGGTCAGCACGCCCTCGGTGCCACAGACCGGGCAGCGTTCGTCCTCAGCATGCGCATGTACGTCGAGTGCCTGCTGGAGGAGTGACGCGACCTCATGCGCCCTGCCGGCGTCGGTGCCGCGCAGGCGTTCTGCGGCCGCATGCGCGTCGCGCAAGTCGGTGATGGCTGCGTTGAGCCGCTCGCGATCAAGCACCGGAAGTCCCGCCAGGTCGCGCAGCTTGCGCAGCACGCTGCGCTCGTCGCTCTGGGCGTCGCCGCCGACGCTGGTCGTGACCGCGTCCAGATCCCACACCTTCCCTGAGAGCGCCGCGCGCACCAGCCCGGCCCGCTCGTCGGTGGTTCTTTCCAGGAGCGCACGCAAGGCCGGCAGGGCATCGCGCGCTTCCTTGGCGTCGTGTTCGCGATTGAGGCGCGCCTTTTGGAGCACCTGCTGCGCGGCCGCGAGATCCCCCAGTCCGAGGATGCCGGCCAGCGCGTCGTAGAGCTTCGACTGCTCGCGATCGAGCGCGTGCTCGAGCTCGTTGTGTGAGAGCAACGGTGGATAGCCGGCGAGCTGAGGTGCCCATCCGAGCGCCTCGGACGACGCGGGTTTGCCGTCGACAGTCAGCGTCGAGCCGTCAACCCCGTCTCCATCCTTCCAGAGGCGAGCAACATCCAGCGCCGGCTTGCGTCCGTCGACGATGAAGCGCGCGGCCACTCGCGTGTGCCGGTGGTGCAGGTTCTGCCAGCCGTCGCGCCACACCTTGACGCGCTGCTCCCAGCGTTGGTTGGTGCCGAGCAGGACCATCTCGAGCGCCTCGGAGAAGGACGATTTCCCTGACCCGTTGCGACCGACCACCAGTGTCAGACCCGGACCCGGATCGATCGCCAGCGTGACCGGCGGACCGATACCGCGGAAGCCCTCGACCTCGATCGCGGTGAGATACACCGCGGAGCGCACCGCCCGCGCGACCCCACGCGTCGCGGGTGTCGCCGCCGAACCGGGCTCGCCGCGGAGCACGGCGTCGACGGAATCCGCGCCCTGGAATGCGGCGAGGATCAGGTCCGCGGCCCCGTCCGCAGGGGGACTGGAATCGATCCGATCCACGACCAGACCGAGCAGCGCGGCATCAGGCATCGGAAACCGGCGGCGTGCTGGTCACACGTTTGAGGACGATCTCGTCGGGTGTTCTGCCGTGGTCGACGAAATAGGTGGCGCGCCGCCCGTCCCTCTCGAGGTGGACCAGCGAGCCGACCTTGAACGTGTCGGCCGGCATCGTCAGCGGCGGGGTCCTTACCAGGCCCTGGGGACGCTGCGGCGTGGGCGGAGGCGCCGGGGGTGCGCCGGCGGGCGGCGGCAGAACCGCAGATGGGCTCGCCGCCAGACCTGCCCGATGCACGTGCTGTCGGTGCACGGTCAGGCCGACGGCGATCGCCGTGAGCACCAGGACCGGGACGCTGATGTACCAGTAGGCGATGCTCAGGGCGAGCACCACGACCAGGACAACGAAGCCCACGCAACCGATGCCACCGGTCGCGTGCGCGGCTTGACGGACGGCGCGGTGGGGCCGCCGCGCGTAGGTCGAGACGCCTCCCCAGAATCCTCCCGGAAGGCGATGGCCGAGGTAGAAACGCACGCGCCATTCTGGCGCTCGCGCCGCCGGCCGTTCGCTCCGGACCAGGCTGGACCCACAATGTTGCCGTGCCAGAACGGAATCAGACCGCGCCCCCGCTCACCGCGCGCTTCGCCGCGGCCTTCGCACTGGCCTGGGCGGTGCATGGCACCCAGTTGCGCAAGAAGACCAGCGTTCCGTACATCGCGCACGTGATGTCCGTGTCCGCGCTCGCCATGGAGCATGGCGCCGACGAGGATGTCGCCATGGCCGCATTGCTCCACGACACGGTCGAGGACTCGGAGGACGGCGCGGCCACGCACCTCGTCATCCAGGACCAGTTCGGCGACCGGGTCGCGCGGATCGTAATGGCTTGCAGCGATGTGGTCGCGGTCCCGGGGCAGCCGAAACCCGAATGGCGCCAGCGAAAAGAGCAGTACCTCCGCCACCTGGAAGCCGACGCCGATACCGACGTGCTGCTCGTCTCAGCATGCGACAAGGTCCACAACGCGAGGTCGATCCTCGCCGACCTGCGCACCGAGGGCGACATCGTGTGGCAGCGGTTCACCGTGTCGGATCCCATAGCCCAGCTCTGGTACTACACGAGCATCCTCGAGATCCTTCAGCGTCGGCTGCCTGGCCCGTTGACGGACGAACTCGCCGGCATCGTCAAGGAAATCGCCGCGCTCGTTCCCTGACGCCGTCGACCTCGCTCGGATCAGATCGAGGCATATGATGCCCGCCGATGAGCGCCCAACGTCCACTCGACGGCCGCGTCGCTGTGGTCACCGGATCGAGCCGCGGCATCGGCCGCGCGATGACGCTCCGCCTCGCTCGCGAAGGTGCATCGGTCGTGGTCACCGGCAAATCGGAGAGCGACACGGAGAAGCTCCCGGGCAGCATTCACACGGTCGCGGCCGAGGTCGAGGCTGCCGGAGGATCGGCCCTCGCGGTTCGGGTGGACGTCCGCCACGAGGAAGAGGTGCAGGCGATGGTCGACGCGACGGTCGAACGCTTTGGCCGGCTCGACATCCTCATCAACAACGCGGGGGCGCTGTGGTGGCAACCCATTCTGGAGACGCCCCCCAAGCGCTACGACCTGATGTGGGAGATCAACGTTCGCGCGGCATACCTCTGCGCCTACTACGCGCTCCCCCACATGGTCGCGAACCACTGGGGCCACATCATCAACTGCTCGCCACCGATCGGCACGCAGCCGAGCCCCGGCCACGTCGCCTACATGACCACCAAGATGGGGATGACCCGGCTGGCCATCGGCATCGCGGCCGAGCATGCCGGGGACGGCATCGCCAGCAATTCACTCTGGCCGGTGACCATCATCGAGAGCCTCGCGAGCATCAACTGGGGCCTCGGCGATCGCAGCCAGTGGCGGTCGCCCGAGATCCTGTGCGACGCGATGATGGAGATCGTCAGCACCGAGCCGCCGTCGCTCACGGGCCGGCAGATCCTTGACGAGCCGTTTCTCCGCGAACGGGGCTGGACCGACGAGCGCCTCGACGCCTACTGGCTTGAGGGCAAGCCTCCCGACCACCCGGTCTACATTGACGGGCGGTCCGGCTCCTCGATGTAAGTTCCGAGCGGTCGGGGGTCCACCCGTATGATCGAACCATGAGTCCTGCCACTCGAGGCGACATGGTCCGGCGGACGCTCGCCGTTGGAGCG
>Ga0208219_1000500_pt1 | contig 14037 bp, 11 predicted proteins | sample NGESurshal072012_7_FD_184469 | JGI IMG/M metagenome (GOLD analysis project Ga0208219, IMG submission 184469) | Arctic peat soil microbial communities from Barrow, Alaska - NGEE Surface sample 53-2 shallow-072012 (SPAdes) | ecosystem: Environmental > Terrestrial > Soil > Wetlands > Peat ...
GCGCGGTAATTGACCGAAAAACGTCCCAATTCCCAGAACCCGTGGTCGGTGGCAATTCTCGTTACCGTTGTCGTCGTGGGAATGGCTTGTAATAGCGCACGGCGGGTCAGGTGCATTCTCCTCAAGGCGAGGTAGCGGATTGGACCAATTCCAAGATGCTTATCGCAAACGTTGCGGAGCGTTCGTTCCGTGACGCCGATAGCCGCACAGATTTCTGCCAGATGTAGCGGCGAGCGTGGGTTCGCTTCCAATAATTCTTCGAACCTGGAGACAATCATATCATGGTGATGATTGCCGATTGTCGTTCTTAAAGGCAGTCCATCGGTCAGACACCTGACCATTATGTGAATTAGCTGTTGTTCTAAGGCCCGAACCACTTCGGGTGATTCAAAAACGCCGGGGGTCGTTTCGGCGATTTGTCCAACCAGCTCGTGAAACGCTAGCAGCCGGGACATGACCGCTTGACTTGGCCGAACCAGATGCTTGGCGGTTGTGCTCGGACATTCGTGCCCAGCGATAGCCCTTGCCGCAGCATCGAAATCGTCAAGCGGCAACGACATCGCTCCATAAAAGAGATCAGCCCCAGACCGTTGGTGCATCGTGTCAAAGTCGTTGACGATAATCGCACCAGCCGAAACATCAATGCCGCAGTGTTGCAACGTTGGATGGTGCTCTTTGGTGAGGAAGCCAATCACTTTGCGACCGGGCATGATTGCCACCGAGTTGACCTGCCCCAGTCGCTGATGAAAACGCTGCATCCAGAGTCGGTTCAAACCGATTTGCGTTATGTCAGAGTGAAACTTCCCCTTCGTGGTGGGATAAATCTCTACCTCAGCGGCCTGAATGGCCATCTGACAACAATATGGGTCGTCAAATTTGAGAACTCTACTCCACGGCATTGGTGCCCCACGCTTTGATCTGGCGTTGATATCGCGCTGTTCGGGCGTAAGAAACGGGTGTCCATTTTAGGTTTAGAACTGAACACGACTATGCGAAATCGGCAGAAAGGAGCGAAATATTATTGCGCATTGGGACCGCAAATATAGCACAGTCCGAGGACGATCGTGTGACACCGATTGGTGCAGAGTTGGAACGTTTGGTCAAACCACTTTCATGACTCTCGCGCCGGGACAAGCTGCTGATAGCTCTCAATTTCCGTCGTATAGCGCGCAGGCGTGCAAAAATGACGAGCTTAGATTCGGACCGTTAGCAGCAGCGGTTACGGTTATGGCAATGATTATCGAAGACGAGCCCTCTCGAAATCTGACCGTCCGCGATTGTGAAGAAATAGCCTCCGCGCTATTTGAGGATGCTGCCGCTCTGCCGGCTGGACCAAAAAAGCAAAAGATACTGGAACTGGCGCAGAGCTACCGCAGTCTCGGCAAAATGAAGCGCTTGGTCTCGCGGTACGTAAGTTGACCATGCTGAACCCCGGCTCACGGTAACTGACCCCTTCGGTGCCCCTCTCGCGCGAAATGCTGATTACCCTCGCCGGTCAACTCAAGGCCCGGCATCATCCGAATTTTCCCGTCAGGGTCGAGTTGGATCAATAGCGCCGGTTTGACCCTCCGCCGGTCATTTCGGGTCTACCCCGAACAACGACACATCAAGAGAACGCCGAGGTTAAGCCCGGCTAGTGCCAGGCGCCGACGGGGCGTGACGCATCAAAGACGACTTGGTCGTATTGCCAGAGGCGCTCGAAGAAATTCCGGGCTCGGCGCTCGCCTTCGCTGTCCTGCGCTGCAAATTGCAGGATCTCGCCAAGGGTTCGTTTCCCGTCGATGGCGCCGAGCAGCCGGTCCTCAAACGCGTCGACGGTGAGAACGAGATCGGTAAATGTGTGCGACCGGTTAATCAGTACCGCGGCGCTGCCAGGAGGCAACCGTTCTCTGACGCACACCGTCCATGGCAGCGCAATCGGAATGTAGTCGCGCCAATGATCGCCGCCGAAAGTGATCGCCTGGCTGTCGTCAGAGCCATCGTCTCGATACGCGATAAAACTGTGCACGACCATCGTTCCACGGAAGAGTTCGACGGCAGCGTGCTGCCGCCGAGAGGGCAATAAGGCTAGATCCGCGGCATGCGGGCTGCGCGCAACCATGCCGCATTGAGCCAGGTATGGCGCCTGCTCAACCCAGCGCCCAAACGACATGGCGCACCGATCGAGCCATGCATACAGTTCCGGGACAGTGTAGGCACGATCTTGGGGATGAAGCAGTGCGTCCGCCATCGCTTCCGGCCGCCAGAAATCCTTCGACCGGCGTAGCAAATCTGAAATCGGATGATCCGGCGGCAGCGCCTTGAGTGCGGCGCCAAGACTTCGCAGGTCTGTCGCCGATGCACCGATTTCAAGCAGGCGGCAGTATTCCTGGATCATATAGATTCCAGCTCGGCCATAGCGAGCATAGACCATCAGGCGCATCGCGCCGCCCGGTAGCAGGACGTCGCGGAGGGCTCGAAGACCGAGGTCCGGGTCGGGCAAGTGATGCAGCACTCCCGTACACACCACCAGGTCGAATGAGCGACCAATCTCCCGGACGCTCTCGATCGGGAGTTGATGCAGTTCGAGATTCTCCAGATTGTACTTGCGCTGAAGATCGCGCGTGTAGCGCAGGCTCGTGTCGCTAACGTCGATCGCCGTGATTCGAGCGTCGGGCTCGCGGAGCGCATACCTTGCGGCCTGCGACGTACCACAGCCAGCGACCAGTATTTCTTGCTTTGCCCGCGGTTGCCTGGTCGGCCATAACAGATGGAACTCGGCTCGGCTGCGCTCCCGGTTCTTGTAGAGATCACGGTGGTCGTCCAAGTTGGTGAGCGGGGACGGATAGGGCATCCTTTCGTAGAATTCGCGGACTTGCTCGCTGCGGTTCACTTCGGTCTCCCGAATATAGGGTGTGAGCGCGGGCTATTGCGCCTGAACCCCATCCGCGCGTTGGCGGCCTCGCCTTTTGCAGCCAAGGACGAAGAGGGTGCGATAGCGCGTCGCGGCTCGGCGACTTTACCGAAGAAGCGGCAATCAAACCAGCGCCAGCTTCCGCTTGTGGACGCCAGCTCGTTTGGTGCGCGAATTCCACGCTCGCCTACTGGATGTGCGAACCCTCGGCGGATACGTCCGCCGAGGGAATCCACTCTCAGCTGGCGAAGAGACACCGTGCTCTGCGTCCGACTGATACGCCGCGCGCGACCACTCTTCTGAAACAACCGTCGAGGTCAGGTGTGGCCGCCGTGACTCGACGCCATCGCCAATACAGCGTCCAGGTTGAACGAAGCCGGTTTCTGACGCGGCGGGAACTTGACAAAGTTCTCGATCTGGGACGCCACGACCGCCTGCATGAGGTAAAGCTGGGGTACGTGATCGACCATCCAATCGAAGTAAGTGTTGGAGTTGATATCCGCCCGCTCGAACGGATCGCGCCGCAAGTTATAGATCAGCGGCAACCTTAGCTTCACCATCGGCTCCGCCCAGGCCATCATCCTCGTTGCACGTTGGATCGCCAGGTTGAACTTATAGTCGCCGACCCGCACGGCCATGACTTCGCCGTCGTCGCTGAAGTACATGATCGCGTTTCTCGGACTTTCCTTCACCTCGCCGGTCACGTAGGGAATCATGTTGTAGCCATCGAGATGGACCTTGAAGTTCTTGCCCCCGACCGTGCAGCCCTTGAGGAGCCTCTGGGTCACGTCCGTATCGCCTGCCGCAGCCAGCAAGGTCGGGAACATGTCGATGTGCGAGACGATGCCATTGAAGACCGACCCGGCCTTGATCTTGCCCGGCCAGCGCAGGAACGCTGGAACACGCCAGGCACCCTCCCAGTTGGTGTCCTTCTGCGCGCGGAACGGGGTGTTCGCGCCATCCGGCCAGGTGTCGTTCTCAGGGCCGTTGTCGGTGGAATACATGACGATGGTGTTATCGGCGATGCCCAGCTCGTCGAGCTTCGCCAGCAATTCGCCGACCTGCTCGTCGTGGGTGACCATCCGATCGCTGTAGTCGTCCTGACCACTCTTACCGCGGTTTTTATCGGCGAGGTGGGTCCGGAAATGCATGGCTGTCGAATTGTACCAGAGGAAGAACGGCTGCTCCGCCTTGGCCTGTTTCTCCATCCAGGCCAGAGCGCGCGCCGTGATCTCCTCGTCGACGGTTTCCATGCGCTTCTTGGTCAATGGGCCGGTGTCCGTAATCTTCTGACCGCCCTTGCCGTCCGCCAGGCAGTGGAGCACGCCCCGCGGTCCAAACTTCTTCTTGAATTCCGGATCCTTGGGATAGTCCGGCAGTTCGGGCTCCTCCTCGGCATTGAGGTGATAGAGATTGCCGAAAAATTCGTCGAACCCGTGCATGGTCGGCAGAAATTCGTCTCGATCGCCGAGATGGTTCTTGCCGAACTGGCCGGTGGCATAGCCGAGCGGCTTCAGCAGTTCGGCGATGGTCGGGTCTTCGGCCTGCAGTCCGACCGTGGCGCCGGGCATGCCGACCTTGGTGAGACCGGTTCGGATCGGGTTCTGACCGCAGATGAAGGAGGCACGTCCGGCCGTGCAGCTTTGCTGGCCATAAAAATCGGTGAAGGTCGCGCCTTCTCTCGCGATACGGTCGATGTTGGGGGTTTGATAGCCCATCATGCCCCGGCTAAAATGGCTGATATTCCATATGCCAATATCGTCTCCCCAAATGATGAGAATGTTGGGCTTACTAGATTTCGCCATGTGACACTCCTTTGTTTGACTCGTTTGCTTACGAAACCTCTATCAGTCGGCGCCTCCTCCGCTCGCACCGCTACAACAGACGAAACAGCACGGAAAAAAAGGCGAACAAGCCGATGAGAATGAGCGCGATTGCAATTGCGATAAGTGGTGTTTGCTTACCCTCCTTTGTAACTCCCGCGACTACCGTGAAATCGCCGCCCCACAAATAACGAAGCGTCCACTCGTACTCCCAAACCGAAATAACAAGCGCGACGATGCCACAGAGGATCAGCGTCAATCCCAGATACCGTGGCGCCTCTGGAAAACGGGCGGGGGTGATCCCGGGCAAATCTTGCATGCGATCGAAAAACTGCACAATGGTGAAGCCGAATCCGATCAGAGACACGGCCGTGCGTACCCACGACATCATCGTCCGTTCGATACTAAGGCGTGTACGTAGCCAGGAGAAATGATCTGACGCGGTTGGCTTCACGTCGAACCGTCCCGGGATTGCTTCACTGCTCGGATTTGTCATGCCTGCCGCCTCTTTTTCCAACGATGCAGAGCAATCCTGCCGGTCCAGTCAATTCGGTTCCTCAGCAGGCCGCGGGAAAAATACGACCGGAACGACCGGACGCAGCGCCGAACTGCAAAAAATAATGGTGCGTTTGATCTCAATCGGACGCCTCGTTTCACGTCATCACCGATTTTCATTTGCAGACACGGAGTCAAGCCGCCAGCGCGCAATGCGGGCGATCGGACCGCGCAGTAACAGATACGGAAAGAAGGCGAGCGCGATCGCGACAATAACCGCCTCTCCAGGATAGAAAGTTTTAAGCACGATAAATTGATAGATCACGTCCATACCCAGCCCCAGCAAAACGATCCGGGCGGTTGCGATCAGTCCTTCGCGCAGGCGACCAACGCGCTCCACAGGATCGGTGAGCAGCGTCCAGAAATAGGCTGTGCGTCCCGCCTTTGCGTCCGCGATGCCGTCGCGCAGCGCGACAATTGCCGCCATAACGGGCTGCAGTATGAAACGAAACGCCATCGGCCCAGTCGGACGCGCAATCAATTGCTCCCAGACCCGATGCCGCACCTCGTCCGAAAAGCCATACAAGACCGCACCAAAAGCAGCGAATGCGATCAGCAGGATAATGGCCGCTTGGGCCAACAGGATTTCAGTTTTCGACGCCGTCTTTACCATCGTACAAACTTTTTACCTGTTCAGCGAAGTTGAATACTGACCGGGCGCCACCTGCTTCCAGCAAGATCAGGGATTGTCGTGCTGTTGGCTATGCAATTCCGGAAAATCGATCCTTCCGAAGGGGCTTTAGCCTAAGCGCTTGCCGACTGCGGCAAACCATTCTTTCGTCTGTTAACTGAGCTAACCACAGCGAGAATGGATGACGAGACGATCTGTTGAGTTGGTGCAGCACGGGTGTCAGCCGTAGCCTTTATGATCCTTGCCACGAAAAATATAGTAGACGCCAATCGAGTACAGGAAGATCACCGGCAGAACGATGACGCCTCCATAGAAGATGAAACCAAGTGAAGCATCTGGTGCAGCTGCGTCAGCCACGGTGATGGAATACGGCACCATATACGGCCATAGCATCACCCCAAGCGTCGCGTATGACGCAAGGAAAAACAGCACGGCCAACGGAAACGGCAATTGGTCATGCCGCGCTCGTGCGCTTGCAAAAACGCCGATCAGCGCCGCTACGGCGAGAATCGGGAAAACAAGTCCCCACTGACGGTCTCGCAGATTGCTTTGAGCAATAGCGCCTGCGTCGACCGTGATGGAAACAAGGAACGCAAGGCCCAACACGATGAATACCCCTCCGACAAGCCAGGGTATGCGGGCGTATGCCCAGGCGCGCAGCGATCCCTCGCTCTTGAGGACAAGCCATCCCGCGCCAAGCAAGGCATAACCAAGCACCAAGCCGATCCCGGTCAGCACCGGAAATGGATGCAGCCAACCGAAAGCGTCGCCGGCATATTGGTTGTTCACGACCGGGACGCCGCGCATCATCGCGCCAACGGCCGCGCCCTGAGCAAACGCTACAACCACGGAACCGAGGAACAGGCCCCAATCCCAGAACCACCGCATGCTACCGGCACGGTTGCGAAATTCGAAGGCGACGCCACGGAATATCAGGCCGAACAGCAGCAACAACACCGGCAGGTAGAAGGCGCTGAGAAACACCGCATAGACGACCGGAAAGGCAGCAAACAGGCTTGCTCCGATGATCACAAGCCAAGTCTCATTGCCGTCCCAGAACGGCGCGATCGCGTTTATCATCTGAACGCGCATCGTGTCTTGATTGGTTGTCCCGAACAACACGCCAACGCCGAGATCAAAACCATCAAGAATTACGTAGACGATAATTGAGAGCGCCACCGCGCCGGCCCAAAATAGGGTAAGATTGCTCGGCTCCATGCCCATCACCCCCTAGCCGGAGATTGGTTGCCGGTTGCGCTGGCGGCGTCGTCCGCGAACGCCATTGGCCGTCTGGCCGTCGCGCCAGGGATCGCCGTTGCTGCGACTGTGGGACCCTGGTTCAGCAACTTGAAGATATAAAATGTCCCGAACCCGATGAAGAGTACGTATACCAGCATATAGCTGCCAAGCGAGAACAGCGCCGTGCTGGCGGTAAGCGAAGGCGTTACCGCGTCAGTTGTACGAAGCAGGCCATAGACGACCCAGGGCTGACGCCCGACTTCGGCAGTGTACCAGCCGGCGAGCACCGCGATGAAGCCGGTCGGAAACGACAGGAAAGTACACCACAAAAACCAGCGTGTCGTCTCGAGCCGGTCGCGGTACCGAAGCAGGTTTCCCAACCACGAGACTGCAAGCATAATCAAACCCATCCCGACCATGATGCGGAACGCGAAGAATGGAATAATAACAGGAGGACGATCGTCCTTTGGAAACGATTCAAGACCGACCTCAGGCGCGGTCCAACTCCCGGATGCGATCAGGCTGCCGAGATGCGGGACTTCGAGCGCAAAGAGATTGCGCTCGCCCCATGGATCAGGAAGCGCAATCAGCACCTCACTGGCGGGTTGTTGGTTCTTCCAGCGCGCTTCGATCGCCGCAAATTTCGCCGGCTGATGCTTGAGAACGTACTCGCCGGTCAAGTGTCCGAAGAAGAGCTGGACAGGGATCAACACAGCCACCAATCCAAGGCTCCAGTGCAGCATCACCCGCCCCTCCTCGCGATGCACGCCGCGCAGCAAGTACCAGGCGCCAGTCGCGGCAATGGTCATCGCACTTGTCAAGAATGCGGCAAGCAGCATGTGCGGCCAGCGTACCATTTGAATAGGGCCCAGCACGATTGCTCGCCAATCCGCAGGAACGATCTTGCCATCGACGATGGCGTGACCGATCGGAACCTGCATCCAGCTGTTGTTGGCCAGAATCCAGAACGACGAGAACATGGTTCCGAGCGATACCATGCAACAGGCGAAAAAGTAGACTCGCGGCGATACCCGGTCACGCCCAAGCAGCATGACGCCGAAAAATGTGGCTTCCAGCATAAAGGCCGTAAATGCCTCATAGCCGAGCAGCGGTCCCTGGATCGACCCGGTGCGCTCGGCCAGCACGCTCCAGTTGGTGCCGAACTGAAAGGCCATAACCACGCCGGTAACGACGCCCATTCCGAACGACAAGGAAAATACTTTGAGCCAGAAGTCGAATACACGCCGATAGATCGGGTTTCCAGTTACCAGCCGCGCGCCCTCGATGGTCGCCAACCAGGCCCCAAGGCCGATGGTGAACGAGGGAAATATGATGTGAAACGTGATGACAAAGCCAAACTGTAACCGCGACAGGAAAACCGGATCGAATTCCATGACCAGGCCCCTCATTGGTTCCCGGCTTCGCGCTCGACGCCCAAAATTGCGATCTGCGCTCTCCGGATTTCAACCGGAAAGGCGGGGGAAATGAAGCCGGTCGTCACCGCGACTTTCTGCGCGCCGTTGGCTGTATAGGTGATCACTCCGCCGGCGATCGCGCCGCCGATCTTCTGACCCCACAGCTTCTGGCCGGTGGCGGCGTCGAGCGCATAAAAGTTGCCGCCCGCGTCGCCAAAGAACACGAGGCCCCCGGCGGTCGGCGTCACGGCGCCTAGGATCGGGTAATTGGACTTCAGTCTCCATTTCCACACCCCCGAGTCGGCGTCGACGGCGTGAAGCCATCCCGCCCAGACGCCGTCGGCGCGCGTGAACTCCCCGAACACGTTGAACGGATTGAAGGACTTCTCTCCCGTCCACGGTTGCCCGATTGAGGATCCTACGACTTCGTCCCTGGTCTGCAACTTCACCGTCGTGCACCAGTCGACGTCGCCGGTGAAAATGAGATTGGTCACAGGGTCGTAGGCCGGGCTGTTCCATTCCTCGCCGCCCGCGGCGCCGGGACAAAAATGGACGTCCTTCTCGGTCGAAAAGGGCTCTTCCACATTCTCGATTCTCGTCACTGGCGTCCGGTACAAGAGCTTGTTGTCGGCGCGATCGAATCCGTAGAGGAAACCGTCCTTCGGCGACACTGCCAACAATTTCTTGCCGCCCTTCGTCTGAAAGAGAGCGGGCGGGTTGGAGACATCCCAATCGTGCCAATCCCTGGACACGATCTTGTAATGATTCTTGTAGGCGCCGGTCTTGGCGTCGAGAACGACGACCGAGTCGGTATAGAGATTTTCGCCCTCGCGCACGCCGATGTCGTAGTCAGGCGCCGGATTCCCCACGGGCACGTACAAGAGCCCCGTCGCCGGGTCCAAGGTCGCGGAAGTCCAGGCTCCCCCGCCGCTGATCGGAGCGCCCGGCACGTTTTTCCACGTCGAATTATCGAGCGGGGAAGCACCTTGGGGTCCGCGGACGGCATCACCCTCGGACTTGGGCACGAGGAAGAACTCCCACACGATCTTGCCCGTCTTGGCGTCGAGTGCGTACATGCGCCCTTTCCCGCCCTTGAAGTCGCCGCCGGCATTGCCGACGAAGACGAGCCCCTCCCAGGCGATCGGCGCTGCCGGCACGGCTTCGCCCTTCTTCACATCCGCGATCGTGGTTTCCCACAGCCGCTTGCCGGTCTTGAAATCGTAGGCCAGCACCCGCCCGTCCCCGGTCCCGCGAAACAGCATGCCATCGAGGTACGCTGCGCCCCGGTTGGTCGGCAAAATGTAGGCTGGATATTCCTCGTGCGTCCGCCAGTTCTGGGCGCAGGTCGCGGGGTCGATCGAGAAAATATCGAATTCGGTCGTGCCGATGAGCGCCCCGTCCACCATGATCAGGCCGGTCTCGAAGCTCGTGAATTGGCTGGTGTTGTAGGTGCAGAGCACCTTCAGCTTTCCGACGTTCTTGGTGTTGATCTGGCTAAGATCGGAGAAGCGCTCGGAGGTCAGCGTTTTGTTGTAGCTTGGCCAGTCCGCAGCGGCCGGCGCGCGAGGAGCTGCAGGCGCGGGCGCCGCAGCGCTCTTGTAATTTGGGTTCGTTTCCATCGCAACGGCACCCGCAGGCGCTCGCAGCGACAGAATCTCGCCGCGCAACTCGCCGACGCCTACCTCGACTCGGGTAATCTCGTCCGCAAGTGAGGGGGTGATTCCGCCCACCGCGGCCGCGTCTAGCGCAAAGAGCACGATGCTGAAGAGTTTGAGTCTGCGATTCATTTGCGCCTCCCTTGTTTGCTTACAAGCAGGTTTCCACTGTCGAGGGGCAACCGCCCTTGGCTCACCTAATGTATTCTTCCTACTGCGCTTTGATGCCCATTCTCTCTCGCATGCTTTTGAAAACGATATCGATGGCCTGAATAATTTTAATTCCGGGGTTTGCTTTGCAATACACAATCACCTCGTGCTCGGCTTCCTTGCCCTTTGTGATGTCCATGTAGTGCTTTTTTGCGAGCCCGTTGTACCAACCGCTGTACCACGAGGCGAGCCGATCGGCGTCGCCTTGCCATGTGCCGGCGAGTTGAGCACAGGTCAAAGTCTGGACGTCGAGAAATCCTTCGGAGTCGGCATAAGCGCTAAGATCCACTTGGGCCTTTGCCGTCGAACCTGCGAAGGTGATCGCAAGACACGTCGAAACTGAAATCAGGAGTTTACGCATGTCGTTTTCCTTCGCGTTTCTGCTTCAGGTCAATTTCAGATCAATAATTATTGGCGTCGAGGATCGCGTGGACGATGACGTCGTCATAGCCAGCGATTCGCTTTCTCATACGACGCAAAGTGCGTTTTCCCGCGATTCACATGTTTCGGACAACACAGCGAAACCCGACATGGCTGGTCGATGTGTCGACCGCTTCCGCGTGGCGAGCGGCCGGACGGTACCGCCGGCAATAGTTCGGCGCGCATAGATGAGAGCCGCCCTTGATGACCTTGCGGGGAATCCTGATGTTCGGTTGACGGGGATCGTGGCTTGCGGCCTCGGTGCCGCCGCGCGGATTTTCCGGAATGCAACAGGCTTTCGGCGCGTCGGCATCGTGTTTCTGGGCGTACCAGTCGGTGGTCCATTCCCAGACGTTGCCGATCATGTCGTGAACGCCATATCCGTTCGGCGGAAACGCGGTGACAGGTGAAGTCCGCTCAAAGCCATCGTCGTTCAAATTCTGCCGCGGAAACTCTCCCTGCCAGGTGTTGGCCAGGTGCGTGCCGCCGGGCGTGAATTCGTCGCCCCATGCATATTCGGCACCTTCGAGCCCGCCGCGCGCGGCGAACTCCCATTCGGCTTCGGTGGGTAAATCCTTGCCGGCCCAGCGCGCGTAAGCGAGCGCATCCGCGAAGGAAACGTGCACCACTGGATGATTGTCGAGATGGTTGATGTTGCTCTTGGGTCCGTAGGGATGTCGCCAGTCGGCGCCCTGCAGAAAGGTCCACCATTCTCCCCAGTTGCGAAGATTGACTGGACGTGACGGAGGCGTGAACACAAGCGAACCGGCATAAAGCATATGCGGCAGCGCCCCGGGATAATCCTTCGGATCGGGAGGAATCTCCGCAAAAGTGACGTGGCCGGTCGCCTTGACGAACACCTTGAATTGCCGGTTTGTCACCGGAGTTTGGTCGATGAAAAAAGAATCTACGGTGACGCGGTGAGCGGGGGCCTCTTCGGGATAGTGCTTATCCGATCCCATGCGGTAGGTGCCACCCGGAATCAGAACCATCCCGGAACGATGAAGATGTTCTCGCGCTTCAGCGTCAACGGGATCATCATGGATTTGAATCACGGTCACAATTGCAATTCCCTAGGGCGTGGAGAACGTCATCAAGACGCTGCTAGCGCTCACCAAGCAGCCATCTGATCGATCGAGCAAAACCTCGCCAACTTATTTCCGATACCGCATCTTCGCGAGTTGGATCGGGTCAGTCTATGCGTTTTCGGAAAATCTGACGGATTGGTGACGGACGTGCGCCAGGGTCGTCGAAGGCAGTTCGCCGAACGCCATCCGATAGATTGCGGCAAAGCGTCCTAGTTCCGCGAAGCCACTACGCCGCGCAATCGCTGCGACGGTCGTTGTATCGGGATCTGCATGTCGTAGGAGCCGGCGTGCAACATTTAGCCGGCGGAGCCGAATATATCGGCCGGGCGACAACCCGAGGAATTCGGCGCAACATGTTCTCAAGGTACGTTCCGACACCTCAATGGTCGCGCAGACATCGGGCACCCGCAGCGGTCGATCGAGACGCCCTGCCAACACCTTCTCAAACCCTGCCATGACGTTTCGGTAGTGTCGCTTTGTGGGCGTTGGGTCGTACACCTCGTCAGCGACGAGACAATTGAACAGGGCATGAGCGAGTTGTTGTTCCAGGGATCGAGCGATTTCCCGATGTGTAATCACTTTGGGCTTCGTCTCGGCCAGATGACAGGCTTGCGCGTGCAGGTTCAGCAATTCCGCCTTGGCTCGCCCGGTTGGTCGCAGGATCCGACCCGTGGATGGCACGGCAAGATCGAATCCGGCAATCGTCCGTCCGTAGGCGGCGAGATGGTCGGGCGCCAGCGAGACATACCCCCAACGACTAACCGCGCTGGTCGTATAATGCATGCGTTCGCCGCAACCATGCAGAACGATCTCATCCGACTTTAACTTCATCCCACCCCACGTCGGGAGCGAACCGGATTTGCACGGAAACCCGACAAACACCCATTCCGGCGGAAGCGAGACGTACGCAACGCGTGGCAGTGTTTCTTCGGTGCGGAGCAGGCGCAGGTGGGAGAATTCTACCCACGTCTGGCGCGCCTTGAAACCTACAGCGTTGGCCAACACGAGATTGATCCGTCCCTCTCGAACCATCGCTTGATAGTCATCGGGATCGACGTAGGTGGAAGTGCCACTGTTGGACATCCGTTATCGCCTTTGCCGGTCAGGCCGAACGCCGCGCACCTCGCATAATCGCCAATGATGACGTGGACTGCCTGTCTTTCAGAAGAGCCAGCATTGTCTGGATTTAACGCGTTGGCTATGCCGTTTCGGAAAGTGGCAGCGCGAGCGGATAAATCTCGGGGGTAGGATTTTTCGGCCTGTATGGCGGAGAGAGTGGGATTCGAACTGCCGAAGGCGCGAGAACTAATGAGAGCAACTATGATGCTCAGAAATGACTGGCTTTGGTGTTGGATCGGAGCGTTGCTACGGGTGACTTGGAGCCGCCGAGGCGGGTTTTGAGGTCTTGCCCTGCCGGACGTTTTCCCGAGCGGGGCTGAGGTGGTGCGGCGGATGGCGCCGCGCGAACCTCAGAGGATCCCATGACAAAGCCCAAATCCAGGTCGAAGGCCGCGTCCCGCTCAACCACCCGAACGGCGCGCAAAGCCGTATCCCGCAAGCGACCTCAACCGGTTCCATCGAAGGTGGCCGCGCGGTCTAGCACCAAGCACGCCCGCATCGTCGACATGCTGCGGTCACCGGCCGGTGCTACAATTGCTGCCATCATGGCTGCAACGGAATGGCAGCAGCACTCGGTGCGCGGCTTTCTTGCCGGCGTCGTCCGGAAGAAGCTCGGCCTAAATCTTGTGTCGGAGGTGACCGATAAAGGCCGGGTCTACCGCATTAAGGATGGAAAAGCTTCGATCACCCCTGTCGACCGCGTGAAGCAGGCGGCGTGATCCGATGCTGGGGCAGCGTCGCAGCGGTCGGATGTCGGCCAAAACATCCATTCGGGACGAGATCGCGCATTTGCGCGATCTCGATCTCAAAGGGCTTCATGCGCGATGGCGCAGTGTCTTTCAGCGTCCCGCGCCCGTGCATCTGCCGCGGCATTTGTTGTTTGCCATGATCGCCTATCGACTTCAGGCCGACCGCCTTGGCGATCTGGATCACGAGACCGCACAGGTGTTGGATCGGACGGCCCCAAAGGAAACCGGAGCGGTGACGTC
>Ga0208219_1000501_pt1 | contig 14035 bp, 11 predicted proteins | sample NGESurshal072012_7_FD_184469 | JGI IMG/M metagenome (GOLD analysis project Ga0208219, IMG submission 184469) | Arctic peat soil microbial communities from Barrow, Alaska - NGEE Surface sample 53-2 shallow-072012 (SPAdes) | ecosystem: Environmental > Terrestrial > Soil > Wetlands > Peat ...
GACTACGCCCGCGGAACTACAGTCGCGGTGAGAGGCCCGCTGACTTCTGATGAGTTGCCGATACAAGCTGGGGGGCAGGCGGATGCAAGACGGGCCACGTCTTCTGGTCGCAGCCGCGCTGGGAAAGATCATCGAACCCTTTCTCCGTCAGTCCATGAGCGGCGCCACGGTGCGGATCGCTGAGGACAAGGGGGCAGTGGAGCGCGCGGTCAGCGATCGCCTGAGGTTCGACGTGGTGGTTGCCGACCTCACTTGGAATGACTATGCGATCGAGTATTCGTTCGACGGGCTTGATGTCCTGGACATCCTCCGGAGCGCGCGCAGGCAGGCGCCCGTGATATTCGCCGCCCAGGGCCACGGAATCGAGCGCGATCACTTGGACGAGGCAGTCGACCAGCCCGAAGTGGTGGGTATCTACCGGAAGGCGACGGGCCCTCAGCCACTGGTAGAGGCCGTGGATATTGCTGTCCGAGGGGGAAATCTAATGGGTCCCCAGTTTCCACCGAGCGACAGTCCACACGATATTCCGCGAATACATAAATATTTCAGTAAGGGGAAGGGCGTGACTGCCGCACGCCTGGCTGGGGCGATCGCCTCAGGCCGGGCAGTCAATCACGAAACACTTGCCAGTTCCGCGCACGTTGGATACGACACCGCCGCAAAGCTTGTCGATTATCTTGGGCCTCTCATACGTGATCGCGGTGAACATAGCTGTGAGCTTAAGATGACGCCAGAGGTCGTTTACCGATGGTGCGGTGAACATGCGCGATACATTTTGAGCTGGTGCCGCCGGAACGGCCATGACGACATTGCTGCGCGCGTCAGGGCCACGCCCCGGCCGCCGGAAGGCTCGCCCGGCGCTTCAACTGGCTTCCCGGGACCTGAGGGCGGCTAGGTGGGGGCACCTTGCCACCGTGTGCCCCTGCGGGCACCGCGCCAACGTGCAGCATCTCAGGCACTGAGAGGCGAGGTCGTCCGCAGGCGAGCGGAGCCGCCTGAGACTGGCATGCAAATTCTTGCATGAAGGAATCGAGATCCAGCAAGGTTCCGCCTGATCGTTTCCGGCATCGACTCTGCGGCTTAAGTCCCAGATATAACTGAACGTGGCCGACGCTGTGGTCGAGAGAAGTTAGGGCGGGAAGGTGGCCCACGGCGGCGAGAGCAGGGGGGGCCTCGCTCGCTTGCGGAAAGACAACTCCAGGCAGCGCCTGCCACGGTGCCGGGTAGCCGACATCGTCACCGACGATGTTGGCTACCCGGCCTACATCATTCACCTTCGGAGAATCCAATTTAAGGGGCTGTGAGCAGCTTCTCGATCTCTTCGATGGCCTGCGCGTTGTGCTGGTAGCGGACCGCGTGGATGCCCGCTTCCCGCGCGCCGTCCACGCACCGGCCGGCGTCGTCGAGGAATACCGTCTCCTGGGCGCAGACGCCCAGGCGTGCGCAGATCAGGGCGTAGATCCGCGGATCGGGCTTGCTTATCCCGGCCTCGTGTGAATAGACGATCTCGTCGACGAGGTCTTCGAATCCGTAGGCTGCCTGCTCTCGTTCCCGGGCGCCGACGAAGCTGTTACTCAAGATCCCGGTGCGATACCGCGGCCGCAGCCGGCGGGCGTACTCGATCAGCCCGGTGTTCGCGGTGCCCAGGTACTCACGCCAGATGCCGGCCATGAACGCCGCGAGCTGCTGCCCGTCCAGGCCGAGGCGATCGGTGATCGCCTGCTGCACATCGTCCTCGGTGATCGTGCCGATGCTGCCGCCCGCCCAGGCGTCGTGCATGCGTTCGTTGAGTTCCCCGGCAGGCAGCCTGAGCCGGGTCTCCCACAGCTCGGTGACACCAAGGTCCGGGGAGATCTCCAGCACGCCACCGATGTCGAACACCACCGCGCGGATCGCCATGATGGCCAATGCCCTCCTTACCCCGGAGCTGGATTGCCGTCTCGATTTGCCCTGCCTGCTGAAAAGTGGCAGCGAGGGCATTCTGGGACCTCATGATGTCGGGATTGTCCTCGCCGAGGACACGTTTCCGGTGGGCGAGGACGGCCTCTGGAGGTCGGCCGGTTCCGGCCCGGTGAGACGGAGCCGAGGGACGCTCTGAGACTGTGTGACTGCTTTGTCGTGGTGCCGCACCAGACAAGATCTCAGACGTCTACGATTCATTCGCATCGCCGGGCGTTCGTGGGCCATCTGCTACCCGGCAGCCTGCGGAGGGGAGATCGTCCGCAAGTACCGCCGCACCGGCCTGGAACTGCAACCCGGAGGTCTCAGATGAGAGGTCGGGGCATCGCGTCCGCCGTCATCGCCATCGCTGTCACCGTTTCGGTGGTGTTTGGCATGTTCGGATCGGCTACGAGTGCCCAGGCGGCGACCTGCCATCACGAGCGCGGGCCATTCCACGTCAGCGGGGCGGTGGTCCACGGCTCCACCGGGCAGTACATCCCGTACGGGATCAACGTGGTGGGGCTGGCCCACACCGGCTACGCCGGCCTGATGGCACAGGATAAGGCGGACATCGCCGCCGCCGCGGACGACTGGTGCGCGAACACCGTCCGCTTCCAGGTCCGCCAGGCGAATCTCGTCAGCACCGCCGGCCACGTCGACCAGGCGTTCCTTGCCGCCGTGACCACCGAAGTGCGCTTCGCTGAAGCCCGCGGTCTTGTCGTGGTGCTGAACCTTCAGTGGCAGCTCGACGGCGCCAGCCTCATGGAGTCCATGCCGACGCAGCGCAGCAAAGCCTTCTGGGGTTCCCTCGCCTCCCGTTTCGGGAGAGATCCCAACGTCGTGTTCGACATTTACAATGAGCCGGAGCAGCACGCAGCCTGCGGCTGGGCATTCTGGCACGACGGTGGCGTGTGCCACGGCAGGAAGTACATCGGGATCCAGGCCCTGGCCGACTACGTCCGTGCGCGGGCGTCGAACCTGTTCTGGGTCGAGGGGATCGGCGCGGGGGCCACCCTGGCCGGAGCGTGGCGATACCACATCACCGGCGACGGGCCCCTCGAATACAGCGAGCATCGCCCCCCGGGATCGCACCAGCCCGGAACGTGGGACTCGGTGTTCGGTTACATCGCTAACAGCGGGCATGCTCCGGTCCTCGACGGTGAGTGGGCCGACTACGCCCGGACCCACGCATCGTGGGCCTGCTGGGACGACGCTCCGGTGTCCGCACCCCGGTTCCTCCGCTACCTGCAGGCGCACCGGTTCGGCCTCATCGTGACCGAGCTCGTCAAGGGCCAGCTCATCGAGAGCACGGACCTCAACGATCCGACCCGCTTTCACAGCAACTGGTCATGCACGAGCGGCCTCGATCAGGGCGTGGGCCACCAGGCGCAACAGTGGTTCATCCGGCAAAACGGGTAACACCGGCGGTAAATCTGGTATCCGCAACCAGGCGCGCTGCTGTTGCAAATGCCGCCGCTGCCTCCAGCACTGGCAGATAAGCCGGGTAGGTGAGCGCGCTCGCCCGGTGGAGGCGGCGTGTGCGATGAGTTCCGGGGTCCGGCGCGGTCTGACTAACAGGCCATCGGCAATAAGGAGGCTCAAAAGATGGGCGCAGCTGAAGTCTTGATGGAAGGAATAGTTTTCGGCGAGTCACCGCGCTGGCACGACGGACAGCTCTGGTTCTCTGACTGGGGCGCGAATCAGGTGATCGCGCTCGGCATCGACGGAAGCCACGAGGTGGTGGTGAACGTCCCATCGTTCCCGATGTGCATCGATTTCCTCCCCGACGGGCGACTGCTGGTCGTGGACTCCGCGCAGCGGCGGCTGCTGCGCCGTGAGCCCGACGGGTCGCTGGTCACGCACGCTGACCTGTCCGTAGTCTCGACCAAGCCATGGAATGACATCGTGGTCGATGATCGTGGCAACGCCTACGTCAATACCATCGGCTTCGACTTCCCCGGCGGCGAGTTCGCGCCGGGCCTCCTGGTGCTCGCCACGCCAGAAGGCGATGTCCGTCAGGTCGCCGGCGACGTCGCGTTCCCGAACGGGATGGCGATCACTCCGGAAGGCGGAACGCTGATCGTCGCTGAGTCGTACGCCAACCGGCTCACGGCATACGACATCGGCCCGGACGGCGGCCTCAGCAGCCGGCGGGTGTGGGCGCAGACTCCCGGCGACCACCCAGACGGGATCTGCATCGATGCCGAGGGCGCTGTCTGGTACGCCGACGTGGGCAACCAGCACTGCGTGCGGGTGCGCGAGGGCGGCGAGGTGCTGGCCACGGTCAACCTGGACCGTGGCGCCTTCGCCTGCGCGCTCAGCCGGGGTCACGACCCGCACCTGTTCGTCGTCGGCCAGAACTTCGGCGGACCCGAGACGGCGCAGCCCTCCGGGCGGGTCGTGGCGTTCCCTGCCCCCGCGCCGGGCGCCGGTCAGCCCTGACCAGCGGGCTCGGCCGACCGCCGCGGCCTGATCGACCACTTCCTGGTATGCCTGGAACTCCGTGTCCCTGGCGGCCAGCTTCAGGTCTCATGGACTGACGCATCACCAGATGCGGCAGCCGCGCCCCCTAGTAATGGGCAGGGACGCTGGCCTCCCCGGTAGATGGCCATCAGCTGGCACACGAGGTTCTGGTCAGCCTTATTAACTGTCAAGTGCTTGATCAAGCTCTCGTGTATTACCAGCCCACTGACGAGAACTTGCCTTCTCTGGTGGCGAGATGATTTCGGATTAATCGTGGAATATAGGGCCTGCACCTATCTTCTCTCCCTATCTAGAGGGGCAAGCACTCACAGCCGCTGGCAGCGACTCATTCGTAGACAGCCGAGGTTGGCCGTCGGGCAACATCGATCGGGAGCATGAAGCTGAGCGAGACGAAGGTCAGGGAGAACGCGCGCCGGTTGTGGGACCGGGCCGCGCGGCCGGTTGTGTCCGGCACGCGGCCCGGCCGGTGTGGTAGTTGGTTCAGGCGGCGGAGGCATGGATCTTGCGTGCCGCCCGGGCGCGGTCCAGCAGGACGGCGACGGCGGCAGCAACCAGGGCGGCGGCCAGTGCGATCAGGGCGATCTGCCAGCCGGGCATGCCACCCTCGGCGATAACACGTACTGGTGGGGGTGGGGGTGGGGGTGCGACGCCGCTGCCTTCACCGGGCGGGGGGATCCGCATGGCGAGAGCGGCGGGGGCGGCGGTCAGGGCCAGCACGGCAGCGGCCAGGGTGGCCACAGCGGGGAAGATACGGCGGAGGTGATTCATGGTGCCCTCCCTTGTGGGCGGTGGTGGGTCAGCTCTCTCCCCGACACAGCACCGCGCAGTGAGTGGAATGGCCTTGGGATCCGCTTGGGACGGTGGCTTGGAACAGCAGTGGACTCCCGACGGACCTGGTGGTCCAATGGTCGGGAGCCGCTTGCCCGGGCGGCTGGGGAGGCAACCGGGCGGGGTGGGTGATGGCTGCTGATCCGGATCCGGTGGCCGGTGGCACGGGATCTGCGCAGTTCGGCATTCTGGGACCGCTGGAGGTCTCGCGGTCTGGGTGCATGGTGCCGCTGGGCGGTCCGCGGCAGCGGGCCGTGCTGGCGCTGCTGCTGCTGGAGGCGAACCGGGTCGTCTCGATGGACCGGCTGGCCGAGGATGTCTGGGGCGGGCACCCACCCGACGGGTGGGTCACGACCTTGCAGACCTATGTGTTTCACCTGCGCCGGGCGCTAGATCCGGACCGGGCCCGGGGCGCCGCAGGAGACATCCTGGTCACCCGGGGCCGCGGCTACCTGCTGCGGGTGAGCCGTGAGCAGCTGGACGCGGCCTTGTTCCAGGACGGCTTCACGGCTGGGCGGGCCGCGCTGGAAGCAGGCCGGTACGCCGAAGCCGCCGACAGGTTGCGCCAGGCGCTGGAGCTGTGGCGCAGCCAGGTGCTTGCCGATCTGGCCGACTACGCCCGCCAACGCCGTGGTGCAGACGACCCAGGTCGGCAACGTCCCCGTCGCGATCGCCAGCGGGCCAAGTGGCGTGTGGGTCGCCAACGAAGGCGACGACACGGTGAAGCGGATTGATCCGGTGACCGGCACGGTGACGCGAACGGTCCAGGTTGGCGGCCGGCCAGACGGCATCGCGGTCGGACCGGACGCCGTCTGGGTCGCGAATGGTGAGGACGGCACCGTGACCCGGATCGACCCGGCCACTGGTCAGCCGAGCGGCCCGCTGTCAGTAGGTTCCGGCCCTGCGGGCATCGCGGTCACCCCGGGAGCCGTCTGGGTCGCCAACTCGCTGGATCTCACCGTCTCGAAGATCGATCCGGCCACGGACACGGTGACCGCCATCATGGGCGTCGGCGATGGGCCGAGTTCTATCGTCGCGACCAGGAACGCACTGTGGGTCAGCGACGAGTTCGATGCGACTCTCGACCGCATCGACCTGCCATCCGGCCGCGTCACGAGGGCCGTCTTCGTCGGCAGCTCGCCACGAGGCCTGGCCACCACCCCATCCGGCGTGTGGGTCGCCGCGCGGGCATTCGCGGCAGCCAGCCACCGCGGCGGCACCCTGACCGTAGTAACTGACGGGCTGCCTGAGCGCGACCCGGTGCTGGCATACGGCCCTGCAGGGACTCCGGCCCTCGCCACCGTCTACGACGGCTTGGTCGCCCTGCGCCGATCCGGTGGCGGGGCCAGTTTCACGCTGGTCCCCGACCTGGCCAGGATGCTGCCGCGCCCGGCCGGCGGCGGCACAACGTACACGTTCACGCTCCGCCCGGGAGTCCGTTACTCGAATGGCACGCTCGTCCGGGCGTCCGACTTCCGCCGCGGCATCCTGCGCCAGCTCAGCTTCGGCGCTTATTCCCCCTACTACGAAGGCATCCTCGGCGGGCAAACGTGCCACCGGCACCCGCGGCGGTGCGACCTGTCCGCCGGGATCATCACCAACGACGCGGCGGGCACGGTCACCTTCCACCTGGACCACGCGGACCCTGACTTCCTGTACAAGCTCGCGCTGCTCCTCGCCGCGCCGGCCCCACCCGGCGCCCCGGACCACGCCATCGACCGGGCACCTTTCCTGCCCGGAACCGGCCCGTACATGATCTCGCAATACCGGCCGAACGTATCCTTCACCCTGGTGCGGAACCCATACTTCCGCCAATGGTCATTCGCTGCCCAGCCGGCGGGTTACCCGTCTGTCATCCGCTACGACCAAGTGGCCAGCCAGAGCAGGCAAGAATCGGCGGTTATCGCCGGACGGGCCGACCTGGCCACAGTTGGCAGCAACGGTCAGTCTCTCGCGACCCGGTACCCGGCCCGCGTGTACACGACTCTCAAGGTGTGGACGACATATTTGTTTCTCAACACCCGCCAGCCGCCGTTTACCAGCCTCAAGGCCCGGCAAGCCGTCAACTACGCCATCGACCGCGGCCGGATCCTCGCGCTTAACCACCTCGCCCCCGGCCAGGGCGCCGTGACCTGCCAGATGCTCCCAGCCGACTTCCCCGGCCACCAGAGCTACTGCCCCTACACCACCGGTACCAAGGACGAGATGTGGCATGGCCCGGACATGACCAAAGCCCGGCGCCTAGCCAAAGATTCTCACACCACGAACGTGCCGGTGACCGTTTGGACAATCAAAGGTTTCGGGAACGGGGCGGTGGATTCCTACCTCGTCCGGCTACTCAAGGACCTCGGATACCGGGCCCACCAGCGCACTGTGTCTTTTGGCCGGTACTTCCTCGCGGTCACCAACGTCCACAGCAAGATTCAGGCGGGGCTCAACTCATGGGGCGCCGACTTCCCCACCGCATCAGATTTCTTCCTCCCAGTCCTGAGTTGCCGCTCGTTTTACCGGGACCCCACTAACACCCAGAACTACGCCGGGTTCTGCGACCCTCGCGCCGACCAGCTGGCCAGCCAGGCGCAGGCGGCACAGCTCACGGACCCCGCCACCGCCCGAAGGCTGTGGGCACAGGTGGATCGCATCGTCACCGACCAGGCTCCATGGGTCCCGATCCTCAGCCAAGGATCCACCACATTCGTCTCCGCCCGGACAGGGAACTGCCAGGAGTCCCCCATTTACGGACCCCTGCTTGACCAGATGTGGGTCCGCTAGAACGCGTCTGGTGCTCCTACCTCTCGTCACCAGACGAGGCTGAACGCTGGAGTCGGCCGGCGAGACGGTCAACATCGGCAACGGTGACGGTGAGCGCCGGATGACCCTTTCGCCCGAGCGGCGAAGGAACAGGCTCACGAAAATGGACGCAGACTCCTGCGGCCCGGTTGGTCCCAAACGTTAGGCCGTAATCGGCAACTGACCTTCTGGCCCCGGCGGCCGTCCACCACCGGTAATTGCGGGTGACATGCGCCTCATCTATGTTGGTGAGCGGTGTCTCCAATTTCAGGAACCCGTAGGTTGCCAGGAATGTCCCGGTGTCGGTGATGGTGACGCCGTCCTTGCTCGGGCGAAGGCCGAATGGGAGCCAGAATGGGGCCAGCCGCTTATCCACGGCGAAGGCGAAGAACTCAGCGATGACATCCCCCAGTCTCGAGTTCCGGTTGGTGTAGTCGTTGCCTCCATTTATACCGCCACAGCATTGCAGTGCACCGCACCGGCCGCTGCCCAGCATGGCTACTCGATCCTGCTCGCGCCAGGCAACATGCAACTGCTGTCCCCGTTGTCCAGCCTCGCCGTGGCCGCGTCGGCCACGGACATCCGGGTGGGCACGTACCGAAGGGTCGGGAGTCCGCTCGAAGATGCGCTTGCGTCCCTCGTCGAACACCTGCCAGCTGTGCTCGGTCAGCGCGTACACCGTCTCGCGGCCCTCCCGGCGGGTGACGAACCAGCCGTCCCGGCGCATCCGGGACAGCACCACCCGGGCCGTGCTCTCACCCACGCCGAAGTCCAGCAGCAGCTCGCTCAGCACCTGGAGCTTTGCTTCGCCGCCGTGATAGCGCAGATGATCACCGAAGAGATCGATGAGGATGGCCCGGGGTTTCACGGAGCGATGGTACTTCTGTCATTAACCTTCCGGCTGCGTCAGCGATCACGCCGATCGTCCTGGGCGGCTACGGCGGGAAAGCAGCTGACCAGCCGGCCTGGTCCCGGGAGGACTTCGCGGCGCTGGGCGCGCTCATCGGGAAGGCAGTTCGACCTCACCCCTGACCACCGCATTCTCACAGCGTTGACGGACCCGACTGGCTGCGGGAGGGTGCGGGGGCGGCGGAGAGTGCCGCGATGGTCCGCTCGGCCCAGCGAAGGCTGGCGCGGTGGACGGCCAGCCCGTGGTCGAGAGCAAGGCCCGGGTGGCGGGCGTTGAGATCGGTGTCGGCTGTGTGCCGCTCCAGGTCCGCGGTGAACGCTGCGAGCGCGTCGGCGAGGTTCTGCAGGAATTTGAGTATCTCTTCTTGCGGGAACAGGTGCTCCATCATCACGAAGCGCATGAGCTGCAGGCCGAGGTCCCGCGAGACCGTGGCTGGTTCTACGGGTATGCGAAGCCAGCTCACATGAGCCGCCTGACCGCTCTGCGTTGGCTCATAGACGCGGCGACGCCGGGCTGACTCGCCAGCCGGGCCGAATGAAGTCTGAGCCCGGACCAGGCCGTTCTGCTCCAGGCGGCGCAACGCCGGATACAGGGCACCCGAGCTGGGCTGATAGACGTCCATCGGCGTGGCGGCGAAGATCCGCTTCAGGTCGTACCCAGACGACGGTGCCGTGCAGATCAGGCCGAGCAGTATGTGCTCGAACGAGGTGAGCTGCCGTCCCGCCATGACGGCAATCTACCCTTGCCGCATAAGTCGAATCGACCTATGCTGGCGGGAAATAGGGCTGAGAGTGGGCGGGCCAGGTCATCTGGCTGACAGCAGGGACATGGGCCACGGCCTGGCGGGGGCAGCCGGTCCCCGCAACATCGCGAAGGGTCCTTCCTCGTGGAGATGAGCAATGATGCCGGACGTACCCCGGCGAAGGGCGGCAGACTCCGCGCGATCGCGATGATCGTGATCTTCGACGTGGCCGTCCCGCTGGCGGCCTACAGCCTGCTGCGCTCCGCCGGCCTGACCACCGTGACGGCTCTGCTGCTGAGCGGGGTGTTCCCTGCTCTGGGCGTGACTATAGGTGCCATTCAGAACCGTCGGCTCGACGTCGTCGGTGCCCTGGTCCTGGCCGGGATCGTCGTGGGCACGGTGCTCGGGTTGGTCAGCCACAGCAGCAGGCTGCTGCTGGTCGAGGGATCGGTGCCCACCGCCGTATTCGGCGTCGCGTGCCTGGGCTCGCTGTGGAGACGGCACCCGCTGATGTTCAGCTTCGCCCTGGAATTCACCGGGCCGGACACCGCTAAGGGCCGTGAGATGACCAGGCTCTGGCAATATGAAGGCTACCGGCGCGTATTCCGGATCATCACGGCCGTGTGGGGCGTCGGCTTTCTCCTCGAAGCCGCCCTGCGGGTCGTCATCGTATATAACACCTCGACTGGAACAGCTCTGGCCAGCTCCAAGGTTATGCCATTTCTCTGGGCGGCCATCTTGTCGGCATGGACGGTCGGCTACGGCGCGCGGCACAAGAAGAAGGGTGAACGCATGGCCGCCACCGCCGGCGAGATACCGGGGACCGGCCAGGTGCATCCCCCTTCCCCGGATGTCACAAAGGCGACCGGCCTTACATGATCCGCTCCCGACGGCCAGCCGGCGGGCACCGGGTTAGCGGAAGAGGGCGCTGTAGGCATTAAGGGCGGGCTGGCCGCCGAGATGCGCATACAGGACAGTGGAGCCTGCGGCGATGCGGCCGCTGCGGATCAGGTCAATCAGGCCGGCCATCGACTTGCCCTCGTACACCGGATCGATGATCATTCCCTCCAGGCGGCCGGTCAGCCGGATGGCATCCAGGGTCGACTGGACCGGGATGCCGTAGTAGTCACCAGCCCAGCCTGGCAGCACGGTGATCTCCTCCTCGGCGAGGTCCCGGCCGAGGCCGATCAGCTCCGCGGTGCTCCGGGCGATCTTCGAGACCTGGGCGCGGGTTTCCTCGAGCTTGGCGGATGCGTCGATGCCGATCACGGTCCGGGGCCGGTCCTGGCCGGCGAAGCCGGCGATCATCCCGGCCTGAGTTGACCCGGTGACGCTGCACACGATGATCGTGTCAAAGAAGACTCCCAGCTCGGCTTCCTGGCGCTGTACCTCATCGGCCCAGTTGGCGAACCCCAGGCCGCCGAGCCGGTGATCCGACGCCCCGGCCGGGATGGGGTACGGCGTCCGGCCGGCTGCCCGGACCTCGTCCAGCGCCTGCTCCCAGCTGGATTTGACGCCGATCCCGAATGCCGCGTCGACCAGTCGCACGTCGGCGCCCATGATCCGGGACAGCAGGATGTTACCCACCCGGTCGCCGACCGCGTCCGGCCAGTCGACCCAGCTCTCCTGCACCAGCACCGCCCGCAGGCCGAGCCGGGCCGCGACCGCGGCGACCTGCCTGGTGTGGTTGGACTGCACCCCGCCGATCGACACCAGCGTGTCCGCCCCCAGCGCGAGGGCATCCGGTACCAGGTACTCCAGCTTGCGGACCTTGTTACCCCCGAAGGCGAGCCCGGAGTTGCAGTCCTCCCGCTTGGCCCAGATCCGTGCCCCGCCCAGATGCGCGGTCAGCCGGTCCAGCGGATGCACCGGGCTCGGGCCGAACATCAGCGGATACCGCGGGAAATCACTCAGCGACACCAGACCTCCTTACGCCGTGCCCACCCCGCAATGCTGCCGTCAGCATGCCAGCCGGGCGGATGTCAGCGCCATCGTCTTGTCACCGGCCAGCAGCGAGCGGAGCAGGAGAGCGAGTCGGCGCCCGCTTAGGGTGCTGGGCACTCAGCGGCCAGGCGGCGGCCGCCCTGGGAGCCGTGGATTACCGCGGGCTGCCGCTGCGTGCCGAAGACCTTCCATCGGCCGGTCAGCCGGACCACTGCGCCCCTGTGCGGGTGCACGGAGAGCCGGGCGGTTACCCAGCCGGACGACCGATCCCAGATGGCGGTGCCATCGATGACGGCGTCCTTCACCCACTGCACGCGGCGCAGGGTGATCTTCAGGTTAGTTCCGCCGGAGAAGGTGACCCGGCCGCCGCGCAGTCCCAGGTCCCGGTCGCCGCTGAGCAGCGGCCAGCGGCTCACCTCGTCACCCATGCTGGCCAGGGCCACGGTGGTGGCGCGGAGGGCCTGGCGGCCGGCCCGGTTGCCAGGCAGTGGGCTCGCCGGGATCGCATCCGCCAGCAGCCGCGGATAGCTGCCGACGGTGTGGACCGGGGCCACCCGGCCTGCGCACGAGGTGTTCTCGGCAGGCAGGCCGCCGGGATCCTGGACGAAGCGCTGATAGATCGACATAGCGCAGCCGTTATTGCCGTCCTGCTCGGTGACATGGGTCAGGTTGGCCAGCGTCACCAGCCGGGCGGAGGGACCCATCTGCCGGGCGACCAGGGTGGCTCCGTCCAGCCGGGGAGTCAGCGAATCGAGGCTCCCGGACAGGATGAGCACGGGCAGCCGGGGCGGGACGAGCGGCGGGCGCCCGGTGATCGGCGGATTGTGGTGTACCGGCGCGGGCCAGTCCAGGCAGGCGCGGTAGGCCTCGGTGTACTGGTCCATCGAGGTCCACTGCGCGAGGCTGAACGGCGCGAAGGTGCCTGCCGGCTCGCGGCGCAGCGCCGCGCGGTACTGCCGGTGCCGGACCGCGGGCGGTACGGACCGGTCGAAGAGCTGCACATAGTCGGTACATGACACGGCGAAATACAGCCCGTCGCTGAACCCGGGCAGTGGTTCGTTCGTGTCGTCGAAGCCCAGTGACAGTGCGGCGAGCCGGAGCAGCGGGGCGGTGTCGCCATGCCGCAGCAGCGCCCGGGCGGCCGCGTCCAGATCCTGGTAGACGACCGGGTCGAAGCCGGAGTTGTTGACCAGGTTGACCAGGGTCAGCGGGGTCACCGTCAGCCGCCCGGGGGTGCCGGACGCCGTGGTGGTCAGGCCGCTGACGGGCCGCCGGGCCAGCCGCCGGGCCAGCGTCCCGATCCGCGCCCAGGCACGCCCGCCGCGGGTCGCCGCGGCGCAGGCCGCTGACCGTTCGCAGGCCTGGGCGAAGGCGCGCCGGGCGGTCAGCACTGTCGTGGTGTACCAGGGATCGAGCCCGAGGACCTGATACGTGGAGTCCAGCGTTACCGAACGCAGCCGCCCGGGGTACCGGGACGCGAACACCTGGGCGAACCAGCTGCCATAGGAATCCCCGTACAGGTCTACCCGGCCCAGCCGCAGGGCGCGCAGCACCCCGGCTACATCCCGGGCCGAGTAGGCGGTGTTGAACAAGTCGGAGGCGTGCACCCAGCCGCCGGCCCGGTAGCGCCAGGTGTGATTCAGCAGCGCGCCGCAGGCCGCCACCAGTTGGCCGAAGTGGCGGCCGTACTGTTTCGCGCCCGCATGCCCGAGCCCGGGGCAGTTCACCGGGGTGGACGTGCCGGTGCCGCGCAGGTCGATGAGCAGCAGGTTGCGGGTCGCCAGCAGCCCGCCGGTCATCGCCAGGTACTGGGATTCCGAGCCGGTCGAGGCGTACCCGGGGCCACCTTCCACGGCGAGGATGGTCCCGGCGGCGTGACCGGTAGCTGGCAGCCAGCGGAAACCCAGATGGATCCGGGGGCTGGCCGCCGAGGAGTAGTCCAGTGGCACCGCCAGGCCCCCGCAGAAGGTGAGCGGTTTCGCGGCGCACCGGCGGAGAGTGATCGTGCCCACGTGCAGCCTGACCGCGCGGCCGACGGACGCTGCCCCGGCTGCTGCGGATGCTGCGGGGCCGGCGGGCAGTACCGCCATCGCGGTCGCGGCGCTGGCTGCCATCGCGACGCTGGCGGCCAGCGTGGCCGCCCGCGGTATGCACCGCCGCAAGGCTCCCATCTGGCGATCGTACCGACGCGCCCCACGCGGCGCTATGACCAATCCGGACGCCCCAGGCCCACCAGCCTGACCGGCCGCCGTGATTGACGTCCGCCTATGATCGGGCCACATATACGGAAACGCCCTCGCGCAAATCCCGGTCGGCTAGGGCGCCCGGTGCGTATCCCGGGCGCATTGGCTGCGGTATTTCCTCCTCCGAGTTTCACTCACTGACGCCGGGGGCAG
>Ga0208219_1000502_pt1 | contig 14021 bp, 8 predicted proteins | sample NGESurshal072012_7_FD_184469 | JGI IMG/M metagenome (GOLD analysis project Ga0208219, IMG submission 184469) | Arctic peat soil microbial communities from Barrow, Alaska - NGEE Surface sample 53-2 shallow-072012 (SPAdes) | ecosystem: Environmental > Terrestrial > Soil > Wetlands > Peat ...
CGCGATACCGCTCGGACCACACGAATCCTTGCGTCCACGACGACTGACCCAGCTTCATGTACCACTAGCGGGTTGAGGTCCATCTCGGCTATCTCCGGATGATCTTCAACGAGCGCGCTCACGCGAAGCAGCACGTCTTCGAGAGCCCCCACGTCTGCCTTCGGCGCCCCGCGGTAGCCATCGAGCCGCGGGAACGTCTTGAGCGAGTGCACCATTCGGCTCGCCTCGCCTCGGGTAATTGGCGTGATGCTCACGGCGACGTCCTTCAGGAGCTCGGTCGCGGTCCCGCCGGCTCCGCACGCCAGCACGGGACCGAAGTGCTGGTCTTGAACCACCCCCACTATCATCTCCACTCCCGCCGGCACCATCGGCTGCACCTGGTACCCCGTAACACGGCGGCCTGACTTTTCGAAGCGAGCCGCCATGTCGGCGGCCGCGCGCTCGACGGCAGGGGCGCCTTTAAGGCCGAGCGCGACGGCACCTTCGTCCGACTTATGCAACAAGCCCGGCACGATCGCCTTGAGCGCGACCGGCGATCCCAGCCGACGAGCCTCCTGCCCAGCCTCGCGGGGCGAGCCGGCCAAGCGCGTGTCGACCACGGGGATGCGATAGCAGGAGAGCAGGTCCATGACGGCAGCCGGCTCCAACCAGCCTGGATCGCCGGCCAGAGCCGCGGCGATGACCGCTGTGGCGCGGTCGCGGTCGATGCCGTCCAGGATGGCAAGCGGTTCTTCCGGAATCGCGCGCCACGCGGCGTAACGGGCAGCGAGACTCAGGGCGCGCGCGGCCTCCTCAGGGAACGGGTAATGGGGGACGGCGACGCCTCCGGAGGAGATGACGCGGGGGCCAGTCTGCTTCGACATGAACACGCTCAGGAGAGGAATGGGCCGGGACAGATCGCGTGCCCCACGCTGGATTGCGCGCACTACCTCTGCCGCCTTTGTCACCAGCGGTGGCGTGAAGATCACGATCAGAGCGTCTATCTCCCCGCACGAACCTAACGTCGCAATTGCACGGCTGTAGTCCTCGCCCGTCGCCGCGGCCAACATGTCGACGGGGTTGCCGGTCGAGCCGGCCGCGGGTAGAAATGCCGCGAGCGCTTCGCGCACGCTGTCTGGCAGTCGAGGGACGATGAGGCCGTTGGCCTCGCACGCATCTGCGCAGAGAATGGCCGGCCCGCCGGCGTTCGTGAGAATGCCTACCCGGTTGCCCGCGGGCAGCGGCTGGCTGCCGAGCAATAACGCGACATCGAAGAGCTCAGCGAGCGTGTCAGTGCGAATGACGCCCGCCTGCTTGAACAGTGCGTCGACCGTGATATCCGACGCTGAAAGCAATGCACCCGTATGCGACGAAGTGGCCCGATTCCCGGCCGGAGAGCGCCCGCCTTTCACGGCCAGAATCGGCTTCGACCGGCTGACACGCCGAGCGATGCGCGCGAACTTGCGCGGGTTTCCGAACGACTCCAGGTAAAGCATGATCAGGTCGGTTTCACCATCGGCTTCCCAGTACTGGATGAAGTCGTTGCCGGAGAGGTCTGCCTTGTTGCCGACGGACACGAACGACGAGATGCCCGATCCGAGGGCCTGCGCACGGGCCATCACCGCGATGCCGAGACCGCCGCTCTGCGACAGAAAGCCAATTCGCCCTTTGACCGGCTTATCCGGTGCGAACGTGGCATCAAGACTTACTTCGGGCGCGGTGTTGATAACGCCCATGCAGTTGGGGCCCACGAGTCGCATTCCGCCCTGGTGGCACACGTCGAGGAGCTGCCGCTGAAGTTCGGCTCCTTCAGATCCGGCTTCGCCGAATCCCGCCGAGATCACAACCAGCCCACGCACTCCCTTGGTTGCGCACTGGCGTGCAGCTTCCAGGACGGCCGCGGCCGGCACAGTGATCACGGCCATCTCGACCTCACCAGGAATGTCGAGGACCGACGCGAACGCAGGAAGTTCCTCGAGCGTCGTCGCGGCCAGGTTGACCGGGTAAACAGATCCTTTGTAGCCGTTCGTTACCAGGTTGTGCAGAAGCTCGGCGCCGATTCCGCCACGGTGGCGCGATGCTCCGATGACCGCCACCGAGCGAGGGGCGAGCATGTGGCCAACGGCCGCGACGGCCGCAATGCGATCGCGGTCCTCGAAATGATGCAAACCCTCGGGAGTCAGCGCCGTTGGCAATTCGGCGTGCACCTCACCCGGTTCAGAGCGGCCATGAACCGGGAAGCCGCTCTCACGCAACATGCTGAGCATCGTGTGGTTGTCCGGCATGACGATGGCCTCGAACACATCGATCCCAGCCGCCGAGGCAATCTCGGCTAGCTGGCCGAGCAGAATCGTGCCCAGGCCGCGACCCTGGTAAGAGTCGGCCACCGCCAGGGCCAGCTCGGCTTTGCGCGGCTCAATCTCGATGTACATCGCGTGAGCCACGATCTGTTCCGGTAGGCCGGCCACCGCCACCAGGCCGTACTGCGACTTGTAGTCGACGTGGACCATTCTTTTGGCCGAGGAGTCAGCGTTGGCGACGGGGGCGAAGAAACGCAGAATGCGAGACTGCATGGACAACGCGGAGAAGAAGTGCGCCAGGCCCGTCTCGTCCTCTGGCTTGATCGGGCGCACTGAGACCGTGGAACCATCCCGAAGCACGATCGTCGACACGCGATCAGCGGGGTAGAGCACTGGTCGACTCGCCGATTCAATTGGGACCATGTCTTACCTGCTACATGACGGCCTGGTCGTACTCACTGCCCAGTCGCCGTTGAACTGGGTGGCTGTTCCGAGCCTGGGCTTGCGGCAGAGCTGGAGGCAGGGTCGTTGGACCCCTGATGCCCGGGCAATTAGACCTTTGTGTTGGCCCTCTTCCGGACGGACGATCGGAGATATGGACGCCATGCTCCCGGCCGATACACTCCAAGCGAAGCACGGCAGCCCTCCGAAAAAACGCTGACGTTTCACAAGGAGTCGCAAATGGCAACAAAAAACTCTGGCGTCCGTCGCATCGTGGTCGGTCTGGACGGCTCTGGGTCGTCGGCGGCCGCTCTTAAGTGGGCAGTGCGAATGGCGAAGGCAATGGGCGCCCAAGTGACCGCGGTCTACGCGGTCGACGTCCCGACATACTTCCCTCAGCCATATGGCACTCCGGTTCAATTCGACGAGGAGTGGCGCGCCGCTATGAAGTCGGATTTCGAAAACAAGTGGTGCAAGCCGCTGAAGGTTTCGGGGGTTCGTTATCGCACCGTGATGGAGGACGGGCGGGCGGCGTCAGTGATCGCCGCGGTGGCCGACCGCGAGAAAGCCGATGTCGTTATCGTCGGCAGGCGCGGTCGAGGAGGCGTTGCCGAACTCTTGCTGGGAAGCGCGAGCCATGAGCTCGTACTCCACTCCAAGCGGCCGGTCCTCGTGATCTCGGCGGCGGCCTAGCTCACCGCTGAGGATGCCACTCGAAATCGGCGGCCCGTGATCTTGCTGGGTTCGATCGCTATCCGATAGGGCTTCACACCTGGTGCGAGCGGCCACGCTTCCACAGCGCGAGCGGCCCATGACACGTCGTCGAACGCATCCGTGGCATCAACGGCGATGCCTTGCACCATCACGCTCCATCCGGCGCCGGAGGAATCGTACTCGTCGATCTCGAAGCACACTTTTGAAGCGGGCGCATACGACAGCTTGCTGCCGGCGCCGGTGCGAAGGGCGATGATCCGGCCGCTCATTGCATAGTTGATTGGAAAGATCTGGGGTTGCCCGTCCACGACGATTGCCATCCGACCGAGGGTGTGCCGGTCAAGGATTTCGAGGCACTCCGCCTCCGGAATCTCCTCCAGCTCAGGCCTCGACTCAGCAACCCGGATTCTCGCTGTGTTGGTACGCACTGATGCGAGCTTCAGGGCTGGAGCCTGCTGGGGGTAGAGGCGAGGGGCCCGGGCGCAAAGGGCCACATGACCTGGAGCAGTTACACGGCCTCACATCACGATTCCAAAAGGGGCCGCTGCCTTGACCCGATGGTCCTTCGAACCTCAGGCCGCATGACCAATGTCGAGGCGCAGATGCACGCTCAGGTTCGACAAATCGACTTGAGCCTACCTAGAGAGGGCTTGCGCTAACCTTCCGAGAAGACGCCGGCATAGCTCAATTGGCAGAGCAGCTGTTTTGTAAACAGGTGGTCTGTCTCTGAGATCGAAATCGGCCCAAAAGAGCCCTATGAGCAGCTGTTTAAAAACAGCCGTACCGCCCTTTTGCCGCTACCCAAAGGATAACCTCCCCGTATGGATCGACGACAAATCACTGCGCGCTTTCGATCCTAGGGTGGGCGTCCGCTGTGCGCGATTTCCTTGGCGATACGCGAGGCTGGCATAGTTTGATGGCCACCACCGGGCAGGACGACCGGCATCCTGCCGCTGGCCTCAGGAGCCCTTCTGGGATAAGAGCGCAGTTCACGACAAGCGGAACCCTGCGCCGGCTGGAAGTGGCTGGTCGGAGCATTCTGCTGTACCCGGCCGACGACCTCGAGGCAGGACCGGCAAACCTCTATCTGCGGCTCAAGGGCCCGGTCGTCGAGGCCACGCCGATGCTCGGACCGCAGGCGGGCGGCAGCCTGCAATGGACCGCAGAAGGTCTCGTAGTGACAGGCCTATGGCGCAATCTGGAGTACCGGGTGACTTTTCGTCTGGCCGCCGCCGTGACGGCCTGGTTCTGGCACGTCGAGGTGACCAACCGCGGACCTGATGCCATAGACGTCGACATCCTTCACACGCAAGACGTCGCCCTCGCTCCGTACGGGGCGGTGCGGACGAACGAGTACTACGTAAGCCAGTATCTCGACCTCACGCCGGTTCAAACCCGGGCGGTGGGGACGGCGGTCGCGGTGCGGCAGAACATGCCAGGTCCCGCCGCCCCCTGGGTGCTCCTTGGCTGCCTGCGTGAGGGGGTCGGCTGGGGAACGGACGCCCTCCAGCTCGGACGTGCGCATTGGGCGGGGGATCTGCCTCCCGGCCTACTCGCCGACCGGCTGCCCAGCACCCGCCAGCAGCACGAGCACACCCTCGTCCTGCTGCAGGATCGGACCACCCAACTGCGCCCCGGCGAGCGGCTGTCATCCGGCTTCTTCGGGATCCACAAAGCCAACCATCCGGGAGCGACGTCCGCCGCCGACGCGGTCGAGGCCGCCGAAGCTCTCCGTCAGCCAGAGGCCCGACCGCCAGAGCCTGCGGGAGCCGATGGTGCGGTCTCGGTGGTGGGGTCGCTGTTCTCATCCTCTCCGGTCCTCCACTGCCGCGACCTCGCCGACGGCGAGATCGGAGCCCTGGTGGGTTCCAGTCGACGCCACGCGGAGCGTGATGGCCGGGACATGCTCAGTTTCTTCACCGACGACGGCACTCACGTCGTGCTGCAGGCGAAGGAACGTGCGGTGCTGCGGCCTCACGGGCACATCCTGCGCACCGGGAACGGCCTGGTGCCGGATGAGGGCAGCTTGACCTCTACGGCGTGGATGGCTGGTGTCTTCCACTCGCAGGTCACCCAGGGGCACGTGAACCTCAACCGGATGCTGTCCACGAGACGGGGCTACGTCGGGCTGCGGCGCGCCTACGGGCTGCGGGTGTTCGTGGAGGCGACTGCAGCGCCCGGGGGCTGGGTCCTGCTCGACGCGCCGAGCGCATGGGCGGTCGCCCTGGATTCCTGCCGCTGGTGGTACGGGCATGCTCAGGGGTTGATCGAGGTGGTCGTTACCGCACCCGCGGCGAAGCACGAGCTCACCCTCCAGGTTCGGGTGCGGGAGGGTGCCTCGTGCCGCCTCCTCGTCTGCGCCAATGTGGCACTCGGCGATGACGACGGCCAGGACCCTGAGCCTCCCCCCCTATCAATAGACGCGAGCGGTGTCACGGTCCGACCGCCAACGGGCTCGGCGACCGCGAGTCGCTTTCCGAGCGGCTCCTTCCGGCTCTCCTGGCAAGCGGGTGCCATCGAGCTGGTGCAGCGCGACGAGGCCCTGTTCCTGGACGGGCGATCGCACAACCTGCCTTGGCTGACAATGCGGACTCCTCCGACCCATGACCTGAGGCTCACGCTGACCGCCCATCTGGTGCCGGACGCTGATCGCGCCACCCAGGCTCTCGGCGAGCCGGCTTGGCCCGAGTTCTGGCCTGGGCTGGGCGGATCCTTGCGGCTGGTCCCGCCGCCGGGCTCGCCGCTGGCTGATGAGGTCTCGCGGCTCGATGCCGTCCTACCCTGGTTCGCCCACAACGCGCTCGTGCACTACCTTTCCCCCCGCGGCCTGGAGCAGTACACGGGCGGAGGTTGGGGCACCCGTGACGTCTGCCAGGGCCCAGTCAGCCTGCTCCTCGCCCTCGACCGCATGGCGCCCCTGCGCGACCTGCTCACGCGCGTGTTCCGCGCTCAGAACGCGCGGGGCGACTGGCCCCAATGGTTCGAGTTCTACCCCAGGGAGGCGGCGCCGGGGCAGCGCGACGCCCACGGCGACGTCGTTTTCTGGCCCCTTTTGGCGCTCGGGGAGTACCTCGCAGCCAGCGGTGACCGTAGTCTCCTGGAGGAGCGTCTCCCCTACGTCGGCGACGACGGGGCGACCGCGGCCGAGCCGGTACTCGAGCACGTGCGCCGGGCGCTGGCCCGGATTGCGGCCGACACCGTCCCCGGCACACCCCTGCCGGCGTACGGCCTTGGGGACTGGAACGATTCTCTGCAGCCTGCGGATCCCGCCTTGGCCGCCCGGCTGTGCTCCACCTGGACCGTGACTCTTCAGATCCACGCGTTGCGCACGCTGGCAAACGCTCTCCATGCTGTCAGAGGGCACGATGCAGTCGACGGAGGGACCGCTGCCACCGCCGCCGCCGCCGAGCACACGGCCGCGGAGTCTAGCAAGGCGATGCGTGACCTGCTCGTACGCGACGGCCTCCTCGCCGGCTACGGGCTCTTCCGCGACGACGGCTCGGTAGAGCACCTGGTACACCCCTCCGATCGCCGCACCGGACTGCACTACGGCCTATTGCAAGTCATCCACGCTATCTCCGGCGAGCTGCTGTCGCCCGAAGATGCCGAGGCACACTTGGCGCTCCTACATAAGCACCTCCTTGGTCCTGACGGCGCGCGATTGTTCGACCGTCCCCCGCGATACCACGGCGGACCGATGGAGGTCTTCCAGCGAGCCGAGGCCGGCACTTTCTTCGGCCGCGAGATCGGGCTCATGTACACACACGCCCACCTGCGCTACGCCGAGGCACTCGCCCGTCACGGCGACGCGCAGCGGTTGCTTGGGGCGCTGGCCCTCGCGAACCCCATCGGCATGACCGCGCGGGTGCCGTCAGCGCGGCCCCGCCAGTCGAACTGCTATTACTCCTCCTCCGACGCCGTCGTCGCCGACCGGTACGAGGCGGCGGAGCAGTACGATCGGGTGCTCCGGGGGGACGTTCCGCTCGAGGGTGGCTGGCGGGTGTACTCGTCGGGCCCTGGCATCTTCCTTCGGCTCGTCGTGGAGTGTCTGCTCGGTCTGCGCCGCCGCTCACACGTTCTGGAGGTCGATCCGGTGCTCGCCCCGGACCTCGACGGCCTGCGGGCGCGAGTGCCGGTTGCAGGTGTACCGATGGACGTGATATTCCGCGTCGGTGCGCGCGGCGTCGGCGCGCTCGGCGTCAGCCTAAACGGCGTCCGGCTTGAGACCAAGGCGTTGTCAAACCCTTACCGCCCAGCCGGCGTCGCTGTAGATATGGCGCAGCTGCGCGCCCTTTTGCGGGCCGAGGACAACAGGCTGACTGTGGAGGTGTCCTGAGACTCCAGCTCCGCGATGCATTGCTGTCTTTGGTCGCAACGACTGCATCACCTGCGACTGAGACGCTTGGTGTCGGCGCCCGCCAGCTGGACTAGTCAATCGCTGTTTATTGAATCGACATCGTCTCCATGGAGAGGTAAGTCCGTGCCGCCCAGGAGACGGGGTCCCGTGCGAAGTGCCGCTGCATCGCACCGTCGCGAATTGCATTGTCCAGTGCGGCCATGATCATGGACTGGTCGAGAACCAGATACCGGTGGCCGACCGACCCCGTCGTGGGGTTGACGGCGTCGAAGAAACCGGCGGGCCCGTAGACCCCAGGGTAGAGCGCGCGCAGCGCCTGGATGTTGGCATATGCCTGCTTCGGCGCGACATCCAGGGCTATGAACGATGCATGAGGACTCACCACGTCCTCAGTTGCGCACCCGTGGCATTGCGACAACCCTTGGTTCGGGTGGCTGGCGTCGGCCCCGCCCCCGTAGTAAGGAAACGTCAGACCCTCGACCCCGAAGCCGCCATATCCCCCACTGTCATCGGCTGTGCTGGATGGCGACATGCCCCAGACCGGGTAATGCAGCTGTTTGGTGGCGTACTTGATCTGAACCTGGGCGGTACGCGCATCGGCAAGACCGAAGCTTTTTGGCCCCCAGGTGGTCTCCGGCACGACCTCGTTTACCATCAGGCCTTCGAACATCCCGCCGGCGTACGTCGGCACAAAGGTGAGACCGGAGCCGGTGTAGACGTAGTGCCCTTCCCAGACGTTGAACCGCTGACCCGACTGCGGATCGGTGTAGGTCTTCCAGGAGCCGGGTACGGGCCACTGTCCCTGCCACGAAAAGTCGGGGTCAGAGCTCAGGCAGTCGGCGTACGGAGCCGCAGGCGGAAGTGTCCGCCAGCTGCGCCACCATACGTTGCCCGGCATCTGGTGCAGCCCCATGCCGATGTAGGCAGAGATACGGGGATCGCTGTAGAGGGCGCCGTTGTGGTAGTAGTGCGTCCAGTTGTCACCCTGGTCGGGGGGCAAGCCGACGTAGTACCCGCCGAACATCTGGCCGGTGGGCTGGTTGCCGGTTATTGCCGGGTTGGTATTGCAATGCGTCTCGGCTCGCGCATCGTAGAAGAGGCCAAAGTTCATCGGGGCCACCAGGCGGTCCACCACACGGCTGAGCTCTGGCATGGCCTGCCGCACGACGATCAAACCCGAGGCGTACAAGCCGTTGTCGACGTTGGAGATGAAGTAACAGTTGTCGAAGGTCGGTTTCGACGCCGCTGGGCAGGCGGCCTGGTTCGGGTTGCTGATCACATGGCCGGTCGTGGTGTCGTACCACTGGTAGAGGAACCCGTGATCTCTCTTCAGCTTGCGAACTTCGGTCAGGGTGGCCGCGATCTCCGCGCTCGCCTTCCGCTCGCTGATCAGACCGAGGTCGCTGGCTGCGACCACTGCCCACAGGTACACCCCGATGTTGGCGGCCGAGGTGTATCTGCCGTATCCGGTGGGCGCGGTGGAGCCACCGGCAAACGTGAGGTTGTCAAGCGGCAGGTGGGTTTTGGGGTCGACGTCCGCGCTGTAGAACTTCCAGGTGTCCCGTGCGATGCCCAGCAGGTTCGCGAGCTGCGTACGGTTGAAGCCACCGCTGGTGCCGTCCTCGGCACCCACAGGCTGCGCCGGCAACAGCGCCAAAGCCATGACGGCCATCACCACGAGCGGCAAGCGCCGCACCCCGCTCGGCCGAAACGCCCTTTCTCTTTTTATCAGCATCGACTCCTCCTCTGGAGATTCAACGTGTCGGGCTTGTGCCGGCTACCGCGAACGGGGTAGCCACCGCGTCGAGCAGCTGCACTGTGTACTGGTGCTTTGGATGCTGCAGAACCTGTTTGGTCGGGCCCTGCTCGACCACCTTGCCTTTGTTGAGCACGAGAATCTCGTCGCTGATCACCCGCGCGCCGAGCAGGTCGTGGGTGATGTAGAGCAGGCTCAAGCCTCGTTTCGCGCGCAGTTCGGCCAGCAGTCGGAGCACGTCGGCCCGCAGTGACACGTCGAGCATCGAGACCGGCTCGTCGGCCACGATCAGCTCCGGGTCACAAGCCAGCGCCCGAGCGATGACGACGCGCTGCCGCTGGCCGCCCGAGAGCTGATGCGGCAACTTGCCCGCGAACTGAGCCGGCGGCGTCAGCCCCACCGTCTCGAGCAGTTCGTACACCCGCTCCCTGGCTCGGGCAGGGGGCATGCGCAGAAAGTTCTGGCAGGGACGCATGACCGTGTATTCGACGGTGTGCAGCGGATTAAGCGCCGCGTACGGATCCTGGAAAACCATCTGCACCCGGCTGTGGTACTTGCGCAGCCCGCCTGCGTGCAGGCCTTCCACGGCGACCTCGCCGAACCTGATCGATCCCGAGGTGGGCCGCTCCGAGCCGGTGATCATTTTGGCGATCGTGCTCTTGCCGCTTCCGCTCGCCCCGACCAGGCTGACGGCCGCACCGGGCGCGATCGTGAACGACACGTCATCCACCGCGGTGAATTTCCCTCGACCGCGACCGCGCACGGTGTAAACCTTCGAGACGCCGCTGATGACCAGCGGCGCCACCGCAGTGGCCTGATCGGCGGCCAGTCGCACATTAGTTGACAGGTTTCACTCCCTCCTCGGCGACCGCCACGGACGGAGCCCTGACATGGCATGCGGCCGAGCCATGCCCCAGTGGTGACATTGGAGGGTCCAGCGTCCGGCAGATGTCCTGCGCCAGCGGGCACCGCGGCGTGAAGGAACACCCGGTTTGCGGCAGTGAGAGGTCAGGTGGGGTGCCGGGGATCCCACCAAGATGGATCTCGTCCGCGCGCGGGTCTGCATAGCACTTCAGCAATGCTTCGGTGTACGGGTGGTGGGGTCCGCTAACAAGGTCTTTCGATGGTTGGTCCTCGACGATCCGACCTGCATACATCACGAGGACCCGGTCGGTGGCCTCGAGGACGACGCCGAGGTCGTGGCTGATGAGGATCGCACTGAACCCGTTCTCGCGCTGCAGGTCTTTGATGGTCTGAATCACGGCCTTCTGCACGATGACGTCCAGTGCGGTCGTCGGCTCGTCGAAGATGATCATCCGGGGTTCGAGCGCGAGCGCGAGAGCGATCGATACCCGCTGACGCATGCCACCAGACAGCTCGTGCGGGAATCTTCCCAGCACCCCGGCGTCGAGGCCGACCTTACCCAGCAGCTCGGCACCGCGACGTCTGACGGTCGCACCCCCGTAATGCTCGCCCCTGTGTGCGTGAGCCTTGAGGATGTCACCAAAGTGGTGCTCAACGTTGCGCACCGGGTTCAGAGCGTTCATGCCGCTCTGCAGCACGATCGCGAAACCGTTGCGCCGCTGCCGGCGCAACTGCTCGCCCTTCAGGGTGCTGATGTCGACGCCGTCGAACCTGATCACGCCGTTCTCCAGCCGGGCCGGCGGGCGCAGCATCCGGGTCAGCGCGAACCCCAGCGTCGACTTTCCGCACCCGGACTCACCGACCAGCCCGACGAACTCGCCCTGCTCCAGGACGAGGTTCACGTCGCGCACCGACCAGATCCGCTGTCCGCGTGTGGGCTCGTACACGACGTTGACGCCTTGAACCTCCAGCAGCGCCATCACTTCTCCCGAAGGCGTGGGTTGGATAGGGCATCGACACCGAAATTGATCAGGGTGAACGACACCGCGAGCAGGGCGATGGCCAAGCCGGGGGCGAAGACCAGAACCCACTGGCCGGTCAGTAGCGAGTTCTGTTGCTGTGCGTAGTAGAGGATGGTTCCCCAGCTGACCGTGTTGGGGTCGCCCAGGCCGAGGAATTCCAGGCTGGCCTCGGCCATGACGGCAGCGGTTGCCGCACCAAAGAAGCTGGCGGCGACCAGCGACGTCATGTTCGGGAGGATCTCGTGAAACACCACCCGGAACAGACCTTCGCCGGAGAACACCGCCGATGTCACGAACTCGCGGGTGCGCAGCGTCGAGGCCTGGCTGCGGATGACCCGAGCGCCGGTCGCCCAACTGGTGAAAGCGACAACCAGGACGATCGTCCATACCGACCGGCTCTGGAGATAAGCGGCCAGGATGAACATCAGCGGCAGGCCGGGAATCACCAGCGCGAGGTTGGTCGCGAAGCTGAGCACCTCGTCGATTACACCCGGCCGGTACCCGGCGATGAGGCCGATCGTCACCGCCACCAGTGTCGCCGCCGCTCCCGCCGTAATCCCGACTAGCAAGGAGATCCGCGCGCCGTAGACCATCTGGGAGAAGACGTCCTGACCGTTGCCGGTGGTGCCGAACCAGTTGGTGGCACTGGGGTTCTGGTACGGGGCGAACGTGGTCGCCGTTGGCGAATGCGGCGCGATGAGAGGCGCGAACACGGCCACCAGGATGTCCAGGCTGAGGATGAGCAGGCCGATGCGCGCCTTGCGGTTGCTCCAGAGCGTGAGCAGCGCGCGAACGAGGAAGCGAAGCGGTCCCGGCATCGGGCCGGTCGGAACGACCCGGACCTCGACCTCCGAGCCGGGCACCTGCGGCGGCGGGACCGGACTGAGAACGCTCATTGTCGTACCCGGGGGTCGAGGCGCACGTAGAGCAGGTCGACGATGAAGATCGTGACCAGCATGGCGACCGAGATGACCAGGAACAACGCCTGCATCAGTGGGAAGTCGTGGTTGACCACGGCGATGTAGAGCAGGTTGCCCAGGCCTGGATAGCTGAACACGCCCTCGACCAGGACCGATCCGCCGACAACAGCACCCAACGAGAGCCCGAACGCGGTGACGTTGGGAAGAAGTGCGTTGCGGGCGGCGTAGAGCAAGGCGACGGTGCGGGTACGCAGGCCATTGGCCTCCGCAAACGTCACGTAGTCCTCGCCCAGGGTGTTGATCATGTTGTTGCGCATGCCGAAGACCCAGCCGGACAGACTGGTGATGGCCAGCGTCAGCGCTGGGATGACGCTGTGGTAGGCCGCGCTACTGAGGAACGACAGGCTCAGGTTCGGGGTCTCGCCCGGGTCGTACCCACCTTTGATCGGGAACCAGCCGTACTTGAAGGCGAACACGTAGAGCAGCAATAGTCCCAGCCAGAAGGGCGGGAAGGCGGCGAAGAAGGTCGCGCCGAGCGTGACCCATGTGTCCGTCGCCTTGCCGCGCCGCCAGCCCGCATAGACGCCCAGCAGGGTCCCGATGATGAACGCGACAATCGTCGTCACGCCGACCAGGGCGAGCGTCCACGGGGCGGCCTTGCCGATGGTCTGCGCGACAGTCTCGCTCGGGAAGGAGTATGAGGTGCCGAAATTGAGATGCACGATGCTCGTCCAGTAGTCCCAGTACTGGGTTATCAGGCTGGTGTGCGGCACGCCCAGCTGGATCTCGACGGCCCTCCGCTCGGCGTTGGTGATGGGTTGTCCGCTGGACGCGAGCTTGGCCAGCGCCGCGTCCACCGGGGAACCGGGCATGAGCCTCGGCAGGATGAAGTTCAGGGTTATCGCCGCCCACAGGGTGGCCAGGAACAGCGCCACCTTGCGGACCACATATCTCATGGCCCGCCCCCACATGGCACTGGTGGAGCCCCTCCACCAGTGCCTCGCATTTCGCTGGGAATCACCTCAGGCCTTGGTGATATGCGTCAAAACCGTCAACAGAGAGTTGTTGTAGCTGGTCGGCAGGGTGTACGGGTTGGCGGCCGAGGGCCAACCGATGAAGCGCTTCGTTGAGAACAGACCCCAGCTGCCGCCGTAATACATGAGCACAATCGGAACCTGGTTGTACATGGCTTGCTCGAGCGCGTACGTCGCCTGCATCTGTGCCGACGGGTCGGTGGCCGAGGCCAGGGTGGAAAGCGCCTGGTCGACCGACGGGTCCTTGAACCGCTCGAAGTTATTCGCGGTTGGCGTGTTCACAGGGGTGGCGAAGCTGCTGCTCAGCGCGAGACTGTAGTCGGTGTAGGGATCACCGGTGCCGCCAAAGCCGCCGATCGCCGCATCGAACGTCCCGGCTTGGATCGACTGCGAGTACTGCGCGTACTGCGGCAGGTCCAAACTGGCGTTGATGCCTACGCTGCCCAGCTGGTTGACGACCTCCTTGGCCGCCGCCACCCAGTCGCTGAAGTTGCCCGGCATCACGATGGTCATGCTGGCCTGCTTACCGTTCTTGACCAGCTTTCCGGATTGCAATGCGTAACCGGCTTGCGCGAATGCCGCCTGCGCGGCCGACGCGTCCTGCTTGACGTTACCCTGGTCCGGCAGGCTCGGG
>Ga0208219_1000503_pt1 | contig 13998 bp, 16 predicted proteins | sample NGESurshal072012_7_FD_184469 | JGI IMG/M metagenome (GOLD analysis project Ga0208219, IMG submission 184469) | Arctic peat soil microbial communities from Barrow, Alaska - NGEE Surface sample 53-2 shallow-072012 (SPAdes) | ecosystem: Environmental > Terrestrial > Soil > Wetlands > Peat ...
GCAGTGCATGCTGGCGACGGTGCGGGGTCGTTGCTGTACCTCCGTGCTGTACAGCGGCTGCCGGACCCCTGCGTGCAACCGGACCCCTGCGTGCAACGGTAGTGACCGCACTGCCTGACCTGCGGCTGCCCAGGCCGGGGGCCGTTGGGATTATCCCGCAAGGGACCGTGAGTCGCCAAACTCGTGAACAGCGCCGTCATCCTGGCCTTGCCGAGACTCCAAAAATAGCCCCGCTAGATCTGGACATGCTCGGGTGCCTGAGCGAAGCGCCGAAGCGCTGGATGCGGAGCCCTGCGCGCTGGCCGTAGCCCGTCGACGCCAGGCGAGCGAACATGCTCCCGGGCGACTTCGTTGTGATCTTGACGGTTGTGTCTAAAGCACGACCACCACGGACCCAGCCGTCAACGACGGTCGTCCGGCGCTGGTCCAGGACCACAGCATCCACGACGATCGTCCGACGCTGGTCGACGACCTCCTCAGGTACGAGCACCCGCTGCTCCGAGTCCCTCCGGGGAGAACACCCGGGCTCGGTTGCCGTATCGGCGGTCCGGCCCAGCACCGGGCGCGGAGCCCCCACCACCGGCAGTGCCCGAGAGCGGGGCGCAGCGTAGTAGCGTGATCGCCTTCACGTGCCAGACATCAAGATCATGACGGTCCGGGCGGTGAAGATTGCCCGGCTGCCACCACGATCGTAGTCTCGGACGACCTCGTGCGTCATGCGGCGTCTGAGGCGTTGCATCCTGCCCCGACTTCCGGCATACTGAAATGGTCGTGACGACACCGCCCAGACTCTCGCGGTTGTCCGTAACGTCGACGTTTGTCCTTGCGTCTCCCCGACATTGCGTCGGAGTGGCCCCTTCTGGCAGCAGTCGGCGAGGTCGTTTCCGCCACTGTTGACCAGGAGTTCTCATTCTCGGAATCATCCTGTTGCTCATCGGCTTTCTCGCCAAGATCGCGGTCGTATGGACGATCGGGATCGTCGCACTGGTGGTTCGGCCTCGCACTCATCCTGCTCGGCTCGATCGGCCACCAGGTGGGTGGCCGCTGCCATTACAGGTGACCACGCGCGACGAGGGGCTCGACGATCGACGGCACGCCGAGCCCGCGCCGAAAGCGCTACGGACACCCGAGTGGGCCCGGAGGCGAGATCGATGCCGATTGGGAGACCACCGGCCCAGGCTGCGGGCCGTGTGCCTGGGGGGGTGGGGTCGCTCGCATGGGATGGCTGAAAGGCAAGGCAATGGATCGGGAACAGCGTCTCGCGGAGACTCTCGTCGAGCTGGCGGACACCCCGGTCCTTCAAGTCGTGGCGGCCCGCTGTGTCGAACTGCTCGATGTCGCCGCCGCCGGCCTGGTGCTCGGCCGGGCGGGAGGATAGCGCCATGCTGTTCTCCCAGTCGATGGGCAGGCCCGGGTCAGCCCTGGACAACGCGGTCATCGAGGCCTGGCATTCGACGCTGGAATTCGAGCGGCGCGCCGACACCCTGCGGACGAGGCTGGGTCAGGCACGGCCAGCGGCCAGGGCCTGTTGCGATGCCTGACGGCCAGGCTGGCCTCGCGTCAGCCGGGCCATTCGCTGCGCGGTGCGAGACGGCGGTACACGTCGGCGGTCCTGCGCCGCCACCGGGCCTGCCGCGACTACGCCGCCGAAGACCGGAGCACGCAGGCCCGCTAATCTCCGCTGAAGCGCGAGTGGATGGAGGTGCCTGCTTTTGCGCAGGCGGATCAAGAAAAGCATTCTGGGATCGCGCGGCCAGCGTGAAACCGCGCACGGGAAGCGCCGGGCAGGTGATTAAAGCCAGAGCATGCGAGACCCGAGAGAGAAAGGTTCTGATTCTATAATTCAATGAGTACCGGCTAAGCGCCGGGTCGCAAGCTTCCCTAATCTCCCCGTAGGTTACCGTAATCCTCGAAGAAGGAGTACCAATGCCCACTTCGCAAAGCCCCCGGCAGTATCCCAGCGAGCGCTATTACGACGGCTGGTACACCGATCAGCAGCAGCCCGCCCAGGCGAGTACCCAGACCGACGGCCAGATCAAGTCCCAGGTGGTGGACCGGCTGCGCCAGAACGTGCATACCAAGGACCACACCCTGGACGTCAACGTCCAGTCCGGGGTGGTGGTGCTGACCGGCGATGTGTCCACCGCGCTGGCCAAGCGCGCCGCTGGCGACGACTGCTGGGACACCCCCGGCGTGGTGGACGTCAGCAACCAGCTCCGGGTCGTGCGGGGCTCCTAGAGAGCCAGGTCCGACAAAGCCGGTTCGGCCCGCAGAGGTTTGCAGCCTCTGCGGGCCGTACGCTCTTACCATCGGCAGCAGGAACTGCGCGAAGGGAGGCAACGATGACCAAACGCTCCAGTGATTCTGAGCGCGAGCGTGCCTGGCGGGCGGCGCAGGTCCCAGGGTCGAAGGAATACCGGGCAGCGCACGCCTCGGGATCGGAGGAGTACCGGGCAGCGAACCTAGCTGCAGGCGCGCCCGCAGTTGCCCCGGGCGGTCCCAGCGCGAAGTTCCGCGGCCTCGGGATACGTGTGCGCAGCGGGACGGTCTGCAAGTACCAATGGCTCGGTGACAACCTCGGGATGAGCCCATAGCAGCCAAGGTCGTGGCTCGCGCAATGTCGGCGCGCCGCGACGGGCGGGCCTCCCAAGGCTGAGCCCGGCGGCGGGCGCGCCAGCGGCGCCGCGCAGCGGCGCCGCCTTGATCAAATACGGCCTAATTCGGCAATGAGCGCTGGCTACGGCCCTGGCTGGCAACGGCCGTCGCGGTGGATTGAGCACGTGGACACCCCGCGGCGGCCGACGTTAGTACAGACACCGCCGCAGGGCGCAGGCCTACTATACGGCCAGATATCGAACTCACGTTCCACCGACACGCCTCCCGGAGCCGAGTCGGTCGGCGGAATGGGGAAGGGACCCAGAATCTGCTCTGTGCCTACCTGGCCATCGCCGTGTTCGCTGGGCTGGCCGCCAACACGCTATTCGGGATGTGGTGGCTCGATGGCGCCGTGGCGCTGGGCATCGCCGGATGGGCGGTAGTCGAAGGACGCCGCGCATGGGCCGGGAGGTCATGCGGCTGCGCCTCTGAGCCGGGCGCACACTGCTGGCCACTTACGGCTGACCACTTACGGCATTCCGGCTGGGCAGGTTCCTGGGTGGCGGCATCCCACCTGCCCCGTTTGACGCTGGGGTGCCGTGCCTATGGCGGACGCGTTAGCGTCGGTACCGTGACTGACGCGCGCGATGGGTCGAGCCGGTGGCGGACGTTCGGTGAACGGACGATCTACGACAACCCGTGGGTGTGGCTCGGACAGATCGATGTCGAGCTTCCCGACGGGGAGCGGTTCTGGCATCACGTGGTACGGCTGCACCGGGCCGCGATGATGGTCCTGGTCGATGAGCAGGACCGAGTGCTACTGCTGTGGCGGCACAGGTTTGTGCAGGATAAGTGGGGCTGGGAACTGGCGGGTGGGCTGATCGATGAGGGTGAGGAGCCGTCGGAGACGGCTGTGCGGGAGCTAGAGGAGGAGACCGGCTACCGGGCTGGCCGGGTTGAGCATCTGGTCACGTTCCAGCCGATGGTCGGCATGGTGGACTCTGAGCACGTCGTGTTCGTGGGCCGGGACCCAGAGAAGATCGGTGAACCAACCGAGACGACTGAAGTCGACCGGATGGAATGGATTCCGCTGGCCGACGTGCCTGGGCTGATCGAGACCGGGCAGATCTGGAACTCGGGGAGCCTGGTCGGTCTGTTGAAGCTGCTAGCACCAAAAGCCGGTTAAGCAGCGTGGCCGAGGCGCTTGGCCAGGTCGGCGATGCGGCGGCGTTGGCGGGCTGAGCCGGTGATCTGGGCTAGCTCTGCGGCCCGGGTCAGGTGACGGCGGGCTTCGTCGCGTTCGCCTGTGACATGCAGTGCGGCGGCGAGGTCGCAGCGCAGGCCTGCCTCGGCGCGGGTGAAGCTGTCGTCCATTCCGGCGAGGGCGGTAGTCAGGTCGGTGATGGTAGACGGGTCGCCGAAGTGGACGAGGCAGTTGCCGCGCCAGCGGGCCAGGTGCGCGCTGTTAAGCGCCAGGTAGGGCAGGTCTTCGCCGCTGGGGCCGTAGCCGAGTTCGGTGCTGGCCTGGTCGAGTGCCCGGTGGCAGTCCCCGTTCCGGCCGACGGCGGCGGCCATTTCGCCTTCGGCGGCGCGGAGCCATCCGCGCATCTGATGGGGGATGGCATCGTGGGTCTGGTCGTAGACGGCGCGGACCTTGTCCAGGCCTTCGGCGGGCTGGCCGAGGTCCATGAGCACGTAGGCCTGTTCTCCGGCGGCGAATGCGAGCAGGCAATTGTCGTCGGCTTCGCGGGCGGCGGCGGTGGCGGTTTCGAAGTGCCGCCAAGCGGCGGGCAGGCGGCCCATGTCAATGGCCTGCCACCCGGCCAGAGCGGCAGCGTCGGCCAGGACGTCGGCGAGTTGCTGGCGCCTGCCGGGGTGCAGTGAGTGGCGCAGGCTGGTGGCGACGTGGGTGATGTGGGCTTCCAGCTTGGCCGCGACGGCTGGCGCGCCGAGCCTGCGGTCCAGCAGCCGGATCGTGTTTGTTTCCTCCTGGAGGACCTGGACGATCGAGGCGTCGATGTTGCGGGCGCTGGCGATCTGCCGCAGCAACTCACGCTGCTGCTTCCCACCCTCGGAAGGCATCGCCTGGTAGCCGGGCGGTGTGGCTGACGGCTCGGTAGCGACGCCGAGGAGGATGCGGCTCTGTTCGGGCATGTTCAGGCCGTCGGCGATCCTGGTATAGACGGCCAGGGTCCGGACCTGCTGCTTTCGGCGGATGATGGCGCTGACGCGGCCTTGCGTCAGGCCGGTGGCGGTGGCGATCCGGGTCTGGGTGAGCCCGGCTTTGTGGTGCAGCAGGCCGAACAGCTCGCCCATGTCCTTACTGGTCAGGGCCGCGGACACGTCTGGCCGGTGCCAGAAGGAGTCTGGTAACGCTATGGGGCCGAATGCGCTGTCCCGCATCGGATCGCCTGCCTTGTCCAGATACGCCGGGTCATCCGCAGTTGCGCATGCCACGTTACCTTCCGTGTCTTACCACCGTGGTAACTCGCCATGGGATGGGTTACCAAGCTGTCAGGCCCGATCGTGGGCCGCATGGCTCGACGTGAGGATGATTCACCTGCCTGCCCTGGCTGTGGGGGCCGTGGCTGGAAATTGCGGCGATCCCGCCGGGTACTGGTCCGCGGCACGCTGATGCGCGGGACGGTGCAACCGGCCCGGATCACCTGCGCCGATTGTGATGGCTCCGGCCATGCGCAGTGAACCGGCAGCGGCCACGCCTGCGCAGTTGTGTTTTCCTGGGACCGCCTCGGCGGTGAGCCAGGCGCGGCGGTTCGTGGCGGGCGCGATCGGTGACGGTTTCCCTGCGCTGGATGACGTGCTGGTCCTGGTGAGCGAGGTCGCGTCCAACGCGGTCAAGCACACCATCTCCGGGGACGGCGGCGCCTTCGAGGTTGCCGTCTGGGTGACCGGTGGCTCGGTGCGGGTGGAAATTGGCGACCAGGGCGCCCCCTCCGAACCGAAGCTCGCCGAGGCTGGCCCGGCGGATGTGCTGACCGGCGGCCGGGGTCTTCGGATTGTGGACACTCTGGCGGCCAAGTGGGGCCATGCGGGCGACGAACTAGGCCGCGTTGTCTGGTTCGAGGTGCACTGCCCATGAACGCGGCGACTCCTGCTGCCCGGTCGCTGCGGTTCGCGGTTCCTGAACGGCACCGGTACCGGGAACTGCAAGCGCTGGAAGATGCGGTCAACTTCCGGTTGGCGCGCCTGATGGCCCCCTGCCCGCGATGCGCACCGGGTGCGGGTGGCGCCCGGTGTGATGAGCATGCCTGTGACGTGGCGCTGATTGCGGGATACCTGGAAGCGGCGCACACCACAATGGGCCTGCTTTCACGCGCCACCCGGGGCACGCACCAGGGCGGCGAGCCGCTGGCACCGGGCAGCACAGACCAGTACGAGGCGTGACAGCCTGACTGGTCTCGCGCTAGTCTGCTTGAGCAGACAAGTGCCTGAGCACTGGACAGCCCGAGTAAGGCGCCACCATGCCCTATGAATACACACCACCCAAATACGCACAGGTGATCGCCGAGCTGCAACGGCGGATCGAGAACGGCGAATACCCACCGGGAACTCTGATGCCCAGCGAGCATCAGCTCTCCGGGGAGTTCGGGATCGCCCGGCCCACCGTGGTGCGCGCGCTGCGGGTGCTGCGGCAGGAAGGCTGGATCGAGACCCAGCAGGGCAAGGGCAGCTTCGTCCGCGGCCGTCCCGCCCTGGCCGAGGTCACGGCGGCACGCCGGGGAGCCGCGGAACTAGACCGGGACGAGTCCCGGGAGCCCGGCGAGCTGGTGTCGGTCGGCCTGGCCGTGCCACCCCCGAGGATCGCGGCGCTGCTCGGCTCACCGGATCGCCAGGAGGTGCTGTGCCGCAGGCGGCTGATCCGCCAGGACGGCGACCCGTCCGAGGTGGTCACGTGGTGGTTCCCCCGCGACGTGGCCGAGGGCACCAGCCTCGCGGACGAGGCCCCGCTGCATGGCGGGGTCCGGGCTCACCTCGCCAAGCGGAAGGGCGTCCGGGTTGATCATGTGGTGGAGCAGGTCACCGCCCGCCACCCCGCCCCGCACGAGACCGAGCTGCTGGGCATCGCCAAGTCCGTGCCGGTGCTCGCTCTCTATGCGTCGGCCCGTGATGCCTCCGGGTCTCCGCTGTTCGCGCTGGATGTGGCGATGCCGGGGACCCTGCACGAGCTGGAAGACGCCTATCCAGTCGGCTAGGACATAGTCACCCATCGGCTGATTACTTGACCAACCAAGTCGCCATGCCTAACCTGGGTCTCAGCTTGGATATCCAAGCAATCAAGTATTCAACCAGCCGGAGGATTCATGGCAGTGCAAGGCCCGATCCCGGTCGAGTTCGCGACGGTGTTCCCGCGTGGTGTGTTCGCGGCGGGGCCGTTCGAGCCGGTGCGGGATTTCGACGCATCGAAAGACGGCCGGTTTGTGCAGTCCAAGGACAAGGCGACCGGCCTGCCGATGTGGGCAGCGGAGGTGATCGACGGTGACCCGGAAGCGCGGGTGAAGTCGCTGCGGGTCAAGGTTGCGGCGGCGGACCAGCCGGTGCTGCCCGCGCCGCATCCGGGGATGCCGTTCGTCCCGGTGGAGTTCGCCAGCCTGACGATCACCCCGTACGTGAACCAGGCCGGGCGGCTGGCCTACTCCGTCAAAGCGCTCGGCGTCCGCGCCGCTGCCCGCGCTGGCCGCAGCGCCACGGACGGAAAGGAGACGGCGGCATGAGCGATGGCTACACCTACACCACCATCGTCACCAGGCGTGAGAAGCCGACCAAGATCACGGTGTCGTTCTACCTGGACGAGGACGCCTGGATCGTCGTGCCCGGCGCTGGCACCGATAGCCCGCACCTGGCCATCGAGCACGGCGACGTTACGGTCCGCGTCGGCCCGCGGAGCGATGCGGTCACCCGAGAGGACGCGATCGTCGCCCGGCGGCTGGCCGACCGGGTCGCGCAGTACGCGACGGAGATCGAACGGCTGGCCGCGCGGCAGCAGGCCGAAGACGCCGGGCCTACCGCGGCGTGATCAGCGATGGGTGGGGCGGCAGGAACTGGCATTCCTGCCGCCCCCGGTCTCTCCCCTCACTGGCTTGGCAAGGAAAAGAGGTGACCAGCGTATGCGCGACCATGTGCCTGGCGAGCAGTACGCCCAGGTAGACAACGCCGACCCGTTCACCGCTCCGGTGTGGCGGTCCCCGGTGCATCGCACCCCTGAATGGGTGATCTGGCTCGTCCAGCTCGTCCGCCTGCTGATCCGGGTGGTCTGGTTCCTGATCCGCCATCCGCTGCTGGACGTGGCAGCTGGAATCATTGTCCTGACCTGGGCCAGGACAGGCTGGCCGGGCGTGGTGGTCTTGGCCAACGTCACCGTGGCCGTCCTGGTGACACTGCGGCTGGCCCGCCCCGACTGGTACGCCCGCCTCGTATCCATCCCGGCGAAGTCACGCTGGCGGTGGTGGTGTTACCGGCGCCGCTGGCAGCCCGTCATGACCATCGCCGGGCTCGCCCCCACCTACCGGGGCCGCGTGACCGTGCCGGTGCTGGGCAAGGTCGCGGCTGGGCCGTGTGCGGACCTGGTGACGGTCCGCCTGGTGTCGGGGCAGTCACCGAAGCTGTTCGCTGACCGGGCCAGCGAGCTGGCGCACGGGTTCGGGGTGCTGTCGTGCCGGATCCGCACCGCCCCACCAGGAATGGCGGTCCTGGAACTGGTCCGCCGCGACGCCCTGGCGGCGGTCATCCCGGCCCTGCCCATCCCGGCCACCTCGGATCTGCGGGCACTGCCGGTCGGCCGGTGCGAAGACGGCTCGGCGTTCACGATCCGCCTGCACGGAACCCACCTGCTCATCGCGGGCGCGACTGGCGCGGGCAAGGGCTCCTACATCTGGGGCCTGGTCCGGGCCATGCTCCCGGCCATGCTGGCGGGCCTCGCCGTGGTGCATGCATGTGACCCCAAGCTGATGGAACTCGCGTTCGGCCGCCCCCTGTTCGAACGCCACGGCAACTACGCCGCCGACCCCGCCGACATCGCCGACCTGCTCGAGGCGGACGTCGCGGACATGCAAAACCGGGCGACCCGGTTCGCCGGACGCCAGCGCGACCACACCCCGACCACTACTGACCCGTTCGTGGTGGTGCTGGTCGATGAGGTCGCGTTCCTCACCGCCTACCAGGCCGACCGCAAACTCAAAGAGCGCATCCTCGCCGCGCTGGCCACCCTCACCACCCAGGGCCGGGCGGTCGGCTATTGCGTCGTCGCCGCGTTGCAGGACCCCCGCAAGGAGGTGCTGAACATCCGCAACCTGTTCCCCGACAAGATCGCCCTGCGCCTGGACGAACCGACCCAGGCGGACCTGGTCCTCGGCGACGGCGCGCACGACCGCGGCGCCCTCTGCGAAGAGATCTCCGCTGACCCGGCGACCGGTGCCGGGGTCGGCTATGTGCGGCTTGAGAGCAGCCCTGACCCAGTGCGGGTGCGGGCCGGGTTCGTCACCGACACCGACATCTGCGACATGGCCCAGGTGGTGGCGGATTGATAACCGGATGGCTAGCTCCCGACGACTGCCCCGACTGCGGCGGTCCGCTGCTCGACACCAGCACCAGCGACCGGTTCCTGGTCCTGGAGTGCCCCGGCTGCGGCTACCGCACCCGCTGGCACCTCACCAACTCCGGCCCGGACGACTCCGAGCCCGATCCCGACGAGATGGAGGCTGAATGACACAACCTGGCACCAGAGCGCAGCGGCTGGCCATGCCGCTGGCCCGGGACGTGGTGCGCGAGCTGGCCATCTCGCACGGCGGGTGCGTCCGGCCGGTCCAGCTACGCCGCACCGACCTGGCGACCGGCCACACTGAACCCGTGCTCGTCCCCTGCGGGCACACCCTCGCCTCGGTCTGTCCCTCCTGCGCCGACCGGGCCAAGTCCCTGCGGGCGGCGCAGTGCCGGGAAGGCTGGCACCTCGACCGCGAGCCTGTCGTCCAGGCCGACGAGCCCGACGACGAGCAGCGGATGTGGGTCGAACTGCGCTCTCACGCCCAGCGTGGCCGTGACCAGGCTGACGTCAACGGCGAGGACAACGCCGGGGACGACGAGGCGATCGGGGACCTGGACGAGCAGATCACCCGGTCCGGAATGCGCGGCAACGTGCTGCCCGCCCGGCCGATCCGCCGTCACCGATCCACCCGGCGCCGCCAGGACACCCCCGATCTGCCGCGCCGGAAGGTCGCTCCGCAAACCATCGGCAAGACCTACGAAGCCAGGGACGGGAAGACGTTCCGGCCGTCGATGTTCATCACCCTCACCTGCCCGGGCTACGGGCGCGTGGAAAGTGACGGCACCCCGGCCGACCCGGCCGCCTATGACTATCAGCGGGCGGCGCGGGATGCGCTGCATTTCGCGGCGCTGTTCGACCGGTTCATCCAGAACCTGCGCCGCTTCCTCGGCCACGACGTCCAGTACTTCGCCGCCGTCGAACCGCAACGGCGGCTCGCGCCGCACATTCACATCGCCATGCGCGGCACCCTGTCCCGCACCGAGCTGCGCCAGGTCCTCGCCGCCACTTATCACCAGGTCTGGTGGCCGCCCACCCACACGATCAAGCACGACGACGCCAGCCTGCCGGTCTGGCATGAGACCAGCGGCAACTACCTCGACCTCGCTACTGGCGAGCTCTTGCCGACCTGGGACCAGGCCCTCGACGCCCTCGGCGAGGCAGACGAGCCGCAGCATGTGGCCCGGTTCGGGCCCCGCTTCGACGCCCAGGGCGTCATCGCCGGAAGCCGGGACGCCAACCGGTGCATCGGCTACCTCACCAAGTACCTGACCAAGCACGTCGCCGACTGCCACCAAGCCCGCACCCCCGCCCAGCACGAGCACGCCGAACGGCTGGCCGACGCGCTCCGTTACGAGCCGTGCTCGCCGACATGCGCGAACTGGCTCCGCTACGGCGTCCAGCCGCGCAACCCCCGGCCTGGCCTGCGGCCCGGGCACTGCCGGGGCAAGGCCCATCGCCGCGAACACCTCGGCTATGCGGGGCGCCGGGTCCTGGTCTCCCGCAAGTGGTCCGGCAAGACTCTCGCCGATCACCGGGCCGACCGGAAGGCGTGGCTGCTGGCCACCCTCGGGATTCCGGCAACCGACCCAGCTCGCTACACCTGGGAGCCTGTCGCCCCCGGCGACCTCGACCACATGCCCAACGCCCAACGGCTGCTGCACGTCGTCGCCGACCGCCAGCGATGGCACGCCGCGATCATCGAAGCAAGGGCCAGAGCCAGCGGCCAACCCCCCGGAGATCTTTCGGCAACACCCCGAGAAGCGGCATGACGAGCCTTGGCGACGAAACGTCAGAAGGGAAGCCGCGTAGTTCCTACTCCTGCTGCTGAAGGTGAGCGAGCTGCGGAAATCCAGGCGGTGGATGCCTGGGTTTCTGAGCAGCTTGCCGCGTTCGCGCCTCTGGGACCCGCCGATCTCGTCGTCCTGGCCGCCATCCTCGGCTATGACGCTGCCGTCGTTTCAGGAGAAGCCGCATGAGACCGCGGTGCGGCCGGATGCTTAGGCCCGATCTGGATCGTCTGAGGATCGAAGCCCTTCCGGCCGCGCGGCGCAGGCAACAGCGTCACGTCCATGAAGAAGCGGATGACTGCCTGCTGTACGCCGAGCGGTGCAGCATCGAACGCTGCTGCGGCGTTCGGAGCCGTCAGCACCCCGGCTACCTCCGAACCGGCCGCCAGCCGGGTCAGGCGGGCCTCGGCCGCCTCAAGCTGTGCCTGGATCTTGGCGCGCTTCTCCTTGTATCTCTTGCCGTCGATCAGGTCAGCGTCATAGTCGGCCTCGACCTGTGTGAGCCGTCCTCGCTGTCGGCGTACCTCGGCCGCTGCGTCGGTGGCGTCTTTCCCGGTCGGCTTGCTGACCAACTGCGTCACGTCGGGCTGCGAGAGCCGGGCCCGGATCAGTACCGTGACTGCCTCGTCGACCGCTGCGGCTGTCCGGTTGACGCATCCGTGCGGGCACCGGTAACCAGGCCTGCCGCCGAGATAGTGCGACCTGACCGGGTGTCCTTGCGGGCAGAGGTAGAGGGATGCGCCGAGGTGCTTCCGGTCGGTGCCGTGCTGGGTGCGTCGGCGTGGGTCGGCGAGCTTCGCGTTCACACCGTCGAATACGTGCTCCTCGACAATCGCGGGGAACGCGGCGGGTGCCCAGTCGCCGCCGGTGCCGTCCTCGTGGCGGTTGTAGTAGACGCGTCCGCAGTACCGGGGGTTAGTGAGGATGTCGCGGACGCTGGACGGATTCCACGGCTTCCCGCGCCGCGTCGGCACGCCGGTTTCGTTCAGCCATGCCGCGATGCCGCGGAGCGAGTCGCCCGCGTGGAACCGCGCGAACACGTCGCGCATGATCGCGGCCTCGGCCTCGATGATCTCGCCGCTGACCGTGTAACCAGTGAGGCGGGTGCCGAGTGGCGGCTTCCCCGCCTTCGCGCGGGCCTGCGCAGCGAGAACCTGCCGCTCGCTCTTGATCTCGCTCTCCATCGTGTCGAACTCGCCCAGCATCGCCGCCATGCCACGCCCGTAGGCGGTCGACATGTCCAGCGATGGCCCCTTGGTCGCCTCTACTGAGATGCCAGCCTTCCGGAGGATCTCGATCCCCTCCGCGCGTTCCTTCCGGTTCCGCCAAAGCCGCGAGGTGTGGAACACCAGGATCACGTCGAACTCGCCGCGTGCCGCAGCCTCCATCATGGCCGTGTACCCAGGGCGGGGGGCGCCGTAGGTGGCGCTGATGTCGTTGTCACTGTAGGTGGAGGTGATCTCGATACCGCGCCGCCGCGCGTGGGCTTCCTGGTCGGCAAGCTGGTTAGCGACGCCATGGCCGTCGCCGATCTGGTCCTCGCTGATACGGGCGTATCGCGCACCAAGCCTTGGGCTGGTCTCCATAATGCTTAAGTGTATCGTAACTGTGTCGAGTTCCGCTTCAACGTCTGACCACGCTCGCTGCCTGCAGCGCAGATAAATCCACCGCGAGCCGGATTCGGCCGCGCCTACTGTCGCGGCTATGGCTGATGCGCTGTTCGAGGTGCCACGACTGGCCGCGGTCTACGATCCCCTGGATCCGGACCGGAGCGACCTCGACGTCTATGCCGCGGTCGCCGTTGAGCTTGGTGCCCGCACCGTCCTGGACATCGGGTGCGGGACCGGAACGTTCGCCTGCTTGCTCGCGGGCCGTGGCGTCCAGGTCATCGGGGTGGATCCGGCGGCCGCGTCGCTCGATGTGGCCCGGGCCAAGCCCGGCGCCGGGCGGGTGCGATGGATCCAGGCCGAGGCGGCGGACCTGCCCCCGCTCGAGGTGGATCTCGCGACGATGACCGGCAACGTCGCCCAGGTCTTCGTGACCGACAGGGAGTGGGGCGCGGCTCTGCGGAGCGCGTATGCATCGCTCCGGCCCGGCGGCCGCCTGGTTTTCGAGACCCGCGATCCAGCCGCGAAGGCGTGGCTGGAATGGAATCGGGCCGGCTCGCTGTCGCGCGCCGAAGTTCCCGGGGTGGGCATGGTCCAGTCGTGGGCCGAGGTGTCCGCCGTCCACGCTGACCTGGTGTCCTTTCGCTCGACCTTTGTGTTCGAGGCGGACGGGGTGACCCTGACCTCGGACTCGACCCTGCGTTTCCGCCGGCGCGAGGAGGTCGCCGATTCCCTGAGATCGGCTGGCTTCGTGCTGGATGACCTGCGGGACGCGCCCGACCGGGCCGGTCGTGAACTGGTCTTCATCGCACGCCGTCCGGCTGAGTCGCCATCCCGGGAACGGGATCTCGGTAGTCGATTCCCGAAGCCGTCAGGCCGCTAATCCGGTGTACGGCAGCGGGCTTGTGGGTGGGCAGTGAGATTCGTGGCTTCTGGGACTCGATAAGCCGGGTGATTTACGCATGCTAAGGGCCGGCAGGGTAGTTCTTTAGTATGAACACGAAGTCCGTCGGCGGCCGGCAATCCGGCCGGTCACTCCGGCACAGGCCGTGGGGTGAACTCGTGCAGAGGGCTGTGCGACACGGGCGTCGCGGTGCTGGCCCAGTCTCTCAGACCCAGCTAAGCTGCATCGTAAGGCATCGGGTGCAACTATTTTGTCCTGCGCGGCAGGGCAAGCTGACATCGGACAACCGAGAGTGCCCGGCAAAGCTGCGTTTCGACGTCGTCGCAGGTCAGGGCCCCTATGGAGGCAATCGCGCTGCTCTGACGCTGGTCAATGGGCGGTGTGATTGCTGGTACACCCAGGACCGGGCCTCGCGAAAGGGGCTCCCGGGCCAGCGGGTTATGGCGCAGAATAGGGCGACAGACGGCATAGGAAGGCACCGCAACTCATTGCTGCGCGTGCGCAGGAACGGGCGGAGGTGCGATGGTTCGCCGGTCAACCGTTGAT
>Ga0208219_1000504_pt1 | contig 13997 bp, 14 predicted proteins | sample NGESurshal072012_7_FD_184469 | JGI IMG/M metagenome (GOLD analysis project Ga0208219, IMG submission 184469) | Arctic peat soil microbial communities from Barrow, Alaska - NGEE Surface sample 53-2 shallow-072012 (SPAdes) | ecosystem: Environmental > Terrestrial > Soil > Wetlands > Peat ...
GCGACGCTGGAGAGCATCAGGAACACGGCCGTCGGCTCCGTCACCATCAGGACCGACAGGCTGGCCGTGAGCAGGAGGCTGGGCACGGATCCCGTTGCAACCTTGCGGACGGCCGCGGTCACCCAGATGGCCACGAGCCCGGCGACCAGGCCCGCGTCGCGGCCGCCGAGCCAGGCCGCGACCGTGTACGCCGCGACCGGCAGGCCCACGGACTCGGCCAGATTCCAGCCCGCGGTGAGCAGCGGCCGGGGCAGGACCAGGTCCTCCCTGGGCAGTTCCTCGGCCAGCCGGGGTTGGACGGCCACAGAAGACTCAGGACCGTCATGACGTGCTTTCACCATGGCTGCGATCACCCGCCCCGCCTCGCGGAGTTACGACGATGCAGCGGGGCGGTCTCGAGACTTGGCGTGTGGTCCAGACCCGGCCGGGACTCGTTCAGGCTGCCTGAGCACGTACGTCTATGAGCGCACGCCCTGATGGCCGCGAACACGGTCCCCGCAGCCTCGCGGACAGTTCGGCCAGTTACCAGGCCAGGGACACGGCCGGGCATCCGGCGTAGTGTCCGTGGTCACTGATGGATAGCCGCTGGGTCAACCCCCCTTGCTGCTGACGCACGAAAGCGACCACCATGGCCCATATCGATCCGCGAGCGCACCAGGCACCTCGCGACCACGGACGCCCGCGCGGGGACCAGCATCTCCGCGAAGCTCAAGGTCTACGTGATCACCGCATGAGCACTCTGCTGCGGCCGGCCCGGGTTGGCCGCTGATGTGCGAGCCAGGGGCAGATCCGCGGCAGGTCGCCCTGGCGGTGCCGCGCCCCGCCCCCGGATCTGCCGTCGACCCGATCGCGCTGGAGCCGGTGGACGAGGTCGCGATCACGACCCTGGTCGACAACACCTACGACGGGCTGCTGGCCGGCGACGAGCGCACGACGAGAGCACCACTCAGCGCCGGGCTGGCCGAGGCCCCGCAGTTCGAGTCCGGGTTGACCACGGTCGGGCTGATGGCTGAGCACGGGTTCTCGGCGCTGGTCAGCGTCCGCCGCGGGACCACCACGACCACGCTGCTGTTCGACACCGGACTGTCCCCCGACGCCATGGTCACCAACGCCAGCCGGCTCGGCGCGGACCTGTCCGGGATCCAGGCGGTCGTCCTGAGCCACGGTCACTTCGACCATGCCGGCGGCCTGGCCGGGCTGGCCGGACGGCGGGGCGTCCGGGCTCTCCCGATGGTGGTCCACCCGAAGATCTGGACCCGCCGGCGCCTGGCGGTGCCCGGCCGCGAGCCCAGCGAGCTGCCCACGCTGAGCAAGCAGGCCCTCGGCGCGGAGGGGTTCGCGGTGATCGAGCGCCGCGAGCCGTCGCTGCTCGCGGACGGCTGCGTGCTGATCACCGGGGAGGTCGACCGGACCACGGAGTTCGAGCTCGGCATGCCGCCGGCGCACCAGGAGTGGACCGGCTCAGCGTGGCAGCACGATCCCCTGGTCCTCGACGATCAGGCGCTGATCGTGCACGTCCGGGGCCGCGGCCTGGTGGTCCTGACCGGCTGCGGGCACGCCGGCGCCATCAACATCGTGCGACACGCACAGCGGCTCACCGCCGTGCCGGCCCTGCACGCCCTGGTCGGCGGCCTGCACCTGAGCGGTCCCGCGTTCCAGCCCGTCATCGGCCCCACCGTCGACGCGCTCGCCGAGATGAACCCCGGGCTCGTCGTACCCGGGCATTGCACCGGCTGGCGGGGCCAGCATGCCCTCGCGGCGGCCCTGCCTGAGGCCTGGGAGGCGGGCAGCAGCGGCTCATCATTCCGCCTCACCGCCGCCTGACCCAGGGCACCTGGCCACTAGCTCACGGCGCCACGGCACGATGGACACAGTCGCGGAGCAGGGCCCGGCGGCGCTCGTGCTCGCTCGCGGGCTCGTCGGCGGTGGCGGCATAGACGCCGCTGGCCGGTGACCAGGCGAATGACATGGCGATGACCAGCGTCATCAGGTCGAACGGGTCACCACGGCGCACCCGGCCGGCCGCCTGGGCCCGGGCGATGGCCGCGAGTTCCGGCTCGTCATCGGAACCGTCGGACAGCCGGCCTGCCGGGCGCCGCTCCAGCCGGAGCCAGGCGAGGAGGCGGACCAGGTCGGGATGGCGCAGGTTCTCGTTGTACATCCCGACAGCCCAGCCGGGCAGGTCGCTCGCGTCGAACGGGACGGCGCTCATGAGGCGGTCGGCGCGGTCGGCGATGACCGCGTCAAACAGGCCGTCCTTGCTGCCGAAGTAGCCGTAGAGCTGGGCCTTGTTCGTGCGCGCCGCCGCGATGATGCGGTCGATCCGGGCGCCGGCGATGCCGCGTTCCGCGAACTCCTCGGCGGCCGCGTCGAGGATGCGCCGGCTCGTCGCGGCCCCCCGTGGCGTGGTCGGCAGTCCGGGCATGAGCTCACCTCGGCGGGTCCCGATCGAGCGCAGGGAGCTGCGCGACGACGACATCGCGGTGCGCGTCGAGTACTGCGGCGTCTGCCACAGCGACCTGCACAGGATCCGCGGCGTTCTCCGTGACGAAGGAGACCTGGTCCCGGGCCACGAGTTCACCGGCACGGTCACCGCCGCCGGCGCCGCGGTGGCCGGCTTCGCCCTGGGTGACCGGGTCGCGGTCGGGACCATCGTCGACTCCTGCGGGGTCTGCCCGATGTGCCAGGCGGGGCAGGAGAACTTCTGCTACGAGGGCGCTACCAGCACCTACGGCGGGACCGACCGCGTCGACGGCACGAAGACGAAGGGCGGCTACAGCCGGGAGTACGTGCTGCGCGAGAAGTTCGCCTACCGGCTGCCCGGCGGGCTCGACCCGGCCGCCGCCGCCCCGCTGATGTGCGCCGGGATCACCATGTGGGAGCCCCTGCGAGCGGCCGGGACCGGGCCGGGCAGCCGGGTCGCCGTGGCCGGCCTGGGCGGGCTCGGGCACCTCGGAGTGAAGCTCGCCGCCGCCCTCGGCGCCCAGGTCACTGTGCTGAGCCGGACGCCGGGCAAGGCCGCCGACGCCCGCAAGCTCGGGGCCACCGACCTGCTGCTCACCACCGACGACAAGCAGATGGAACAGGCACGCGGCCGGTTCGACCTCATCCTGGACACCATCTCCGCCCCGCACGACGTGCCGCCGCTGCTGCGCCTGCTGACCCTGGACGGCACGCTCAGCCTGCTCGGCTTTCCAGGCGAGATCCCGCTGCGGATCATGGACCTGATCTACGGCCGGAAGAAGCTGACCTCCTCGGGCACCGGCGGCCGCCGCGGCACAGCGGAGATGCTGGCCTTCAGCGCCGAGCACGGCATCACCGCGGACATCGAGCTGCTCCCCCCCGCCCGCGTGCAGGAGGCGCTCACCCGGCTCGACCGAGGCGACGTCCGCTACCGCTTCGTGCTGGACCTGTCCGACCTTGGTTAAGGCCCGGGCGGCGGCCCGGCCCCGGTAGGCCGCCTAGTCGCCCCGGCGGTCCGGGGACGGGGTGACGAGGTCATGGTCGAAGGCGAAGACGACCGCCGCGGCCCGGTCGCGCAGCTGCAGCTTGGTGAACAGGTGGTTGATGTGGGTCTTGACCGTTCCCTCGCTGACGAACAGCCCGGCCGCGATCTCGGTGTTGGTCTTGCCCTGCCCGATGAGCGACAGCACCTCCCGTTCCCGGCTGGTCAGGGCCGCGAGATCCGCGTCCTGCCCGGTCCGGGGCGGCGCGGCCGACCGGTAGGCGGCCAGCACCCGGCCGGTCACCGCCGGGTCGAGCCAGGCGCCCCCGTTCGCGACCTCGCGCACCGCCCGATGCAGGTCCTCGGCGGGCACGCCCTTGAGGACGAAGCCGGACGCGCCGGCCCGCAGCATGCCAGACAGCACCTCGTCGTCGTCGAAGGTGGTGAGGGCCAGCACCGGCGGGCTGGGATCGCACTGGCGCAGCGCACGGGTGGCCTGCACGCCGTCGACGCCCGGCATCCGCACATCCATCAGGACCACGTCGGGCGCTAGGGCCTCGGCCGCCGCGATGACCTCGCTGCCGTCGGCGCACTCACCGACGATGTCGAAGCCGAACTGGGTGCGCAGGATGCCCCGCAGCCCGGTTCGCACCAGCTCCTGATCGTCCACCAGCAGCACCCGGATCATGCCGCCCCCGCCCGCCGGCGGCTGCCGTGCAGCGGGAGCGTGGCCTGGACCAGCCACCCCCGGCCACCCGGCCCGGCCTGGCACCGGCCGCCCAGCGATTCGGCCCGCTCGCGCATGCTGACCACGCCCACTCCTGTGCCCGTGCCCGGCTCAGCCGCGCTATCGACGGTCAGTCCCACCGTGTCCACGTCAACGCTCAGGCGCACCGCGGTCGGGGCGCCCGGCGCATGCTTGACCGTGTTGGTCAGGGCCTCCTGCAGGATGCGGTAGACGGCCAGGCTGGTGGTGGCGGGCAACCGGCTGGTGTCGCCGTCGATGGCCAGGCTGACGTCGGTGCCGGCGGACCGGAACCGGCCCACCAGCGCGGGCAGGTCACCGGCCCCCGGAAGCGGGGCGGTGCGCCCGCCGTCGGCGGCCTGGTGCAGCATCCCCACGACCAGCCGTACCTCGTCCAGGCTTTCCCGGCCCAGCCGCTCGGCCTCAGCGAGCGCCCGCGCGGCGTCGGCGGGGTCGTGCTCCACGGCCAGCCGGGCGCTGGTGACGTGCAGCAGGGAAACCGTCAGGGTGTGCGCGATGACGTCGTGCAGTTCACGGGCGATGCGGGTGCGTTCCTCGGCCCGGGCCCGCTCGGCCAGCCCCGCCTGCGCGGCCCGCAACTGCGCGACCAGGTCGATCTCGTGGCAGATCAGCAGGCTGGCCAGGACGGTGAGCGTGGTGCCGGCCATCCACGCGCCCCAGCCGGGATCGGCCCGGACCCAGAGCCACTCGGCCGCGAACAGGGCCATCGCGCCGGCCCAGTACACCAGGCCGGTCCGCCGTCCTCCGGCCAGCACGCACCAGGCACCGAGCAGGCACACCGCGAACCAGCTCACGTTGCTCGACAGGCCGTTCCCCAGGACGGCGATCCCGGCGGTGGCCGCCGCCGCGTACCCCAGCAGCGGCCTCCGGCGCAGGACCAGCGGCACGGCGGCGACGATGGCCACCACCGCCGCGGCCACCGCGGCCTGCGGGTCCGGGTTCATCGGCGCGATCCCGATCCCCGCGAACACGACGAACACCGCGAGGGCCAGCCACCTCGCCGATCCCGGGAACGAGGCCGGAGGGGCCGGTCCCGTGTCGCCGCTCATAGGGGGATGCTACGGCCGGCCCGCCGTGATCAGCTGTTCCCGGGAGCGCCGGCTCACCGTGGCGGCGGCCGACAGGGCGAACAGCGCCGCCCCGTACGGGCCGGCCACCCAGAGCGGCCAAGGGTAGATGAGCTGGCCGGTGGTGACGCTGACCAGCGCCCACACCACCACATTGACCGACACGGCCGAGAACCAGAGCGCCCACAGCACCCGGAGTACGGCCGGGAGGCGCGCGAAAGCCGTGGCCGGGCAGCTCTTCAGGGCGGTGGCGGCCTGCGCCGCGGCCGCCTGCGCCGGGGTGGCCGGAGCCGCGATGGCCTGCGCCGTGGTGGCCGGAGCCATGTGGCCCGCGGCGGGCAGGTCGGCGTGCAGGGGAACGAGATCGCCGTAGGTCACCGCCTGGTAGGCGCGCCCCATGCGGTCCACGTACTCGTCCATCCGCAGGCGGCCGTCCTCCAGCGCGCCGCACAGCAGGTCCACGACCTGCTGCCGGTCATGGTCCGAGGCTCGCATCGTCTGCCGGTCGTCCATGCCGCACGCCTCCGCCTGCTGTCGGTTCTGGCTCACCTCCAGCCTGGCCGGGCGAGAACTCCCGCACATCAGCCCCCGGGTAGACCCGGGTCTCACGCCCTGGGTGGAGAACGGCCGGCTGCGGGCGGGCGGGGGTAGCATCCGGTGCCGTGGCTGAGCCGGGAGTGGTGCGCAGGTTCAACGTCCGGATCCCGTTGCGTGAGGGCATCACGCTGTCCGCGGACCTGACCCTGCCTGCGACGCTGCCCGTGCCGGCGGTGGTCGTGCGGACGCCTTACGGCAAGACGGGTGAGCCGCAGTCCCAGCGCGCGGTCACGTTCGCCAAGGCCGGCTACGGGGTGGTTTCCGCCGACGTCCGCGGCCGGGGAGACTCCGACGGGGTCTTCCAGCCGTACCGTCACGATGGCCCGGACGGGGCTGAGGTGATCGCCTGGGCGGCGGCCCAGGACTGGTGCACCGGCGACGTCGCGACCTGGGGGGCCAGCTACGGCGGCCGCATCCAGTGGCTGACCGCGCTGGAGCAGCCACCCGCGCTGCGGGCGATGGTGTGCCTGGTGACGCCCAGCGACCCGTTCGTGGAGCACCCGACCGGGCTGCCCACCCCGATGCACATCCACTGGCACCGGTTCACCGACGGCCGGATGCCCCAGTTCTGCGACGACGTGGACTGGATGGCGGTGTATGGGCACCGCCCGCTGCTGACCATGGACGAGGCGGCCGGGTTCGTCTCAGCCAACTGGCGAGAAGAACTGCGGCACACCGCCCTGGACGAGTGGTGGGAACCGGTCCGCTACCAGCACCGCATCGGCGAGATCGACGTCCCTGCGCTGCACATCTCCGGCTGGTACGACGACGAGGAGATCGGCACGCCCGCCAACTTTGCCGCCATGGTCGCCGCCGGGCGGGCCGGCCAGCGGCTGCTGGTGGGCCCCTGGGGACATGCCGTGAACAAGGCGCGGACCCTCGGTGAGATCGACTTCGGGCCGGACGCGGTGATCGACCTGGACGCCCACGTGCTGGCTTTCCTCGACGAGCACGTCCGGGGCATCACGCCGGAACCGCCGCCGGCGCCCGTGCGGATCTTCGTCATGGGCGCCAATCAGTGGCGCGACGCACAGACCTGGCCGCCCGCCGGGGCGGCGTCCGCAGTCTTCCATCTTTCCAGCGGCGGGCATGCGAACAGCCGGTTCGGCGACGGGCGGCTGGCTTCAGCCGCGGTCGACCACGACCAGCCACCAGACGAATGGACGCACGACCCCGGCCGGCCGGTCCCGTTCATCACCAGCGCGAGCAGCGCGCAGATCGGCGGCCCGGATGACTACCTCGGCGTGGAGAGCCGGGGCGACGTGCTGGTGTTCACCAGCGACCCGCTGACCGAGCCGCTGGAGATCATCGGGCCCGTCCGGGTGGTCGCGCACGTCGCCACCTCAGCCGCCGACACCGACATCACGGCCAAGCTCGTCGACGTGCACCCTGGCGATTTCGCGCAGCGGCTGTGCGACGGGATGGTGCGGCTGCGCTACCGGGACGGATTCGACCGGGAGCAGCCCGTGGTCCCCGGCGAGGTGTACGAAGTGGAGATCTCCCTGTGGGACACGTGCGCGCGGCTCCCCGCGGGGCACCGTCTCCGGGTCGAGATCGCCTCCTCGGCGTTCCCCAAGTACGACGTCAACCTGGGCACCGGCGGGGACATGATCACCGAGACCGCCGGGGTAACGGCCACCAACCGGCTCTGGCACACGCCTGCCCGCCCCTCACGGCTCACCCTCGCGTAGCGGGAACACGAAGCCGGCCGGACTCTAGGCCGGATCCGCCACTCGCCATCCACGGTGGCCGCGGCGGCGATGTCATGGACCCCCGGCCACAGGCGCCGAGCATGCTTTACGGCCAGTGCGGGAAGTAACCATTACGGAATGCGGTGCGCCTCATGGGGACGTGCCTTTTGCGAGGCCCGGGGGGCAACATGAGGTTCTCTAATTCTTCCCTAATGCCGAAATACCGGGACAGAAAAGCCATGTGTGCCGCCGTGCTACTAGCCGCGGCCGCAGCCGCGGCGACAAATCTCCCGTCCAGCGCGGCGTCGATCAGTGCGCGCGGCCACCTTGGCCGGACACAAGCGCAGGCACCGCCAGTATTCCCAGGATGCGCGTGGCCGATCGAGACCACCCCGGCCACCGCAAATGTCGCGGCGCCAGACCCGTACGCCACCTACTGGACCACCCCGTTTATCGCCAATCCTCATGATTCGATAACGATCCGTGGCCGGTACCCGACGAGCCGGTTCATGTCATTTTCCGTCTATAACGACTCGTTCCAGCTGTTCACGAACACCGTGCACGGGAAAAGTGTGCCGTCAGACCTGTCCGACTACCAGATCACGGCGAACCGGGGATCGCGGAACCCGTGGCGCACGGGCCGGGCGACGAGGCACGACGCGTTCACCGTCCGCCTGCGGCCGAGGGTTACCGCCGCCCAGCAGCGCGCCGGGAACGCCATCCCGATGATCGACCAGAACCCGCCGGCCAACCCCTCGGGCCCGGCCGGGCTGGGGTACGTGATCTTCCGGACCTACATTCCGGCGGGCGGCAACACGACGGTGCGGCTTCCGTCCATCACGATCAGGCGGAACGGGCGGAGCACCACCCTGCCGCCATGCCCCCGGGACGGCACCGCAGCGGGGCGCGGGAACGCGGCGTTTACCCGGATGCCCAAGCTTGCGGGGACAGCGGGCCGTGTCCCCGAGCTGCAGTACTTCGGGCCCTCGGCCGCGTCACAGTCGGGACTGTTCCCCAACGCGGTCAACGCCTACCTGCTCATGGAATTCACCCCGAAGAACGGATACGTGATCGTCACCCACGGGCAGGCCCCGACGAGCCCAACTCAGGCGGGGCACGGCGTGCCCGGGAATTCCGTCGGTGCCTACCCCGTGCCCTGGATCCACCCGGATTTCCAGGTCCGCTACTGGTCAATAGCCAACTACCTGAACACCCAGCCCTATCCGGTGGTGAAAATCGGGCGGGGCTCCAGAGCCCTCTTCGGCGGAACCGCGGACTACCTGACGTCGCTGCGGAACGGCTTCTACACCGTAGTCTCATCGCTCCCCGCGGATAAACCATCCGCAGCGGCGCTGAAAACCTACGCCGCGACCTGGATCCCGACCTCCGCGGCGCATCCCGCCGCGCCGGAATTCCAGCTCCTGCGTAACATGCTCTCGCAGCAAGCGCTGTATCCGGAGGGATTCACCTTTATCCCGCCCCCCGCCAGCACTTCAGACTCCATCCCGCCGGCCACAGTGCACCAGCACATGGGGGCCTACTATCCGCAAACAGCTCAGTGCACGGTCAAGACGTTCGACAGGGGCGGCTGGACAGCCTGCCTGGCCGCCACCAAGCGAGCTGGTTAGCAGGCCCCTGCGGCTGACCGCCGGCGCTGCCCACGTCTAGGCGGGCATGGCCGGCGGGGCTTCGCCCCGGGCGCGGGCCGCTTGCTCCGCGAGCGCGCCCCGGCGGTGCCCGCGCTTCGCGTAGGAGATGTTCCAGGCCACCAAGACGGCGGCGAACACCAGGGGCAGCACCGTCGAGCTGGTCTTGGCGGTCCCGGTCGACGTGGTCTCGATGATGAGGATCTGCGCGGCCGCCTCCGCCAGGAAGGCGAGTCCCCAGACCACGGTGGTCACCCGGAAGGCGTGGCGGAATCCGGGATAGCGCCACTTGTCCGCGAATTCGCGCCCGCGGGGAGTGTCAGCTCCCATGGCTTCGACAGCGAAGCGGTACATCAGCGGCCTGCCCGACCACAATGAGCCCAGGCACAGGAGACCGAACAGCGCGGTCGGGACGGTGCCATCGAGCAGCACCAGATGAGCGCTCCCGCTGACCAGGCCCAGGACCGTGCCGACCAGGATCCCGATCAAGATCAGGACGCCGATGGCGTCCAGGCGCCGGTTGCGGACAGCACCCAGGAGGATGCCCAGGGCGGGCAGAACGCCGCTGACGATGAGCGCGCCGACGTTCGGCATCCCGGCGGCGCGCAGCCCGTAGTACGCCACCAGCGGCCCGGCGATGTCGAAGATCACGATAGGGGCCAGCGATCGCAACCGCCCGTGGCTGCCGGGCGGTGACACGGGGCGGGCCTCGATCGTCATGGCTGCCTCCCCCGCTCCTGGCCTGGGACACCGGACCGATTTTCGTGACTCCTGCGTCAGTACAGCAGCCGGAGCGCGAAACCACAGCTACCGGATGTCACCGCTGACCCCTGTCATCTGTCATGGCCGCGGGCCCGGAGACAGAGGGCGCGGATCGCGGCTGCGACCTGGCGCGGTGCGGAAATCATCGTGAGGTGCCTGCCGGGAACGATGACCGGAAGCGGAGCCCCGATACTGGCCGCGATCTGACCCGGTGCTGCCTTGCTGTACTGCGGATCGTCGGCACCGAACACCACGCTCTTCGGTACCGGGCTGCGGCGCAGCCTGCCGAGCTGGGCATGGCTGAGGCTCGGGATGCCGGTCCGCAGCGTGGCCCACAGGGCGTTCTCGGCACCGGGCTGCTGCAGCGGCCGGCGCCATACCTCGACACCCGCGTGGCTGAGCGGAGGGCACAGCGGGCCGCATTGCGAGTCGTAGATGGTGCGGACCACCCAGTCGAGGCTCAGCCCGAGCCGGAAGAGCGTGGTCCGGTAGGGGTCGATGACCAGGTAGGGCGCCAGCGACGGGATCGACAGGGGCCTGGCGTCGCCGTCGAGGAACATGACGCCTGCTATGCGCGGCCCGCCGTCCAGGGCGGCGAGGGCGGCGACCGCCGCACCGCTGGAATGGCCAACCACGATAGGAGCGTTGCGGCCGGTCAGATGCAGCGCCCGGATGAAGGCCAGCACTTGCGCGGCATCATGCGTGACGGTGAACGGGAGCCTGGCCTGGCTGTAGCCGGTGCCGGTCAGGTCAAGCGCGAACACGCGGTGATCCGTGCCCAGTTGCGCACCGAGTGCGGCGAAGGTATCGGCCGTCTCGAAAGCTCCCGGCACCAGTACGACAGGCCGGCCGGTCGTGCCCCAGGCCCGGTAGCGGGTCTGGATGTTCCCGGTGCGGACGAAGGTCAGGCCGGCCGGGCGGCTGGCGTAGCCGCTCGTCGCCGCGTTGTAGAACAGGCTCGCGACGGTCAGCGCCGCCACGGCGGCGGCCAGCCTCAGAAGCACCCACCGCAGCGCGCGGAGGGCCCGGCGGCCACGACTGGACGTCGCCCCCACGCTGGCGGCCGCCGGGCCTGGGCCCGCGCGGGTGCGATCCATCATGGACGCTATTGTGCGGGCAGTTCCGCACCAGCACGGCGCGGTGCGGTCCGATGACCATCGGGATGCCCAGAGGACCTGGCGATATGAGCGAACTTCCCCTCCACCATTTCCGCGGGCGTGATGGCGTGCGGCTCGCCTACCGTGAGCTGGGGGAGGGCCGGCCGCTGATCCTGATTCACGGCTATCTCTCCACCGCGATGGCCCTGGTCGAAACCGGGCTGGCGGAGAAGATCGCCCGGCGTGGCCACCGCGTCATCCTGCCCGACCTTCGCGGTCACGGCGCGAGCGCCAGGCCGCACGACGCGGCCGCCTATCCGCCGGACGCGCTGGCTGACGACGGCCTGGCGCTGATCGAGCATCTCGGGCTCACCGACTACGATCTCGCCGGCTACTCCCTGGGCGGTCGGACGGTCATCCGGATCCTGGCCCGCGGCGCGACCCCCGGCCGGGCGATCGTAGGCGGACAGGGGCTGGAGGCGATCGCCCACACCGTCGGGCGCGGCGGTCAGTACCGTTACGTCCTCACCCACTTCGGCACGTTCGCGCCCGGCTCACCGGAACAGGCGATCGAAGCCTGGGTCAGGGCCTCCGGGGGCGACCCGGTCGCGCTGGTCCACGTCCTCGACACGTTCGTGGACACACCGCTAGAGGTGCTCGCCCAGATCACGGTCCCGACGCTCGTCCTGACGGGCGCCGAGGACGGCCACAACACCTCGGCTGAGGCACTGGCCAGCGCGCTGGCTAACGGACGGTACATCGAACTGCCCGGCCATCACGGCACCGCCCCGACCACGCCGCAGTTCGAGACGGCGATGACCGACTTCCTCGAAGGCGGCCGCCCGGCCGGCCTGCCGCGGGATCAGATACCACCCGGAGACCCGCAGTAGCGCCACCAGCCCGGCTCAGCCGGGCGACGCGCCCGTCAGCCGCTGTGCTGCTGGACTGGGTGCCCGGCGGGCGGAGCGAGATTGCCGGACGCCCAGGCCGCGAGCTGGTCGAGGATCGGCAGGATCGCCAGGCCCGCCCCGGTCAGGGTGTAGGTGACGCCGGGCGGCCGGGAGTCAGTGATCGAGCGCTCGACCAGGCCTTCCGCGGATAGCTCGGTGAGCCGGTCGGAGAGCACTGAGTCGGTGATCGTCCCTACAGCACGGCGGAGGTCGGCGAAGCCGACCGGCCCAGGGCGAAGCGACGCCAGGATGATGCCGTTCCAGCGCTTGCCGAGCAAGGCAAACGCACGTACCAGCCAGGCGTCGCACACCGGCATGTCCCGGCGAGGCACCGCGCTCATGACCCAACTATAGCTCGCACTTGCCAACTACTTGGTACTTGTATTTTACTAGTACTCGTGGTTCCCTAGTTCATAGTGTTCACATTGCATCCAGCAAAATACAACCATGGGTAGACCCCTGGAGGAGTCCCGATGACCTTGTTCCGGCTCGACGCGAGCATCCGCGTTGAAGGCTCACACAGCCGGGCTCTGGCCGACATCGTTGAGCAGGAGTGGCAACAGTCCCGCCCGGCCGACCCGGTCATCCGCCGTCATGTCGGAGTGGAGCCGCTGCCCGCGACGGCGTGGCCCAACGCGGTCTCAGCCGCTTACGTCCCGCAGGAGAGCCGCTCTCCTGAGCAGCAGCAAGCAGCGGCTCTCGCGGCGACGCTGACCGACGAACTGGCGGCCGCGGATGCGCTGGTATTCGCCGTTCCGCTCTACAACTTCGGCGTGTCACAGCACTTCAAGACCTGGGTGGACCTGGTGATCACGGACCCGAGGATGGGCCCGGGCGGCGAGCCCCTCCTGGCGGGCAAGCCCGCGGTGCTGGTCACCGTGCGGGGCGGCGCCTACGGGGCCGGGACTCCGCGCGAGGGCTGGGACCATGCGACCGGGTGGTACCGGCGCATCCTCGCCGACGTGTGGCAGCTCGACCTCAAGGTGGTCGAGGCCGAATTCACGCTCGTCGGCGTCAACCCCGCACTCGACCAGTTCAGGGACCTCGCCGTGCAGCTCCGCGCCGCGGCCGAGGACCAGGCCCGCGAGCACGGCCGCAGCCTCGGCACGGCCCGGGTGGCTGCCTGAGGCCGGGACGGGCGGCTACTACCACCTGAGCTGGGCGATCTTGTCATAATCGGCCGCGGTGTAGCCACTCAGACCGTCCGACAGCGCGAAGATCCACTCCGCCAGGCCCAGGGACAGCGCTGTGCGGCTGCACCGGGCACAGAAATGGGGTTCCTCCAGCCGGACTGAGTCGTCCGCCTCGAGCCGCACGTAGATCAGCGTCGACCCTTGCAGGCTCTGCCAGCCGTCGCCTTCGCGCGCCAGGCTGATGGCCCGCTGCTCTGCGTGCGTGCGGCACTGGTCGTGGTCACCGCGCTCCGCGATCTTGCAGTAGCAATGGTCCTCGCCCGGGAACGGCACGCCGTTCGTCCCCCAGGCCAGCATGCTGCCGTCCCGCACGAGCACGGCCGCGTGACGTGTCCGGGCGTGGGAATCCCGGGCCAGTTCCGCGGCCCGCTCCATCATCTGCTGCGCCACGTGGCTGTCCTGGCGTGTCAGTGGCCGCCGCTGGGGCCCCGGCTCTGGCTGCACACCCACCCCTCTCGCTACACCGACTCCGGGGCATAACACTACTGGCCAGGTTCAGACCGGCCTAGGGCACGGTCACCGGCTGGATCACCACCGGGCCCAGGGTGGGATCGAGCTCGGTGGCCTGCGAGACGCCCGACGGCGTGATGACGTCCATGGCCTTGGGGACGGTCGAGGGATCCACCGAGCAGATCGGGCTCGTCCCGCCGGGCGCGCACACCCCGAAGGTGTAGGCCCCCGGATTCGTCGTGAACGCCCGGGCCTGATCGGAGCTGAATCCGTCCTGCCCGGTCAGCACGACGCTGAACGCCCAGCCGGAGCCGGGCGTGCCGAACTGGGCCT
>Ga0208219_1000505_pt1 | contig 13986 bp, 15 predicted proteins | sample NGESurshal072012_7_FD_184469 | JGI IMG/M metagenome (GOLD analysis project Ga0208219, IMG submission 184469) | Arctic peat soil microbial communities from Barrow, Alaska - NGEE Surface sample 53-2 shallow-072012 (SPAdes) | ecosystem: Environmental > Terrestrial > Soil > Wetlands > Peat ...
GGAGAGCGGCATCAGCCATTTCGTCGAGCACATGGTGTTCAAGGGTGGCAAGCGGTATCCGACTGCACGCGACGTCAGCGAGGCCATCGAAGGCGTCGGCGGCGTGCTCAACGCCGCCACCGATCGCGAGGCGACCGTCTTCTGGACGCGCGTCCCCGTCGCAAAGCTCGGTCTTGCGGTCTCGGTGCTCAGCGACATGCTCCTCAGCCCCGCGCTCGACGCCGCCGAGGTCATCAAGGAACGTCAGGTGGTCATCGAAGAGCTGCGCATGTACCAGGACAACCCACAGGACTATGTGCAGATCGCGTTCGACGCGTTGATGTGGCCGGATCACCCGCTCGGCTGGGACGTCGCCGGGCGCGAGGAAACAGTTCTGTCCTTCACCGCCGACGACTGCCGCCGTCACCTCGAGCACCACTTGCTGCCGTCGACCATGGTGGTGAGCATCGCCGGTGGGTTCGAGACGGCGGAAGCCATGGGGATGATCGACGACGCCATCGGGCCGTGGGCCGCGAAACACCCCGGCGCAGTGGTCGCGCCCCCGCCACCGGCGACCCCACCATCGGGGCCGCCACTTCGAGTGATCCGGCGCAGCGCAGAGCAGGCGAACATCCTCGTCGGGGCGCGCGCCCCCTCGTACAACGACCCGGACCGGCATGTCGCCGAGATTCTCAATGTGATCCTCGGCGAGGGCATGTCGAGCCGCCTGTTTCTCGAGCTCCGCGAGCATCGCGGCCTCGTCTACGACGTGCACTCGTTCATGAGCCGCATGGCGGATACGGGCGTGCTGGGGATCGGCCTCGCGTGTGAGCCGCGTCACGCAGCCACCGCGCTCGAAGCCGCCGTCGTCGAGCTGCGCAAGCTCGCCGAGGCACCGGTGGGTGACCCCGAGCTCACCAAGGCGCGCGAGTACGCCAAGGGACGTCTGCTGCTTCAGCTCGAGAGCACCTCCGCGCTCTGCGAGTATGCCGGTCAGCAACTCCTCCTCCAGGGGGAGATCATCGAACCCGAGGAACTGGTCGCGCGTCTGGAATCAGTCGAGGCGGCGCAGGTCCGCGAGCTCGCGGGACGGCTACTGAGCGCCGGGCTTCGTGCCGCCGTGGTCGGACCGTTTCGCAGCGAGACCCGGTTCGAGAAGGCGATCGCGGTCTGATGCGCGCATGTCAGACTTTCGCGCCGTGAGCGTCGAACGAACACTGGTCCTGGTCAAGCCTGACGGCGTGCAGCGCCGGCTCGTCGGCGAGGTGATCGCGCGTTTCGAGCGGCGTGGCCTGCACCTCGTCGCACTCAAGCTGCTGCGCATCGACCCCGACCTTGCGCAACGGCACTACGCCGAGCACCAGGGCAAGCCCTTCTTCGCCGGCCTTGTCGACTTCATCACCTCGGCGCCGGTGGTTGCCATGGTGTGGGAGGGTGACGACGCGGTCGCCCAGGTGCGCTCGATGATGGGCGCCACCAACCCCTCGGCGGCTGCGCCGGGCAGCATCCGCGGCGACCTTGCGGTCACTATTGGCAATAACGTGGTGCACGGCAGCGACTCGCCGGGGCGCGGCGCGGAAGAGATTGCGCTCTTCTTTCAACCCGCCGAGCTCATCGAGTGGAACGGCGTCGACGCGCCATGGGTGAACGGCTAGGTCCTGACGCGCCGCTAGGCGAGCGGGTCGATGCTCGGACGCTCGCTCCGCGCGGCCACCAGCCGGCGCATCCGGCGGCGGCGCCAGCGCCAGGCCTCGAACGCTGCGATCCCGAGCGCCGGAAGCGCGAGCACAGAGCTGGTCACGGGTTCCAGTGTTGGGCCCGTGCCAAGTCCGCCGAAGTGGTCGAGCGGCCAGATGCGCAGGATCGCCTTGGCGAGGATGTTTTTGCGCGGCACCAGTCCGAACACGCGCGAATCGCTCGAGAAGTTGCGGTTGTCGCCCATCACGAAATACTCGCCGGCCGGGATGGCGAGCGCTTGCGGGGTCGAGGTTGTTGCCATCCCCGTTGAAGAGCAGCAGTACTTGAGGGTGGTCCACGGCTGTGGGAGGTAGGGCTCCTTCAACAACTGGAAGGCACCCTTGCCGCCGGGCTTGATCAGCACCTCGGTGGGATTGTGGTTCCCGTCGATCTCGATGACATCGCCGGGAAGCCCGATGACCCGTTTGATGAAGTCCTGTGACGGATCGGTCGGCGGGATGAGGATCACGATGTCGCCGCGCTGCGGATTACCGCCGAAGTCGTAGGAGACCTTGCTGGCCAGGAGCAGGTCCTGGTTCTGCAACGTCCCCACCATGCTCGAGCCGTCGACGCGAACCGTCTGCAGTGCGAAAGCGATCGCGACATACAGAATCACCGCAATCAAGAGCACCTCGATGGTGTCGCGGATCCACGATCCTCGCCACCAGGGACTGGGCGCGTGCGTCGCCTCCGGCGGCGGGAGTACCTGAGCCACTCGGCCCGATTATGAGGCGAACCGCCGGTGGCACCACGTCTGCGCGCCTGCCGCGCTGCTCCATCATGAGAACGTGACAACGGCATTTCGCCGCTTCGCCGCAGTGCTCATCGCGGCCTTCGCAGCCCTGGTCATCCCCATGGTGGCGTCGGCCCATGCGCTCCTGTCGGCGTCGTCACCGCCCGCCGGCGCCCATCTCGGCACCGCCCCCGGCGTCGTCCTGCTGGAGTTCGATCAGCCCCTCAACGCGACGCTTTCGCATGCCACGGCCATCGACCCGACAGGGCGCGACTGGAACGGCGAGGTCGACAGCGCCTACGAGATCCGCATCCCCATGGCCACCAATGCCTCAGGGGTCTACACAGTCGACTGGAGCTCGGTGAGCGCCGCCGACGGCCACCACATCAGCAGCAGTTTCACCTTCGATGTCGGGGTGGCGGGACCGCCGTCGCCTGAGGTCGCCGCCAACGCCGTCCCCGGCCCGCAGCTCACAGACATCGCGATTGGCGCCGTCAAATGGGTCGAAGCGCTCGCGCTGCTGTTCCTTGTCGGCCAGGTGCTCATCAGCAGGCTCACCTTGCGCCCGCCGCCGCTGGAGTGGGTGAGGCCGGGCTTCCGGGCGTCGAGCATCGCTCTCTCCGCCGGGTTGGTGGTCGTGTGGGCCGAGGCCACCATCGGCTCCGGAGGGCACAGCCCTGCCGAGTACGTCGCATTCTTCAACAACCTTCCCGGTGCCGCCCTGATCGCCCGCCTCGGCTTCGAGACGCTGACGCTCATCGCGGTCGTGCGGGGCTGGCGAACGCTGCCCCTCTGGCTTGCGGGGGCGCTGGTGATGCTCGCCGCCGGCGGCCACGCGGCAGGAGCCGACCCCGCGTGGTACGGGATTGCGCTCGACGCCGTCCACCTCGTCGCTGCCGGTTTGTGGGCGGGGGGCATCGCCGCGCTGGCGGCGCTCCGGCCTCCCGGCGGCTGGCGGTCGAGCCAGGCGCGCGTCCTGCTCAGCCGTTTCACCCCGGTCGCGCTGGCGGCGTTCGGTGCGACGGTGGTCGCCGGCGGCCTCGAGGCCATCACCCAGCTCGGCTCGATCCAGTCGCTCGTCGACACCGCGTACGGGCGCGTGCTGCTCGTGAAGATGGTCCTGGTTGCGTTGATGCTGCCCCTGTCGGCGATGGCCTGGCGGCTCAAGCGGCCGCACGTGCGCGTTGAGGCAGCGCTCGCCGCCGGCGTGGTCGCCGCGGCAGCACTGCTGGCGTCGTTTCCGGCGCCACCGACGGCCGCGGCCCGGCATGCGGCGCAGATCGCCGCGTCAACTCCAACCGCAGGACTCCCCAGCGGGAGCGAGCTCACGATGGCCGGCGCCGCGGGCAGCGACCTGGTCGGCCTCAGCCTCTCGCCGGGAACTCCCGGTCCCAACCGCGCCACCGTCTATGTGCTCCCGATCGCCGGGAGCGCTCAGGCGCAGGGGCTCGCCGCCAATATCGCGGTGAACGGCGTCTACCAGGCGCTGCTGCCGTGCGGGGCCACCTGTCGCCACGCGACGATCGACATCAAACCGGGGGATCAGGTTTGGGTCGACGTGCTCAACAGCGCCGGCGGCGAGGCGAAGTTCACCGTCCCGGCGCTTCCGGCTCCGCCCGGAGATGCGCTCCTGACAAAGCTGGAGGCCGCGATGAAGGCCCTCACCGCCTACCAGGTGCGCGAGGTCCTCATCTCGGGCACGGTCACGATCAACAGCGTGTACGCGTCGGAGGTGCCCGACCGGACGACGTGGACGATCAACAACACCAGCAAGACCATCTGGATCGGCACGGCCCTCTACACGCAGGAGGCTCCGGGCGAGCCATGGCATCGACAGGCGTCGCCGGTCGACACGGTCCCTTCATTCGTCTGGGACTTCTTCAGACCGCTGACCAACGCGCACGTGATCGGGCAGGCGGTGCTCGGCGGCGACCCGACCACGATGGTGACCAGCTTCGGGAATTCGCAGTCCACGCCGATCTGGTTCACCTTCTGGATCGACGCAACCGGACACGTCCGCCAGGTTCGAATGTACGCACCCGGGCACTTCATGACCGACACCTACACGAGCTACGACAAACCCGTGCACATCGTCGCCCCGACCGGGTGACTCCGCTCTGCGGGACGCGGTCCCACGCTGCCAGAATGTGAGCCATCAACTCCCGTGGATCCGCTCCACATACGAGGCACAAGATGGCGCTCCTGACCCAGACCCCATACAAGGCCAAGACGTTCGATCTGGCCGGACTCACCGGTATCTCGGACAACACGCTCGAAGTCCACTTCGGACTTTATGCAGGTTATGTCAAAAACACGAACCTTCTCAACGAGCAGCTGGTCACCATGCAGCAGGCCGGCCAGGGCCTGTCATCGAATCCCTCATACTCTGAGATCACCCGCAGACTCGGCTTTGAGTACAACGGAATGGTGCTCCACGAGTGGTATTTCGGCAACCTCACCAAGGCGAGCGGGGGTGGCATCTCGTCGTCATCGGCACTCGGTCGCGCGCTCGGCGAGTCGTTCGGTGACATCGACACGTGGCGCAAGGATTTCACGGCGATCGGCGGCATGCGCGGGGTCGGCTGGGCGGTGACCTTCCTGGACACAGCCACCGGCCGGCTGAGCAACCACTGGATCACCCTCCACGAGGACGGCAACATTGCGGGCTTCAAGCCCATCGTCGTGATGGACGTGTGGGAGCACGCATTCCTGCTCGATTACAAGCCGGCAGACCGTCCGAAGTACATCGAAGCATTCCTCGCGAACTTCGACGCCGATGCGGCCGAGGGGCGCCTCACGGGAGCTGCGGACCGCCCCGTCGGCTGACCCGTTCCCGCGTGGCGTCTAGAGCGGCGAACCGCCGAGCTTTCGATACAGCGTGTCCAGGTCCGACTCCTCGGCCCAGTCGAGCACGATCCTGCCGCCCCCGCCTTTGCGACGCTGGAGGCGGACCGGGACGCCGAGCGCGTGCTCGAGCCCGCGGCGGAGCGCCAGGTCATCGGGAGCGTCGGCCTCGGAGGTGGTTGCGGCGGTGCGCGTGCGAGTGGGCGCCGACGGCCGTGTGAGCCGCTCCTGGACTGATCGCTCGGTGTCACGGACATTCAGTCCATCGGCGATTACGAGGGCTGCCACGGCCTCCTGATCCGCGGCGAGGGAAAGCACCAGGAGCGCCCGCGCATGGCTCGCGGTCAGGCGTGAGTCGGCAACCGCTTCCTGCACGGGAGCTGGAAGATCGAGCAGGCGGATCGCATTCGAGATCCCCGAGCGGCTGCGCCCGAGCCGGAGAGCGATCGCCTCGTGAGTGAGGCCGAACGCATCGGAGAGGCGGGCGTATGCCGCGGCCTCCTCCATGGGGTTGAGATCAGTTCGAAGCAGGTTCTCGGTGAGCGCCATCTCCAGCTGGTGGCGGCTCGACTCCGCCGCCGGCCGGACGATCGCGGGAATGCTCGAGACCCCGGCGAGTTGGGCTGCTCGCAGGCGTCGTTCGCCGGCCACGAGGCTGTAGGAGTCGCCCTCGCGCTGGACGACGATCGGATGGAGCAGGCCGTGAAGCCGGATCGAATCGCCGAGAGCGGCGAGCGCATCGGGTTCAAACGATCGCCGCGGTTGCTCCGGGTTCGGTGCGACCGTCCGCGGATCGAGGTTGATGAGCGGCGACCCTTCCTCTGCTTCAGCTTCGTTGGTAAGCAGTGCGTCGAGGCCCCGACCGAGGCCGCGGCGGCGGAATGCGCGTGGTGGCGCTGCGTCGCTCACGCCGGGCTCGGGACGCCCGCTCCTGACACTGCGGCACCGCTGCGGATTCTCGCGTCGAGGTTGGCGCTGAGCTCGCGGTAGGCAATCGCGCCGCGGCAGCTGGGGTCGTAGAGGGTGATCGGCATGCCGTGACTGGGAGCTTCACTCAGGCGGACGTTCCGAGGGATGAGCGGGGTGAGCAGTTGATCACCGAAGCGAGCCCGAACCTCGTCGACGACCTGGTGGGCCAGTGCGAGGCGGGCGTCGAAAAGGGTCATGACAATGCCGGCGATACCGAGAGTCGGGTTGAGCTCCTTCCGGAGGAGGGTGAGCGTATGCATGAGCAGGCCAAGCCCCTCGAGCGCGTAGAACTCGCACTGGATCGGGATGAGCAGCGCGTCGGCCGCCACCACGGCGTTGATAGCCAGCAAGCCGAGGCTCGGTGGGGAATCGATGAGCACGTAGTCGTCGTCGGAGGCGAGCGCTTCCAGCGCGTATTGGAGCCGGCGTTCCCGGCGGGCGAGATCGACCAACTCGATCTCGGACCCGGCAAGCGCGATGTCGGAGGGAACGACGTCCAGACCGGGAACCGCTGTGTGCAGCCGGGCTTCCTCGAGCGATCGTCCCATCACGATGACGTCGTAGATGCTCGTCTGAACGAGACTCCGGTCGACGCCAAGCCCGGACGTGGCGTTGGCCTGGGGGTCGATGTCGATCAGGAGCACCTTGCGGCCCATGTCGGCGAGCGCGGCGCCCACGCTGACGGCCGTGGTGGTCTTTCCGACGCCGCCCTTCTGATTGGCGACCGCGAGAATGCTAGGTGGCACGGTTAGCGGCTGATTATGGCCGGATCGCCGCGCTCGTCATCCGGACACGGAGTTATCCCGAGTTTCCCCAGGCCGGGAGCCGGTTCGGCGGGTCCACGTGAGTTGGAGATCCCATCCAGCCGCGCCAACCTGTGGAAAACTCTGATGGCTCGAACTCAGCGGGAAGGCGGTGTTTCGCACGCAACTTGACGGTGAAACAACCTCGGCCCTATGGTTGCCCGCGTGATACCCGACGCGACGCCGAGACAATCCGATGCAGAGGGGCCGACCCGCCGAGCCCGATCGTCGCCCCCCGATCAAATGCCCCATTCACGCCAATCAACCCTCCCAGATCAATCCACCACGCCCGACCCGGATGATCGTTCGGTCGGCTTCCTCCTTGGTCTCCTGGTCGGTGAGGGCCACTTCGGCGGTGACGGCCGCCAGCCACAGGTGACCCTTCGGATGCACGTCCGCCACGAAGAGACCTTCGAGTGGCTGCGCCGGACCTATCCCGGGAGCGCGCTCTACGGTCCCTACCATCACGGAGGCCGCTCGTACTACCAGTGGTCGGCCCGAGGACGGTATCTCCGCGACTACATCGTCCCGCTGGTGCAGCGCCACCGGTCGTTGCTGGACGCGTACACAGCGGCACGCTTCGACACCATGTGCGAGCGCTATGCGATCGCCCGCGAGGGGGCCGGCGCCTCGTCGGAGGCCTGAGCGCGCCCCGCTACAATCCGGGAGCGATGCTCGCCCCTTCAGCCCAGACCTGGCGCTTCCTTTCCGCGGCTCCCCCGCGCGAGGTCTTTGCGGTCATGGAGCAGATGATCGGTACGACCCCATATCGCTATGAGGTTGTTGGCGAAAGCGAGGCACGGATCGTCGAGCATCGCCGGCGTGGGTTGTTCGGGCAGTGGGGTCGCCCCAAGATCCGCATCCGCTGGGTGCGGTGCCGGGCCGTCTCGATCACCGAGGGCACCTGGGTAGAGGTCGAAGCCAGCTCTGGAGGCGGGCTCATCTCCAAGGCCATGGGCAAAGCTGACCGCGGCCCGATCACGCGAGCCCTCCAGGTCATCCGCCTGATCACCGCGGGCGCGGGAGATTCTCGGACGATCTATCGCGATCGTCGTATCCCTCCGGGCCCGGTGACGCTGGTCGCGTCCTGGGCCGGCACGCCCTACCGGCTCTTCATGGAGCCGCGGCACGACGCCGCGCGCGGACGCGAGATCCTCACTGCCAGCGAGGTTGAGGCGCTTCCGGAGCGCAGCGGGCAGTTCGTGAAGGTCCGCGTCGCCGGCACGGACGAGGGCTGGGTCGAAAGCGACCAGATCGTCCCGGCGCCGGCCGTCTCGACCCGTGCAGCACAGGTCGAGACGGCGCGTTTCACCTGATGAAGCCGGTGAGTGGCTCGATCCGCGGCGCAGCCGCGGTTAGCGCAAATGCGTGGAGAGACCGCCGAGTGCGACGGTTTGCGCCTCTCTCCGAGTGGTGACCTGGCTACCTGCGGTCAGCTCTCCACCACTGCGCTGGTCGGGAAGGAGGTGGTACTCGAAGAATCTGTCATGGGCTAGGTTCCTCCTTTTGCCTGAGTGCCACGGCACCGCGTCCGCATGCGTCGTGTTGGAGGCGGGGCGGGTCCGGGCCGAGAGACGCCCCCAAAGTGTATCCCGGTTCGGCGCCTTCTCGTGAGCCAGACCGAAGACTCGACCGGGCATCGCCTCGAGGACTTCCATCTCGGCGCGTCGGTGCACACGTCCGACGGCCATCACGCAGGCAATCTCCAGCGGATCGTGGTCGACGCTGACTCGTGGGATCCGCATGCGCTGATCGTGCAGGAGACCGAGTGGTTCTCCGGCCGCATCCTCGCGCCGGGTTCGGGCTTGCTGGTCGCCGAAGTGGTCGTCCCGCTCGACGCCGTCGCCAGCGTCAGCCCCGGGGACGTTCGCCTCAAGCTGGACAAGGGTGCGACGCGAGGACTGCCGCCCTATCTCAGCTACCAGTACGCGCCGCTGCAGGCAGGCGATCAGTGGCGCTACGCAGCCGCACTGGTGGGCGGCGTCGCGGGCGCGTTCCCGCGCATTGACGCCGTCAGGAACAAGGCGGAAGGCGAGATCGAGATCAGTCGTGGCGAGCGCGTGATGATCGGACACAGCGGCGAGGTGCTCGGGACGGTGCAGGACGTGCTCTTCGACGAGGGTGAGCTGGTGGGAATCGTGGTGCGCCCCAACGGGTTGTTCAAGCACGACCTCGTCGTCCAGGTGCGTTTTCTGGATCGCAGCGACGACCTGGTGCTCTTCGTTCGCATGACTCCCGAGGAGATCTCGAAGCTCGCCGAGTTCACCCAACCCTGACGGGGCGATCAGAGCGGGCGGCGACCCATGAATCCCGTGTCCCGGGGGTGCCAGAAGCCGATGCGCTCCTCACCGAGGCGCCAGCACAGGTAGATCTGCTCGCCGTCACGAACCGACGCGAAGTCGATGAGCCCGGACTCGGGGTCGCGCAGGATCACGCCGAGGCCGTCGACCTCGGCTGACAGCCGCTGCGCCTCGAGGAACGGCCCGGAGGCCTTCACAGCGGCCGCCGCAGAGCCGTTGGTGGACACCGCATGCGATGCGCTCTCACCGCCCCGCTGCGCCGCGGCCCGGTGCGCCGATCGCAGCGCCGTGAGCAGTTCGCTCAGACGCGGGAGTAGCGCAGTCGCCTCGTCTTGTGTGAACACGCGCTCCATGGCGGCAACGATGCCAGACCAGCCCCGCCGGCGTCGAGGTCAGTAGATGCCGAGTTCGAGCTGGGCTTCGTCCGAGGCCATGGTGCGCGGGTCCCACGGGGGCGCCCACACCAGGTTGATGTGCACGTCACGCACCCCCGGAAGCGGCGCGCACACCGCGTGTGCCTGGGTCTCGATGATCGGCCCCATCGGGCAGTACGGGGTGGTCAGCGTCATGTCGATGGTCAGGAGCCCGTCATCGTCGATGTTGGTGCCGTAGATCAGGCCAAGCGACACGATGTCGATGCCGATCTCGGGGTCGTACACCTCGCTGAGCGCGGCCCGGATCAGCTCGTCAGAGGCCTTCGCCTCCTTCAGCGCTGCGGGTTCGGCTTCCGAAAGCGGTTCAGCAGTGCTCATTTCTCGATCCTCGTTGCGAAAGCCGTGGCGGCGGGGGTTGCCGAAAGACCCTCGAGGAGCGCGTTCCACACGAGCGTGGCGCACTTGACCCGAACCGGGTATGCGCGGACACCGCGCAACGCTTCGAGGTCGCCGATGTCGTCGTAGTCCTCGGATGCTGCGACATCCCCGGTCAGCATCGCCCGGAAACGTTCGGCGAGTGAGGCTGCTCCCTCCACGCTCATGCCCGTCACCGCCTCGCAGAGCATGCTCGCCGAGGCCTGGCTGATCGAGCAGCCGCGTCCCATGAACCCGATCGCGGCGACGCTCCCGTTGTCGAGCCGGTAGCTGAGGTCGATCTCGTCGCCACACAGCGGGTTGTTGGCCTCGATGACGCGGTCCGCGGGTTCGACCGACTGATGGTGGCGAGGATTGCGATAGTGATCGAGGATGATCTCGCGATAGAGATCGTCATCGACCGGTGTGGATCCGACTGCCATATCACCATCGTAGTCCAACGCTTCGCGCCCAAAACCTGAGAATGGAGACATGGCTCGCATCGACGTCCTTGCGCGCGCCCGGAAAGGGAGGGCCGACCCCGCCTTCTGGCTGCTGATCGGACAGCTGGTGATGTTCACCGGCGTCGCCGCGGTCTTTCCGATCGCCCCCCTGTATGTCGCGCACCGCGGCGGCAATTCGATCGCGGTGGCGATCTTCATTGCCGGGCCACTGGTCGCCAATACAATCGTCCAGGTCCCCGCCGGGCGCCTCTGTGACCGGTGGGGACGCAAGCCATTCCTGATCGGTCCAAGGCTCATCTACGCATTTCTGTCGCTGTTCCTGTTCTTCAACATCGGGTCGCTCCCGGTGCTCACCGCGATTCGCATCCTGATGGGTGCTTGCGCGGGCGCCTACGTGCCGGCGCTGCGGGCGGCGCTCACCGATCTGAGCGCACCGGAGCAGCGTGCTCAGCGCTTCTCGCAGCTGCAGGCTTACGAGATGGTCGGGTTGCTGGTGGGTCCGCTCATCGGCGGCGCGGCCGCGCTGTGGCGCGACTCGGCGGTGTTCGGTATCACCGGGCTCTCGATGTTCATCGGGCTGGCGCCGATGCTCCGGGTTCCCGAGACGCGCGCCGAGCGCACCACCACGGTTGTGAAGAAGGAGCGCTTCCGCTGGTGGCGCATCCGCGGCATCGTCGTGCCGATCGCGGCGCTCTTCGCGGTCGGCACCATCTGGTCGATGTATGACGTGGTCTGGCCTCAGTACCTCGCGGCGCGCGGTTACGGCCCGCTGATCATCGGGCTCTCGGTGAGCCTGTTCGCGCTTCCGATCCTGGTGCTGGCGCGGGCGGGGGGCCGTCTGGCGGACCGTGCCGACCGGCGCAAGCTGGTGACCGCCGGACTGGTCGTGGTCGCAGTGTGCGCCGCGACCTATCCGTTCCTGCAGGCCCTGGCCGTGATCATGACCGTCGGTGCGATCGAGGCGGTCGCGACCGTGATCCTCGAGCCGAGCCTGTTTGCGGTCATCGGCGACAGCACCCCCGAGGCGGTCCGCGGCCGCGCCATGGGCATCGGCGGCCTCTACCAGTTCAGCGGCATGGCCTTCGGGGCGGCCGTGCTCGGCTCGCTCTACGGCGTGAACAGCGGGCTGCCATTCTGGTGCGGCGGCGGCATCCTCCTCTGCGGTGCCCTGGTCTGCGCCGCCTGGCTCCCCGCACGGCCGCCGACGTCAGCGCACACGCCCCAGCCGACCGCGTTCCAGATCCTCGAGCGTGAGCAGGCGTAAACCGCCCGGGTCGGATGGACCACGGCTTCTCCTCGGCCACGGGGCTTCGGGGACCGCGGCGTCGATGCGTCCCTGGGTGACCGAGCTCGCCTTGCATGGTGTGCAGGGCGTCGCCCTCGATCTGCCGAAATCGAACAACGACCGCGCAATCGACGTGTTCCGGCGGGCACTCGCCGACCAGCCGGGCGCGGCGATCGGCGGCCATTCATACGGTGGTCGGATGGCGAGCCTGCTGGCCGCCGCCGAACCCGTGACCGCGCTCGTGCTGCTCAGCTATCCGCTCCACCGGCCGGGACATCCCGACGAGCTGCGCATCGCTCACTGGCCCACGATCACGTGCCCCGTCCTCCTGCTCTCCGGCGATCGCGACCCGTTCGCCAAAGTCGACCTGCTGCGCCGGGAGGTGAAGTCGCTTCCCAACGCGGAGCTCGTGATCTACCCGGGCGTCGGCCACGGGTTGCTCCCGGTCCGCGAGGACGCCGCCGTGCGGATCGCAGCGTTCCTCGGCGGCGGAGGCTAGACCCGAAAGACCCGGCGCACCTCGCCCAGGCCTTCGCCGAGCGCGTCGATCTCCTCGTGCGTCGTGTAGAGGTACACCGATGCTCGCGCCATGGACGGCACGTCGTACCGCGCCATGAGTGGCTGAGCGCAGTGGTGCCCGGCGCGGACCGCGATACCGCGCCGATCCAGGATGGTGCCCACGTCGTGCGCGTGCACATCGGCGAGGTTGAAGCTCACGACGCCGCCACGAGCGTCGAGATCCCGTGGCCCGAAGATCGTGATATCGCCAACTTCGTCCAGAACATCGAGGAGGTGGCGGGTGAGCGACATCTCGTGCGCGTGGATGCGATCACGACCGACGCCGTCGAGGTAGTCACAGGCCGCGGCGAGGCCGACCGCGCCGGCCACGTCCGGAGTGCCCGCCTCGAACTTGTGCGGCACCGTGTTCCAGGTGCTGCGCTCGAGGGTCACCCTGCTGATCATGCTGCCACCGCCCAGGAATGGGGGCATCCGCTCGAGTAGCTCGGGGCGCGCCCAGAGCACGCCGATGCCCATGGGACCGCACATCTTGTGTCCGCTGAAGGCGATGAAGTCGCAGTCGAGGTCGCGGGCGGAAACGCTCAGGTGCGGCACCGACTGTGCCGCGTCAACGCAGACGAGCGCACCCGCCGCATGCGCTCGCGCGGTGATGGCGCGGATGTCGTTGATGGTGCCGAGCACGTTGGACTGATGCCCGATGGCGACCAGCCGTGTCGGCGGCGCGAGCAACTCGTCGAGGGTGCTCAGGTCGAGACGGCCATCCTCGTCGATGTCGATGGCCGCCAGCTGCAGACCCCTGCGCTCCGCGGCCAGCTGCCACGGAACGAGGTTGCTGTGGTGTTCCATGACCGAGACCACGATGCGGTCGCCCGGCTCGAGCAGCTGGGTCGCGTACGACGACGCGACCAGGTTGATCGCCTCGGTCGTGTTGCGAACGAAGACGAGGCCGTCGGCGGGGGCGTCGAGAAAGGTCGCCACCCGGGTTCGAGCATGTTCGAAGGCGTCGGTCGCCTCGTTGCCGAGGGTGTGGACGCCGCGATGCACGTTCGCATTGCTGGTGGTGTAGTACGCGTCGATGGCGTCCACGACAGCTCGCGGCTTCTGCGAGGTGGCCGCGGAATCCAGATAGACGAGAGGGTGCGACCCGACCTCGCGCTCGAGGATCGGAAAGTCCGCGCGGATATGGGCGACATCAAGCGCCGGCTCGGTCGCGACCGGCGCATTCACTGTGCCGCAACCTCATCTGCGATCGCTACCCGGAGCATGCCGTTGCCGGTCGTCTCGATCCGATGCACGCGCACCGGCTCCACCGCGGGCAGCGACAGCGGGTCCCCGCTGCGCAGATCGAAGCTCGATCCGTGCAGCGGGCACTCGATGACGCAGCGATCGATGTCGAGGTCGCCCTCGCTCAGAGATGCCTGGGCATGGCTGCACGTGTCGTCGAGCGCGTAGAACGTCCCGTTGACGTTGAAGATCGCCACGGGGGTGTCACCGATCTCGACGCGTGCTGCGCACCCCGGTGGGATGTCGCTGGCACGGGCGACGTCGACCCAGCCGTCGCTCAT
>Ga0208219_1000507_pt1 | contig 13978 bp, 22 predicted proteins | sample NGESurshal072012_7_FD_184469 | JGI IMG/M metagenome (GOLD analysis project Ga0208219, IMG submission 184469) | Arctic peat soil microbial communities from Barrow, Alaska - NGEE Surface sample 53-2 shallow-072012 (SPAdes) | ecosystem: Environmental > Terrestrial > Soil > Wetlands > Peat ...
GGCAGGCGCGCAAGTCGGTCCCGATCCAAATTGCGGCCATCTTCGCGGGCGGCGTGCAGTCGGCCAACTTTACCGTTTACGTCCAGCGCTAAACCTCAAAGGAGACAGTCCCGATGGCCCTTGCGGTCCAGACCTATTCATTCGAGAACGTCGCGGCCGTCTTGAGCGGGCCGGGTGCTCCGGCAATCCCTATCGGCGTGGAAGCGGCGGTCGCTGACGAAGGGATTACTGTCGCCATGGAAGAGGACAAGGACCTCATGACCGGCGGTGCCGACGGTTCTGGCATGCATACGCTGCGTGCCGGCAACCGCGCCAAGCTTACCGTCCGCCTCCTCCTGACTTCGCCTATCAACGGTTTCCTGGCCCTGGCCTACAACTTCCAGCGCGGCTCCAGCGTCAACTGGGGGCAGAATACGCTGGTGATCACGGACTTCGCGCGAGGCGATTTGATCAATGCAAGCCAGGTGGCCTTCGGCAAGTTCCCCGATCTGACATATTCCAAGGACGGGGCCATGCGCGAATGGGTGTTCCACGCCATCCAATGTAAGCAGCTTCTTTCATTTATTCCGGGGTAGGACATGCAATTTACGGTCAATGAAAAAATCTATACAAATTCAAAGATGTCAGCGCGACAACAATTTCATGTTGCGCGTCGTCTTATGAAGACGTTCGGATCTTTGGCGCAAGCTGCGATCCAGATCAGTCAGAACAAGTCAACAGAGGCCGAAGAGACCAACTTTGGAGTTCAGATGATTCCGGAGCTGGCGCGGGCTATTGGATCGATGTCCGATGAGGATAGCGATTATATTCTTGACGCCTGCCTTAAGACGGTACAGCGGCAAGAGGCTGCCGGCTGGCAGATGATCATGACACCGAACGGGCAAATATTTTACCCCGATATCGATCTTTCGGCCATGGTGCAGATTGCAGCGCAAGTCATACAGGACAACCTCGGAAATTTTTTTCGCGCCCCCCTGCAACCGCAGGCTCCGGGGGCGGCGGCGCCACTATAGCCTTGCTTACCATGAGCAACGGTGAGGATTGGCTGTGGAGTCCGGTGCTTGCGGGTTGTGTCAAGGGGGAGAGTCTTTTAAACGGTGCGGTCGATCTTGAATTTATCGCGTCTGCTAATGAAGCCCTTGATGTCCAGTTTGAAAATCATCGCCGCATGACTAAGAAAGGTTGACTATGTCATCGAGCGGCATCTCCTCCGGCGGAAGAGAATATATCAAAGAATTTCTTGTTGGTGTTGGCTTCGACATAGACGCCAATAAGATTACGCAATTCACCAAAACTATGGGGCTTGTTAGTAAGGTCGTTGGTGGCGTGGCCACTACGGCAATCATTGCAAGTTCATCGACAGTAGCTTTTGCTGCCAAGATGGCTGTTGGTCTCGAAGATCTTTATTGGGCCACTCAGCGTATCGGAACCTCTATCGCTGGCATCAAGGGTTACGAGTTTGCTATATCTAATTTTGGAGGCACTGCCGATGGTGCTCGCACCATGCTGGAGGGGCTTGCCAGCGCAATTCGTTCCAATCCAGCGACGGAAGGTATATTGAATTCTTTGGGGGTGATGACACGCGATCCTAAAACTGGCGCGTGGTTAGATAGAGTCCAAGTTATCACTCAACTTGGGCAAAAGCTTCGTTCGATGCCCTTTTTCCAAGCTAAATCCTATGCAGAGATGCTTGGCGTTTATACTAGCGATCCTGATCTTCTAGCTTTGATGCGCGGGCCTGGGGCAGATGTTCAGCATGTTGCCGATCTTTATAAGAAGTTAGGGATTGATCAAAATAAACTCGCTAGAGATAGTCATGAGTTTATGAATAATTGGCGCAACCTGGAGACTACTATAAATGCGGTTGCTGATAAATTAGAACAAGATTTACTACCTTCGATGAATAAGTTAGTGACCCAAGCCAATACTTACTTCGGAAAACCTGAGAGTGATCCGACAGGGTTTCTTGGCAGTTGGGATACAATAAAAGATTGGTATTGGGATGCGATGGCCGGTGTTGGCTATCCGACAAAAGGTCATGACGGAGGAGGACCGTGGAATATCTCCGGGGTGGCTGGGCGTGAGAAATGGAATGAGATTTACGGTCGCGTGCCGGAGATGGATTCAGCCTGGGATGAGCAGGAGAATAAACAGGAAGATCGGGAACATCGTACCGCTCTCGCCATGGCATTTTTTAAAAAGGTCGGCTGGTCAAGAGCGCAAGCAAGCGGCATTGTAGCTAATTTGCTCCAAGAAAGCGGCTTGCTTTCGGTCCCAGAAGATCATGGAACTGCATTTGGTATTGCGCAGTGGAACGGAGACCGGCAAGCGCAGTTTAAAAAGCTATTTGGTCATAATATACAAAAATCCACGGTGGCTGAGCAACTGGCATTTGTCCAATATGAGCTAACTAAAGGAGCGTTTCAATGGGTCGGGAAATCACTAGCCTACGTCGATGATCCAGGAGAAGCCGGTGCTATAATCTCAAATGCATATGAGCGCCCCGCAATAAATGGCGCGATGCTCCGCGGTAAACTAGCACGCGAATTATATAACGAAGTTACAGTACATCAAACAAACACTACAACGATCCATGGTTCCTCAAACCCACATGAAGCTGCAAAAGAAGTAAGCAAAACTCAAAAGCAGAATAACGGCGACCTCCTGCGCAAACTTAAAGGCGCGGCGCGATGAGCGATCCGGCGGTCATGCGAAGCGTAGGCGGCTTTACCGCTGACGTCACCATCGAGGAAGATGCGACCGACGAACTGGAGATCACACGCCAGCCTGTCGAACAGGGCGCGACAATAACGGATCACTCCTACAAGCTTCCCGCAACGATCATCCTCAAAGCTGCCTGGAGCAACAGTAGCGCTCAAGCGGACGGCGATCCAAACTTCACGGCGAACACCTACCAGGACCTGCTCGACCTTCAGGTGAGTCGCGAGCCCTTTGAAGTCCAAACCGGCAAGCGTCTCTATTCCAATATGCTGATGCGTGAGTTGCGTCAGATCACGAACGAGGATAGCGAGTACGCGCTGGTTGTCACTTTCACGCTTCAGCAAGTCATCCTTGCACAGACCCAAGTGACATCGGTCCCGCCGACCCAGAACCAAAGCAGCCCGCAGGACACCGGCGGCGTCACGGACAACGGCACCCAGCAGTTACAGGGGGCGCCTACCTATAACCCGACGGGTGGGCCGCAATGAGTGTTTTCGAGATCCCCCTGTCCCCTAACCAGCAGAAGTTTTTCATCACGCTATCCGGGATAACGTATCAATTGGTTTTCAAGTGGAACAACGACCCCTACTCCGGTGGTTGGGTGCTGGACATCTACGACGTCAACCAGAATCTGATCCTTGGTGGTGAGCCGCTGGTGACGGGCTGCGATCTCTTGGCGCAATACGCGTATCTGGGGATCGTAGGGCAATTGATCGTCGAGACCGATCATGACGTTGACGCAGTGCCGACCTTCGACAATTTGGGCGTCAATAGTCATCTGTTCTATTTGATCTCGCCATGACGACACAGTACCTGCGCAAATTCAGCCTGGTGGTTTCGAATGCCGGAACGGCGTTGGAGCTTTCGGAGTTCCGTTGCGTTTTCAAGGTTAATCAATCTGATTGTCAATCACCTAATAATGCCAACGTCAAGATTTACAATCTGAGCGATCAGACTGCGCAACAGATTCAGAAGGAATTTACACGCATAACGCTTCAGGCGGGCTACGAGAACGGGCCCTACGGTGTGATCTTTGATGGCACGGTACGTCGTGTGTTTCGCGGCAAGGATGTGGTTCCTTCAATCCGTATCAATCGAGAAACACCCACAGAGACCTATCTGGAGATTAATGCAGGTGAGGGAGATGATCCATATAATTCCGCCACTATAAACAAAAGCCTTGCAGCCGGTACAACCCAGGCTGATCAAATTAAAGCTCTCGCCGATTCTGCAAAATTAACGGTATATGACCCATTTCAATTTGGCGCCGTGACACAGAACTTGCGCGGGGTTGTCTTATTCGGAATGGCTAGAGATTATCTTAGAGCAGCTATTCTGCCTTCAGGTTGGCGCTGGAGCGTTAATGGCAAGGGGCAGCTAGTTTTGATCCCAAATACGGCCTATCTCCCTGGAGAAGCGGTCGTTCTGAATTCACAAACCGGATTGATCGGTATGCCGCAGCAAACACAAGACGGTTTGGTTGTTGATGCACTCCTCAACCCAAAAATTCAAATCGGGTGCGCGCTAAAGATAAATAACGCGGATGTGGTAAAACAGGGATTCGATCCGGGTTATAGAGCATTTAATTTTCCTCCGCCGACGTCTGCTGATGGTCTGTATCGTGTGCTTGTAGCGGAACACCAAGGTGATACGCGCAACGAGCCCTGGTATACGCATATGATCGCGTTATCGATTGATCCTTCTTCATCAATCCAGAATTCAGTGAAGGCTGCGGGCTGATGGATCAGAGAGAGCGCGAAGGCGATTTTCAAGAGATGCTTCTTACGGCGCTTGATGCATTACAAGCACGTCTTTGGACATCTATCCCCGGCATCATTGAAACCTTCTACCCGGAAGATCAAACCGCCGACGTGCAGATCTCGATTATGGGTCAAATTCAAAATATCGTTGACGGTTCCTGGTCGGATGTTGCGATTACGCTCCTGCCGAAATGCCCGGTCGAGTTCCCCAGCGGCGGCGGCTTCACGCTCACCTTCCCCGTAGAACAGGGGGACGAGTGTGTCGTTGAGTTCAGCAAGGCCACCATCGACGCCTGGTGGCAGAACGGCGGCGTGCAGCCTATGGGGCGCTACCGAGTCCATGACCTTTCGGATGGCATCTGCCGAGTGGGCGTTCGCTCAAAGCCTCGCGTGCTCTCAGGGATTAGCACAACGACTGTGCAGCTTCGAAGCGATGATGGTGAGGCGTATGTAGAACTCGCGTCTGGTCACATCTGCAATGTTGTGGCGCCAGGGGGAATCAACTTGAACGGCGTCACCATAGACTCCAGTGGGAACATCGCGACGCCGGGTGGGATCAATGCGACCGGCGATATCCTTGGAGAAGGTGTGAACATCAAGACGCATGTCCACAGCGGCGTTACCACGGGCAGCGGCGACACGGGACCGCCTGTATGAGGTACCGCAAGCTTTCACCCACCGGCGACTACACGTTTGGTCAGGGCTCTGCTGACTTCCTGGTCAATTCGCCGGATGCGGTGGGGCAAGCTATCATCACACGCTTGAAGCTTCTCCAGGGTGAATGGTTTCTGGACGTGACCGAAGGTACGCCATACAGCACGCAGATCCTCGGCAAGACCACCGCTACGCAGCGCGATGCCGCTATCCGCGCACGCATCCTTGGTACGCAAGGGGTCAAGTCCATCATCAGTTACGCCAGCTCCCTTGTCGGCCGCGCGCTCAGCGTCACGGCTATGGTCAATACCATCTACGGACAAACAACGGTGACGACTTCCTTATGACCACCTTCCCTCTGCCCACGCTGGCGCCGACCGTGACCGCGACCGGGATCACCGCGCCTTCTTACGCGGATCTGGTCAGCTCCGTAAATGCGTCATTTCAATCTATTTTCGGGTCGGATATCTATATCGCCCCGGACAGTCAGGACTGCCAGCAGATAGCGATTTTCATGTCGGCACAAAACGACACGAACAATACGCTTATCGTGATCTACTATTCTTTTTCGCCCGCCAAGGCGCAGGGGGTAGCGCTCTCCAGCAATGTCAAGCTAAACGGGCTCCAGCGCCAGGTTGCCACCAACAGCCAGGCGGACGCCACGATTATCGCTGCGGCGGGCACGCAGATCATCAATGGTTTGATTGGTGACGATCAAAGCCTGAACACCCGATGGACGCTTCCGGCTTTGGTGACGGTCCCGATCTCCGGCACTATCGATGTGACGGTCACTTGCACTGCGCCCGGCGCCACAATAGCCGCGCCCGGAACGCTGACGCAGATCCTGACGCCCACGCGCGGCTGGCAGTCGGTCACCAACGCCGCCAGCGCCACGCCAGGCAACCCCATAGAGACGGATGCCGATTTGCGGCGCCGGCAGGCACTTTCCACGTCGCAGCCGTCCGAGACGCCTTTCGACGCGATCCTGGGTGCCGTCCTCAACCTGCCGGGCGTGTCGCGCGCGGACGGCTACGACAACGCTACGGGCTCAACCGATTCCAATGGTGTCCCCGCCCATAGCATTGTGTTGATCGTGGAAGGCGGCGACCTGACACAGATCGCGCAGACCATCTTGAACAAGAAGGCGCCGGGCGTCCCAACCTACGGCTCGACCAGCGAGACGGTGACAGACAAGTACGGGCGCGCGGTTTCGATCAGTTTCTATCAATTGGCGTTGGTTCAGATTTACGTCAGCTTGACCATCCACGCGCTGCCTGGGTTCATCTCAAGCACGGTGGATGACATCACCTCGGCCTTGGTCACATACCTTTCCACCCTGAACATTGGTGAGGATGTCTACTATAATCGGCTATGGTCGCCGGCCAATTTGGCGGGGTCGTCCGCGACAACCGCAACCGGAAAGGTGCAATCCGATCTGGACGCGGCGAGTGCGACCTACGACATCACCGCCTTGACCGTGGGCACCGCACCCAGCCCCACCGGGACGACCGACATTACGATCCCGTTCAACGAAGCGGCGGTGGCGCTCTCGACCAACGTTCTGATTACGGTGACGTGATGTCCGGTGACATCAGTCCTTACCTTGCTCGGATCACATCAGAACACCGCAATCAGCCGCAATATGTGGCGTTCATGAGCGTGATCCTCCAGGGCCTTTGCGACGCTAAAGCGGTAGCGCAGTCCTTGCCTGGACTCTTCGATCTGGATGTGGCGGTCGGCCAGCAACTCGATTTTTGCGGCCAATGGCTTGGTCAGAGCCGCACGCTTCGCGAGGCCATCGGCAATGCCTATTTCTCATGGGATACCGCCGGACAAGGCTGGGACCAGGGAAGCTGGGGAACCGGTGGCGGGGGCAGTACGATTGTCGTTCTGCCGGACCAGCAATATCGGACCTTGCTGCAATTCACCGCCGCCGCGAACGAGTGGGATGGAACGATTCCCGGCTCCTATGCAGTATGGGACCCGGTGTTCGCGCCACTGGGATTTCATCTGGAGATCACCGACCACCAGGATATGACAATCGAGTATACGCTGGTTGGAACGACACCGGACAATCTGACACTGGGTCTCTACCAGAACGGTTACTTCGATCTGCGCCCCGGCGGCGTCGCCATCATCGCCCATAACTAGAGGCCTCCATGTCGACAAACGACTTCGTTCCCTATGCCACGGCGGGCGGTGCCAACGTCGAGAGTCAGGTGGCGTATGTAGCGGACAGCACGCGCTCCAGCGGTGCAACCACAGGCACGGCCAGCAGCGCTCTCTCCAACAAGGCGTGGCGCCAGGCGACCACCTGGGCCGCCGCGCTTGGACAGTTCATTACCAGCACGCTCTCACAAGATTGTCTCGACGACGGCAACATTACGACCAAGGTCTCTCAATTGGTCGCGGCGATCCAGGCATCGCTCAGTCTTCCTGTGGGAATGGTTGTTGCGTCGGCGGTTGCCGCTGCGCCGACAGGATGGTTGATCTGCAACGGGCAGGCCATCTCGCGAACGACCTATGCTGCGCTCTTTGCGCTATTGGGGACAGCCTACGGTGCCGGCGACGGGTCCACGACCTTCAACGTCCCGGATTATCGCGGCTTGTTCCTGCGCGGCCTGGACGCCGGGCGTGGCCTCAACCCGGTCACGCAGAACCTTGGTCAGGTACTTTTGGATAGCGTGGTTTCGCACAACCACGTCATCACGTTCTATGGCGACAACAGCGGCAACAGCGGTCCTGGTCATGGCGGCGGCACGCCGTCCACGGAGAACACAACCAGCGTCGGCGCGCAGGAAACCCGCCCCAAGAACATCACGGTCGTCTACATCATCAAGACGTGAGGAGAATATTGAAATGAAGCTCGGCAAACGCGATCCGCGCATCGACCACCGCACCCTTCAGATGGCCACCTACATGAAGGCCGAGGCGTTGCCTCAACCTCCCGGCTATGTGACCTGGAACGCCGCCGTGGGCGCGTACTGGGGCATGATGCTAAACGATGAACTGGGCGACTGTACCTGTGCCGCCGTGGGCCATACGATCATGGCCATGACCGCCCAGCACGGTTCTCCGGCGGTCCCCAGCGACGCCGACGTGCTGGCCGCCTACGAGGCCTGCGGCGGCTACAAGCCCGGCGACCCGGCCACCGACAACGGCGCCGTGGAGCTGGACGTACTCAACTGGTGGCGCAAGACCGGCATGGCGGGGCACAAGCTGGGCGCCTACGCGGCTGTGCGGCCGGCGGACCAGGGGGAGGTCCGCACCGCCATATGGCTGTTTGGCAGCGTCTACGCGGGCCTGGCCCTGCCTTTGACGGCCGAGGGGCAGGAGGTGTGGAACGTAGACCTTAGCGCCCCGGCGCCCTTGAGCGGGCGCGCTGCCCCCGGCAGCTGGGGCGGCCACGCCGTGCCTCTGCTGGGCTACAACCAGGTGGGACCGCTGTGCGTGACCTGGGGCATACCGCTCCAGATGACATGGGACTTCTGGGCCACCTACGCGGATGAAGCCTATGCCCCCCTGTCACCCGATTGGGTGAGCGGCGCCGTGGAGGCGCCCAGCGGTTTCGATCTTGCACAGCTCACCAAGGATCTGGAGGCGATATGAACGCGACAATTGCACCAAGCGGCATGAGCCCCACCACCATTGCCGTGCTTGCCGGTTCCTTGCGTACCGTACTTTCCGCCGCTTTGGGCTTCGTCGTGGCCAAGGGGTGGATACCCGGCACGGTGCTCAACGACGTGCTGCTGGGTGTGGCGACGCTGCTCATTTGCGCATGGTCGGTCGAGCAGAAGTCCAGCACGTGGCAAGGGCTGTTTCCGATGATCACGGGCGTGTTGCGCAATCTGCTGACCACGGCGCTGACTTACGCGGCCGGGCGTGGGTGGATCGGTGCGGGCGATGCCCCAGCCATTGTGGCGTCGGTCGGTACGCTGGCGGCGGGGCTGTGGTCGGCCGAGCATAAGGTGCAGACGACGCCCGCTTCGGTGTGAGCATGGAACTGCTTGTCGATCTGCAAAACGGCCTTGCTCGGACAGGATGTGGGTTCTACGCAACCGCCGTCCGGTGGCGGTCCTAAGGGCGCATAATACCACAAGAGAAATCTTTATCGCCCGTGCCTTAAGAGGTTGCTTGATGGCTACAAAGCGCACGGGCGAGGACCGGTGGGATGATGTTCTGCGCCAGCTCGGCCGTTTGGAGGCCGGGCAGGACCGCGCGGCAGAGGACCGGGCGGAAACGCGCGAGGCCATCAAGGAGTGGCACACGCTGGCCACGGACCTTCGCGGCGCGGTGTCTGGACTTTCGCAAACCGTTCAGTCCACGGCGACGCAGATCATGGCACTCAACAACGACAAGTGTGGCCAGCGCCTCGACGCAATCGAAAAGAAAAACGAACACTACGACCGCGTCATCGGCCGGGCCGAGACCTTTATCTGGAGGGTTCTGGCTTACGTCGTCTCTGCCGCGCTGGTTGGCGCGGGTGCGGTGAAACTGTTGGAGTTTTCCTGGAAGTAACAGGGAAAGATAATCGCAATGGCTCCCCGTATCGACCCGACGCCAAACGTACTGGATCTTTTTCAAGCACATGCACGGTTGACGGATGAGAAAATACGGCGCCTTGAAGACCTCGCTTATCGGGCGGCTAAGCGACGTTGAAAAATGGCAACAGACCAATACCGGCATGAGTGCTGGGCAACAGCGGTTTTGGGGTGTGCTGGTCGTTGTGGTGATGATGGGGATAGCTGCTGCGACGTATTTCAGCAGCAAAGTTCCTGCGGCGCCACCCGCGCCACAAATTATCTACGCACAGCCGCCTGTACACTGACAAAAGGAGCCTCCCATGTCTATTCTTGCAATCGTCATCATCGTCATTCTCATCCTCGCCTTCGCCGGGGGCTGGCGCGGCGGGCCGGACGGCGGGCGCCCGTATGGCTACGGCTACGGTTATGGCGGTGTCAGCGTCATCGGTCTTATCGTGGTCGTCTTCGTCATCTTGCTCTTGACGCATACGCTTCGCATCTGAGCGCGGCCCCTAGCTTTCCCCTGACCTTTGGCGTAGGGTGCCAGCCCGGCTCGCCTTAGCGGCTGCCACCCGCGCCACCGCCATCCTTCGACGTTCCCTGTGTCGTCGTTGCACCAGGCACGGTGCGGGTGGCGCCCGGTGCGGCGACCTTGCCCACCGACACAGGAGATATCCATGAAGATCAAACACGTCTTGCTGTTCACCACGGCGCTGGTTTGCGCCTCGTGTGCCACCGGCGGCAGCAGCCTCCAGAACGGTTTGGACGATGCCAAGACCGCCGTAGCCGATGCGGAAGCCGTGTACTCCGGCCTTTGCGGTGTGACCCCCCTGCCGGGCTGGTGCCTCCCCCCTGCCCAGGTCGCGGCGGTCGAGAAGAAGATCGCCGACGCCGAGCAGACCGCGCAGGACGCCATCAACGCGGGCCAGGGGGCCAATGAGGTCCAGCCGCTTATCACCGACGTGCTGACGCTGCTCTCGGACTTCAACGTGAACTTCGTCAAGCACGCCAAGGCCGCCAAGAAGGCGCAGGCGCCGAGCTGGATTCAGCGCAACACGCCGTTCTAGCAATGAACGGCGTGTTCCTAGCCTTCGCTCTCGGCCTTGTGGTCGGGAGCATCTTTTGCTACGCCCTTCACGGAAATCACAGGTCTCGAACCCGTGGAGCAAGCGGCTTCTTAGCGTTCGGACCAGAGGAAGGCAAAATGTCGAAACTCGTACTGCATACGGACAGCACGTCCGCCACCGCCACGGTCGTGGTCAAAGACGCCCAGGGCAACCCGGTTACGTTCTCGGTTCCGCCCGTCTGGACTCTTGGCGCGGCCATTGCCACCCTGACCCCCAGCGCCGACGGCACGTCGGCCACGCTGACCGGCCCCTTCACCGTGGGCGATACCAACGTCGACGTCCTGGTGGACGCGGCGGACATGGAGAACGGTCAGCCGGCGCACTTCACCGGCGAGGTCCAGGTCCTAGCGGCCGGCGGCGTCACGGGCGAGGTGGACTTCGGGCCGGTCACGTAATACCGTCCAACTCCCTGGATGGTGCTTGCGCAACGGCCTCGGAGGCGAAAGCTTCCGGGGCCGTTTCTTTTTCAACACGGATAAGGCCACGGTCCTGGTCCAATGACTTCTTGTCCGGTGTCGAGACGAACAACCGGCCAGTATGACTTTTCATTTTGCTCAATATGGAACCTAACAATGGTTCCTTCATAGAAATCTGTTGCCGCAATACCGAAATGATCGTGGTTGTAATCACGAACTTGAGAATCAACCTTGAATATTATGCGGCTTCCTATCATTTAATCCTCGCTTCGTTTGCATAGCGCACCGCGATCAAGACATAGCGCGATATTTCCATATACGGAGGTTCATTGACAAGGCTTTCCACGAACCAGTCATTACCTCCGAATCTAAGCATCTTGCGCGCCAAGAGCTCCGCCTGGAGCCGTTGGTCCGCGTCACTACCGCGCGGAATCGCAAGATGAAGCCGCGTCGGAAAATATGCCGACTGCTTGATGCAGTCCTCGACAGAAATAGATTTTCCGTCTGACATGCCGGGGCGCACAGGTGGCAGCCGCCAGAACAGGGGGCAATCACCCACGTTACGACCGGCATTATATTCGTTGCCGCGCGGATCGATGATATGCCAGCCATATACCTCGCGAGTGTTCTGCTGCCCGCCGACGCCGGTCCATTCCTTGCCCTTCCCCCAATAAGCATCCGGCGTGCGGTAGCCTTCCGTCCCGCTATGTGGCCCCACCATCCAAAGATCGACGGGCGTACCATCCAAAGGCGCCGTCTCCATGGTTTGCCATGTCATTTTGGGCCTTCCTCTCCAGTCGTGGGCCGCACCACGCGCTCCGTGCTGACCACCACATCCCCCCTGTATTCCGGGAACGCCCGCAAGACCGCCCGCGCCAGCTCGGCGCCGGTGATCGTGGGGAAGTCGTAGACGATCTGCCGCGCCAGGCTTTGGATTTCCAGGGGGGAGCAGTCGGCGCGGACGACGTGGAGCCAGTTGTGGGGCGGTCCCAAGGCCAGCACCGTACAAACCGGGTAGGGGATGCCCCGCGCTATGCACTCGGCGCGGTGCTCCTTGACCAGGCCGCAGACGCGCTCGTAGATGGTCCGTCCTATGGGGAACCGGCGGAAGGGCTGGAGGCGCGCGGTCAAGGCGGCGGAGGCGGCGTCGAGTTGTTCCTTGCTCACTTAAACCCGCCCCAGCTTGATGCGCTATCTTCGATAGGGTGGGGCAATTCGCGCGAGATCAAACCGAACGTTCGCACATGATCCTGTGTTGCTTCCGACAGTGTTGCCAGTTCTTCGTCGCTTGGGTGATACCACTCCACGGCCGGCGGAACCTTCGCCAGCAATTGCTGCGGCGCCATATACATGAGGCTTGCGCACCTGCCGCCGCAATGCAGGCATTTCATGAACATCGGCGTAGTACCTTCGTCCACGTCCAACGTCACATGGCCACGCCCGCAATAGTCGCACAGGTAGATGTTCTTCTTGCCGTGGAAGGCTCCGACTCGTGCCATGCTAGTATCTCCGTTTGTTGAATTTGTGGATGCCCATCCAGAAGACGACCACGATCACCAGGAATGCGGTCACAGCGCCCACCCGGCATCGCCGTCTTTGACATCGTCGAACGGCACCCGCGCCGCAATGGCCTCCGCCGCCTTGAGGCGGGCGTCGTCCTCCGGGGACAGGGGGGCCATGATGTGCTGCGTCATATCGATGGCGCAACGTAGGGCGCGCGCCAGCTCGTTGTAGGTCGGCATCCCCCCTGCTTTATGCTGGCGTCCTGCAAGTCCATGACGCGCGCACCACGTCATGACGGTATCATAAGAACCGTAAGATCCAGGGGGTAATAGAGGTAAGAGCACGTCATAAGCACCACAGACGAGACTAATCTTATCGTCTGTGGTAGAATTGAGCAGCGTTGCCGTCTTATCATAAGCGAGTAGAGCATGTAGAAAAGCATTTGGATGTTTTCCATGCTCCAGATACGATATAAGAGATGAACGATGAATGATGGGGAGTCGGTTTAATTCCTGCCGCCAGCGTTGATTGGGATCAGCCTCCGAAGGGACGTGGTGGTGTTGGCGAAGGCCATCATCCATACCATTCCAGCGCTCCAGCGGCGTGGCGGGTGTCTTGGGGTCGGTCATGCTGATCTCCTGTGTCGGTTGAGTCTAGAACGGCATTTCATCGTCAGCCATCTCCGGCGCCACCTCAACAGCCGACGCTTCGATGATCATGGGCGATGGTGACGGTGTGGTGGTGAGACGCCCGATGACATTGATGCGGTCCACGATAGCCTGGGCCGTCCGCTCCCACTCGTCATAGTACCCGTCCGGCGCCGCGAACACAGCCTCACCGGTGGCGTCGTGGACCTCCAGGCCCTCCACGCGCCAGGGGCGCGGGTGGGCGTCGTTGAGGCGCCAAGGGCCGGCGGGTCGCTGCTGGGAACGGCCCGCGTAGCGCCCGTAATAAGCCCAGGCACCCTTGGCAAGGCCCCTAGGGCGCCGCCGCATAACCTCGCGGAAAGCGGCCGACGGGGCCACGTGGCCGGGGAACTCCAGCCCGTGCTCCCATGCACCATCGTCCACTGTGAGCACCGCCTCAACCTGCGACTCGGTGGCCTCAGTCAAGACCCAGCGGGCCAAGGTGTCACGGACGTGGTAATTGTAGGTCAGCGTCCGGTCCTCGGTCAGCGTTTGGGCCTCCAGGAGGTTGTAGGTGAACAGACTGGGCTTGCCTAAGTCCATGGCCCGCATGGTGCGGTAGTAGAGGTGATTGCTTTCGCCGGGGAA
>Ga0208219_1000508_pt1 | contig 13941 bp, 12 predicted proteins | sample NGESurshal072012_7_FD_184469 | JGI IMG/M metagenome (GOLD analysis project Ga0208219, IMG submission 184469) | Arctic peat soil microbial communities from Barrow, Alaska - NGEE Surface sample 53-2 shallow-072012 (SPAdes) | ecosystem: Environmental > Terrestrial > Soil > Wetlands > Peat ...
GGGCGCCTGCGCGACGGGAGCCTGCGCGACGGGAGCCTGCGCGACGGGAGCCTGCGCGACGGGAGCCTGCGCGACGGGAGCCTGCTCGGAGCCCGCGGCGTTCGCGGGCTCCGTCGGCACGGCGTCGTGGGGGTGGGCGGGGTCCGAGTCAGCTCCCGGAGGCGCCTGAGGCAGCTCTGCCTCAGGCGCCGGGGACGCCTGTGTGGGATCCGGGTTCATGGCGGGTTACTTCCCCTCGTCCACGACCTCGGCGTCGACCACGTCCTCCTCGGCGCTGGCGCCGTTGGTCGAGCCGTCCCCGTTGGTCGACTCGCCGCCATCGGCGCTCGACGCGGCCTGCTCCTGGGCGCGCTGGTACATCGCCTCGGAGACCTTGTGGAACGCCGACTGCAGCGTCTCGGTCTTCGCGTTGAGCTCGGCCGCATCGCCGGTTGTCAGCGAGTCGCGCACCGCCTTGATCGCCGTCTCGATCTCCTCCTTGGAGGAGGCGTCGACGGTCTCGCCCAGCTCGGTCAGCTGGCGCTCGGCCTGGTAGGCCGCGTTCTCGGCGTTGTTCCGTGCCTCGGCCAGCTCGCGCTGGCGCTTGTCGTCCTCGGCGTGGGACTCGGCGTCGGACACCATCCGCTTGATCTCGTCGTCAGACAGGCCGGAGCCCGCCTTGATCTCGATCTTCTGCTCCTTGCCGGTGCCCAGATCCTTGGCGGACACGTTGAGGATGCCGTTGGCGTCGATGTCGAAGGCGACCTCGACCTGCGGGATGCCGCGCGGCGCCGGCGGGATGCCGGTGAGCTGGAACTTGCCCAGCGACTTGTTGTAGGTCGCCATCTCGCGCTCGCCCTGCAGCACGTGGATCTCCACCGACGGCTGATTGTCCTCAGCGGTCGAGAAGACCTCGGACTTGCGGGTCGGGATCGTCGTGTTGCGCTCGATCAGCTTGGTCATGACGCCGCCCTTGGTCTCGATGCCGAGGGTCAGCGGAGTCACGTCGAGCAGCAGCACGTCCTTGACGTCACCGGCCAGCACGCCGGCCTGGATGGCGGCGCCCACGGCCACGACCTCGTCGGGGTTGACGCCCCGGTGCGGCTCCTTGCCCGTCTGCTCCTTGACCTTCTCCTGCACCGCGGGCATGCGGGTCATGCCGCCGACGAGGACCACGTGGTCGATCGTCGCGGCGCCCTTCTCCTTGGCGTCCTCGAGTGCCTGGCGGACCGGTGCGATCGTGCGATCGAGCAGGTCGGAGGTCAGCTCGTTGAGCTTGGCGCGGGTGAGGCGCATGTCCAGGTGCTTGGGCCCGGTCGCGTCGGCCGTGATGAACGGCAGGTTGATCTGCGTCTCCTGGGTGGTCGACAGCTCGATCTTGGCCTTCTCGGCGGCCTCGTAGAGCCGCTGCAGTGCCATCGGGTCGGCCGCCAGGTCGATGCCCTGGGCCTTCTTGAACTCGCCCACCAGCCAGTCGACGAGCGCCTTGTCGAAGTTGTCGCCGCCGAGGTGGTTGTCACCGGCGGTCGCCTTGACCTCGAACACGCCGTCGCCGATCTCCAGCACCGAGACGTCGAACGTGCCGCCGCCGAGGTCGAAGATCAGGATGGTCTGATCGGCTTCCTTGTCGAGCCCGTAGGCCAGCGAGGCGGCCGTCGGCTCGTTGATGATCCGCTTAACGTCCAGTCCGGCGACCTTGCCGGCGTCCTTGGTCGCCTGGCGCTGATCGTCGTTGAAGTACGCGGGAACGGTGATGACGGCCGAATCGACCGTCTCTCCCAGATAGGCCTCGGCGTCAGCCTTGAGCTTGCCGAGGATCATCGCCGAGATCTCCGGCGGGGAGTACTCGTGGCCGGCCGCCTCGACGCGAGCGTCGCCGCCCGAGCCCGAGATGACCTTGTACGGCACGATCGACTCCTCCTCGCGCACCTCGGCCTCCTTACGGCCCATGAAGCGCTTGATCGAGAAGATCGTGTTCTGCGGGTTGGTCACTGCCTGGCGCTTGGCGACGGTGCCGACGAGTCGCTCGCCGGACTGCGTGAACGCGACAACGGACGGAGTCGTCCGTCCGCCCTCGGCGTTCTCGATCACCGTCGGCTCGCCACCCTCGAGGACGGCCATACAGGAGTTGGTCGTGCCGAGGTCGATTCCGATCGTTTTACCCATGTTCTTGTCTACTCCTCAGGGGTTGCAAAAATCTTAGTCGCAGCGTAGCAGATCTGCTGGGGCGCACCCGGCCCCACCCCGCGCCGTCAGCTGCGAGCGGCGAACTCGTCGCCCGTCGTGTCGACGGCCACGCACACGCCGGTCGTCAGGCAGTTGACAGCGGTCAGCGCGGAGGCGCCGCTCAGCGGCGTGACCGTCCACGCGCCCACGTGCGGGTTGCCCGACAGCACGCGGCCGGCCGAGTCGACGAGCACGCAACGCGTGTTCGACGGACACGCAACGGCGTTCAGCGACCGGCCCTTGTCGACCGCCGCCGGCGTGCCCGGCTTGCGCGAGCGCGGGTTGAACGTGACGGCGTTGCCAAGCGTGTCCACGGCCACGCAGAACGTCGTGGACGTGCAGCTCACGCCGTCGAGCTCGTTGTCGGAGTCGCCCGACGGCGCGTCGAGCCCGACGGGCTTGTCGATCTTCGCGGTCGCGATCCGTTTGCCGGTGAGCGGCTGGAAGGTCAGCATCGTGCCGTCGTTGTCGACGACCGTGCACTGGGTCCTCGTCGGGCAGGCGAGCGCCGTCAGCGACTCGCCGTCCTCGACGTTGATGTGCTTGCGGATCAGCTTGGCGGTCCGCGGGTTGTACGTAACCGCGCTGCCGTTGGCGTCGGCCTCGACGCAGAACGTCTTCTTCGGGCAGCGCACGGCGACGATGCCCTCGTCGGAGTTGGGATCGATCGTGTGCGGCTTGGGCGTGCGGAAGCGACGCGGGTTGAACGTGACCTGCTGGTCGGCGCGCACGGCGGTGCAGAGGGTCGTGGCGGGACACGCGATCCCGGCGAGCGCCGCGCCCGACGGCCGCGTGAACAGCTTGCGCAGCTTCGGCGTGCCCGGCTTGAACGGGTTGAACGTCAGCTCGTGCGTCGTGTCGATCGCCGTGCACTGGGTGGCCGTCGCGCAGGCGACGCCGAACAGCTCGCTGCCCGAGTCGATCTGCACCGGCGGCTGGGTGCCCGACGCTGTCGGGTCAAACGACATCGTCCGGCCGGCACCGTCGACCGCCACGCAGCTCGAGGTCGAGACGCAGGCGACGGCGGTCACGCCGGTCTCCTGACCGATCGCGTCGCCACCGGGCGACGGGTCGACCGTGAACGCTCGGCCCTGGCCGGTCTGCGGATCGAATGTGATCGTGCGTCCGCCCTGGGAGGTCGTCGTGCACTGCGTCGCCGAGGGACACACAAGGGCGAGCAGCTGGTTGTCGCTCTCGCTGTCCACCGCCACCGGGGTGGTCGGCGCCGGCGCCTGCGGGTTGAACGTCAGCGCGTCGCCGGCGATGCCGTCGACCGCCGTGCACTGGGTGGCCGTCGGACAGGCGACGATCGTCATCAGCAGCTTGGAGCCGAGGACAACGGGTGTGGCGCCGGCAGGCGCGGCCGGGTTGAACGTGACCGCCTTGGTCTCACTGACCGCCGTGCACTGGGTGGCCGACACGCACGTGACCGACTCGAGCCCGAAATCCTCGCCTGGGTTGAGCGAGGTCGTGCCGGCGGCGCTCGGGGTGGCCGGATCGAACACAACGACATTGCCCTTGCCGTCGACGATCACGCATTGCGTGGTCGAGGCGCACGCGATGTCGTTGGCTGCCTCGGCTCCGCCGGGATCCGCCGCGGGGTCGACGTTGACGGCCGCCGGCGGGCTGCTCTTGGTCGGATCGAACGTCACCTCGTCGCCGCCGAGGTCGAGCGCCGTGCACTGCGTCGCCGACGGGCACGACAGGGCGATCGGCTCGGTGGCCGCCCCGAGCGCGACCGGCACCGGCCGACCCGGCGCGCTCGGCTTGTAGGTGACGTAGCGGCCGCGGTTGTCCAGCGCCACGCACTCCGTCGCGGACGGGCACTGCAGCGATCCGAGCGTCACGCCCTGGGCGGCATCGACCGCGTGTGCCTCAGACCAGCGCAACGGGGCCGCGCGGGCGGTCGCCACTGCGCACGCCAAAACGGTCGCCACCACGGCGAGGACCCACCACACGCGCGACACGCCGATCATCCGTGACAGGACCCTATCCGGGGGGTTAGGCTGCCGCAATGGCGCTCGCCGACCTTCCCGCCGCCGGCACGTGGACCAACTGGGTCGGCAACCAGTCGTTCACGCCAGCGCGATTCGCCCGCCCGTCGAGCTCGGAGGAGGTCGCGGCGCTCGTCGGCGAGGCCGCCGCACAGGGGATGGGGGTGCGCGTCGTCGGCGCCGGCCACTCGTTTACGCCGGTCGTGCAGACCGACGGGCTGCTCCTCGATCTGAGCGCGCTTGCCGGCGTGGTTGACGCCGACCCGGTGCGCAAGCGGGCGCGCGCCCGGGCCGGAACCCCGATCCACGGCTTCTACGAGCCGCTATGGGAGCACGGGCTGGCGCTGCGCAACCAGGGCGATATCGACGACCAGCACATCGCCGGCGCGGTGGCGACCGCCACCCATGGCTCCGGGATCGGCAACTCCTGCTTCTCGGGGGTGGTCCGGGGTGTCTCGCTGGTGACGCCCGAGGGTTCGATCCGGCACATCGGCGAAGACGAGCCGCGCCTGCTGCGTGCCGCCCAGGTGTCGGTGGGCACGCTCGGCGTGATGACCGAGCTCGAGATCGAGGTCGCCGAGGCCTACCGGCTCTCGGAGCAGGTCGACGTCTGGCCGTGGCAGGAGGTGATGGACCGCTGGGACGAACTGGTCCACGGCCACCGGCACTTCGGCTTCTTCTGGATGCCGAGCGAGGAGTCCGCGGCGCTCTACAACATCGAGGGCCACGGTGCGATGACCGACCGCTGCTACGTGAAGATCTACGACGAAGCGACGCCCGACCAGCCCGACAGCGCCGAGCCGGGCCGGCGGACCGACCGCTGCTACCGCATCTATCCCATGGTCTATGACCCCAACTTCCACGAGCTCGAGTACTTCGTGCCCCTGGAGCGCGGCCCCGAGGCGCTGGGGGCGATGCGCGAGCTGATGCTCGCCAGCCTGCCGGACTCCGTGTACCCACTGGAGGTCCGGACCGTGGGACCCGACGACGCGTTTCTGTCGCCCAATTACAAGACGGCGACCACCGTCATCTCGGTGTCCGGCACGCCCGGCACCGACTACTGGGACTACCTGCGCTCGGTCGACGCCCTGCTCGCCCAGTTCGCCGCCCGCGTGCACTGGGGCAAGCTGCACTTCCTGGACTCAGAGCGCCTGCACGCCCTGTATCCGGAGGCCGGCGAGTTCATCGCGGTGCGCCGCGAGATAGACCCCGAGGGCGTCTTCCTCAACGATCACCTGCGCCCGCTGCTCGCCTAGTGTCGCGACACTAGAGCCTCTGAGCTCAGGCGAAGGAGAACGCGCTCGGGCACATCCGCGCCAGCGCGCAGTCGCCGCACTCCGGACGGCGCGCATGGCAGGTCCGCCGGCCGTGGCGCAGCAGATTCATGTGCAGCTCGAGCTCGGCGCCGCGCGGGGTGAGGGCCAGCATCTCGTCGTGCATCTCCAGGAACGGCGCCTTGGGCCGGAACAGCCCCAGCCGGGTGCCCACCCGCGAGACGTGCGTGTCGACCGGAACGTCGCGCATCCCGAGCGCGAACAGCAGCACGCAGGCCGCCGTCTTGCGTCCCACGCCCGGGAGACTGGTGAGGAACTCCTGGGCGTCGGGGACCGTTTCGTCGGCCAGCCACTCGAGCGTCAGGCCGTGACCGGAGGTCTCGGTCACGGCGACGAGGATCGACTTGATCCGCGCCGACTTGACCTTGGAGATCCCGCCGGGCCGGATCGCCTCCTCGATCTCGTCGACGGGCGCATCGCGCACCTCGGCCCAGGTGGCGAAGCGGTCGCGCAGGCGAAAGTACGCGACGTCGCGGTTGCGGTCGTTGGTCGACTGGGAGAGCACGGTCAAGACGAGCTCGGCGATCGGGTGCCCGTGGGGCTCGGCGCCCGGCGTGCCGTAGACGAGCCGCAGGCGGTCGCGGATCGCCCGCACGCGGCGCGGCGCCGGCCGCGCCCACACGACTTGGTCAGTCAAGCGAGCCCCACCGCTCACACGTCTGGGCGGCCGCGGCCACCGCCTCGTCGAGTGCCGCGGCGGCGGCGGCCGGGTAGAAGCCGCTGAGCGCCAGCGCAGCCACCAGGGTTCCGGTGAGCGCGTCGCCGGCGCCCACTGTGCTGAGCACGCGCGAGGGCGTGACCGCCGGAGCGTCGATGCGCAGCCCGCCGCCGCCGCGCAGGATCGCGCCGCCCGCGCCGAGCGTGATCACCGCAAGCTCGGCTCCCGCCTTGCGCAGCGCCAGCGCGGCGCGCTCCGGATCGGCCTCGCCGGTGAGGAGCTCTGCCTCCTCGCGGTTGGCGCGCACGAGCACCGCTCCCGGGACGCACGCGTTGGCGCTGGCGGCCGCGTGGGCGCGCGAGGCCCACCGGTGCAGGCGCAGGTTGCAGTCGAACACGACCGGGGCCGGTGGGGTCCGATTCAGCGCGCGCTCACGAGCGCGCATCGTCAGCGCCCGCTCAGCGGCTCCGGCCAGCGTGTTGGAGCTGATGAACAGCCCCGCGGCACCGTCCACCGCCTCGTCGATGCGGTCCTGCAGCGCGTCGACGAGCGGCTGCACCAACTCCCCGTAGAGCTCGTAGGTCGGCTCGCCGTGCTCGTCGATGGAGACGAACGCCAGCTGGGTGTTGAGTCCCTCGACGAGACGGAAATGGGAGGTGCCGACGTGCTCGGCCGCCAGGCGCTCGACGAGCCAGCGGCCCCACCGGTCGTCGCCGGACGCTCCGGCCAGCGAGACGCGTGCTCCCGCGCGGGCGGCGAACACCGCGACATTGGCGGTCGCCCCGCCGAAATGGGGTTCGAAGCGCTCGACGGCGCTCACCGACGCGGCCGGCGCCTCGCCGATCATGTCGACAAGGGCCTCTCCCAGGCACAACATGACGCTCATGGGCCGGACGTTATCCTCGGCCGTCGGTGGGCGTCCACGAGCACACGATCGAGGTCGCCGGATCGCCCGTGTTCTACCGCTCCTCTCCGGGTTCGAACGTGCTGTACCTGCACAGCGTCCCCACGAGCTCCGACGACTGGGTGGAAATGCTCGAGCTGACCGGCGGGGTGGCCGTCGACCTGCCGGGTTTCGGCCGCAGCGGCAAGGGCGGGCAGCTCGATTACTCAGTGAACGGCTACGTCGACTTCCTCGAGCTGTTTCTGTTCGAGCTCGAGCTCGACCGGGTGGCGATCGTCGGCCACGGCTGGGGCGCGGCCTTCGGGCTGCTCCTGGCAGCGCGCCGCCCCGGGCTCGTGAGCCGTCTGACGCTGATCGATGCGGTCCCGCTGCTCGATGGCTTCGCCTGGCCGGCGCCGGTGCGGTGGTGGCGTCGGCTCGCCGTCGGTGAGCTGCTGATGGGCTCAGTCAACCGGTGGCTGTTGGCCCGCACGCTGCGCAGGGGCAGCGCGTCGGCGGCGGCCTGGCCCGACCAGCGGGTGAAGGCCATCTGGGAGCAGTTCGACCAGGGCACGCAGCGCGCGATCCTGAGGTTGCACCGCTCGGTCGATGTGGCCGACCTCGCCGCCGCGGGCGAGGCGGCGCTCGGGCGCCTCGACGTGCCGGCGCTCGTTGTGTGGGGCGCCGCCGATCCGTGGCTGGAGCCCCGCTTCGCGGAGGCCTACTCCGCCCGGCTGCCCAACGCTTCGCTTGAGCTCGTTGCCGGCGCCGGGCACTGGCCGTGGCTCGACGAGCCGGAGCTGATGGCCCGGCTGGCGGCGTTCTGCACCGACGAGGTGGCGTGACCACGGCGACCGCCACAGTGCCGGCGAAGCGCAGCGCGCCGACCGAGCGACTGCGGCGGCTGGCGCCCACCATGGTGGCGGCGGTGTTCGCGGCCACGTACGTGATCGTCTCGCCGGCGAGCCTGGACCTCGCCGATCACCTGTTCCGCGCTCAGCTCTTCCGCGACGAGGGGTTTGGCCTGTGGAACAACATGTGGTACTCGGGCCATCACATCGTCGGCTACAGCGTGCTCTTTCCGGCGGTCTCGGCGCTGCTCTCCCCCCAGTTGGCCGGAGCGCTGGCGGCCACCGGGACGGCAGCGCTGTTCGAGCCGCTGGCCCGGCGCCACTTCGGCCCGGACGCCTGGCTCGGCGCCGTCCTGTTTGGCGCGGCCACGGCGATCGATCTCTACACGGGACGCCTGGCGTTCGCCTTCGGCGCGCTCCCGGCGCTGGCGGCGATCGTCGCGCTGGATCGTGGCGCGACCATTCTCGCCTGCGGCCTGGCCGTGTTGTCGGCGCTCTGCAGCCCGGTGGCGGCGCTGTTCGCGGCGCTGATCGCCGGCGGCTACGCGCTCGGCGGGCTGCTGCGCGCCCGCCGGCTGACGGCGGCGCTGCCGGGTGCGGCGGTGGCGGCGGCCGCGTTGCTTCCCGTCGGCCTGCTGGCGGTGGCGTTCCCCGAGGGGGGCTCGGAGCCGTTCGGCCTGGCCACGATGCTCCCCGTCCTCGTGCTCGCCGCGCTCGCCCTGGCCACGGCGCCCCCAACGGCGGTCACGTTACGGGCGGGGATCGCCATCTACGCGCTGGCGATGGTCGTCGTGTATCTCGTGGCGTCGCCGATCGGCTCGAACATCGCTCGCCTTGGGACGTTCGTAGCCGCACCGATGGCGGCGCTGCTCTGGTCTCGGCGACGGCCGGTGCTGCTCGCCGTGGCGGCGCTCCCGCTGCTCTACGTCGGGTGGGCGGCGCCGGTGCGCGACGTCGTCTCGGCCTCCAACGACGAGTCGGCCACCACCGGCTACTACCAGCCGGTGGTGCGCTTTCTGCGCCGCGAATCGGCTGCGCCCAACGCCCCGTTTCGCACCGAGATCCCGTTCACCCGCTTTCACTGGGAGGCCTGGGTCGTGGCGAGAGAGTTCCCGTTGGCCCGCGGCTGGGAGCGCCAGCTGGACATCGCGGACAACCCGCTCTTCTACCGCGGTCATCTGACCGCCGCCACGTACGACCGCTGGCTGCACGACAACGCGATTCGCTTCGTGGCCGCGCCCGACGCGCCGCTGGACTACTCGGCACAGCGTGAGAAGGCGCTGATCGACAGCGGCCTGCCCTACCTGCATCTCGTGATGCGCTCGGCGCACTGGCGCGTCTACGCGGTCGCTCACCCGACCCCGATCGCCAGCGGCGTCGCCACCCTGACCCGCCTCGGACCCGACTCGCTGACGCTGCGCGCCCGCCGGCCGGGCACGGTGCACCTGCGCGTCCGCTTCACCCCCTACTGGGAGCTGTCGCGTGGCTCGGGGTGTGTCGCCCCCGATGGTCGCTGGACCCGGCTGACGCTGCGCCGGGCCGGGCCGGACCGGCTTGCCACCGACTTCTCCCTCACGCGGATCGGGGCGACGTCGCCGCGCTGCACTTCTCGTTAGATACCTAACTAAAACCAGATATTCCCGGGTATACGATGGCCGAATGCGCCGCCACCTCACAGTCATCGGAACCCGCTGGCTCCCCCGGGGCTGGGGCGATGCGTTGCGTCAGGTGGCGCTGTTCATCGGCGCATATGTGCTCTACCAGGTCGTCCGCGGACTGGTCGACGGCAACGACGTCGCCAAGGCCACGTGGAACGCCACCAAGGTGATCGACCTCGAGCGGGCGCTGCACGTGTTCATCGAGCCGAGCATCCAGGCATGGGCGCTGCACGTCCACTGGGTGATCGACATCGCCGACTGGACCTACCTCAACGCCCATTACTTCGTGACCCTCGGCGCGCTGCTGTTCATCTACATCCGCCGCAACGACTCGTTCTACTTCGTGCGCAACATGTTCATGATCGCGATGCTCGTCGCGCTCGTCGGCTACGCCGTCTACCCGACGGCCCCGCCCCGGCTGATGCCCGAGTGGGGCTTCACCGATGCGATCCAGCTCTTCACCGGCGTCACCGCCGAGAAGGGCCCGAGCTCGCAGTTCTTGAACCTGTACGCGGCGATCCCATCGATGCACGTCTGCTTCGCGCTGATGATCGGTCTGCCGATGGCCAAGCTCGTCAAGTACCGCCCGGCCAAGATCGCCTGGTGCGTGTATCCGCTATTCATCTCGTTCGTCGTGATCGCGACCGGCAACCACTACCTCACCGACGTCTTTCTGGGCGCGGTCACCGCCGGCTTCTCGGGGCTGCTGGCCGCCCAGCTGCTGGCCCGGGCGCGACCGGATGCCTGGGCCTTTGACCAGGCGACGGCCTAACCGCGTACGCTTTCGGAGCGGATGGCCGACCCCAGCCCAGCGGTAGCACCGCGTCCCCCCAAGCAGCGCCGCCCCCGACCGCGGGCCGACGGACGCAACACCCAGGAGGGCGTCCGCGAGCGGCTGATCGAGTCGCGGCTGACCCCCAACGCGATCTCGCTGACGGGTTTCATCCTCAACCTGGCCGCAGCCGGGCTGATCGTGGGCCGGATGTTCTTCCTGGCCGGAATCGCGTTCATCGTCGGCTCGATCATGGACACGCTGGACGGCCGCTACTCGCGCATGTCGGGCAAGGGGACCCAGTTCGGCGCGTTCCTGGATTCGACTCTGGACCGCCTCGAGGAGGGGATCGTCCTCACCGCCGTCGCTGCCTACTTCGCGTCGCGCAACAACCAGGCCGCCGTCGCCGCCGTCGTCATCGCCGTGCTGGCCTCGCTGATGGTCTCCTACACCCGCGCCCGCGCCGAGGCGCTCGGCGTCGAGTGCAAGGTCGGCCTGGCCACGCGCCCGGTCCGCGTCGTCATCATCTCGATCGGCCTCGTGTTCGCCAAGGGGGCCGGCCTCGGGCACTTCTCGCTGCTCGCCCCCGCCGTGTATGTGCTCGCCGCACTGAGCCTGGTCACCGTCGGGCAGCGCATCTGGCACGTGCGCCAGCAGCTGCGCCCCGGTACCGAGCCGACACAGCCGTAGCCCGCAAGTACACCGGTCGGTATCGTGCTGGGCGATGCCGGGTGCCCTCCCCACGCAACAGGGTCCCGGGGGCCCGGGTGCCCTCCCCACGCGCCAGGGTCCCGGCGGCCGGGGTGCCCGCGCTCGCATCCTCCAGGCGGCCCGGGTCCTGTTCGCCGAGCGCGGCATCAACGCGACCGGAGTGGCGGAGCTGGCCGCCGCCGCCCAGGTCTCCAAGCGCACGCTCTACCAGCATTTCGCGAGCAAGGACGACGTCATCGTGGCCCACCTGCAGGCGTTCGAGGACGACCCCACCCTGGGGCCCGAGCGGGTGCTGTCGCGGACCGACCTCAGTCCGCGCGCTCGGCTCCTGGAGCTGTTCGCTGCCCTGGGCGAGCAGCCGCGTCCGATGCGTGGAGACCCGTTCGTCGATGCCGCCGTCGAGCTGCCCGATCCCGAGCATCCCGCTCACCGGTTCGCCGCCGAGCACAAGCAGCGGTTCACCGAGAGGCTGACCGACATCGCCCGCGACGCCGGAGCCCGGCCCGCCGAGCAGGTCGGCCGGCGGCTGGCGCTGCTCTACGACGGTGCCGCCGCGCAGTCGGTGGTGTCCGACAGCGCCGCGCCGGCCACCGAGGCCTTCGCGATGGCGGCGTCGATTCTCCGCGAGACCATCGACAGGTAGACCGATCGGTGTACGTATTGCCGCCCGGAGCTTCGCCGCGTACGCCGGAGTAAACTGATTGGTGTACTTCATCGTGTAACCGGGGATGTCATCCGGTGATACGTGTGCCAGCGTCCGCTTCCCGGGCGTTGATCTTCGAGAAGGGACACAACCTCCGTGAGCACCTCCACCGTCTCCACCAATGGGACCTCGCGCCATCAGCATGACAAGGTCCGCGTCGCCATCATCGGCGTCGGCAACTGCGCCAGCTCGTTCGTGCAGGGCGTCCACTACTACCGCGACGCCGACCCCACGCAGGACGTTCCGGGTCTGATGCACGTCGACCTCGGCGGCTATCACGTCCGCGACATCGAGTTCTCGGCCGCGTTCGACATCGACGCCGACAAGGTCGGCAAGGATCTGAGCGAGGCGATCTTTGCCGGCCAGAACAACACTCTGAAGTTCGACACCGAGGTTCCGCATCTCGGCGTCGAGGTGCAGCGCGGCATGACCCACGACGGACTGGGCAAGTACCTCTCGCAGAGGATCACCAAGGCCCCGGGCTCGACCGTTGACATCGCCGAGGTGCTCAGGGAGACCCGCACCGACGTCGTCGTGTCCTATCTGCCCGTCGGCTCCGAGCAGGCCACCAAGTGGTACGTCGAGCAGATCCTCGAATCAGGCTGTGGGTTCGTCAACTGCATCCCGGTGTTCATCGCCCGCGAGGACTACTGGAACAAGCGCTTCGAGAAGGCCGGTCTGCCGATCGTCGGCGACGACATCAAGTCCCAGGTCGGGGCCACGATCGTCCACCGCGCGATGGCCCGGCTGTTCCACGACCGGGGCGTCAAGCTGCTGCGCACCTCGCAGCTCAACGTCGGCGGCAACATGGACTTCTTCAACATGCTCGAGCGCGAGCGCCTGGAGTCCAAGAAGATCTCCAAGACGAACGCCGTGACGTCGATCATGGGCCACGAGCTCCCCGCCGACGACGTCCATGTCGGTCCCTCGGACTATGTGCCGTGGCTGACCGACCGCAAGTGGGCCCACATCCGCCTCGAGGGCCAGGCGTTCGGCGACGTACCGCTGACCGCCGAGCTCAAGCTCGAGGTCTGGGACTCCCCCAACTCCGCGGGGATCGTCACCGACGCGGTGCGCTGCTGCAAGCTGGCGCTCAACAGCGGCCTCGCCGGCCAGCTGGACGGACCGAGCTCCTACCTGATGAAGTCCCCGATGCACCAGCGCCCGGACGACGAGGCGCATGCGATGACCGAGGCGTTCATCAAGCAGTACTCCCGCAAGTCGCTGACCGGCGCCGGCGGCGAGACGGGCGGCGAGAAGGCCACGACCGCCTCCTAGGCGCGCAGTCGGTCCTGAAGCTGTGTGAGGTCGGCGACCACATCGGTGGTCGCCGACTCTCCCCCTCGGTCGGTGGTCGCCGACTCTGTCCGTCGGTCGACGTGGATCGCGCGGATGCGCGCGTTGCGGGCTCCCGTGATGTCGCGCTCGACGTCGTTACCGACCATCACCACGTCGCCGGGCGTCAGCTGCAGTTCATCGACCGCCGCGGCAAACGGCGCTGCGTCGGGCTTGCCGATCCCGACCTCCTCGGAGACGATCACTGCCGTGAAGTAGGACTCGAGCCCGGTGACGGTCAACTTCGCGCGCTGCAGGCGCGCGGCGCCGTTGGTCACGAGCGCCACGGGGACGCGCGCGCTCCAGTACTGAAGGACGCGCTCGGTCTCCGGGTAGCGCGTCAGCGCGCCCATCCGGGTCGTCTTCCAAAGCTCCACCAGCTTGGGTGAGCAGCCCCGGGCGTGCGCCGGCAGCACCGCCTCAAACGCCTCGGCACGCAGGGTGGGTACAAACGCGCGCAGCGCGTCGGCATCCGGGCCGGCGGCGACGAACTCACCGTACAGCGCCTCACCGAGGCTGAAGTGCACGCGCTTGGCATATGCGGTCGGCCGCCCCGCCAGCCACACCGCGCGGGCGGCCTCCCACAGAGAGGTGATCCGTGCGGGCGTGCTCGCGCCCCACACGCGCTCGGCGACGGCGGCGTAGCCGGCCTCGATCGCGGGGCCCTCGGGAATCAGCGTGTCGTCGAGATCGAACAGGATCGCCTTCATCCGGCGGCGGCGTCCAGGGCGGGCGCGAGATCGCCGTTGGGCCGGACCTCGACGCCGTGCTCCAGGTTCAGCCAGGCCGCGACCTGCCGCAGCTCCTGCGCGAGCTCGGCGGCGACATGGGCCGTGT
>Ga0208219_1000509_pt1 | contig 13928 bp, 27 predicted proteins | sample NGESurshal072012_7_FD_184469 | JGI IMG/M metagenome (GOLD analysis project Ga0208219, IMG submission 184469) | Arctic peat soil microbial communities from Barrow, Alaska - NGEE Surface sample 53-2 shallow-072012 (SPAdes) | ecosystem: Environmental > Terrestrial > Soil > Wetlands > Peat ...
CCCGGAGTGGCCGCTGATCTTCTCCGTGTTCGACGAGGTGCAGACCTGGTTTGATCTGGCTGCCGCCAAAGCGCGCGGTAAAGACGCTGAGGTGGATTGCGTCGAGGCCATCAGGCTGGCCAGTGAGCTTGTCCGCAAGGGCCGCAGCACGGGCTTCTGCAGCGTGTTCGGAACGCAGAAGCCGACAACGGACTCCTGCCCCAGCGCCATCACCTCCAACTGTGCGGTGTGCGCGGCGTTCAGCCTGAAGACACCTGACGGTGCAAGGGCTGTTCTCGGCGCCGACATCAGCAACTACCCAAGCCTGTCCCCGGTGTCGCTGAGCCTGCCCGAGCACGCAGGCGTGTGCGTGGTCACCCTGAAGGACGGGATGACACCGTTCACGAAGCTGCGCTCGCCGCTGGTCACCGAGGACCAGGCCGCCGCGGCCGCCACCGCAACGGCGCATCTGCGGAAGGACCCGCGGACTCTCCAGCCTGTGGCCGCCGTCCCCGACGATGCCCGGTCGCTGGTGACCTCGTGAAGCGCCGGATCGCTGTCGTGGCCGCCGCCATGCTCACCGCTGCGGCTGTCGTGCTCAGCCTGGCTGGCTGCACGGTCACCATCACCGCGAAGCAACACAGCTGGGGCGGCTACTACCTCTGCGACGGCGCTCAGCCGCTCCCATGCCGGTCTGGGTACTCGTGGCGGGTCAGTCAGGCGCAGTACGACGCGACCAACGTCGGCGATTCGGCGAGCTTCGGCTGAGCCGCGCCATCCAAGTCCCCCGCCCGGGCCGGTGTACCCCCCATTGGCCCGGGCGGGCCCTCACTCGTACAGGGGACTTTCTGATGCAGATAGACACCGCTGAACTCCGGGTCCTCACCGCGGCTCTGGCGCAGTCCTACGACGCTGGCCAGGACTGGATGGCCTTCGACATCGGCTCCGAGGTCGTGGCCATGATCGATTCAGGCGCCACCGATCGGGAGATCGTCTGGATGATCCGTCACATGATCGACGCCCGCATGTCGGTCGGCCTGCCCCGATCCGAGTGGTTCGACAACGAGCCGTGGTGACGGGGCGCCCCGCGGTTGAACACCGCGCTGTACGGCAGGGCAGCATCCCGGCAGGACTGATGCTCGCAGCCGAGCGGGTCCAGCTCCCACGCCTCGCACAGCGGCCGGTGTGCCGGTCCCTGCCTGATGTTCGCCATGATGACCACCTTCATCTCACAGGGGATTCCCCGCGCCAACTGGGCAGGGGCCTCCCTGCCGCGAAGTCTGACCAGAGGGCCGATAGAGGTCTCCGGGGTCAAGGCCATCTTCGCGTGTACGTCCACCCTGCAGCTTCCCGGCCATTGGTTGCCCTGCGGTCACAGATGGGCTTGAGGCTGGAGGGATCGGCCCGGACACTCAGCGGGGAATCCCCGGCCCGGACGCACGCCACCGTGGCTCTCAGCGCCGTCCAGCGCGCCTCCCACGTCACTGCCGCGGTTATCGCCAGGATTGCCCCGAACATGCTGAGGGCCAGCGCATCTCACCGCGCTGGCCCTCGGATCGCCACCTGACATCACCAGGAGCGTTCGTTGATGCCGAGCCTACGACAGCCCTCTGACGTTCGTCACGTCACACCCCCGGGTTTTTCTTTTGGAAGCGCGCGGCCGGAGGCCGCTGGCGCTTCCGCTTCTTCTTCTGCTCTTGCTCCTGGCCGTCCTTGGCACACTACGGAGAATCTTTCCGCCCCATCTGACGTGCAGGTTTCCCAGGGTGATGTGACTCGTTGCCTGCGCCGCCGGAATCGGCTGCTACTCCGGTCGGTGATCCGGCAAGTGACGCAGGTGTCGCGGCTGGCTGGCTGTGGCCGTGGTGTGACCGGGAATCAGGTTGCGGTGAAGCTGTCACCGGATCGGGCCGCGTATGTGGCTGGTGTGATGCGGTGCGGTCTCATCCACCTGTGCCCGCCGTGCTCGGCGAAGATCCGCGATGAGCGCGCCAAGGTGATTGCGAAGGCTGCAGGACGCTGGCAGCAGGCGGGTAACACCGTCTACATGGTGACTTTCACGGCCCCGCATGATCTGGGGATGCCACTGGAGGGCCTGCTGAAGCTGATCTCGGGGGCGTTCAGCAAGGTGATTGCCGGGCGGCCGTGGAAGCGGGTCAAAGAGCAGGCGGGCATCGTCGGCACGATCCGGTCCCTGGAGGTCACGCACGGCCCGAACGGCTGGCATCCGCACCTGCATGTCCTGGTCCTCGTCGAGGGTGACCCGGGCGCCGAGGGGCTGGCCGCGATGAGCCTGCATTTCCGGGGCAAGTGGCGGAAGGTCATCACTGCCGCCGGTTACCGGGCTCCGTCTGACCTGCACGGCGTGAAGATCGAGCGCTGCGAGTCGGCTGCTGAGGCCGGTTTGTACATCAGTAAGACGCAGGATGGCCGGTCGGTCGGCAACGAGCTGGCCCGCGGTGACATGAAGCGCGGTAGGGACGGTCACCGGACCCCGTTCCAGATCATCGACGACTACGCCGAGCACGGTTACGCCGCTGATCTGGCGCTATGGCATGAGTACGAGAATGCCATGCCCGGCCATCAGGCCATCACGTGGTCAAAGGGCCTCAAACAGCTTCTTGCTGTTACCGAGCGCACCGATGAGGAGATCGTCGAGGCCGAGGAAGACGGTGAGGTCCTGGTCCTCATCGACGCCCCGGACTGGCGGATCATCATGAAAAACCCGGGCCTTGAGGCGGACATCCTTGACGCGGCCGAGTCCGGCGGGGCGTGGGCGGTGATCGGGCTGCTGGCCGACTACGGCATTCAGCCATCCATGGAAGACACCGGAAGGGGCTCGTGATGGGGATAGCGGATCAGTGCCGTCGGCTGGATTGCGGCCGGAAGTGGACTGTCGAGGCCGAGGCCGAGGATGGATTCTCGACGTTCCTGTGTGGCAGGCATTTTGAGGACTTGCCCGATGTGGACCCTGATCACGGCCGGGTGGTTCGTGCGACCGGCTACACGGGCTTCGATGAGGCCCTGAGGGAGCCTGTGGGTGAGGGTGGTCATCGTCAGCGGCGGAAGACGCGGCGAAAGGCCGAGCGCGCGGCCAGGAAGCGTCATTGACTGAGGGCCCGGTATCTAGCGGAAGTGTAGTCCGTGCAGTTACCATGACTACATGAGTGTTTCATACCGGTCGGCCGGGGTTGCCCTGTGGGGCGATGCTGGTGCCTTCGCTTACGACACGTATAAGCAGCTCCGTGAGGCGCACTATCGCGAGCTGCCCCGTCAGCTGCCCATCGTGATCGGCATCACGGCCTACGGTCACTGCCTCGGCCTGACGAGGGCTGATCACCCAGCTCTTGAGAGCCCGCGGATAAGTCTGGAGTCGCGCCGGTTCGCCGAGGGCTGCCGGGTCATCGAGGACACGCTCACACACGAGATGCTGCACGTCTGGCTGGCGGCCATGGGCCGGAACGTGCATCACCAGGGCGACGACTGGTACGAGGCCATCCGCCGTCTGTCGCCCGCCGTGCTCGGCCAGGACCTGGACGCCCGCCGCGGTGCCGGTCGGCGCTCTGTGCGCGTCCCGAATCCGGCGTATGAGCTTGGCGGCGATAAGCCGAAGACGGTTATCCGGAAGCAGATCGTCAGGGACGCCGTTCAGCACGGGGACGTGTCCCGCTGGCCTGGGTCGTTCCGGCCGGATGACTACGACTGGGGCGAGGCAATCGAGTGCCCGTCTTACTGACCTGGCCTTTGTAGTCCGCGCAACTGTCAGGACTACGGGCAATTACTCTAGCTGACGGCTTACGCTGACTTGCTGGTCGTGACCCGGACAGGCTCCTGAAGCCATCTGCGAGACGTCGTGGCCGATTCGCTGTTCCCGTTCCGCGCGGGCTGCCACGACCGCCCCATCGGCGCCCTGGTCGCCGGAGAGCCTGACGTCCTCGGGGCTCACCGCGCCACCATCTCGAACGGGCGTGAGTCCTGAATCTGGGCCGTGAGCGCCCCGTCCTTCGCCATGTAACCGACGATCAGCTCATGCACCTGGCGCTCCTCGTCCGCGTCCCGCACGCCCATCTGCTGGCAGTCCGCGCAGCAGACATGATCAGACCGTACGGCTACGGCGGTGCCACCAGCGGCTTTTGGGCGGCTCACACGCTGCCCGGCCTCCGCGGCGGTCATCGCCGCCCTGGTCGCCGAGACGAAGGCGTCATGCGCGGTCCGGCTGGCCGCCTCCACGCCGTCCAGCTGCCGCGGCGAGGGCGGCGTCACCGTCTCATGCATCGCCGCGATCTCCTCCCGGAGAGCGGATTCCCTGCGCTCCAGCACGCCCACCAGGGCCTCATCGCCCTCGTCCTCCGGGTCCTGGGCACCCATGGCCCGCATGACCTCGAAAGCGCTCATCCGGCCGCCCTCGTGCGCCCGATGCAAATGCTCAGAGAGCCGGGAGGAGACGTCGATCTTCTTGCGTTCCGCGGCCAGCTTGAAAGACACGTCCGCCAGCTCCTGGCTCAGCCGGTTCAGCTCACCGGGACGGTAACCCCTGCTGACCATCCCCGCGAAGCGGTCATCGGCATCCTGCTGCTCCGGTTCGGGGGCATCCCGGCCGGTTGCCTCCTCGGCCGCCAGGAACGCCCGCTGCAGGCTGCGGCCCTCCCGGGGGTCTCCTCGCACGCTCAGCATGAAGTTAACGGCAGCCGTGCCCTGCGGCACCGGATCCTGCTTGGGCTCCTCGATCCAGCCTGTTTCTGGCATTCGCTTCTCCTTCGCGGATTCAGGCCGGGTGGGCGGCCCGCGGAATCCGCAAGAAGCGCGGGCCACCGCCACCGGCAGCCCAATCGTCCCACGTGAACCACCATATGGTGGTTCAGGCGTGACGTTCCCGCGCCCGTGAATCGCGTTCGTTCGCGACGATCGCGAGGAACTCCTGCTCGGCCAGCGCCGGATGCTCACCGCGGTAAGCGTGCTTCGCCTGGTTCCAGCGGCGCTCAGCGTGGATCTCGTGCAGCCGGTCCGGCCACGGCGTGTTCATCGGGCCCCAGCCGGAAATCATGGCCTGCTCCTGGCCGTCCGGCTCATCCCACGCCGCCGGGTCGAACATCCGGTACCAGCTGGGCGGCTCGACATGGACCGGTGCCCGGGATTTGCGCCTCACCGGCCCTCCCGGGCGAACGCCGCGAACAACTCGCCTACCTCCGGGTCACCGCCAGCGGACCGCAGCATGGCCAGCCACGACCGGACCACGGCCAGGCGGCCAGCGTCACCCGCAGCCGCGGCCGCGCGCTCATAGGCCAGCAGCACACCCGCCGCAGAATCACGGGCCGGTGCGCGGGATTTGCGCCTCACGCCGCGCCGCCGTGGATCTGGTACACCCCGCGTACCGCGCGCCGCTGGCCGGACACGGCGGCCTGGCCGTCCTCCTGCTCACCGGACGGCAAGCGCAGCGCAGCGCTGATCCGGGCCACCGCAATCGCCGACTGGCGGGCCTCGACGACCGCCGGGTGCATCTTCGTCGTCCCGTGACCGGTCACCGTGAGACCCTCCGCATCGATCAGCGCCTCCAGGGCGTCGAGGCGGTCGACCTGGCGGACCAGCGCGCACACAAGGGCCCGCTCATGCTCGTCAAGGTCGAACTCGCCGAGGATGGCGCGCCAGATACGGCGGCCGGACGGTCCTGCGCCCTGCGGCGGCTTCGGGATGGTCATGCTTCAGAGTGCCACGGCGTCTTCATTTTGTACTTCGGTACGTTTTGAAGACACCCATCGGCCAGCACGGAGGGTAACCATTTTCGGGCAGTTCAGGGGACTAGTTGAAATCGCAAACGTTTGAGCCATCGTAAGTACGAAGCGTGGCTGCGGAGTCACGGTAGGTGATTCTGGAGGCGAAAGCGATCCGTTTGTCCGTCGTGTCCGTTTCCATCCAGGGTGGTCGGAGGGCGACCGGTGACCGGTTGGGTGGTCATCCTGACCGTGGTTACCGAGCGTGCTCGCCGTCTGGTCCGTCGTTCGCCTGCCTTGCCGTTCGTCTCGCCTGTTCAGTTGCGGAAGATCATCTGGCCGATCAGGCCGAACTCGTGCCACATGATCCACAACAGCACGCCGATGATGGCGAGCAGCACGATGAGCACGGCGTCGTACATGAACGTCCTCACGCGCGTCGTGCACGGCTCACGTCGTCGTCCTTATGGTCGTCGTCCTGGTGCTCGTCGTCGCCTGCGTTCGCCTCGTACTCGGCGAGCAGTCTGGCGCGCATCTCCGCGTGCTGCTGGCCGTACGGTGCCGCCGGTTCGCTGGTCACGTCGTCTCGCCTTCCTTGTCATTCGCCTCGTGGTCGCCTGGCCGCATGGCCAGCATGTCGAACGCGGCCATGCGCGCGGCGAGGTCGGCCGCGTGGTCATCGCCTGCGTGCCCACCACAGTCACGGTCAGGCCCGTGTGCCCATCGCCGCGGACAGGACCGGTCACCCGTGCATCTGGCAAGTTCGCTCATCCGTCAATGATGCTGGTCAGGCAGCGTCGTCGTCGTCCTGGTGCCCGTCGTCGTCTGGCTCGGCTGGCACTTCGCCGCGCATGGCCGACAGCATGATCTCGTCGTTGTCCGCTATCGCGCGCAGGCCAGCGTCACGCATCTGCTCCGGTGTGACACCGCCTCGCAGCCAGCCTTCGAAACGCACGGTGTTGCGCATGATCCGGTCGGCTATGGCTTCCTCGACTAGCCGCAGATAAGCCTCCTGCTCGTTCTCGCTGTAGCGGCATTCACAGTCGTGCCAGTTTTCATGGGTACAGGCTGCCGACCGGCTGAGGGGCACGGGACTAAAGTGCGTCAAGCTCATATCGGCACTTACGGCCGCAATGAGTGCGTCACGGCGGATTGCATGGATCGTCCGCACATGGTCACGGGTGGCTTCGGCGATCTCTTGCCGGGTGTAGATGTCGCTGTCGCTGGTCATGCTCGATGCTTCCTCTCGTTGAATGCGGCCAGGTGTTTCGCCGGGAACCAGACGTGGGCTACCGGCTCGTCCCAGTGAGGCCATGTGCGCGTCTCGGTACGCCACCCATCAGGCAGCTCGTCAGCGAGGCCCACGGTCTCGTAGCAGAACCGGCGGGCCAGCCCTTGGCTGCCGAACACGATCCAGGCCGAGCCGCTGTCGCTCCAGTCCTGGCAGGACATGATTGTGAGGTATCCGCGGCGCCACAGCTCGCGCAGCAGCGGGGCCATGTCGCGGTCGACGCGGATTCGCTGCCAAGGTTCCCATTCAGGCGCTCTGACGCGTACCTGCGGATGCCGTGCCACGGTTACTCCCCTCGGTGCTGGCTGGCTGTTCCTTCAGCCGCTGGCGCCGCAGCTTCTGGGCAGCGCGCATCCTGGCCCGGACATACGGCCTCTTGGTGTATTTCCGCTGCGCATCGCTGGCGCATTCGCGGCAGTATCTGTGCCCATCGGGCCGCAGGCCGAGGTTGTCACCCGAGAGCGGGTGCAGTCCCTTCCGGCACATCTCCTGCGGTCGTCTCGTCTTGCCAGGCAGCGGGATTCCGTTGACCAGCCGCGGGCCGAGAGTGCCAGCCCTGACCCTCCGGTTGTATTCGGTGTAGCGGATGCGTGTATCGATGGGCAGTTCTTCGATGGCGTTCTGGCGTATCGCGCGCTGATAGTCGAGGTGCGCTGTCCGGCATTCGTCGTCGGCTAGCTCGGCCATGATCACGCCGCCGGTTAGTTTCAGCGCTTCCGGGCTGTCCGGGGCGAGCCTGATGAGCGCTTGGGCGACGGTCCAGAATTCGCGGGCCATGTGCCGGGCCTGGTCCTGGTCGGACAAGGTCGCGTGGTCGCATTGCGGGTTTGAGCAGAAGTACGTCTGCGATCGGCCGAGGGGTTCCGGGCGCGGGTTACGTGGCCGTCTGGGTGTCGCTGTAGCGGGCCTGAGCGCGGCCAGCTGCTTCGCGTCGAGGGTCCGGGTGGCGCTGGACGTGCCGCGCAGCTCGCTGCTCATGTGGTGTAGCCGTCCTTTCGCCGTTGCCGTAGCCGTTCAACGCGAGCGGTTCGGCGCTTGATCAGCTCCTGCTTCCATGCGAGCTGACCGCCGTGACTGATCCATTCGTCGCGATCGGCGAACAGCGCGTCGAGGCGAGGATCTGGTTTGGCTGGCTTCTTACGCTTCCGGCCTGTGCCGGGCAAGGCGAGCTGCTTCGCCTTCATCCGCTCAGGTCCGTACGGCGAGTTGTTAGATCAGCGTCCTGTCGGCGCGCTCTTGGATCGTCGCTTTTTTCCGCCGTCGTGGTCTTACGACCTACGGTCTGCCTGTCTGCCTGCCTGGGCGGAGCGCTTACGTCAGCGCTTACGTCAGCGCTTACGCCGTCACTGACTTTCTGCCGGAAACGGTGCTGTGCTTTCAGGTCCCGTTCGCGTTTGTCCCGCTGTGCGGTGAGCGACTGGCGGACTACATCGGCATGGTGAATCAGGACCCATACCGCTCCGGTGTCTTGCCAGAATCCGGCGGTGACCAGCTCGACGGCCGCAGCTTCTGCGTTGTCGCTGGCAGCGAAGCGGCGGAACAGCCGTTTGGGAATCTGGCAGGACGTGTCCGAGACTTCGTACAGCCAGCCGATCGCTTCGCTGTGAGTCCGGTAGGCAGCGTCGGACAGTCCCTGCAAGGCGCATTCTGAGTTGAACTCGTCGCCGAACTTGCTCCAGGTCACTTGCCCACCGCTCTGCAGCTGGCGCAGCTCTTGCGGTCGTGGGCCTGTAGTCCGAGGTCATCGACGTCGTAAACCGGCCAGTCGTCGGCCGTGGATCGTGTTCCACCGCGGCGGCCGGAGTACTTCGCATTACCGAACCATCGTGTTCTGTCAGAGTGCTGGCGTACCCTGGCAGGCGAAGCGAATGTTGTCAGGCCCGCCGGTTGGTCCCCGGCGGGTTTTTTCATGCCCATGGCGGGCTACGCGGTTTTCTTGCGTGGGATGACGGGCTGGATCATGGCCCGGACGTGGGCTTCGTTCAGCATCATGCGGTTGCCGACGCGGTAGGCGCTGATGCGGCCTTCGTCGACTACCCAGCGGTGAATCGTCGCCCGGCTTACCCCGGTGATCCCCATGGCTTCGGTCACGGTGATGTGCGTGGCGGGCGATCTGGCAGTGATTGGCATTGGCGGCCCTTACGGGAGTTGCTGCTGGCGCTGGGGGTGCTCCCGCCGTTCTCAGATAATAGCGTTGGTATGTTCGGAAACTTCCCGTAGTTGTCCCCTTGGTTCTATTGGACCACTGGACCACTGATGCACTAGACTGAGGTTATGGCAAACAAGCGTGTTAGCGAGATGACCGACGCTGAGGTCCAGGCGCTGGCGAGTCCGCCGGGCAAAGACACCCGCATCAGTCTCAACATCACCCCGGAGACGTACCGGGAGCTGATCCGCTGGGCGGACTCCGCCGCGGTGCCGCTGGAGGTGCCCAGGATCGCCGTGCAGGATGCGATCCGGGCCATGATCCGCGGCACGCTCGACTCCACTCCCGCCACCACCGCTGCTATGAAGGCGTTGCGGAAGGAGCGCCAGGGACGAGCTGAAAGCCTTGCTTCATTGAAGCAATGATGCAACAATTGGGGTATGGCAAAGACAGCGAAGGCCACCTTGACCAATGTCCAGCGGTTCTCCGTGGAGCAGGCCCGCATGCTCATCGCCAGGCCGTCTGCTGAGTTGTACGCAGAAGAGTGCCCGGAGATGAGTGAGCAGGTCGTGTGCGGGCGAGCTGAGGCGTATGCGCTGGGACGGCTGACGCCCTACGTCACTGGTCTGCTGGCCATCATCGATGAGCTGACCGGCGGTGCCCAGTGAGCACCGAGCGGCGCATCACCTTGAACCTGTCTGAGCAGGAGTATCGCGATTTGGTCCGGTGGGCTGGCTCCGCCGCGGTAGCTGTCGACCTTCCCCTTGTCCCCGTGCAGGGCGCACTCCGGGCCATGCTCGCTGGCATGCTCGACAGCACCGTCGCTACTACCGCCGCTATTGAGGCTCTGCGGAGGGGGGTCCGGTGAACCGCGCAGACCGGCTCCGCAAAGTCGCACCGGGCGCTACCGACGAGGCTGTGTCCGTCCTGGCTGGCCTTCCCGCTGACCAGGTGGCCGCAATAGCCACCTTCGCCCGCCAGGCTCAGCGTGACGCCCTGGACGACGCGGCCGACCGTAAGCGCCAGCGGAAGGCCGACGACCGGGCGAACGCCAACTATGACGAGGAATCCCTGACGCGCCGGAACGTGGCCGTCATCGCCAGTCAGGGCCAGCGTGCCAGGCGCGGCAGCCTCGACGCCCTGGAGGGTCTCGGCCGGATTCGCGCCGAGCTGGACGCGATCACCCGGATCGGTGTCGACGGATGCCGCGCTGAGGGGATCCCGGACGCTGTCATCGCCGAGGCCCTCGGCATCACCCGCCAGGCAGTCGGGCAGAGGTTCGGCCGTAAAGGAGCCTTTACACCGGATGAGCAGGCAGGATGAGCATGGGCAACCGGATCGACTGGCAGGCTGTTACCGCTGAGGCGGCAACCATCGTCAGGTCCTATGACACGTCTGTGACGCTGCGGCAGCTGTTCTACCGGCTGGTTTCGGTGCAGCGCCTTCCGAATACACAGGGTGCGTACAAGAGGCTGTCGGAGCTGACTGCCCAGGCACGCCGGGCTGGATGGTTCCCCGCGCTCATTGATCGCGGCCGCAAGATTCACGAGTACCAGACCTTCGGCGGTACCGATGAGGCCCTGACCTGGCTGTCCCGGATCTACCGGCTTGACCGCACAGAGGACCAGGACGTGTCCCTCTACCTCGGCGTGGAAAAGGCGGGCATGGTCGTCCAGCTCCAATCCTGGTTCGGTGATCTCGGTATCCCGGTTCTGGCCCTGGGTGGTTACTCGTCTCAGACCTACGTCGATGATGTGGTGACCCACGCTGAAGACCGGGACCGGCCCGCGGTGCTGCTGTACGCGGGCGACTTCGACCCGTCCGGCGAAGACATCGACCGTGACTTCGAGGACCGCACCGAATGCTGGTCCAAGGTGATCAGGGTCGCGCTGAGCGCTGAGCAGGTTGACGAGTACGGCCTGCCGCCAAACCCTGGTAAGGCCACCGACTCACGCGCCGCCGCATTCATCGAGCGTCACGGCGAGCTGGTGCAGGTCGAGCTTGACGCCCTGGACCCAGACGACCTCCGGGCTCTGTTTCAGTCGGCCGTCGATCGCTTCTGGGACACGTCCATGTATGAGGCTGTCCTTCGGCACGAGGATGCCGACCGTGCTCGGCTGCGCCGCATTGCCAGCTAGCTGGACATACGAGAGGCCCTCATTCACCCGGGAGTGAGTGAGGGCCTCTGTCGTGCTCGGTCTAGCTGGTCCGCTGCAGCTCGTCGAGGTACTGCCGGACGGTCCCGTACATGTCGGGCATGAGTTCGCGCGTCTCGTCGATGCTGGCCCACCGGACGGCTGTCAGGTCCTCGGGGTCGCCGACGTGAACCTCACGGCCGACCCCGGTGGCGTGGCAGTAGACCATCACCCGGCTTGTCTTCGGATGGATGCGCCGCCCGATGAGCGTCGCGGTGAGCACCTTCAGCCCAGTCTCGGCGAGTACTCGTCGTTTGGCGGCTTGCCGGTAGTCCTCGCCGTGCTCGATCTCGCCGCCGGGAAAGGTCCAAGGCGGGATGCCGTCTCGCCGCTGCTCGACGAGCACACCGAGGTCGCTGGTGATGATGGCGAGGACGACATGCTTCTGCTCGGGCAGGGTGCTTGGTTCGGTCACGGGGTTTCCCCTCTCCTTCGCGGCGCTGATGAGCTGGCTTGCCCGCTGGTGCGATACGCCAAGCAGGGCGCCTATTTGGACCGTGGTGAGCCCGTAGTAATCGCGGAGGTAGGCCGCTAGGTAGTTACGGAACTCGGCGGCTTCCCCCTGCATCTGCCGGGTGAGGTCGCCTAGTTCGGTCGCCTGCTGCATCGCCCGCTCAGGGTCCGGGCCCGCGTAGATGGCGGTGCAGGCTCGCGCGAACGCTTCCCGCATGGCGTTCATCTGGCCCGCGGGGGTGCTGCCTTTTTCGTAGCCCCACATGAGGATGAGCTTAACAGTTATTCGCAAGGTTGGGCTTGCGCTGGGCTGGTGGTGCGGTTAGCGTGTCATGCAAGAGCTAACTTGCGACCTGGGTCAAGCCCAGGGTTGCGACACCTACCGGAGGGCCGACCGATGCCCAGTGGAACCCTGACCGTGAACGCCGCCCAAACCTTCAGCGTGATGCTGCTGGTGAGCGTGTCCCAGAAGACGAAGTACGGCACCGACGAGCCGGACATCACGAAGCAGGGCGAGCGTAAGTACGCCTGTGACTGCGCCGTGACCTACCTGGCTGAGAACGGGATGAAGGTCGTGTCCGAGGTGATCTCGGTCGGCATCATCGGCGGTGACCTGCCTCAGATCCAGCCCGGCACTCAGGTCGAGTTCGACAGCCTGCGCGCGGGCGTGAGTGCCCCGGAGAAGCGCGAGAACGGTCGTGTAAGCGGCGGGCGGCTCTACTGGATGGGTAGCGGCCTCCGGGCCGTCTCAGGCCGGTACAGCGCATCCAAGAGCGAAGCTGCCTGATGCCGGACGGCTTCTGGATCAACGGCTACCCGCCGTTAGACCAGCGCTTCACGATCGGCGAAGAGCTGGACTTCCGGCAGGAACTGGACGACCAGACGTTCGACGCCCTCAGCGACAAGATCGGCGTGCTTGAGGCTCAGGTCATGCTCCTGGCCGACGCTGTCGCGATCCTCCAGGCCCTCGCTTTCGGCCTGATCAGTCCCGAGTAAAGCCCCGGGGCCTCTCGGCGCCAGCTGCCCAGCTTCCGCGCCGAGGGCCTCGGTTTCTCCCCACAAGGAGTGATCCCAGTATGTCTGCTTGCAAGTTCCCCGAGCATCACGCGTCCGGCCGGTCGATCGTCCCGCTGGTGCTGGCGGCCGCGGTCGCGTTCGTGGTCTACCGCTTCCTGCATGCCGTCGAGCTGGCTGCCGCCGCCGTCGCCCTGGTCCTGGTGGCCGTGCTCGCGTGGCGGGTCCGCCGTCATCTCCGCACCGCGGCGGGGCTGGTCGCGCTGATGACCTGGTTCGCCAGGCTGGCGTGGGTCTTCCCGCATGTCTCCCGCGCGACGAGGCGCAACTACTGGCACGCCCTGCGGGCTCACGTCAGCTGGCGGTGGATGTGCCGGAATCTGGCCCTGGGACGCCCCGACAGCCACGTAGCCGACCGCACGAAGGACGGCCGCGACTCTGGCCGCCCGCGCCTGCTGCACCCAAAGGTGTGGATCTCCCCTGACGACTTCGGCATCGTTGCCACCGTCAAGACCGTTCCCGGCGCCGACCGGAAGGCTTTCGAGGACAACGCGGAGCACTTCGCCAACGTCTGGGGTGCCGCACGCGTGTCGGTGTCCCAGGTCGCCCCTGGCCGCCTGGAGGTCCGCGGTATGCGCCGTGACCCGCTGCTCGACCACCTCAGCCTGGAGGACTGCCCCGCATCCGTACAGGACCCGTCGCGGGTGTGGCTCGGCCGTGATGAGCACAGTGATGACCGCTGGCTCGATCTCCGCAACGTCTCCGGTGTCACGATCGGCGGCCAGCCCGGTGGCGGTAAGTCGCAGGCCATCACGAGCTGGGAGACGCAGCTGGCGCCGTGCCCGGCCGTCCAGTTCGCCAACTTCGACGGCAAGGGCGCTGGTGAGTTCGATGATCTCGCGCCCCGGGCCTGGATCACTCGCGGTGAGTCCATGGATGAGCTGCTGGATGGCCTGAAGATCCTCACGACCCTCATGTACGAGCGGCTTGGGTCGGTGCGGGACTACACCGGTGGCAAGAAGAACATCTGGACGACCGGCGTGACCCCGGAGTGGCCGCTGATCTTCTCCGTGTTCGACGAGGTGCAGACCTGGTTTGATCTGGCTGCCGCCAAAGCGCGCGGTAAAGACGCTGAGGTGGAT
>Ga0208219_1000511_pt1 | contig 13888 bp, 16 predicted proteins | sample NGESurshal072012_7_FD_184469 | JGI IMG/M metagenome (GOLD analysis project Ga0208219, IMG submission 184469) | Arctic peat soil microbial communities from Barrow, Alaska - NGEE Surface sample 53-2 shallow-072012 (SPAdes) | ecosystem: Environmental > Terrestrial > Soil > Wetlands > Peat ...
GACTGTCTGCTCAGACTCTGCCTCTGGCGTCATTCCGGAACACTCGCCCAGACGATGCTCGCCGCGCAGGACTCTTTGAAGTGCTGCGCACGTATGGTCGGTACCTAAAGGGTTCCATCTCAGGAGGCCAGACGTGCTTCGGACACTCACAGCGTGTATCGCGTCCGCCGTCCTCGGTGCCGGGATCGCCGCAGGCGTCGGGCTAGGAGCGCACGCAGGTAAGCCTCAGGTGAAGACCATCGGTCCCAGGGACACCGCGATCTTCACCGGCGAAGACCTCATCTGTGTCAGTGGGAGCGCCGTAGCGTGCTCGTCGTACGCAAGCCCCTATCACGGTATCGGGTTGTTCATCACGCGCAAGACCATCCAGGTCACCCGCCCACCGACCGTCAAGGTCATCGCGACGTTCTCCAGGTAGTCGCTCGGGGGACATTCCCGCACACTGGCGCAGCCGAGCGTCGGCCCGTTAGTGTCGGTGGATGGTCGTCGCGGTCAGCGTCGATATGGAGGGGGCGTCGCAGCTTCGGGGCGTGCGCGAGATCTGGGGCTGTCTTCCCGAATACTGGGAGACGGGTAAGCCTCGGCTCGAGGCGGACGTGTTCGCGGCTTGCGAGGGGTTGCTCGCCGGCGGCGCGTCGGAGTTGGTCGTCCTCGATAACCATGGCGGCAATACCGTGAATGTGTCCGCAGAGGCGCTGCCTGCGGGGGCGCGGCTCGAGACGTGGCGGGACTTCGATCTGCGTGATCACGACGTGGACGCGACGTTCCAGGTGGGCTACCACCCCCGAGGTGGAGTCGAGGGATTCCTGTCTCACAGCTACCTGCCGGGGTTGCGCTTGAGGGCGGACCGCGAACTGATCTCGGAGAGCCACGGCCGGGCGTGGGCCTCCGGAGTGCCGCTCCTTGGCATCACCGGCAACGACCTCCACCAGCAAACGATCGGGTCGCTCTCCGACACCCCGTATCTGGTCGTCCAGAAGTCCGTCGGCCGGAGCGCGATGCAGCCGCTCTGGAACGTCGAAGGCGGCCTCGAGGCGATTCATGAGTTCGCCGAACGATGCATGCGTGACGCCGCCTCCGCGCCGGCGATCACCTCGCCGACTGATGGGACGTTCGAGGCCAGCATGCCGAACGGTCACGAGGTCGTCGACCAGATGGAAGCTGCCGGCTGGGCTCGCACCGCAGACGTAACCTTCGAAGTCCCGTTCAAGACGTGGGCGGACACACGAGAGCCGCTCGCGGCTGCGATGACCGCGGCGCTCGCCCCGTTCGTCCCCTACTGGCTCGGCGGCTTCGACAGCGCCGAGGACGCGGCGGCGGCCGACCAGGACCGCGTCGCACAATTGAGGCTGATCTTCGACGCCTGGGCGCAGGAGTCCCAACCGGAATGGTGGGAAGAACGGGCCGACCCGCTCCCGCCAGACGTAGCGCGGGCGCTCGCCGCTCGCTGATCAGACGAAAATTCTACGACGGGCGGGCGCTGTCTCAGGCGTCATTCCGGAACACTCGCGCAGCCTGCCGTCGTCTCGCCTATCGAACCTAGGATCAGAGTGTGGGGAACGTGAGCGGCGAATCGAACGCGGCGCTGTGGATGGAGAGGCATTGCGCGGTGACGACTGGGAAGAGGTCACAGAGCCCTCGCTCGCAACGCCCTCGCTGGAAATGAATGAGCGCTAGCCCGCTCCTTCATCCAGGCAAAAAAACAGGAGGAGATCAACAATGACAGCCACGCTTAAGCTGACCCACAAAGCAATCGGAGCGGAGGTCCGTCGCGGCACGTACGACGTCGTGCTTGACGGCGAGCATGCCGGGTCAGTCGAAATGAACGACACGTTCGAGACGCCGATCGAGCCCGGACGTCACGCCCTGCAAGTCCGCAACGGCCGGAACTCAAGCCGAACCAAGACCTTCGACGCAGCCGACGGCGAAACAGTCGCCTTTCGCTGCACCGGAAAGAGCATCTTGCCGATCTTTCTCCTGTCCTTCGTCGTTCCCAGCCTCGCACTCTCGCTCCATCGCGAGGGTACGCATCACTACTCCGCCCCCAGCCCAGGGTGACACTCCCCCGAACACTGGCCCAGGACACTATGGGAGAATCACTGCATGAGTCTCGTCCTGGGTATCACGAAGCATGCAGGCGTACGTTTCGCCGAAGTCGGATTCCTTCTCCTCCTAATCGCTGGAGTCTGGCTTGCCGCGTCAGAGTTCCTCAACTCGGAGAGGTGGGGCGCCTTCCGGAGAGTCGTCGCGGGGATCACGCTGGCGGTGAGCGGTGTGCTTCTAATCATCGCCACGCACTGGGGCCACTTCGGCTAAGGCCTCGCCAAGCTCTGAAGTCACGAGACGCTAGCGCCGCTCGGGGGACATTCCCGCACGCTTGCGCAGGCGGCGCTCCCGTCGCGTGAACGCCCGTTTCCTCTCGCGCTATGCGAGGATCGGCCCGTGGGGAATCTGAGCGCTGACGACACTGCCGCGATCGAGCGGGCTGCCGACGCGTACGTTGCCGCGATGAATGTAGGCGATTGGAAGCTCGTGGCCCAGTCCTTTGCCGAGGATGCTGTGCGGATCCCGCCGCACGAGGAGCCTCATCATGGGCGGGATCACATCGAGGCGTGGCTCGGTGGAATCGACGAGCTCATCGCATACGAGTTGACGCGAGATGTCCTCGACGGTGCGGGTGATATCGCGTACATCCGGGGCCGCTATGCGATCACGTTGCAGCCGGCAGGCGCTCCCGGCCCGATTTCCGACCAAGGCGACTTTCTCGAGGTCTGGCGAAGAGAGCCCGATGGCGTCTGGCGAGTGGCAGAGGCAATCTGGAATACGCGCCTCCCAGCCACCGCCTGAGTCCTGATCGGTGACTCCAGTTCCGTCGGGGGTCATTGCCGCACACTGGCGCAGGCGGCCGTTGTTGATCTTCGAGACGCGATAGTTTCCGATGATGGGGCTTATCGGACTTGATCACGTCCAGCTCGCTGCGCCGCCAGACTGCGAAGAGGATGCACGCCGATTTTTCGGTGACCTTCTCGGGTTCGAGGAGATCGAGAAACCTAAGCCGCTGAAACACCGCGGCGGCGTGTGGTTCAGGTGCGGCTCGCATCAACTGCACATCGGGGTCGAGCATCCGTTCTCTCCAGCGCTGAAGGCGCATCCGGCGTTTCGTGTAAGCCACGAAGATCTCGACCAATTCGCGGAGCGACTGCTGGCGTCAGGCGCAGACCCCGAATGGGACGACACATTGCCTGGCGTGCGCCGTTTTTACATTGCTGACCCTTGGGGCAATCGCATCGAGGTCATTGCATACCCAGTCGCCCAGGAGACTCGGCTCTAGGTCCGCTCCGGGGGACATTTACGAACACTCGCGCATACGTACTTGGTGCTCCTCGGCTATGGGTACGGTGGTCTCAGTGAGCGAACCGAGGGTCGAGGCGGACGAAGCTGCCGCCCAGTTCATTCGCGACCATGGTGGACGCTTCTTCGTCTGGGTGAGCAACGCCGGCATCGAGCATGAAGCGACAGAGCCGCCAAAGGCGGCCTTCGAGTTCGCCGCCCTCGGTCCGATACCGGCCGCCGCTCGCGTGAGACTCGCGCACACTGCCGCATCCCAGAACACCCAGGGGCAACCTCTGGCGTCATTCGGGAACACTGGCCCAGGCGATGCGTCTGTAGTCTCGCGCGCGTGTCTCTGCCCGTGCTTCTCATCACCGGCCCCGTGGGTGTCGGAAAGACCGCTGTGGCGTTCGAGACGATGGAGCTTCTCGAAGAGAGGGACGTGTCTCACGCCTTCTTCGATGTTGACGGATTGACGTACTTTCATCCGAAGCCGTCGGACGACCTCTTCGGGGAGCGATTCGCGATCGAGGCGCTCGGAATGCTCGTTCCCCGCCTGCGTGAGGAGCAGGGAATAGCCCGTTTGATCCTCGCGCGTGTGCTCTGGGAGCGAGAGAGCCTAAGGCGCTACCGGCAGGCAATCCCCGATGCCGAGATCGTCGTGGTTCGACTCACCGCACCACTCGACGTGATCGACGCCCGCATCCGACAGCGCGAACCCGGTTCAGCGCTCGACTGGTATCTCGCGCGAGCCCGTGAACTGGATTCTCACTGGAAGACGCACCCGGTCGAGGATCTGCTCGTCGAGACGGCGAACCGAGATGTGCGCGACATCGCCCACGAGATCATCGACGCAATCGGCTGGAGCTAGATCAGGGGACATTCCGGCACGCTCGCGCATCTCGCGTTGCTCGACCTCGGTGCCGTTCGCGGCCTAGAGATCGAGCGGTGAATTGTGCTTCGGCTTGTAGAGGAGCAGCTCAACGACGCCAGGGGGGAGCATCGTCGTCACGATCCCAAAGCCCTGATCGCGCGGCTCGCCGCGGAACTCAATCCCTTTTTTGCTCAGCTCGGCCATCGTCGAGTTGAGGTCGTCGCACATAGCGTGAATTCGTGCTGCGGCGTGTCGCTTGGATGGACGCCACGTCGGTCCTGGCCGGCACGCGTCAGTGCGTGCCTTACGCGCACAGTGCGTGACTAAGTACACGCGCGTGCGAAGAGGCCCCGCCCGATCTTCGCCCTATCCTTTGCGAGTGGGAAAGGCTGCGCTCTTTTGGGTGCTTGGCGCGCTATTGGCCGTCGTCGTCGTGCTCGCCGCGGCGGTGCTTGCCTGGTCGGGCGCACGGCTGGCGGGCGACCCAGTAGCGCTCGCACGGGTTCTCGTCCAGCCGCTCGGCGGCACGCTCGAGAGCGCGAAGGCGTTCGCGCCGGACGGCAGGGAGATTCCGCTTCGGGTCAACGGCGACGAGCTCACGCCCGACGGGCGCGTGGTACCTGGCGAGCGCGTGACGGTCGAGGTGGTCGTGCGCCGGCCGAGGTGGCTCGGCTGGGCGCTCGGTAGGACGCGGCGGGTGCGGCTGAGCCTGCGGGCGCCGCTCGCGACGGTGACGAATCGCTGGCTGGTCGTGCCGAGGGGCTCAGCTGTACGCGTGGCCTTTGACCAGCCGGTGAATGTCCTGCAGGTTGGGGCGCACCAGCAGACCGGCGGTGATGCGAGCACGGTCTCGCTCGGCCGCAGGCCGGCTGCAGGGTCCGTCGCATTGCGGGTGGCGCCGCGTAGCTGGGAGTGGCTCGGCCCACCGCAGCGCGTGACGTGGTTTCCGACGGCGCACGCCGTGCTCGCGGACCCGCCCGCCGGGCGGCTGATGCCGCTCGAGCCGATCCGGCTCACGTTCGCGCAGACCGCCGACAAGCAGCCGACGCTTTCCCCGAGCGTCGCCGGCCACTGGAGCCGGCCGGACGCGCACACGCTCGTCTTCACGCCGAGCAAGCCGCTGCCGTTCAACACGACGATGCGCGCGGCGGGCATCTCGTGGACAGTTCCAGCCGCGTCATTCCTGCGCCTGCAGCAGCTGCTCGCGCAGGCGGGCTACCTGCCGGTGGCGTGGCTCGGCCCGAGCGTCGAGCGCGCGGCGCGGGCTGAGCTCTCTGCCGCAGTGGCGCCGCCGCAGGGCCGGTTCGCGTGGCGATATCCGAACACGCCGCATGAGCTGCAGACGCTGTGGCGTCTCGGCAAGCCGAACCAGATCACACGCGGCGCGGTGATGATGTTCGAGCACGACCACGGTCTCGCCGTCGACGGGTTCGCCGGCAAGCAGGTATGGAGCGCGCTGATCGCCGACGCCGTCGCGGGCACGCGCAAGACCGGCGGCTACAGCTACGTCTTCGTGCACCGCAACATCCCGCAGCTGCTCACGCTGTGGCACAACGGCCACGTCGTGCTCACCTCGCCCGGCAACACCGGCGTACCACAGGCACCGACGGCGCTGGGGACGTTCCCGGTCTTCGAGCACATCCCGGTTGGAACCATGAGCGGCACGAACCCAAACGGCACGCACTACAACGACCCGGGGATCCGCTGGATCAGCTACTTCCACGGCGGCGAGGCGCTGCACGCGTTCAACCGCGCGTCGTTCGGGACACCGCAGAGCCTCGGCTGCGTCGAGCTGCCACTCAACCAGGCCGCGAAAGTGTGGCCCCACACGCCGATCGGCACACTCGTCACGATCGAGAACTAGCCCAGCTCGAACTCGAGATCGAGCTCGCGCAGATCCTCGCCGTCCCTACGCCGTGTTTGAGGACAGCGCGAGTGCGCGACATCCTCTTAGTACAAGCAGCGCTCAGATGGGCGCCACGGTCAGCGCGATCACCGCCGGGTGCCGAACGCTCGCTCGAGCATGCGGATCGCATCGGCGTAGCGGCGGACGCTCGATCGGCTGAGGTGTCCGCCGCGGAGTTCGAGATCGAAGGCCGAGCCCGGGATCAGATGGTCTTCCCAGCCGATCGCACTTCCTGGATAGTCGGGGAGGCGCTGCACGGGCAGCCCGGAGGTCCGGCTCAGTAGCTGCTCCGCCCAGCGGGGGCCTTGTGAGTCGTCGATCAGCCCATACGGTTGGTGTAGCCAGATGGTGAGACCGGGATGAACTTGGGTGATGAACGCCTCGACCGCTCGCGATTCCGGCTCGGAAGCAGGCCGGCTACCCGGGTAGTAGCGGCTGCCCGGATCGGCGAGCGCGCGCCAGCGGAAGGGAAAGTTCCGATTGAGGTCGACGCCGTCGGCGTTGACCCGCCTCCCCCTGACCGCGCCGTCCGGATTCATGTCGGGAATCACCCACAGTCTCACCCCCGAAATCGCGGGCAAGGACGCAAGCACCTCCGCGACGGCCGTCCCGGCTCGCTCGTCCCCCGCGATCGAACCCACGACCAGCATCGAACGGCGAGCGCGCCCGGGCAGAGCGATCAGCGTCGCCGCCACCGGACGATGGTCCACTGAATATCCGAGCACACGAGTGCTGTTGGAGTTCGCGCCCTCCGCCTGTCCGGCAGAGGCATACGCGCCAGACCTCGCGAACGCGCTGCTATCGGCGCAGCCGAATGCGAGCGCAGCCACCGCGGCGGCCGCAACACCGACTCCGGCTCGTCGCGATCGTGAACGCTGCCAGATGGTGGGGCTGCCGCTCCCGGGTTTCACGTCGTCACCGGTGCACCGGATAACGCAAATGCAGCACCCCGTCGCCTTGGACGACCACCTCCGGATCCCCGAGCGTCAGGTGGCCATTCGGGTGTGACCCGAAGTACGGCTTCCCCCGGCCGAAGACGACCGGCACGATGTCCATCGCCACGTGGTCGATCAGCCCCAGCGACAGCGCCTGCCCGCCGGCGTCGCCCACGCCCACACCAATCTCCCTCTCGCCGGCCAGCTCGTGCGCTCGCGCGATTCCCTCCTCGACCGAGGTGGCGAAGTGGTACGGCGCCTCCGGGTGCCAGCCCGCCGGCCGTGGTCTGTGCGACACAACCACGACGTGGTCGCTCGCCGCCGGGTGGCCCTCCCAGCCGTTTGTCAGGTCGAACTGGTGCCGCCCGATGACCAGGACCTTCTGGCGCGACCACATGCCACCCACGTAGTCGGCCGAGGCCGCCGAGACCCGGAAAGGCGCACCACCGTGAACATCGGCGTGGTCTTCGTCGACGAGGGGATGGTCGCCGGAGAAATACCAGTCGTGGAGCGGCCCCACGTCGTCGCGCTCATCGGCGATGTAGCCGTCCAGCGAGACCACTGCGTGCAACAACGTCGTACCCATCCTCACTCCTCCTCCGACACGAGTCATCACCAGGCTCGAACGATCCCGCGGTTAGGACGTGCAGCGCGCCAAAAACTCATCGCCTCGAGGTTCCCGCGGCGGGTGCTAGGTCTTGTGGTCGGGCGGAGGACGGCGGGGCGCATCTCCCCCACGTTGATGGAATTACTCGCCGCCCTCGGCGCGGGCCGACGGCCTAGGCGCGTTTGCGGGAATCAGTGCGAGGGCGAGCGTGGGGCAGGCATCGACAGCGCGACGCGCGTGACTTTCTTCCTTGGAGCCGATAGGGCTGTGGTCGATGATCGGGTAGCCCCAGTCGTCGAGAGCGATCCGCTCCGGAAAGAGCTCTGCGCACAACCCGTGCCCGTCGCAGAGGATCGGATTCACGCGAAGCCGAACGCTCACTCCACGCGCCTCCGCTTGCGCGCAACGGTGAGGACCGGTCCATCACTGCCGCTGCAAGCTCCGGCGGCGTGTTGTGCGGCCTCGTCGGCGAAGACGCGCAGTGCGCTCGCGATGAAGTGTGCGGCGCCGTCGGGATGCCGGCATGCGCCGCGACCCGAGACGTGCTCGAGCCACCGCTGGAGCCGTGGCTGGGATTGCTTGCCGGTCGCCAGTTGTGAGAGCGCGGTCGCGACGGCGTCGAGACCGCGCACGCATGGGCCGCACTGTCCTGCGCTCTCGTCGGCGAGATATCGGGCCACGCGCGCCGTCTCGACGATGCCACATGAGGTCTCCGAGAGCGCGACGATGGCGCGCGCTCCGAGGGATGCTCCTACCGTGCCTAGGTCGGAGTCGAGCAGTGCGAGCGCGTCGGCCTCTGCAGCGGCGACCCACGTGCCGAAGTAGCCTCCGATCAGATAGGCACGAATCGGCGCGGACGGCCCACCCGCCCAGACGACCAGCTCCCGCAGCGGCAGCCCGAGGGGAATCTCGTAGACGCCGGGCCGACGGACGGCGCCGCCGAGGGTGACGAGCACGGTGCCCGGTTCCTTGGCCGTGCCGAGGGCGCGGAACCAGCGCGGCCCGAACCGCGCGAGCAGAGCCAGGTTCGCGACCGTTTCGACGTTCTGGACCAGCGTCGCTATCCCACGGATGCCGCGCTCGTACGGCCGAGGCGGCGTGAAGGTCGGTTTCGCCGGACCGCCGTCGACGAAGTTCACAAGCGCCGTCTCTTCGCCCGCGACGAACCGGTCGGGCGCACGAACGAGTCGGAACGACACGCGATCGACGCGACGGTGCGCGCGCTCAGCGATCGCCGTTTCGATCGCTGCGTAGCCGCGGGTCAAGCCGGCTCCGACCGCCACGATCGCCTCGCGCGCGCCGATCGCGGCCGCCGCCACGGCCGCTCCGTCGAGAACGAGATGGGGGACCTGTGCGAGCAGCACGTGATCCTTGCTGCTGATCAGCTCGCCCTCGACGCCGTTGACCAGCACGATCGGGTTGCGTCCTTGCTCTGCGACGGCCCGGAGCTTCTGGCCTGTCGGGAATGCACCTCCGCCCCGCCCCGACAACCCGGAGGCGCTGACGAGCTCGATCAGCTCGGCGTGGGCGCCGCCGCCGCGACCGACGGGGAGACTGCCTTCGCGGTCGAGATGCTCGGCGAGCGAAACCGGCCGACGATCGTCGCGGACGCCCGCAAGCAAGCGCGGCAGTGCGTCGGGTGCAGGAACGGCGACATGCCGAAGAGCCTCCCCGCGGGTCGTCACGCGGCCGGCCCAGGCCCAGGACCGCCGTGGAGCGATCCGCTCACGCTGCCCGAGGCTTGATCGATTCGCAATGTGAGCAAAACGCTGACCCGTCGGCTGTCGGCCCCGACCACATACGCGGTCACGCGCGGTCCCTGGAGACCGACGACCTGTCCTGGATCCCACGCCGCGGCGCCGCGTGGGAGCAACCCCACGCTGCTCTCGAGCATCTCGACCCCGCCGCCCGAGAGCGGCACACCGCGCAGCGCAACATGTACCCGCCCGTTGAAGCCGCCGCTCGCCACTCCGTCGATCGTGACTGTGACGAGGCCGTTGGCGGCTGGACGCTCTTTCACGCGACCGCGAAACCTTGCAGTGAACGATCCGTCTGGCAACGCCGGTCTAGACGGCGGCACCACCGCGGAGCTCGGTTGGGAAGCCGGGACGCTCGGACCACCGCGGGTGGCGGCCAGAAGCGACGCCGGGGTGCCTGCGCGCGCCGCCCATCCCTTCCGCAAAGGCCCTGAACTCGCCCAGAGCAGCATTCCCAGCGGAACAGCAAACGCCGCGAGCGCCGCGGCGGCTCGAATCTGTACCGGCGCATGAGCGGCAGCTGCAACTCTCCACAAAACCGCGAGCCCAACGGCGCCGGTGCAGACCACCGCAAGTACAGCCAGCCAGCCGGATCGAGCGTCGCTACCGGTTCCGAACGAGTGCATGAGCGCGACCGGCCACGCTGCATAGGCAAGCCAGTGGACCGCCCTCCACGTTTGCAGACCGATCCGCGCGCGCAGCAGACTCGTCGCGATCAGCGCGAGAAGGAGGTCGAAGGCAACGGCCCCCAACCCGAGCCACACCGGCCGGTACGGCGAAAGGAACGGCAGCACAGCGTCCTGATAGCCGATGGGCGCGAAGTGATCCGCGACCGTGGTTATGACGTGGACAACGACGAAGGCAAGGCCGAGCAAGGTGACGTTTCGATGGAGGCCCAGGACCAGGAACCGCGGTGTCCGAGGCGGATGCCACCGCGTCGAGCTCATGACCCCGAGAAGAACACCGGCACTCAGAAGCACGAGCGCGACAACGCCGGTTCCACGCGTCAGGTACCACATCAGCTTTCCATTGCTGCTCGCAACGGCGAGCGGCAACAGAGCAGCGGTCATGATCCTCCGGAGACCGCCACGGGCTGCACCGGCGTCGGTGTAGGCGGTGGCGGCTGCGCGGTCGTTGGGGCAGACGTCGAGCCGGAACCGATCGCCGCGAGCGGCGGAGGGGGCGGCACCGCGGGCCGCGAACGGTGATGCGACGTCGTCGTTGTCCCGCGGCGTGGCAGGAGACGAACCAACTTCCGCCCGGACGCTGTGGCGGCCGCGAGCGCGGCGACGGCCCCGGCGAGAACGACCATTGCGACCCCGAGTAGGACGGTCATCGCCTTCAGCCGTTGCAGGCCACGGTCGCGATCGTGCCGCCGCTCAGTCAGCTCCGACTCTTCGGGCACCCAACCAGTGCACCAAGGGGACATAAAGAAACGCTGTGAGCTAGCTCCTCATCGGCTTCTCGACCGGCCGCGTGCCCTCCACCGGAGCAGCGTCGTGGTGATGCCGCGACGGCAAATGAAGCCAATGCCCTTGCACCGGGAGCGTCGCTGCCCCAAGGACGAGTCCGCCGGCGACGACAACGGCTAGAACATACGCACGCGCCTTCGCACCCTCTGCTTCACGCCGGGTCGCCGGCGCGAGGTCCGCCGCCGTCGAGCGAATGGCGCGGCGAAGGTAGACGAGAACGTGGACAGCAACGAGGACCGTCCACAGAAACGCAGCCGGGCCATGGAGCCGGCGAGCGATCTCCAACGCTCGCCCGTGAGTGAGGCCCATCGCGACGCCGCTGCCGAACAGCACGATGGTCATGAGCACGAGAAGCGGCGCCAGCATCCGCATCACGAGCTCGGGCGCACCTTTCAGCCGGTACGCCTGGTTGCGCGAGTAATACCGCGCGAAGCGCCAGCCCGTCCCTGCGATCTTCAACGCGATCGGCGGCAGGAGGACGAGGCCGACAAAGACGTGCAGCGACAGGAAGTGCTGCAATCCAAACAGAAGCGTCGCGAGCTCGATCACCGAAAGCGCGAGCAGCACCAGGCCCGCCGCGGAGACGAGGCGCTCGTTCCCGTCCGGGTTGAACCGTCGGGGTCGGGTGCTCGCGGGATCGAGTTGCGTCATAGCCTGGGCTGCCGGTCGCGGGAAGTGTGAACGGGTCGACTGAGAATCTGCTGAGGACACACCACCGATCACGAGCGGTAGCAGCTCGGCGAGCGGCGAGGCGTGTCGGATGTGTCGGTCGGTCTGACGCTCCTCCTCAGGGCGGGCGACAACCGGCAGCGGCTACCGTCCAAGGATTACCGCGCATGAACGCCGTCGCCTTCCCAGCTAGTCCGCCGACCCACATAGGTCACGTCACGCAGGCGCATGTCGCGCTCTCTGAGTGGACGAAGTTCCGCTCGCTCCGATCAACGGTCTACACCTTCGCCGTGGGCATCGGAGCGACGATCGTCTTCGCGATTGTTCCTGCGGTGATCAACGCGACTCGCTGGTCGACGATGAGCCTCCAGGACAAGCTGGCCTTCAACCCCTTGGAGACAACCTTGATCGTGCGCTCCTGCTCGGCGGCAATGTCACAGTCGCGAAGGGTCGCGCCGTCGGTGGCGACTTCAAGCATCTTCCGCTCTGCGCCTCGAGCACGCAGACCGGGTGCGTCGTCGCCTATTCGACCTTCGCGAGCAAGCCGCCCATGCTCGGCTGATACAAGGGGGGTGTCTTGTCTCTTGATCGTTCGGAGCGCCGGCGCCGCGAGTCTGCTCGTCGCCTTCAGCGTCGGCGTGGGGCTCTGCGTCTGGCCGTCGCAGTGGCGGTGGTCGCTGCGGTCGTGCTTGCGGTTATTTCGCTGACAACTGGCGGCGCGAATCGGCTGTCACCGGGGGTCTCTCCTGCGCGTCGAGAGGTGGGTGTGGTGTTGCATCCGCCCGGCCCGATCCCTGGCTACTTGTTGATTGCCGATCGTGGCAATAACCGGATGTTGCTCGTTGATTCTGCGCGGCGGATCTTTTGGCGCTATCCAGGCCCGGGTGGGGCGGCGATGCCGTTCGTGTTCGACGACGACACATTCTTTGGCCCCAAGCACGATCGGATCATCTCTAACCAGGAGGACCAGGACACGATCCAGATCATCTCGTTCCCGGGCGGCCGTGTGCTGTGGCGCTACGGACATGTGAACGTGAAGAGCGGTCGCGTCGGCCACTTGAACACACCCGACGACGCGTACTTGCTGCCCAGCAACCGGGTGACGGTCGCCGATGCCTACAACTGCCGCGTCCTCTTTCTCAACCTCGCGCACCAAATCGTCCGCCAGTACGGAACGACCGGAAGCTGCCACCACAATCCGCCCCGCTACCTCGGCGCCGTCAACGGCGCCACACCACTGCCCGACGGCGGCACGCTCGTCAGTGAAATCGCCGGCTCCTGGATCGACGACATCAGCGCCTCGGGCAAGTTGCGCTGGGCCGTCCAAGCACCCGTCTCTTACCCCTCTGATCCGCAACTTCTCGGCCCGAATCGGATCCTGCTCGCCGACTACGCAAATCCGGGCCACGCGCTGATCATCACCCGTACCGGCAGGGTCCTCTGGCGCTACGGTCCCGCAAGCGGACCCGGTCAGCTCAACCATCCCTCGCTCGCGACCCTGATCGCGCCCGGCCTGATCGCAATCAACGACGACTACCGCGACCGCGTCGTGATTGTCAGCATCGCCAAGCACAAGATCGTCTGGCAGTACGGCCACACAGACCGGGCCGGCACCGGAGCGGGCTACCTGAACACCCCCGACGGACTCGACCTGCTACCGACAAAGGACGCGCAAGCATCGCCGACGGTGCGGCGCTTGCTCACACCCCATCGCCCAACTCCTGGTGCTCGTGCCTCTGGGCCGGGCCTGAGCGTCACTGTCCCCTACCGGCTTCGCGCACCGGTTGAGCGTGAGGTCGCCGTTGCACACAACGGCCGGGTCATCATCGCCGGGGGCCTCGACGCCGCCGGCGGCTCAACAGCCGGCGTCTTCCAGATGAACCCCTCGACCGGCGCCCTGACCTCGCTAGGCGCCGTTCCGCAACCGTTCCACGATGCCGCCGGCGCGATCATCGACAACGCTCTGTTCATCTTCGGCGGCGGCGCAGCGCAAAGCAGCGCCAGCGTGCAACGTTTCGACCTCGCCACCCACACCGGCCGCGTAATCGCAAACCTCCCTCGCGCACTCTCGGACATCGCGTTGGCTTCGACCACGAACGGGGTCTACCTCGTCGGCGGCTACGACGGACACACGCCCCGCGCCGAGATCTACCACACCACCGACGGCACACACTTCGCCCTCGCGGCCAAACTCCCCGTCGGGCTTCGCTATCCCGCGGTCACCGCCCTGGGCACAAACGTAGTCATCGCCGGCGGCACCTCAGCCAGTGGAGCAAGCGACAAGATCTACCTCCTCGCCACCACGACAGACACACTGCGGCTACTCGGCCGCTTACCC
>Ga0208219_1000513_pt1 | contig 13832 bp, 13 predicted proteins | sample NGESurshal072012_7_FD_184469 | JGI IMG/M metagenome (GOLD analysis project Ga0208219, IMG submission 184469) | Arctic peat soil microbial communities from Barrow, Alaska - NGEE Surface sample 53-2 shallow-072012 (SPAdes) | ecosystem: Environmental > Terrestrial > Soil > Wetlands > Peat ...
CGCTCCAGCCAGCCGCACGGGTTCTCCGCATGCCATCGCTGGGTCCTCGACCGGGTCGCGTCGTAGAAGAGCAGGTCACACTCCTCTCTCTGGCACTGGAGCAGGCGGCTCAGATCAGTACTCCCGAGTTCCCCGATGACCCGCCGCGCCAGCCCGGCGGCCGGATCGCGATCGCACCAGGCGATGGAGCTCTGCACGGCGCCGTCCGTTACCTCCAGGTGGATCGTCGCCGTACTGCCGGACGCCAGCTCGTTGAGGACGCCGACGGCGCGGCGGGGCCGCGGGCGCCGGAGGGCGATGCAATCCGCGAGTTCGGAGACCGCGTCGGCCAGCCGGGCCACGGCCGGCAGGGCGTCCTGGGTCAGGTGGCCGACTGTCACCCCCTCATCGGCCAGGGCCTGGCTCACCTGGCGCGGGTCCGCCAGCGGGGTCCGGGGTTCAGTATCCCCGCGTCGTCGTCGCTGGAGGTTGGCCAGCGCGACCAGCGCCGACGGGTTCATCCGGTCAGCGCGATGGCGACGAACCGGCGCCTCGGGGTGGCCACCAGGCGATTGGCCTTCGCCGCGTGCGGGCTACCGGTGTACTCGGCGAGCACCCGGTCGGCGTGCTCCCGGCTGGCCCAGCGGCTCACCACCAGCAGGTGACCAGGATCGTCGAAGTCCTGCAGCAGCTCATGCCCGAGGTAGCCCTCGAAACTCAGCATGTCCTCCCAGATCCGCTCGGTCACCGCCCGGCCTTCCGGGCTGGCGTCCGGTGGGAAGCGCGATTCCCAGATGGAGTAGACGGCCATCCGACCTCCTTCGATGTCACGATCTACAGACAATATAGACCGTGACATCCGGCGCCAACGGTGTCCGGACGCGGAACCTCCGGTGCTGAGACCAGCAGGAGGAGGGCTGGCCGCGCGTCCACCCCGAGCGCCCGGACCGGACCATGCTGACGCATCAGACAGGGTCGCAGAGCCGCTAACGGGCGGGCGCTCCGGCTGAGAGTGCCGCCGGGAAGGCACCCGGAGACTGCGTATATTGTCGGGTTCATGTTCTACAGAATTCGTAGAAGCATATCGGGCCCGGCCTGGTGAGCCACCTCATTGCCAGCTATGGCTACTGGGCCGTGTTCGCCCTGGTCGGGCTGGAGAGCCTGGGCATCCCGCTGCCCGGGGAGACGGCCCTCATCATCGCCGGGGCCTACGCCGGCAGCACCCACAACCTGTCTGCCTGGGCCGTCTTCGCCGTCGCCTCGGCCGCCGCGATCATCGGCGACAACGCGGGCTTCTGGATCGGCAGGAAGGGTGGCTATCGGCTGGCTCGCGCCTACGGGCCCAAGATCCGGCTGGACGAGGGGAAGCTGAAGATCGCCCGGTACCTGTTTGACATCTACGGCCCCAAGGTCGTGTTCTTCGGCCGGTTCACGGCCTTGCTGCGCACCTACGTGGCGTTCCTGGCCGGCGCCAGCCGGATGAGCTGGCGGCGGTTCCTGCCCGCCAACGCCGCGGGCGGGATCGTGTGGGCCGGGATCTACACGATCGCGTCGTACTTCGCGGGCGACACGCTGCGCCACCTGTCCGGCACCATCAGCGTGGTCCTCACGGTGGTGGGGGTGCTGGCCGTCGTGGCGGTGGGACTGGTCATCCGCCGGCAGATGCGCAGGCTCGCCCCCCGCGCCGAGGCCGCCTATCCCGGCCCGCTCGACTAGCTGCCCGGTCTGGCCGCGATAGCTGAGGCGGCAGATGCCAGGAAGTGGGCGGCTTTCTGCTATTCACCACGACCACGAGGAAAAAACAATTCGCCAGATATGTGCAGCCCTGGCGGCGGTCCGGTCATCAGCCCAATGGTTCTGAATTACCGGCTTCAAGCTGCGGCCTATAACGCTGCGGACGCGATCAGTTGGTAGTAGCTTAGCCGCCGGATCCAGGAAGCCTGGATTCTAACCTAGGAGCTTATATGCGCATAATCCGCACGCTATTCGTAGCATTCTCAGCCACCGCCCTGGGCGGCGCACTAGCCATTTCCGCGACCGGATCACCGACTGCTGTTCCGGCGGCGCACCCGGTCACGGTGCACGCACACCTCACGGCCAGGTTCCTGTCCGAGGCCCGCGCGGCCCTGGTCCGGGACCTGCGCACCCCCGATACGGCAATATTCCTGAACGGCACGCCCAGGCCGCGCGGAGTGGCCGCCTCCACCAGGACATCCTCGACGAACTGGGCGGGCTACGCGGACGTCTCCACCACGGACGGCACGTTCACAAATGTCAGCGGTTCATGGACCGTGCCCAAGCTCACCTGCACGAAAGAGGACAGGATCACCTCGGACTGGGTCGGCCTCGATGGCTTCAGCAGCGCCACCGTGGAGCAAGATGGCACGGCCAGCCAGTGCTTCGAGGGCACGCCCGTGTATTACAGCTGGTACGAGATGTACCCGGCCGGCACCGTCGAGGTCGGCGCGTCGGTCCAGCCAGGCGACACCATCAGCGCCTCAGTGGCCCGCAGCGGCGCCAGCTACACGCTCAAGCTGACCGACTCCACCCACTCGGCTAACAGTTTCAGCACCACGGCCAGCTGCCCGACCTCCACCTGCCTGGACACGAGCGCGGAGTGGATCGCTGAGCGTCCGGCGTTCGCCAGCACGGGCGTCGTGCCGGAGGCGCAGTTCAGCTCGGTCAAGTTCTCCAGTGCGTCGGAGAAGGCCAGCGGCCGGACCAGCACGATCTCCGGCTTCTCCGGCACCAACTACGACATCACCTGCCTGGACTCCACCGGCACCTACGACATCGTGGCCACCTCCGGCCTGACTGGAGGCAACGCCTTCACCAGCACCTGGAAGAACAGCTACTAACACTGCGGTGAATGACGGCCGGGGGCCGGACAGCCCGCTCAGCGGGCTGGCCGGCCCCTTCGCCCGCGCAGGGTCTCGCATGAGAGCGTCCCGGGTCCGGGCGGGCATACTCACGAGCAGGTGCCTTCGCGGCGCCGGCCAGCGGCCTGGCCTGGAGCGGGCCGGACGGTGCCGCGGCGGCTCCAGGTGAGGAGTCGTCATGGGACCGGGATCGTCGCCCGCGATGCGGGCGCTCCGGCGGGCGCAGGCGGCCGCGCGGTACGCGCGCCGGACCGGATGTGACATCGGCGAGGCCACCAGCGTCCTGGCGGAACACGCCGCGGGTCCCGCCCGCGGCGAGCAGCCGGGCGGAGCCCGGACCGGCGATGGGCTTTCCCGGCGGCAGGTCCTGGGGGGCGCCGCGGGAGCCGGGCTGGCCGCGGCCGCCGCCGCCAGCTGGCCGGCGGCGGCGCGGGCGGCGGCGCGGGCGGCGTCCCGCTCCGGCCCGCGAGTGGTGATCATCGGCTCGGGGATCGCGGGGCTCGGCTGTGCCTACCGGCTGCAGGCCCGGCACGGCATCGCCAGCGAGGTCTACGAGTACAACGCCGGCCGGGCCGGCGGGCGCATCCACACGCTCCGCGGGTTCTTCGCGGGCGGCCAGTACGCCGAGGAGCACGGCGAGTTCATCTCGAGCGAGCACACCCAGATGCGGCGGCTCGCGGCCGGCTTCGGGCTCACCCTGGACAACGTCAACGCCTATCCGCCGCACACCCGGGCCGCGGACTACCGGTTCCGCTTCGCCGGCCGGTTCTGGCCGCAGGCGGCCCTGGACCGCGAGTGGCACGACTGGGGGTTCCGGCTCTTCTACGACGCCGCCTTCCGGAAGGCGCCCTGGCCGACCCTGTTCGACCGGCACACCGCCCAGGGCCGGCGGTGGGACCGGACACCCGCGACGGAGTGGATCGAGCAGCACGTTCCCGGCGGCCTCGGCAGCGACTTCGGCCGGCTCTGCGTCGCGGTGCTCCTCGATGAGTACGGCGGTCCCGCCGGCGGGCAGTCGGCCCTCAACCTCATCTACCTGCTGGGCACGGACGACAGCGCGGCCAGCGGCCGGCAGCCGAAGAACTACCCGGTCCTGTCGGCCACCGACGAGAAGTGGCACATCCGCGAGGGCAACGATCAGCTCATCCGGGGGCTCCTCGGCAGGCTGCCCGGCGGCGCGGTCCGCCTGGGGCAGCGTCTCGTGGCGGTGCGCAGCCGCGGGCACGGCCGGTACACGTGCACGTTCTCCTGCGGCGCCGGCCTACATGACGTGCCCGCCGATCACGTCGTGTTCGCGCTGCCGTTCACGAAGCTGCGCGAGGTGGAGCTGCACGGGATCGAGCTGCCGCCGCGGCAGCGGCAGGCCATCCGCGAAGAACCGCTCGGCACCAACGCGAAGATCCAGATGCAGTTCTCCCGCCGGGTGTGGAACGCCGATCACTGGACGGGGAACCTGTACACCGACGGCATCGTCCAGGGCGGCTGGGAGACGACCGTGGACCAGCCCGGTGCCCCGGGGATCCTCATCGCCCTGCCCGGCGGCGACACCGGAGCCGACCTGGGCCGGCGATACCGCCTCAGGTCCTACGAGGGGCCCGCGCCGGAGGCGATGGCCCGCGACTTCCTGGCCGGCTTCGACCAGAACTTCCCCGGCGCCCGCCAGGCCTACAACGGCAGGACCTACTACTCCTGGTCAGCCGGGGATCCGCACATCGGGGGCGCGTACTCCTACCTCAAGCCCGGCCAGTACACCGCGTTCAACGGCATCCAGGGACGGCGGAGCGGAAACCTGCACTTCGCCGGGGAGCATACCTCGGTGGACTTCCAGGGATACATGGAAGGCGCGCTGCGCAGCGGCTACCGCTGCGCGGCGGAGATCGCCAGGCGGGCGCCAGCCTGATCCGGGCGCTTGCGGACCGCCGCCGGATCATCGCCGCCCTCAGCTGCCCGGGTGTATCAGCCCGGGGCCTCCGTGCTCTGCATAGAAGATTCTCCGGCGTAACAGGCCGGGGACAGTGCCTGAGAAGGGGGAACAATGACGGCTTTCAACAACGTGGGACCGGTGACTCTGCTCCAGCCAGGAGAGTCGGCCTACTGGTGGTACAACCGCAATAACGGAGCCGACTTCGGGACTCAGTTCGCTTCTGCTGACGTGAAGCCGGGTGCGGGCGAGCACCTCGCCGACCTGCAGACGAAGGAGATGGACATCAACGGGTCCACCACCTATCACGTCCGGATCACCAACGAGGGCCAGTACATCGGCTGGCACAACCTGCAGGGCGGAGGCCTGTCATGAGGGTGACAGTGATCACGAGCGAGCGCGGGGTCGTCGCGATCGGCCATACCCCGGCCGGGTATGTCGAAGGCAGCGACCGGGCGGGCCTGCGCGCGGGCCCGGGCCAGGCTCTGCGCGAGGTCGACGTGGAAGAGGACCTGCTGCGGTCGCGCGACGCCGACGCCCTGCACCGGCGGGTGACTGAACTGATCGCCCAGGACGGGCGCTAGCGCGCCAGCCAGGCCCGCAGCGGGCCAGCCGATGGCTGGCCCGCTGCGGGCACCGGCCCGGTCCCGGGTGCCCGGGCGCGGCACCCGCTCCGGCCCGCTAGGTCCCGCCCAGTGCCAGGAAGGACAGGGCCGTCGCGATCTGGACCGGGTCGCGGCCGGCCTGGCGGCGCGCGTCACGCAGCGACTCGCCGAGCGTGCGGCCGCAGCGCAGTCCGCCGTGCAGTTCCAGCATCAGCGGCATGGTCGCGGAGTCGTTGACCGGGACAACGCTGGCGACGATCCCGGCGGTCCCCATCGGCATCAGGGTGCTGGCCAGGCCGAGTAGCTCATCAGCCCCGGACGGGGCCAGCAGCCCTGATTCACAGCAGGGCAGGATCAGCTGGTAGGGCGCACGCCGCAGCCGGGTGAAGTCGTGTACGGTCAGCGGCCCGTCCGCCATCCGCAAGGAGGAGAACAGCGGGCTGTCGGCGCGGAAGGTCCCGTGCGCGGCGATGTGCGCGAGCCAGGCGCCGTCAATCGCGCCGAGGACCCGGGCCGCCGTCGCAGAGCCCGCGGTAAGCGTGGTGGCTTCACGGTAGACCGCCGCCAGCGCGGCCGTCTCCCGGCCGCCCGCGCCCAGGTCGGGCCCGCTGGCCAGGACGACCCTGCTGCCTTCCGGCGGCCGGGTGCCCCGGGCCCGCAGCCAGACGCGGGCCGACGGGGCGACACTGAGCACCCGCTCGCGCAACGCCGGCAGCAGGGCCCACGGGACGGAGTGCAGGCGGCCCGGCGGGACGATGATCACCTCTCCCTCGCCGAGGTGCCGGACGGCCGGCCCCAGCAGCACTGCCTCCAGCCGCTGCCCGGTCGCGAGCAGCACGGCAAGAGCCTGCTCGGCCAGGCCCGGCGCCCGATTACGCGCGAGCCGGCTCAGCCCCGATCGCGCGTAGGCCACCTCGTCCGCGGCCTGCCCGGTCCGTCCGGCCCGGACATGCCGGACCTGGCCCGCGCCGCAGACCAGCAGGTGGAGATCCCCCGATATGTCCACGATCTCGATCAACCGGGCCGTGCCGAGGCGGTCGAGCAGCGCACCGGGCCCGAAATCATAGCGGCGCGGGACACCGGAGCCTGGCGAGCGCATCGCCCGGGAGCGGATGGCGCTCTCCAGGCGGAGCTGCTCGCGCTGGAGGGCCGCAGTTGGCTCGCCGCGAGACTGCACGCGGTCCAGCCGCCGGGCGACCGCCCGGAACGCGGTGAGCTCAGCTTGCAGCCCAGGCTCGTCGGCCGGGCGGACGGCGGGCACGGCCTGGACCGTGGCCCGCCAGCGTTCACTCCAGGCCAGCAGGCGCCTCGGCCTGCCCGCCCGCAGGGCCCAGCGCTGCGCCAGGGTGGCCAGCTCGGTGCCCTGGGCGGTGGCCTGGGCCCGCAGCTCAGTGGCCCCCAGGGTCAGGCTGTGCTCGTCGAGCACCTCGAAGCCGCGGCGGCATGCGGCTAGGACGCGGCGCGGACTGCCCGCCGCCTCGGCCCGCAGCGCCTCGGCCAGCCAGCCGTTCGCGCGGGACAGCGGCGGTCCCGGCCGCAGCCGGCTGCGTGCCGCCAGGGCGAGATGGTGATCCGCGCCGCGAGCGCGGCCCAGGGCCAGCGCCACCCGGCCGGCCAGCAACCGGGCCTGCGGCGCCTGGCCGGACCCGAGGCGGTCCAGGACCGCCGCGCACTCGCCGGCCTGCCGGAGCAGCTGGGGCGACGCGGGACCGGCCAGGTACCGGGCACGGACCAGGACGAACCGTGCGTGCGCATGCCACCAGGTGCGCCGCTGGGCCCGGAACAACTGGCCCGCGGCCCGGGCCCGGCTCAGCGCGGCCTGAGGGAAACCCGCGTCCAATGCCGCGCTGCCCGCGGTGAGCAGCAGCTCGGCCCGCTTGGCCGGCTGTCCCCGGCCCGCCTCCAGCCGGCGTATCGCGCGGTCCGCTTCGAGCAGTGCGTCATGCGGCAGGCCCGCGGTCAGCAGCACCGAACACCGGTCGATGCTGAGATCAGGCACGGGCACCGCCAGAACCCGGTACCGCTCGGCCGCTTCGTTGAGCAAGGACAGGGCGGCAGGAAGGTCGCCGCAACGAAAAGCCACCAGCCCGCTGTTGTGCCACGCGTACGCGTTCTCCACGTCCTGGCCGGTCATCGCGAACAGCCGCTGCGCGTGGCTGAGGTCAGCGGCGGCCCGGGTGGTGTCGTTCAGTGACAGGCGGACCAGGCCGCGCGTGGTCAGTGCCCGTGCGACCCAGATGGTGTCATCGGCCTGGCGCAGCCTGGTCATCGCCCGGTGCAGGTCGCGCAGCGCCTCCTGATGCCTGCCGAGGGTCAGCAGGGCGATGCTCCGGCGCACCAGCACCCGGCTGACCAGCGGCTCGGCGGCCCGGCGGGCCGCCGCGTCCAGGGCGGCCAGCCCGGCCGCGGTGCGGCCGCTGACCACCATCGCCACGCCGAGCGTGGCCTGCACGTCCGACTGGCGCTCGGCCGATCCGGCTAGCCGGGCCAGTCGCAGGGCGGTCCGGAGTTCGCCGATGGCCGCCGTGGCGTCACCAAAGTCGCGGAGCACGATCCCGATGGTCTGCCGGGCGACCGAGGCATCGTACGGGCCAGGATGGCGGGCCAGCACCCGGCGTGCCCGGGCGAGCGCTTCGTCCGGCCGTGCGAAAGCCAGCGTCAGCAAGTCGAGAATTCCGTCTTGCCCCATTTGGCCATCGGGCTGGTATTCCGGCCGGCCTGCCAACATGTCATCTTGCCTGCGGCCGGCCATAGGGTTGATGTTATCCCTGGTCATTGGGGATGACGGACGCCTGGCTCATCGAATAGGCCGGGTAGTCCGGGGGTATTCGACTGAGATATCCCAGCGGCCGCGCGCACGGTCGTCTAGACAATTAACGGCATTGATTATGGGCGGAGGCGGCTTTGAAACGGCGTCAAGACAGGCCGAAGTCGGATCAAGACGGGCCGAAGTCGAAAGAGGACACCCAGATCGATCTGCTGGTGGACAGCTTCCGTGCCGATGGCGTCGCGGTGGGCGTTGCCCGGTGCCCGGACGGCAGCCTCGATTACCTGTACGTGCGGGACGAGCTGCTGGTCCGTGACGAGTATCTCGGTCAGGTGCAGAGCCTGATCCGCGGGACCGTGACGGACGGGTTCCAGGACGGGGTGACCCTGCTCACCGTGGACTCCCGCGGGAACCGGGATGTAGATGACTCGCTCAGGCTGATCGACGAACGGCTCGGCGTGGGCGTCGCCACGCCGAACCACATCCTGTCCGTATGCCCGGTCGCGCCCTGCCCGGCCACCGAGCCGGACGGTGCGCCCGGGGACGCGCCTCCCGATCCGGGCGTCTGCCCGGGCGGTGGCGAGGGAATCCTGGTGTACGTGCCCGACACCGGGCTGCTCGCAGGCGCCGCGGAGCACACGTGGCTGGCCGGGGTGCAGGGTGAGCCCGATCCGCTCCCCCCGCCGGATTCCGCCGGGCAGGTGCCGATCCCGGTGTATGCCGGGCACGGCACGTTCGTCGCCGGTGTGCTGCGCTGCATGGCGCCGCTCTGCCAGGTACGGGTCAGCCGGGATTTCCGGGTGGCCGGCGGGATCTCCGAGTACAAGCTGATCAAGCAGCTGGCACAGGCGCTGGGCCTGATGCCGGACATCATCAGCCTGTCGGCCGGCACCACCAGCCGGAAAGACCTCCCGCTGCTGTCCTTCGAGCTGTTCTGGCGCCGGTACCAGCATTACAAGGGCCTGATCATGGTGGCGGCGGCGGGCAACAACGGGACGCGCCGCCCGTTCTGGCCGGCCGCCTTCCCGCAGGTGCTCTCGGTGGGCGCGCTGGCCGCTAACTGGCGGGCCCGGGCCTATTTCAGTGACTACGGCTCCTGGGTGGACACGTACGCGCCCGGGGAGGACCTGGTCAACGCGTTCGCGACTGGGACGTATCGGTACGGCGAGCCACCGCGCACCGGCGAGCACCAGGCCTTTCACGGCATGGCCCGGTGGAGCGGCACGTCATTCTCCACGCCCCTGGTGGCCGGCCTGCTCGCCGCCCGGATGTCACGCTCCGGCGAGAATGGCCGCCGGGCGGCGGCCGGCCTGCTCGCGACCGCCCGGGCGCAGACCATCGCGGGCGTGGGACCGGCGCTGCTGCCCGGCCTGAACTGTGCTGGCCTGAACTGTGCTGGCCAGGATTGTGGTGGCCAGGACTGTGCTGGCCAGGGCGGCGGCCACGGCGCGTGCGGCTGCCGCGGCGGCGGGGCCGGGAGCCGCGGCCGGGCTGGCCTGGACCGTCACCATCACGCGCACCGCGGGTGGTGCTGATGGCGCCCGCTATCCCGCAGCCTGGCAGCCCGCAGCGCGGCGGCCCGCAGCCCGGCAGCCCGCAGCGCGGCGGCCCGGTGCCGGGTGAGATCGCCGCCCTGGTGCGGGCCTCATCGGCCGGCGATGCGGGCGCATGGGAGGCGCTGGTCGCCCGGTTCAGCGGGCTGGTGTGGTCGGTGATCCGTGGGTACCGGCTGGGCCAGGCCGACGCCGCGGACGCATTCCAGACGACCTGGCTCCGCCTCGCGGAGCACATCGGCCGCCTCCAGTCACCCGAGTACGTGGGCGCCTGGCTCGCGACCACGGCCCGGCGCGAGTGCCTCAGTCTGACCCGGGCGCACCGGAGGGTCGTGCCGGCTGATGACACGGCACTGGTCTCGCTCGGCCAGGTGGATGACCATTCCCCGGAGCAGGCCGTGCTGGATGCCGAGCAGATCCGGCTCGACGCCGACCGTGCGGAGCGGCTCTGGCGGGCCTTCGCCGATCTCCCGCCGCGGTGCAACCGGCTGCTCCGCGTCCTGATGGCCTCGCCCCCGCCGAGCTATGCGGAGGTGGCGGCCGCACTGGGCATGCCCACGGGCAGTATCGGGCCGACTCGCGCCCGCTGCCTGCGCCAGCTCCAGGGGAAACTCGCGGATCAGGTATCAGAAGCCGTCTCCTCCGCTCAAGACCATGAGGGATCAGGACAGGAGGGATCACGTGCCCGACGAGGCTGAGGAGGCAGGGCTGGAGGCGGGACTCCGCGACGCCGCGGCTCGCTTCGACCCAGTGCCCGCCGAGCTGATCCAGGCCGCGGTGGCCGCGTTCAGCTGGCGCACGGCCGACGCCGAACTGGCCGCGCTCGCCTTCGACTCGCTGCTCGATCAGCCTGCTGACGCGCTGGTCCGCAGCGCGGGGGGACCACGGCTGCTCTCGTTCCAGGCCGGCCAGCTGACCATTGAGGTGGAAGTCACCAGCACGGGATCATCGCGGGAGCTGGTCGGCCAGCTCATTCCCGCGCAGCGGGCCGGGCTGGAAATCCGGCACGGGACCCGGGCGGACCGGATCGCAGCGGATGATCTCGGCCGGTTCAGGGCCGAATCTGTTCCTGCCGGGCCGGTCAGCCTGTACTGTCGGCTCGGGCCTGGCGGGCCCGGGGCAGCCGTGGTGACCGACTGGGTCTCTCTGTGAACACAGCCGCGTAACCACCAGCCGCGCCGGCCTGGAGGGCCGCGGCCACTCCTGCCTTTTCCCGGCCGTCTCGCTGGGCCCGACGCTGGCCTCCACGGCCGCTGGCTGTCAAGGATCACGCTATGCCGGAACCCGCCCCCACGATCGTCGAGATCTTCACCGATGGGGCGTGCTCGCCCAACCCGGGACCCGGCGGGTGGGGGGCCATCCTGCGGTACGGCGGCCACGAGAAGGAGATCTACGGCGGAGAGCCCGCGACCACGAACAACCGCATGGAGATCATGGCGGCGATCCGGGGGCTGGAGAGCCTGACCAGGCCGTCCGTCGTGCACGTTCACACCGACAGCGTGTACCTGCGCAACGGCATCACCCGGTGGCTCCCCGGCTGGAAGCGCAATGGCTGGAAGACGTCGGACAAGAAGCCGGTCAAGAACGCCGACCTGTGGACCCGGCTGGACTCGGCCGCCCGGGACCACACCGTGGAGTGGTTCTGGGTCAAGGGCCACGCGGGCCATCCGGAGAACGAACGCGCCGACGAGCTGGCCTGCCGCGGCTCCGCGGAAGCGGCCGTCCTCGTCGCGGGCGGCACGCCGAGAGGATAAGCCGGACTGCAGCCGATTCCGGATTATGGCGCAAATCATAATATTCTCCTGCAAAAGCCGTAAGGCACGCGAATCCGTCGCTGGCTTTACCGGCCCATGGGAACCGTTCGGTGGCTCCGCAGATATAGATGCATTACTAGTTGCGCTCAGGCGCCATGATGCGTCTTAATGTCATTGAGTCAAGAGCGACGTTGCAACAATTTCTGGGCTGTCATCCCTTTCTGACACCGGGGGGCCGGCAATGGCGTCTGCAGGCATACCGCCTAGACCGCGTGATTCCAACGGCAGTACGTGGGTCTTCCGGCCGCCGCCCGACTGGCCGGTGCCCCCGGCTGGCTGGCAGCCGTCCGCCGGGTGGCGTCCCGATCCTTCATGGCCGCCCCCGCCGGCCGGCTGGGATTTCTGGGTCCCGGTGCCAGGCGGCCGCAAGCCCCCCAGATTCAGCGCCCTAGTCAAGGCCATCGCGGGAACATTAACCTTTGCGGCGACGATCGCGGCCGCGTACTTCGCGTTCCGGAGCCAGCCGCACAGCCCCACGACGGCCGGCTGGGTCACCCAGGCGAACGCCGTCTGCGAGCGCGACATAGGCCCGCTGCAGATGTCTTCCTTCGACGCGGCCCTGCCGGCCAGTGACCAGACCACCGGGCAGAATGTCTCGGCCGGCCAGCAGACGGCCAGGCACCTGCGCGATCTGATCGCGACCGAGGGCAGCCTCAGCAAGATGAACGGCGAGCTGGCCGCGCTGCAGATGCCCCAAGATAACCGCGCACCCGCGGTCCAGGCCGTTCTGCACAGCGGCTCTGTGCTGGTGAGCAGCATGGACAATTTTTCAGGTGCCATGCAGTCCGCTCTCGACAGCAGTTCCGCCGTCTCCGCCGCGCAGATCGCCACCGAGGTCAGGGACGCGGACGTGGTTCTGGTCCACGTTGTGGCGTGGGAGAGGGCGATCCGGGTTCTCGGCCTCAGGAGTTGCCCGTACTGGACCGCCAGTCCGCCGAGCGTGGCGCCGACCGTGGCCCCGCCGACGGCGCCGGTCGCGACGCCGACCGCCCCGGTCGCCACGCCGACCGCCCCGGTCACGACGCAGACGGGGCCGTCGTCCTCCCTGACGGCGGGTGAACTCCAGCTAGCTGACCGGCTGTCCTCGAACGACCTTGCGAACTGCGTCGGACGGCCGGATCTGGAGACCGGGGATGTCGTCGCCGCCATCAACTGCCAGAGCGTCCAGGCCGGGCCCTCGGAGCGTCCCCTGGTTGTCCAGTTCGCGAACGCCGGGGGCGCACTGGCCTGGTTCCAGGACAACACGGCCGACTTTGTCAACCACGGTGACTGCGCCGCCGGCTATGAAGTCGGTACCTGGAACCACGATGGCCTCCTGGAGGGACCATGGGGCTGTGCCTACACGAGCGGCAGTGACTTCCGGATGGTCTGGGTCGCCGATACCTCGTTGATCGGCGTCGTCGCCGACGGCACTAACGGCGCCACGATGTATTCCTGGTGGACGAACTGGGCCTATGTGCTGTCCAGTGCCGGCTAGCCGCCGGCTGACCAGGCAGGCTGGCTGGAGGCCGGCGAGCTGGCCCGCCGGGGTCCGCTGAAGCCGCCGCCCTGGCCGGCGACCGGGCTCCGGGGGATGAACCCCGCCTTGGCCAGGGCGGCGGGGTTAGCGGGGTGTCGCGCGGTCCGAGCGGGGTGCGTCCGCCACGGCGGGCTCGGCCCGGCGGGCCCGCAGGTAGCGCCACACCCCGATGACCACGGCGATCACCACGATGGCGGCGATGATGTAGGTCGGGCCCTTGAATCCGTCGACGATCGAGTGCCAGTTGGCGCCGACCGCGTAGCCGGCGTAGGCCAGCGCGGCTGTCCACGGGATGCAGCCGAGCGTGGTGTAGATCCCGAACCGGACCGGGTCCATATCCGCGATGCCCGCGGGCAGCGAGATGAAGGTCCGGACGACGGGCAGGAGCCGGCCGATCAGGACGGCCCGCGGGCCGTAGCGGTCGAACCACTGGTTGGCCCGCTCGAGTTCATGCTCCCGGATCCGCAGCCGGCGTCCCCACCGGCGCAGCGCGGCCTGGCCGCCGTAGCGGCCCACGGCCCAGGCCAGGTAGCTGCCCGCGACGTTGCCGAGCACGCCGGCGATGATCACGCCGATCAGGTTGAGCCCCGTCCCCGGGACAGCCCCGGCGGCCAGCGCACCCCCGAACGTCATGATCAGCTCGGAGGGAATCGGGATGCACGCCGACTCCGCCAGCATCAGCAGGAAGATGGCGAGGTACCCGTAGGTGGCGATGAAATGCTGCATTACTTCACCAGACCCAGGTAGAGGACGCTGGCCACGCCAGCGATCAGGCAGTAGACCCCGAACGGGGTG
>Ga0208219_1000515_pt1 | contig 13822 bp, 18 predicted proteins | sample NGESurshal072012_7_FD_184469 | JGI IMG/M metagenome (GOLD analysis project Ga0208219, IMG submission 184469) | Arctic peat soil microbial communities from Barrow, Alaska - NGEE Surface sample 53-2 shallow-072012 (SPAdes) | ecosystem: Environmental > Terrestrial > Soil > Wetlands > Peat ...
GACTACACCAACGGCAAGCTCGCCCGCATCCTCGGCTGGGGAACCGCCGCCCTCATGACCGCCGCAGCAATCATCCTGTTCGCCTTCGCCCACGGCGGCGGCCTCTACTAAGAACGTTGTCGGCGTTTCACGGGGTCGTCGCATTCGCCGAGTTCGCGAGGCTGTTTCTCGACTTCAGCTCCTCGGTTTTGAACGGAGGCCGAAGAGATGACCGCATCGAGTGATAGGCCTGTGTAGTCAGCGGATCGGGGACACAAGTGTCGGCTCCGCGTCGCCGTGTCTCCGACCGGGGCAGCTATTAGCGAGTCTGAGCGCCTCCGCGCCGCCCTCGCGGTCGCCGAAAGCTGACCTCGTCGGGGGACATTTCCGCACGCTGGCGCAGCCGACGGAGCTGTTGCTTCTCTTATCCGGTAGGAGACCAGCTGAAGCCCTTACCCGCGCCACCGCTCAGCTTCAGGCAGCTGCCCCTGGCCGCGGTCTTTCCCCCTTCGGCGTTGGCTTTGCACGTGTAGCCCTTCGGGCCGCCCTTGAGGATCGTGACGGCGGTGTCGCTCGCGGCCTTCTCCTGGATGAACTTCTTCACCCAGACGGTCGCTGTCTTGCAGGTGAATGCGCTTCCGAGAGTCGCCACCTCGTAGGTGGTCCCGGACTTTCCAGTCAACCTATTCTTCCATTTCGGACCGCTGACCTTCGCCGGGCATAGACCGCCGAGGCGTGATGCCGCGGACGCAGCGGTGGACCGCGCGGACAACGAGGCACACACCAGGATGAGCGTAACCACCGAGACTCGTAGTAATAAGCGAGCGTTCATCGGCGCCTCCACGTCGTCGATCTCTCGGCGCTATGAGAGCACACACCAACCAGCCTTGCAACACGCCGCGCTCATGAGTCCAACCGAGTAGGCGCAAGCTGCCGTCCTCTGGGGACATTGCCGCACGCTCGCGCAGCCCACTTTTCTTGTCACAGGAGCCCCGAAAGTGCTTGGCCTAGGCTCTGTTTTGGCGGTGCTTCGGCTAGTGGTGTAGGCGAAATAGGGCGGCGACGCCGATGCCGCTGAGGTTGGAGGCGATGATCCAGCCGCCGGCGACTGCGTTCGGGCCGGCGAACTCGGGCTGGTAGCCGGCGGGTAGCAGTGTCGCGTGGCTGTCTCGCCATAGGAAACCGCGCAGGGTCGCCGCGCCGTATCCGCCGACGTCGTCCTCGTCGTCGAGACCGACGCCATAGAGGGATTGGTGGCCGAGTGCGGGCACCGTTATCTGGATCGTCTCGTTACCACGAAGGAGTCGCAAGCCGACCGGGGTTCCGTCGCTCTGCACCGTCTGCACGAGCGCGTTGCCCTGGGCGTTCACGGCTACCGGCTGCGCACCCGCCGCGCCGAAACGGCCGAGGTCGATCAGCTGCCCGCTCTTCCACTCGAGCACGACGGTGGGGCCTGCCGCCCCGTAGGACGCGTAGCCGAAGATCGTGCCAGAGGGGGTGATGAGGGTTGCATAGCTGTCGAGCCCGTGTACGGAGCCTAGGTCGGTCGGCTTGCCGCGATGCCAGACGACCGCACGGTAGACCGCGGAGCGCAGCATCGATGAGCCGACCACGACGCCGTAGCGGTTGACCGCGGCCGCGGAGGTCTGTGGTCCTCCAAGGCCGCGCAGTTCGGTCAAGCTGCCCTCCCGCCACAAAACCGCGTCAGAACCGCGCTCGGTGTTTCGCACGCCGACAACGAACGCGCCGTTGTCGCTCATCGCATTCGGCTGGAACGAGCCCAACGCCGACGGAACCCCCTTCCGCCACAGCACGGCTGTCTTCCCGGCAGATCCGATTACGTCACCGACGGAGTCGATCGCAACCGGCTCGATCTCACGACCGCTTCGATAGGTGAGCGCCGTCTTCTTCCCGTTCTGCCAAACAAACGCCAGGTTCGCACCGGGATCTAAAGAACTGCTGGCGCTCGCCACCGCCGTGCCTTGCGCGTTCACGAACATCCCCTGAACTTCGAAATACCCGCCGGCATGACCAGGCGGGGCACCAAGACTCTTCACCGCCCACACCGGCGTCCCAGCCAGCACGACCAACGCCACCACAAACCTCACACCCGCATACTACGAAGGCACCCCCGAGCAACCGTCCCGCTCAGGGGACATTCCGGAACACTGGCCCAGCCGAGCCAGCTGTCGCCGACGCTTAGGAACTGGATTGCGAACCGATCGCGACCAGCTCGGCGACGACGTCATCGATCGGTTGCATGGCATCGATCTCGTGCGTGCAGGTCGCGCGCAACAGCGGTTCGACCTCCGCGAGGTGCGCGAGGATCAGGTTGCGCTCCTCGGCGGTCTTCCCGTAGGGGTTCGTCGTCCTACTGTCGATCCGCCCGGGCAGCACGTCGGCGGGTGCGCTCAGGAGGACGATGGCATCGAAATGCCGGTAGAACCGTCCCTGGTTCGAGACAGTCCCGGACACGTAGAGCGGCACGTCACGCTCACGGGCAAGAAGCTCCGCAATGCGGTCTTCGTGCCAGACATACCCCACTTCCTCATCTGACCATTCAGTCCATCCCGGCTCATCTGTGTCGATGGCGTCGAACCCAAGTCTCCGCAACGCTGCGAGAGAGGTGGACTTGCCGGTGCCGGACATACCTGTCACGAGAATCTTTCGCACGCCCGAGCTTCAGTCAGCGCGGCCCGTACGGCGCGTAGCGGTGGTGGAGGAGGATCGGGTTGCCGGCCGGATCGTGTAGTCCGGCGCCTTGGCAGACACCCGAGTCCCACACCTCGTTGACCTGCACGCCGGCCGCCTCCAGCTTCGCCTTCGCCTCGGCGACGTCGGGGACGCGAAACGCAAGCGTTCCGTGCGGCAGCGGCGTGAACTCGTAGTCGTGCGTGTGTGGCATCATCACCGCGAGCGTCACGTTGCCGGTCTCGTACTCGACCCAATCCTCGCTCGGCGAGTTCGGGTTCCTCTCGAGCCCCAGCACCTCTCCATAGAAGTGATTCGCCTCTTCCATATCCGTCACAGGGACACGGATGTAGTCGACTCGTTGCACGTCGATCACGGAACGCGTACCTCCTGCGTCGAAAAGGGCGCCACGGCTGCCGGTGTCGGCACGTGGGCTGCGGCTAGGACTCGGGCGGCCCGTCAGGCAGATCGTCGCCGGGCACTTCCTCGATCGGCTGCGGCTGTAGCGGCTCGTCGAAGAGCGCGCCGCCCGCGTGCGGGACGGCGGGCGCTGACTCCTCGGCGGCCTCCCGGCGCAGCTCGTTGACCGCCAGCCGCTGGTCGCGCGCAGCCCACTTCTCTCTCAGCCGTCTCCAGAACATGCAGCGTCGATTATGACAATCTCGCCCTGCGGGGCCAACCCGTCGTCACGACAACGCTCGGTACCGTACGCCGATGCCCGAGGACGTCCTCACGCTGCGCCGGCTGAACCGCGCGACGCTCGCGCGCCAGCTCCTGCTGGAGCGAAAACTCGTACGCCACGAAACGTTCTTCGCCGACTGATGCGCACGATGCCGGACGACGAACGGCCGCCGATCTGTCCCGCCTGCGGCGTGACGATGGTGCCCGCGGCACTCAGCGCCGAGAACGAAAAGGCCGGCGAGTGGGTCTGCCTCGAATGCGAGGAGCTCGAAGAGCCGGACGGCGTATAGGGTCCGCTCAACCAGCGAGCGAGGAGGAGCGATGAAGGTCGTCCATTGCCCGCGTGGCACGAACGTCGAAGGCGAGACCGACGACGCGGTCGTCGAGAACGTCCAGGCGCACATGGAGTAGAGCGCTCTAGCCGCGCGCGGCTTGTTCGTCGAGCTTCGCCTGCGCCCGCTCCGCGAGTTCACGCGTCCGCATGGCGTTCGCCACCACCTGAGCGCGAAATGCCTCCAGTTCTTCGCGCTCAGCCTTCGTCAGCTTCTTCTTCGCCATCGTCACCTCCGATCGCGGCCAAGATCTGCTCAAGCGTCAGAGCGATATCGCTCACATTGAAGAGTAGAGCAACGACCTCGGAACGCGCGATGACGGGTTCGGCCACGAGGACAGCGTGCCGACGACACCGCGGCGGCGCAATTCGCCGATTACGACCTATCCGCTAAGGCCGCTGCGGTGCGGGCACGGGCAGGAACGCCTCGCGCACGACGCGGAGCACGCGCTCGCGCGTCCCCTCGGCGACCGGCAACAAGCCGCCGAGCTCCAACCGCGCGAGCTCGACGCGCCCTTGCGTGCGCACGGTCATGAACCCGAAATCGGCGAGAAAGTCGCTCGGGAAGATCGTCTTGTGGATGCGAAAGCGGTCGACCGAGCGGTCGGCGTCGGGATAGCGGTACGCGAACGCCTCCAACGCACGCCCGCCGCGGTCGCGCGCCTCGCCGATGGCCGTGAGGAAGAGCGACTGCATCACCCACGGTTTCGATGAGTCGGTGAGATACGCGCACGTGACCAGCACGGCGTCGTCGCTCGGCGGCCCCGCGGGGAGCTCGTTCGCACGCGGAAAGAGCCCGGACGGCCCGTACTGCATCGAGCCGAGCAGCCGCCCGTCGTCGTCGTAGTAGACGGTGCCCCACGAGCCCCACTCCTCTTCCGTGCCGCGGATCCACTTCTTCTTGTCGACCTCGCGCCCGCTGCGGGACTGCCACCACGTGCACTCGTGGCACACGGTCGGCGTCGTGTCGAGCGTCGCGCCCGTCAGCCCCGCGATGCGCGTGCTCACGACCGCGGCCCGATCTCTTCGACGACGACCTCGACCACGACGGGCGCGACGTCCGCCATCCCCAGCAGGTACTCGCGGACGCGCTCCTGAACGCTCAACCCGATCGCCGGAATGGACGCGCCCCAGTCGACGGCGAGATGGAGCTCGACGCGCACCTGCCCGTCGTCATCCCGCACCTTGACGGCGCCCCGCCCCGGCAGGTCGCGCACGCCGACGATCTCGCGCGCCGCGTCGGCCGCGTACCGGCCGAGGATCTCCGTCGAGATCGACGCCTGACCCTCCATCACGTGCAGCGTAATGTCAGCTCGGTCGCCTCGGGCCGCGCGGCGAAGCGGAACGGCACGAACGTCGTCCCGAGCCCGGGCGAGACGTGCATCACGCCGGCCGGCCGGCGGAAGACGCCGCACGGATAGCGGGCACTGAGATGCGCGAAGCGGAGCTTCCCGCCCGGGTACGGCAGCGCAATCTGCCCGTCGTGCATGTGGCCGGCGAGCACGAGCTCGAATCGGCCGGGCTCGAGCGCGTCGAAGACGCGCGGATAGTGGCAGAGCAGGATGCGCAGGCCGGCCTCGCGGGAAAGCGTGTTCGGGTCGAGCTTCGACCGCCGGCGCACGATCAGCCGCGGATCCACGCCAGCGATCCAGACCTGGCGGCCGCGCAGCTCGAGCATCGTCCCCTCGTCACGCAGGAGCGTCGCAGGCGCGAGGTCGGTGAGGTCGGAGCGCACCGCCTGCGGATCGCGCGAGATGGCCACGTCGTGGTTGCCGAGAATCGCGACCGTCGGCTGCGGCAGCCGTTCCACGAGATCCCGCAGCGCAGGCTCGCCGCGCGGATGCGTCAGCAGGTCACCCGTGACGACGACGAGATCCGGCCGGCGCTCGACCGTCCACTCGACCGCCTTCTCCACCGCCCTGGCGCCGGGCGACGGCACGCCGAGGTGGAAGTCGGACAGATGCATGACGCGGAGCCCATCGAGCTCCTGCGGCAGCCCCGGAACCGGCAGTTCCAGCTCGCACAGCCGCGGCCACCCGGCCTCGATCAGGCCCCAGCCGAGCGCCGCTCCCAGAAATGTCCCGGCGCGGCGCACGAACAAACCCTGCGCCGTGCTCAGACCTCGAGCTTCTCGAGCGCCGGCCGCGGATCGACGATGTGCCGCTTGAACTTCAGCTCCGACTCCTCGATCCCGGCCGCGACGCCGACGAGTTGGGCGAGATGGAGGATCGGAAGCTTGAACGAGCGCCCTGTCGCCGCCTCGAGCTTCTGCTGCCACGCATCGAGCGACAGGTGGCAGAGCGGGCACGGCGTCACCATCACGTCCGCGCCGGCCTCGAGTGCCTGCTCGACGGGCTGGATGAGCTCGCCCAGCGCGGTCTCCTCGCGTGCCTGAATGATCGGGAACCCGCAGCACTTGATCTTCGCGGGATAGTCGATCGCCACGCCGCCGCACGCCTCGATGATCCGCTCGAGCGACCACGGGCGGTCGGGATCCTCAAAGCCCATGATCTTCGACGGGCGCAGGATCTGGCAGCCGTAGAACGGCGCCACCTTCAGGCCCTTGAGGCCCTTGTGCGCCGCGACCTTGAGCAGCTCGTACCCTTCTCCCTCGGCGATCTCCCACAACAGGTGGCGGACGTCGACCTCGCCGCTGTACGCCGGCACGCCGACGTCGGCGAGGTTCTTGTTCACGCGCGCGCGCAGCGTGTCGTCGCCCTTGAGCATGAAGTTCGCCTGGCGGAGATTGAGCGTGCAGACGTTGCAGACCGTGAGCAGCGTGTCGCAGCCGGTCGCCTCCGCGTACGAGAGGATGCGCGCGTTCAGGTGGAGGTAGTAGTCCGGCTCCGCCTCGTGGATGTCGCCGGCACCGCAGCACGTGACCGACTCCAGCTCGACGAGCTCGAGCCCGACCCGCGGCGCGAGCGCCTGCGTCGAGGTATCGAGCTCCTTCGCGGAGAGCGACGCCAGACATCCCTTGTAGTACGCGACACGCTTCATTCAGTGTCCTCCGGTAGGTACGGCTTCGGGAACGAGCCCGGGCCGTACGGATCGCGACCTTCGTCGTGGACGCCGTGCGCGAGCTTCGCGAGCGCGCGCTCGCCCTGGATGTGCCCGAACGCGCCCTGGCGGTCCTGCTCGCGGACGATCTTGTGCAGCTGGCGGGCCTCGCCGACGTCCTTGGCGACGTGCGGCGGAAACGCGAGTCCCGCCTTGTTGTGGGAGATCAGGTTCATCGCGAACTTCATCTGCTTCACCGACGAGACGATGCCCTGCGTCTTTGGCACCAACTCGGTCTCGCGCAGCCAGCCGGTCGTCTCGCTCGAGCGGACGAACCACTTCGCGTGCTTCGCGCCCATGTCGCGGTCGATGCCGTGGCGGATCGCCTCGGCGCCGAGCTTCGCGATCGCGTCGCGCGGGTCGACGCCCTTCGGGCAGCGCTCGTTGCAGAAGAAGCAGCGCGTGCACTCCCAGATGCCGTGCTCGCCGCTGTACTGCTCGAGCCGCTCCACCGTGGCGGCGTCGCGCGGGTCGCCGACGAAACGCATGCCCTTCGCGAGCGCCTGCGGGCCGAGGAACTCGGGATCGGACTCCATCGCGTTGCACTCGGAGACGCAGCAGCCGCAGTTGATGCACAGCGCTTCCTTCTTGATCGCATCCATGCGCGGCTGCGTGATGCGGTACTCGCGCCCGTCCTCAGGCCGCTCGTAGCCCGGCTGCAAATATGGCTTCATCGCCTTGAACTTGTCCCAGAAGGGATCCATGTCGACCACGAGGTCGCGGACGATCGGCAGGTTTCCCATCGCCGAGATCACGGGGACTTGACCGGCCTGCGCGACGTCGTACATGCGCACCTTGCACGCGAGCACGGCCGCGCCGTCCATGCGCATCCCGCACGAGCCGCAGATCATCATGCGGCAGCTCTTGCGGTAGGCGAGGGTGCCGTCGACCTTGTCCTTGACGATGTCGAGGCAGTCGAGAAGCGTCGCCTCCTCGGGCGCGTCGATCTCGTACTCGCGCAGCGCCCGGTCGCCGGTCGCCGCGTCGTAGCGCCACACCTTGAATGCCACCTGCATCACGCGCCTACTCCTCCCAGGCCGGGTATCGACCCGTTCTTGGACTCGTATACCTGCGCGGCGGGCGGTGCTGCGGCGGTCACCTTCTCGCCGAAGTTCGACAGGTCGATCGTGATCGACACCTTCGGGCTCGACTCGGCGACCACGACGCGGTGGATGTAGCCGTCGTTCCCAACCCAGACGTCGTACCCGCGGATCGTTCCGGTCGCCGCCTGCACCTTGTAGTGCGTGCCGATCTGGTCGGTGCCGACCTTCGTCGCGCTCTTCAGTGCCTGGAGCTGCTTCAGCTGGTCACCGGGATTCTGAGCGAGCAGGGACTGGAGATCGAGACCTGAGACATGCACCTTCGCGAGGTCGAGCTTCACCCAGGTCTTGCCGCCGGGAAGGCCCGACACCAGGAGCGGAGACTTGAGATAGACGGCCGTCCCGGAGAGCACCTCGTCGACCGTCGTCGCGATCGGCCCGGCCTTGACGTTCAGGTGCATCGAGCCAAGCGCCGACTTCGTGTCGAACGAGCCGGTCCCGCTGAGCGCCGCCGCCTGGCCGGAGACCTGGACGTTGGCCGTCAGCGCGAGTGCCTCGCTCCCGGCTGCGTACGTCTTCTGCGCCGCCGCCTTGACGACGTCGAGCGGCGACGCGCTCGAGGCCGGCTTCGAGCCGCCGCCGCAGGCGGCGAGCGGCAGGACGAGCAGGAGCAGGGCAAGCCGCCGCATCAGTACTTGCGCTCCTCGGGCTGCCACTTCGTCATGCGAACCTCTGCCCACGACAGCTCGGGCGCGTCGTCCTTCCAGCGCGTGATCGAGTGCTTGAGGAAGTTCACGTCGTCGCGCGTCGGATAGTCGTACGGGCGCGCGTGCGCGCCGCGGCTCTCCTTGCGCGCGATGCCGGCCTGCAACATGCACCAGGCGGTGTCGAGCATGTTCCCGAGCTCGATTGCCTGCGTGAGGTCGCTGTTGAAGACGTTGCCCTTGTCCTCGACGTAGACGTTGCGATAGCGCTCGCGCAGCTCCGGGATGATCTCGAGCTGCCGCTGCATCTGCTCCTCGCGCCGGAAGACGGCGAAGTTCTCGAGCATCGAGGTGCCGAGCTCGTCGCGGATCTTCCACGGCCGTTCGCCCGAGCCGCGGTCAAGGAGGTCCTTCAACTCGCGCTCGGCGTCGCGCTCGAGCGATTCCGGAACGTCGATGGTCGTGTTCGAGAGCGCCCACTCGGCCGCCGCGCGGCCGGAGCGACGCCCGAACGTGATCGTCTCCATCAGCGAGTTGCCGCCCAGGCGGTTCGCGCCGTGCACCGACACGCACGCGCACTCTCCGGCGGCGTACAGCCCGGTCAACTCCGTCGCGCCGTCGGTGTCGGTCGAGATCCCGCCCATGTGGTAGTGCGCGCCCGGCCGCACCGGCACGGGCTCGTAGATCGGGTCGACGCCGGCGAACACCATCGACAGCTCGCGTGACCCCGGGAGGCGCTCGATGATCCGCTCGGCGCCGAGGTGGCGCATGTCGAGCATGACCGAGCCATTGATCCCGCGGCCTGCGTCGATCTCCGTCTGCTCCGACCGGGAGACGACGTCGCGCGAGGCGAGCTCGAGCGCGTTCGGCGCGTACCTCTTCATGAAGCGCTCGCCGTCCTTGTTCAGGAGGTAGGCGCCCTCGCCGCGGCAGCCTTCGGTCAGGAGGATGCCGGTCGGGTACAGCGTCGTCGGGTGGAACTGCATGAACTCCATGTCCTTCAGCGGCACGCCGGCGCGCAGCGCCATCGCGGTGCCGTCACCCGTGCACGCATACGCATTCGTCGTCACGCGGTACTGGCGGCCGGCGCCGCCGGTCGCGAGCACGACGGTCTTGCCGCCGAGCGTCTTCAGCCCGCCGTTGAGGAGGTCCCAGCAGATGACGCCCTGGCAGCGGCCGTCGTTGACGACGAGCTGCCACGCGAAGAACTCCTCGTACACCTTGATCTCGCGCTTGCACACCTGCTCGTACAGCACCTGGATGAGCACATGGCCGGTGATGTCGGCGGCGTAGATCGTGCGCGGCGAGCCGGCGGCGCCGAACGGGCGCTGCGCAAGCCGTCCGTCGGGCTGGCGGGAGAAGAACGCGCCCCAGTTCTCAAGCTGGATGATGTCACCGGGCGCCTCGCGCGTGAAGATCTCGATCGAGTCCTGGTCGCCGAGGTAGTCCGACCCCTTGACGGTGTCGTAGGCATGCGTCTCCGGGCTGTCCTCGGCCGCGTTGCCGAGCGCTGCGTTGATGCCGCCCTCGGCCGCGCCGGAGTGCGAGCGCGTTGGGTGGAGCTTCGAGATCATCGCGACGTCCGCGCCGGCATCGAACGCCTCGATGGCGGCGCGCATGCCGGCGCAGCCTGCGCCGACCACGAGGACGTCGTGCTCTCCGATCACCGAGAATTCAGCCTAGCGGCCCGGCTGCTGCGAGCTCCGGAGGGAACTTCTCGAAGTTGTCCCTGAACATCTGCGCCAGCTCGCGGGCTTTCCGGTCGTACGTGTCCGCGTCGCTCCACGTGCTGCGCGGATCGAGCAGGCTCGCATCGACGCCCGGCACCTCCACGGGGACCCGGAAGCCGAACACGGGGTCGATGCGGTACTCGACGTCCTCGAGCGCGCCGGCGAGCGCCGCGTGCAGGAGCGCGCGAGTGGCCGCGATCGGCATGCGCTGCCCTTCGCCGAACGGCCCACCCGTCCAGCCGGTGTTCACGAGCCAGACGGCGGAGCCGTGCTCGTCGAGCTTCCGGCCCAGCATGTCTGCGTAGACCGATGGCGGCTGCGGCAGGAACGGCGCACCGAAGCAGGTCGAGAAGGTCGGCTGCGGCTCAGTGATTCCGATCTCCGTCCCCGCGAGCTTCGACGTGAAGCCGGAGAGGAAGTAGTAGAGGGCCTGCCGCCGGTCGAGCTGCGCGAGCGGCGGAAGGATCCCGAACGCGTCTGCGGTGAGCATCACGACCGCCGAGGGATGCCCCGCGCGCTTGTCCGGGTGCGCGTTCGCGATCTGCTCGAGCGTGTAGGCCGCGCGCGTGTTCTCGGTCTTCGAGGCGTCGTCGAGGTCGAGACGCCCGCGCTCGTCGATGACGACGTTCTCGAGGATCGTCCCGAACGTGTGCGTCGTGCGATAGATCTCGGGCTCGGCCTTCTCGGAGAGCTTGATCACCTTGGCGTAGCACCCGCCCTCGAAGTTGAAGACGCCGCTCGTGCCCCAGCCGTGCTCGTCGTCCCCGATGAGCCCCCGCTCGGGATCGGCGGAGAGCGTCGTCTTCCCCGTGCCGGAGAGGCCGAAGAAGATGGCGGAGCGGCCGTCTGCGCCGACGTTCGCGGAGCAGTGCATCGGCAGCACGCCTTCGAGCGGCAGCCGGTCGTTCATGACCGTGAAGATCGACTTCTTGATCTCGCCGGCGTAGAAGGTCCCGCCGATCAGCACTTCGGTGCGCGACGGGTGCAGGACGATGAACGTGCCGGTGCGCGTGCCGTCCTCTTCGGGGACGGCCTCAAGCGCGGGAGCGTGCAGGACGAGCGCCTGCGGCGCGAAGCCGCGCAACTCGTCCGGCGTGGGGTCGATGAACATCGTGCGCGCGAACAACGCGTGATACGGGTGCGTCGTCACCACGCGCACCGCGATGCGGTGCTCGGGATCAGCGCCCGCGAACGCGTCGACGACGTAGAGCGTCGGCTCGTGCGAGAGGAAGCCCGCGACCTTCTCGCGCAGGTGCTCGAACGAGCCTTCGCCGATCTCCTGGTTGCCGCCCCACCAGATGCGCGCCTCCGAGCCCGGCTCGCGGACGACGAACTTGTCCTTCGGCGAGCGGCCCGTGTGCCGTCCGGTGTCGACGACCATCGGCCCGTCCTCGCCGATCCGCGCCTCGCCCCGCGAGATCGCGTGCTCGTAGAGCATCGGCGTGCTCGGGTTCGCCACGACGTGCCCGGTGGGCGTGATCCCGTGGATACGGAGGTCCACGCCTCCGCGAACGTCCATGGTCGTCACCCTCGTATCGTACGCGCGATGGGGGAACGGCTGCCCACTGACGGCGTCATCGCGCTCAGGCCGTGGAGCGAAGCCGATGCGGACGAGATGGCCGCGTGCCTCGACGGCGACGAGGAGATCGCGCGCTGGCTCGACCGGATCCCGCAGCCGTACACGGTCGCGGACGCGCTCGGCTTCTTCAGCCAGACGGGCGAGACGACGTTCGCCGTCGTCGATGCCGCCGGCGGCGGCGTGCTGGGCGGGATCGGGATCACATGGAACCAGGCGAAGGACGTCGCCGAGATCGGCTATTGGGCGCGTAAGGAGGCGCGCGGCCGTGGCGTCACGACCCGCGCGCTTCGTCTCGCCGGCGGTCTCGCGTTCGGCCAGGGTGCCGCCCGCGTGCAGCTCCGCGCGGACGTCGAGAACGTCCCGTCGCGCCGCGTGGCCGAGAAGGCCGGCTTCACCGCGGAAGGCGTGCTGCGCGAGGTGCACTGGAACGCGCGCCTCGGCCGGCGCCAGAGCTGGGTGATGTACTCCGTGCTGCCGGGCGAGCTCAAGGGCTGACTTCGGCTGCGCCCGCGCCGATCGCTTCCGCCTCGGGCGGAATCGTCTCGGTGCGCACGACGAGCGCGACGCACGCGAGGACGAGCAGCGCGCCGACTCCGATCGTCCACGTCAGCGATTCGTGCAACACGATCGCGCCGAGCGCGATGGCGACGATCGGGTTCACGTACGCATAGGTCGCCACCGTTCCGAGCGGCGCGTTGTCGAGCAGCCACACGTACGCGGTGTAGCCGACGAGCGAGCCGAAGGTGACGAGGTAGAACCAGCCGAAGATCGAGCGCGCTGAGAAGTCGCCGAAGTGCGGATGCGTCGTCGCGAGCCCGATCGGGAGCAGGATCGCACCGCCGACGAGCATCTCGATCGACGTCGCGGCGAAGGAGTCCGCTGGCATCGGCAAGCGGCTGGACAGGAATGAGCCGGTCGCCCACATCACTGACGAGACGACGACGATGAGCATCGCCCACAGCGGCGCGCCGCCGGTCGGGCGAACGAGCAGCGCAAGGCCGGCGAAGCCGACGCCCACGCCCGCCAGCGTCGCCACCGGCGGTCGGTCGGAGGCAAACGTCCGGAGCAGCACGACCCACAACGGCACCGCGCCGATGACAAGGGAAGCCACGCCCGTCTGCACGTGCCGCTCGGCGATGAACAGGACCGCGTTCGCCCCCGGCAGGAGCGTGCCGACGAGCGCAGCCGACGCGAGCTCGGCCGGGCGGACGCGGAGGACGCGCGGCCCGCGGCGCCAGACGGTGAAGGCCGTCATCAGCAGCCCAGCAGCGACGAAGCGCGTGCCGACCGCGAAAAGCGGCGGGATCGTCTCACCGGCGAGCTCGATCCCGAGGTACGTCGACCCCCAGATGAGGTAGACGGTCCCGAGCGCGATCCAGACCTTGGTCTTGTGCGGCACAAGGCCAACACTGCCGGTTCTGGCGGAGGCTGCGCGGCCCTGGCGTCGAACCCATGGACGTGGACACCCACGCGGCCGCCGCACGCTTCCTCGACTCGCCCACGCTCTCGGACGGGACACGCCGTGCTTACGGCTACGACGTGAACGAGTTCTGCCACTGGCTCGACCGCCGCGGCACGAAGCTCGACGACGTCGACGTCCGCGTGCTCGTCGACTACGCCTCGCAGCTCGGCGCCGCCCGGCCCGGCCGGCGGCCCACGAAGCTGGCACCGGCGACGATCGCGCGCAAGCTGGCCGCCGTCCGCGCGTTCCTCCGCCATGCGCTCGGGCCTGCGCGCGTCCCCGACGCCGTGCTCGCGCCGCGCCGCACGCGCCGGCTGCCGGACGCGCCCCGCGCGGCCGAGGTGGATGCCGTTCTGAAGGCGCTCGAGGGCGAAGGCCCCGTCCCGCTGCGCAACCGCGCGCTCGTCGAGCTCGTCTACTCCGCCGGACTGCGGAGCGCCGAGGCGGTCAGCCTCGATCTCGGCGACGTCGACTTCGAGCAGGAGCTCGTGCACGTGCGGCTCGGCAAGGGCGCGAAGGACCGTGTCGTCCCGCTCGGCGAGGAGGCGGCACATTGGCTCGCGCG
>Ga0208219_1000516_pt1 | contig 13810 bp, 15 predicted proteins | sample NGESurshal072012_7_FD_184469 | JGI IMG/M metagenome (GOLD analysis project Ga0208219, IMG submission 184469) | Arctic peat soil microbial communities from Barrow, Alaska - NGEE Surface sample 53-2 shallow-072012 (SPAdes) | ecosystem: Environmental > Terrestrial > Soil > Wetlands > Peat ...
GGCGCCGCTGCGCAAGATCGATTGGGTGGTCTATGCCAAGCGGCCGTTCGGCGGCCCCAGGGCCGTGCTCGCCTATCTGTCGCGCTACACCCACCGGGTTGCCATCTCCAATCGCCGCCTGATCGCGGCCGACCAGACCGGCGTCACCTTCCGGTGGAAGGACTACCGGGTCGAGGGGCCTGGCCGCTATCAGACCATGACGCTGTCGACCCACGAGTTCATCCGGCGCTTCCTGATGCACGCGCTGCCCTGGGGCTTCCACCGCATCCGGCACTACGGAATGCTGGCCAGTGGCACCCGCGCCGTCAACATCGCGCGGGCGCGCCAGCTGCTCGCCGTGCCGGTCCGCTCCGAACCGCAAGATACCTCGGAGGCCCCAGCGGCCGACCAACCCCGCATGCTGCCACGACCGTGCCCCTGCTGCGGCGGACGCATGTTCATCATCGAGACCTTCGCGCGCGGCAGCGAGCCAAGGCACCGACCCCCGCCCGCGCCGGCCGCGATCAGGATCGACACCTCATGATGCCGTCATCGCTGATCCAGCACCGCGCCGAAGCGCGCCATTTTGGCCGGCTCTCGCCCGGCAGCACACCCGCTTGCGCCGATCGGCAAGACTGGCCCGCGATCGCACCGCAAATCCTGTCGAGCAACGTGCGATCCGCTCGTTCGCGCCGGCACGCACGCCCAAGATTCGAGTTCAAGCGATCCGATCGCCAGCGTCGGCTCAACTTCCCCAACACTCACGCCGACGCCAAATCCCCATAGCACCTGCTGCACTGTCGGTGCCCCACACCCCGCGATTTCGTGCCTTGGCGCTTTTCGGACGCCGGCTGTCCCAGCGTGGGGATGGTCTCGGCATCCCGGCATCCGAAAACCTGCACAACGACGGACTCATGCACCGCAGCAATCGACGCCTTCATTCAATCACTTTGTCGGCGCGCGTGATTATTGAATCTGGAAGCTTAATGCCGAACGCTTGCGCAGTTTTTGCATTGACGACGAGCTCGAAGCGAGTCGGCCGTTCGATCGGCAAATCTGCAGGTCGCGCGCCCCTCAATATCTTGTTCACATATGTGGCAATGCCGCGCATCGCATCGTCGGTGTTCGGTCCATACGTAAATAGAAATCCATCCTTCGCCGCCCAATCTCCCCAGTTGCCTACCGCGGGAATCCGGGTCGTGATCGTGAACTCCTTTATCTTCTGCCGTTGCGCCAAAAGGAGCCGGCTCGATACAAGTATAAGTCCCTCCGCGCGCTGATCGATCGCGGCCTTAAAAGCTCCGTCGAAATCACTGGGCCGACGAACTTCCAGAGATTGGAGCTCGACACCGCGAGCAATTGCTACCCGCTGTGTCTCCCTAAACTCAGGGTCGGCATGATCGGGATTCCACAGAACGGCAACGTGTGAAATCTCAGGTAGCGCTTCCTTCATGAGGTCCAGCATCTTGCCGGCCAATTCGTCGTAGATCAGCGTAATCCCCGTAATGTTGAAGCCGGGCTGTCGAATGCTAGTGACCAATCCACTTTGTACCGGATCGTTACTGACCATGACTACGACCGGAATCGATGCCGTTGCTTGCTTCGCGTATGGGGCCACGTCTCCACCATACGCGAAGATGACGTCCGGTTTGAGCTGAACCAACTCAACAGCCAAATTGGCGAGCCGCTCGGCCTTACCTTCAGCGTAGCGGTATTCGACTGCGATCGTCTTTCCGTCAACGTAGCCAAGGGCTCCCAACCCTTGAATGAGAGGGCCGATGGGGTCGGCCTGCGGTGAATTGAAGAGCAACATGCCAAGCCGCGGAACTTTTCCGGGCTGCTGCGACCAAGCAAAAGGAGGCCACGCGGTTGCCGCGCCGAGCCCTGCAACAAAACTGCGCCGTCGCATGGGATTCCTCCGAAAAGGAGCGTGAACAGCCTATCTCAAACTTTTACGCCTGTGAACGAGCATATGTCCGAACCGGGTCAGTCTCGTCGTTTCGACCGTGAACCAGCCACTTCCGGTCTACCTCGGACAACGGACATCATCAGAGCCAGTCGGCATGTCTCAAAGGTGCCAACAGCGGAACAACACCATTCACATTGCGATGCGTCGCAGCGTGGGATTTACTAGCGGCGTGCGCAGTTATTGAGGGAGGTCGATATGAGCCATGGGCAGTCAATTCGGGACGCCAGTCATCTTTGCGAAGCGGAGCGTCGCGTTCAGCATGCCGCGCCCCCCGGCTTTCGCATTATGGAGTTGCAGCTCGCGCCGACGCAGAAGGTGCCGTGGCAGCCCGTGGGCGTCGTCCACACATGACCCAACACGGACATCGGTTGCGCGTAACGGCCGTGTCTTAACGCCCTAGTCAAGTCGTCGTTTGAGCCGATAAGATGCCGTACATTGTGCTTTGGGTGCTGACATGCGGCGGCGCGAATTTCTTGGTGTTCTGGCTGGCGCGGCGGCGTTGCCGGTTGCCGCGCGGGCGCAGACGCCGGGGCGCACCCATCGCATTGATATCTTGACAGGCGTGTCTCGTCAGAACCCGGAAATTAGTTGTATTGCTCGACGAATTGCGCTTGGCGAGGTTCATCGAAGGACAAAATCTTACCATTCTGGACGGCGGGTTCGGCGTGACGGGGAATCAAGTTGCCGCTGCGGCCACGGCGCTCGTCAAGGCTTCTCCGGACGCGATCCTCACCGTCGGTCGTGTATACGTAAAGGCCGCGCAGACGGCGACAAAAACGATTCCGATTCTTACGTTTTCGAATGACATGGTAGCGGACGGCCTGGCGTCGTCGCTCGCACATCCAGCCGGCAACATCACGGGCATTAGCCTGATCGGACCTGACCTTGATGGCAAACGAGGCGATTTGCTGCTGGAGGCCGTACCTGGCCGTCGTCATGTTGCGGTGCTAGCCGATCCGAATGTCGACACACCTCCGCACCTTCAAGCATTGAAGGACTCGGCGAAGGCGCGCGGCATCGAGCTTTCGGTATTTTCCGCTGGGACACCGCAGGAGATCGTGCCTGCGCTGGAGGCCGCGAAATCGTCCGGAGCCGCGGGGATCAATGTACTTTCGTCATCAATGTTTTTCTACAATCGCGGCCTGGTGATCGAGCGCACCAACGAGTTGCGTCTGCCGGCAGTGTACCCGTGGCCGGAGACGGCGGAACAAGGTGGCCTGATCGGTTACGGGGCGCGCGCCACCGAGCTGTTTCGTCTGTTGGGTCGTCAACTTGTCAAAATATTGCGCGGCGCAAACCCGGGCGACATTCCGGTGGAACAGCCGAGCAGGTTCGAGCTTGTCATCAATCTCCAAACCGCAAAAACAATCGGCCTTGAGATGCCAGCGAGCCTTGTCCTGCGCGCCGACAAGTTGATCGAACAAATGTCGCAGTTTGGCACTTTTCGGACGTGCCGGCGCAGTCTGACGATGTCTGCTGTCGAGGCTAGAACGGAGATGCCGCGCGAATGCTAAAACCTAACCCGCCGGTTCAGTTAAGCCTTTAGGCGTTGATTCAGGCTAATGGCGCGCGATGCCTGAATTCGAAACAAGTCCTGTATCGCGACCTCGGCTTCTGACCAAGGTGTCTGATTGTTTCGAAAGTCGTTTTTATAAAGCTCACGCGCGAGCGTTTCGATGGAAATTGTCATATGTAGCTCCTTTGGTTCTAGCGAAGTGCTCTTTCGGCGAAAGCCGAAACTGGTTTCCCAGAACCATATCGAGGGAGCTGCTACTCGCCGACACAAAACTTATGATAAAGTAGATAGAACTTCAAGGTCCGCCGCCAACCGTCAAAATGGAATTTCATCGTCCGAATGGGCTCCAGGCGGGCATAGTTCTTCCGGGTTTCCTCTGACAACGGACATTTGCCAAATTCCTGGGACGGTTTGGCGCTCGCCTATCCGGGCGACCGTGACATCGGAAAACTGTCGCCCATGGGCGCAGCGCCAAATCGCAGTCGGTCGCGTGTTCGAGGGAGTTGGCGTGTCGTAGGCTGCCGCATCATAGCGCCACGGCGAAGCAATGTTGCCCATCTTCATCGGCCGTGGCGCGCCAACTCCGCCGAATCCACGCCTTCCCCAGATGCGCTACGCCAGGTTACGCCGGAAGAAACGCGTTGTCATAGGGTGGGCGGTGTTCGGTGGCCTTTGGCGTTCTCATCAGTGTTTGCCCCTGGTGGAAATTCTATCGAGATCGCGCCGGACGCGGACACTTTCCCCGGCCCGATGTTCCAGCGCGCTTCACTTTGAGTATGCTCTGCCGGCCAGCGCCGGACGCTTGTCATTGTCGGAAACTCAATCCGGCTAGCAAGTGAGGTCGAATCGGGCGATGCTCTTGGTTGATGAGAGACGTTTGCAGCCTGATTTGGTTGGCGCTGATCGGATTGTTCCGGTCGCGAGCGTCGCTGCAAGTAGAGATCTCGACGCTTCGTCATCAGCTTAACGTGCTGCGACTTGAATCGCCGCAGCGACTAACCTTCAGCAGCATCGACCGTCTAGTATTTGGGTAAGGTTGCCCTTGGGAATTGCTGGGATTTGGATGCGCTGGTGTCGTCTGACGTGAAGGCGAAAGGGAAATGAAACGGTTTACCGGATGGTTCCTCGAGGTTTTTGCGCCGTCCGGGCAGCCAATTTTCTTGATCGGGATCATCATCCTCTTGTTGGCTACCCTCTTGTCGATACTTTTCCCGCCGATAATCGATCCAAGCTGGACCAATTTGTAACGACCTCATTCTAGTAGCTGCTGCATTGGCCTCGTTCCGGCCGTCCGGTCCACCCAGCGCCGACTCAGGGAGCGCCGCCGAGTGATTTTTCAGCCTCGCCGTGACGAGCAATCCGCCTAGAGGCGACGCAGCAGACCGCCGAGGCTCCCGTCATCACCCCGGCGCGGTCGCGTGACCGAGGAAGGTATCCCGGCTCGCGCGGCCTCACGCACGTCGGTCGGGCTGATGCCGAACTGTCGCCGGAATGCGCGACTGAAGGAAGACGAATCCGCCATCCCCAACTCATCGGCGATCGCGACAACTGGTTTTGTGTTGGACGGGTCGTTCAGTTGCGCAAAGCCCTCCGCAAGGCGGTGACGCTGTATGTAATGTGCGACGCCACCTTCCGCTTCCAGTAATCGGTAGACACTCGACCTGGACATTCCCAATTCCCGGCACAACAGGGTCGGCCCGAGTCTATGCGAGCGCAAATTCCGCAGGACACAACGCCGCGCCTTGTCCTTGAGGGTGGCGTTTATTTGCCCATATGCGGTGGTCATCCGGTCCGCGGACGGCGCCACGCAGGCTGCAACCATCGCGACCACTGCCTGCGGTAGTGTGTTCGCGTCTTCGTCCCCCAAGCTTGGCAGTTGGTGTTCCAGCAGCTTGATGTATTCCGCCATCAGACTGCCAAGCGGCGTACTCACGGTTTGGCCTCGGGCTGCATCAAGCACAGGCGCGATCGCGTTGAATTTATCCCGCGTGATGTGAAGCTGGAGCCTGCTGTCTAGATCACGCTCACTGGCAGAAAACTCACCCAGCGACACAACGAACGGCACCCCGGCCGGCACCGACATCCGATCACTTTCCACCATCAGACCGGTTGTGGCCCGCTCGCCGATCGCGATGACCCAGTGGTCGGTTGGATTTCGTCTGATCAGCGATTTCGTTCTTATAGCGCGGAGCGGCGGGGCCGATGCCCTGACGAGGGCCACCCCGTCCAGTTTCCATATCTCACAGTCTCCGGCGAACCCACGATCAGCGGTGCCGAGTGGTGTTTCCGTACACACAACGGCATTCTCGACCTCAAGCCGGCTGTTCGACTTGAATGGCGAGGCCAGAACGGCCAGAACGAAGCAGATCAGCGCTACCATTGCGCCAACTTAGCCGATTCTGTTACCTGATAAACTCGGATATGGTTTTCGGTACACACAGGTGCGGCTAGACTAAGTTTGCGGGACCGAGAAGCCATACACGGCGTCAGATGTTCGACTGATAAGGAAATTACACAAAGCTTATCACTTGCCGGTACTGCTGGTTGTTCCATGACCTTCGGTCTGCGTCTCCGAATCCTTCCGGCCCACTTTCCCACTTGCCGCATGCGAGGCAGAATGAGTGACGAATCAACATTTCGCCCCCGACCGCGAGCTCGCCTACGAAGGTTTGCACATGGCCGGAGTACCAAAGAATGGTTGCATTTGGCTGGCTAATTGGGCTGCAGTTGCCAAAGAAGATACTCAACGGCGACTCGCTAGACCAGTTTGCCAGCGGCGTTGACAGGCCAGCACCCTGCGGACACGGCGAGGCGCGGTGTGATACCCTACCGACATCTGTTGGCTATCTCGAGGTTGCGAGCTCCGTCCACGTCCGGTTTCAGGGGGGCATAACGAATATCGCAATTTGACGAAGTCATCCCGAAAGGGAACTTGGACGTGCACTTCCGTTGATCAAAGCTTGGGCTCACCAAGGCCGGCAAGCCGTTCGACATGGCGCACTGTGGAAATGAAATCGGCCTCGCCGTCGCCTTGCGCGATCAGCGCACCATAGGTCTCGCGCACCTGCGCGGCGAGTTGCAGCGGTACGTCGACCGCGTGACCGGCCTGCAGAATGAGATCGAGGTCCTTGGCCATCTGCCGGCACGAGAAGGTGGATTCGAAATCCCGGCTCCGCAGCGGCGCAGTCTTGTACTTCACCATGGGCGAGGCGATGGCGCTGTCGTCGAGTACCTTGAGGATGTCCTGCCAGGCAATACCACCCTTGCGAGCCAGAGCGAGGCCTTCCGCCATCATCGCAGCCGATGCTGCGATCATCAGGTTGACAGCGAGCTTGGCATAGCGCGCTTCCTCGCGCGCGCCGAGATAGGTCTGGGCGCGGGTAAATGTTGCGAGCAGCGGCCTGGCCGCGTCAAACGCCTCGCGCGGGCCCGACACGAAGCAGGTCAGTGCGCCGGTATGAACGATGCTCGCGTTTCCGGACACTGGCGCGCGCAGGTAGCAGATATCATGCGCGCCGGCGGCGGCCGCGACTTCGCCTGAGACTTCCGCGCTCACCGTGCTGGTATCGATCAAGATGGATTTCGGCGCCATTGACTGAACGATCCCCTGGGAACCGAGCATGGCCGCACGTAATGCCGCGTCGTCCGGCAGCGAGGTGATGGCCACAGGCTGTCCGCGGACAGCCTCGATTGCCGATTTGGCGATGGAGATGCCCTGGCCGCGGGCCGCGGCCAGCCGCGTCTCGCTCCGATCGAAGGCCGTCACGGCGTATCCCGCGTTGGCGACCAGTGCTGACATCGGCAAGCCCATCTTGCCGATCCCGACCCAGGCGATGCTATTGAAAGCTGCGGTCATTGCTGCCTTGTTCTCACCGCTAGATTTCGGAGTGAGGCTCAACCATGCCTAGCCAGCGTAAAGGGCGGCTGCGAACACGATCACAACGCCTTTGATGATGATCTGCACCTGGATAGGTAGTCCAAACAGCAGCACTTCGTTGGCGGCAACCATGATTGTGGCTGCGCCGGCCAGCGCTCCGGCAATCGAGCCGCGGCCGCCCTTGAGGGAAACTCCGCCGATCACGCACGCAACAATCGAATCGAGCTCATATCCTTGCCCAACCCAGTTGTCGACGAGCCCGACATAGCCACTCAGAATGAGTCCGGCCGCCCCCGCAAGGCAACTCGAGATCAGGTAACATGCGATCGTCACCACATCCGTCCGAATTCCCAGCAGATGTCCGGTTACCGGATTGCCGCCGACGATAAAAACGCGCCGGCCAAATGCCGAACGATGCAGAACAATCCAGAAAAATGCGACTACGACCAGCAGAATGACGCAGTTGTTTGGAATGCCATACGTCTTGCCGGAGCCGAGCGTGCGAAAAAACGGCGGCACGTTGCCGGACGGCGCGCCTTGCGTGTAAGCAAAGCGGAAGCCCTGCAGCAAGATCATAGTCGCGAGCGTCGCCAGAAATGGCGACACACCGCGCTTCGCAACAAGAAAGCCGTTGATAAGGCCGACGCAGATGCTCGTGCCTGCCACGGCGGCGACGATCGAGGCAATGTCGGCATTTGAACCGGCAAAGCCAGTCGCAATCACCGCCGCTGTCGCCATCATGGAGGCCACCGACAGATCGAGGCCGCGGACGATCATGACGAAGGTCTGACCAATCACCACGATGCCCAATGGCGCGATCTGCAACAGCAAGTTTGAGATATTGCCGGTACTGAGAAAGCTGGTGGAGGCGGCGCCGCCGATCACAACAAGAATTGGCAATATCAGAAATATGCCGAACCGGGAGAGCAACGATCGGAAACGCGGCAAGGCTCCGCGACTTGCCGCCGTCTCAAGGGGCTCTGTCGTCGCGGTCACGCGGTCCTCCGCCGATCCATGTACACCGACACCGCGAGAATGATGATCAGGGCCTGTGCGATCAACTGATAATGCTTCGACACATCCATGAAATTCAGCAAATTGTTGACGAGGGAAATGAGATAGGCTCCGAACAACGTTCCGATCACGCCGCCTCGCCCACCGCTGAGCGCGGTTCCACCCAGAATGACGGGTGTGATTGAAGTCAGGGTGTAGTTGACCCCCGTATAGGGCTGACCCGCTCCGAAGCGGGCAACCAGATACAGCCCCGTCGCGGCGCAGCAGAATCCGGAAGCTCCGTAAACCAAGAGGAGAACCTGGGTTCGCCGCAGGCCGGCGAGACGGGCCGCATCATCATCGTCACCCACGGCATAGATCTGGCGTCCGAGCGGCAAATATCTGAGAAACAGCGCGATCAGGATGAAAAGCAGAACAGCAATCGTCGCTCCAACCGGTAAACCTGCGATGCGGCCATAGGCCAGGAAAGTGAAATTGCGAGGCACCTTGCCGATCGGGCCCATGGCGTAGAACAGCGTCGCGCCCTGCAGGATTGCGCTCATTCCGAGCGTCACGATCAGCGGATGCACGCGCAAAACGATGACAAGTCCCGCGTTGAGCAGGCCAATGACGGCGCCGAGCGCCAGCACCGCCAAAACCACCGGTATGACGCGATTAGGATCTCCGTTGATCAGTCCGGAGGTCAGGCAAGACGTAAGACTGATCAGGGAGCCAACGGACAAATCGATCCCGCCAGTCAGGATTGCAAGCGTCTGTCCCAGGCTGACCAGGGCCAGATCCGTCGATTGCTCATAGACGTTCACGATATTGCCGAGGGAGAGGAAGCGATCCGTCAACGTGGCGCCTAGGATGAACACGGCAGCGATCAGCACAACGACACCCAAGAGTCCGCCGTGGTTGCGCCAGGCTGGGAAGGCGGCCACCGCACCCGTCATACCTGCTCCGCGATTCGCTCGGTCGTTGCCAGATGCATGATGCCTTCCTCGGTCACGTCCACTCCACCGAGCTCGCCGGTGATTTGCCCTTCACGCATCACGATCACCCTGTCGGCCATCCCGACGATTTCGGTCAGCTCGGAGCTGATCATCAGAATAGCCAGGCCTTGCTCCGAGAGCTCGCGCAGGATTCGATAGATCTCCGCCTTGGCGCCGATGTCGACACCGCGCGTCGGCTCATCGACGATCAGGACGGTACGGCATAGTCTTGCCCAGCGGGCGACGAGTACCTTCTGCTGGTTCCCGCCGGACATGGTGGCGACCGGTGTCCTGGGGCCACGACTCGCGATCTGGTAGCGTGCTATCTCCCGGCGGGCGATCGCCGCTTCGAGGTCTTCATCGATCAGAAGGTGTTTTGTGACTTCGTTCAGCGCGGGGCCGGTGATATTTGCTGCGATATCGAGGTGCATCGCAAGTCCCTGCGACTTACGATCCTCGGTAACCAGACCCATGCCAAGCCTGATTGCCCTGGACGGCGACATGGACGTGAAGCGGCGACCTTCGAGATAGAGCGAGCCGCCCGAAATGGGCAAGACCCCAAACAGGCCAAGGGCAAGCTCCGAGCGGCCGGCTCCAACCATGCCGGCCAATCCGACAATTTCGCCTGGCCTCAATTCGATCGATACATCGCGAACAAGGTTTGCGACCGATAACGATTCGGTGCGCAGGATGGGCGTGCTCGACGGCGCAGAGTGACGCTTCGGGGGAAACAGATCGCCGAGCTTGCGGCCAACCATCATCGAGATCAGGCTTTCACGGGTTACCTTTGCTGTCTCCGTCGTGGCGACAAGTTCGCCGTCCTTTAAAACCGTAACGCGGTCGCACAGCGCAAATACTTCCTCCAGGCGATGCGAAATGAACACAATCGAGATGCCCTCGGCACGCAGGCGGCGCACGCGATCGAATAATAGCGCCACCTCGCGCCCAGCTATCACCGCTGTCGGCTCGTCGAGGACCAGCAGTTTAACCCGATGAACCAGCGCTCTTACGATCTCGATCATCTGCTTGTCGGCGACCGACAGCGATCCAACGCTGACAGACGGGTCGATCGAGACACCCAGTCGATCCAACAACTCCTTCGCTTCGCGGCGCATGCGTGCATGGTCGACGGTGCCCAGCCGCGTGCGCCGCTCACGCCCCGCGAATATGTTGTCGGTCACGGATAGCTGTGGGAATAGAACGAATTCCTGGTAGACGACATGAATTCCGCGCTGGCTGGCCCCGCGAGGCGACGACCAGCGAACGCGCTCATTTTCAAAGAAAATATCCCCCTGGTCCGGCGCATAGGCGCCGGCGACGATCTTGATGAGCGTCGACTTGCCGGCGCCGTTCTCGCCCAAGAGCCCGTGGATCTCCCCGGGCCGCACCTCGAAGCTCACGCCGTTCAAAGCTCGGACACCGGGGAAACTCTTGGAAATGCCTTCGAGTCTGAGCATGCTCACTTAGCTCGCAGCGGCCATGCAGATGCATGACCCCTGCGGTCCCGTCTCCCAATCAGTGCGGGAAATCGATCTTGAAAGTGGAGGGATTGTATCCTGGTCCCATTCCTCCCGATACCAGCATATCGTCGGGACCATCGGGAACGACGTGTTGTTCCACGTACATGTCGGGGTGAGGAATAGATGGCGTCTCATCGCCGTGGGTCAGTACGATGTTGCTGTTGATCGTGTAAATGCAGGGAACAGAGGCCCCGGACAGCACCTGCAGCGCGACCTCAAGCGACGTTCCCATCATGGCAGGCGGATAATCGATGTCGAGGAGCGGGAACTTGTACTGGATCGCCATCTTCATCGGGCCGTTCATGTCGGCGGATGTGATCGGTGGAATCTCGCTGCCCTTCCAGCCTGCGTCCAGGAATGCCTCGATCGCACCCGGCACCTGCAATCCATGGGGCGAAAAGACCGCGTTGATGCTGTGACCGTATTTAGCGATCATCGCCTGCATAACCTGCTTGCCCTTGACCGGGCTCCAGTCCGAGTAAACGGTATCAAGAATCTTGATGCCTGGATATGCTCCGAACACCTGCATCGCAGGCTTGACCCTGTTCTCGTTCGGGCTCGATCCGGCTTGGCCGCCCAGGATGATCACGTTGCCCTTGCCGTGCAGTTTCTCGACGATCCACTGCGCAAAGAGCCGTCCCATCATCGAGTCGGAGGCGGTGACGAACGTTACGAAATTGTCGGAATCGACACGACGGTCCACCATCACGACCGGGATACCGCGCGCGGCAACTTGTGTGACAGCTGGGTCGAGCGCCTGCGACGTATTGGCGCTTACGATCAGGAGATCGACGCCGCGCGATACGAGATCCTGAATATCGGCGATCTGCTTGGCGTCGTCGTGTCCGGCGTCGGTAATCAAGAGCTTCTTGACGACGTCGGCGTGGTCATGCGCCGCCTTCTCCAGGGAATGTAGCCCGACGACCCGCCAGCTATCACCCAGGCCCGCGTTGGAAAACCCGATCACATACGGAGGGGCCTTCTTGAATTTGGAGGTATCACGAATGCAGACGTCGAGCGCGGGATTGAATAAGAATGTGCGTGGAGCTCCAGTATACTGGGCGTGGGCCGCCGTCGAAACACCACCAGCAAGGGCTGTCGCGACCGCCAGGCAGGCGAGCTTCGTCCGGATCGTCGTCATGTTTTTCCTCCCTGGAAATTGAGAGCGCAACCTTGATGATCGCGCGATTTTTTTGGCTTCGATTCAGCATGCATCCCGGTTGCCCATGCCGACGGCAATTTTCTTAAGCAGCAGCAGAAACCAATATCTTCAGCTTGTTGTTGTCGCGGCTCGTCAATACGTCGAAGCCCTTCGCCACGACGTCTTCCGCCCGAATACGGCCATTGATGATTTTTGAGATCGGCAGCTTTCCCGATGCGACCAGGTCAATGATGCGTGGCCATATCGTGATCGGATAACACCAGGTCGCTTCGATGGTAATGTCCTTGAGAGCCCACAACATGGGGTCCGTTGAGGCCTTGCCGACATGCAGGCCGGCTTGAACGACGGTGCCGCGGCGGCGGACCGCTTCAACACAGGTGTTCAAGGCGCCTTCATTGCCAACGCACTCGATGGCGACGTCGACGCCGACGTTCTCTTCGGTTTGTTCCTTGACAAGCGCGACGATATCCGCGGATCGGGGATCATAGACTCCGGCGCAAATGCCCCAGCTCTCGATCGTCTGCCGTCGAGTGGCATTTGGCTCGGAAACGAAGATCTTGGCGGCGCCGGCAGCATGCGCGCACAGGATCGTTAGCGCGCCGATTGGACCGGCTCCGGCAACCAGGACGGTACTGCCGGCCTGTACACCGCCGCGATCGACAGCATACAGTGCGACAGCGGTCGGCTCGATCATTGCCGCTTCTTCGTCGCTGATCGAATCCGGTACCTTGGCGGCATTGTAGTCATTTACGACGGCGAGTTCGGACATGCCGCCCCATGCCCAGCTCAATCCCACACAGCCCATTTTCTCGCTGAGATGATTGAGGCCTCGGCGGCTGTAATAGTCGTTCATCGGCATGATGAGCGGCTGAATCGAAACGCGTTCGCCGCGGCGGAGGTTTGCGACATCCTTGCCGACCTCCAGGACTTCGGCCGAGAACTCGTGACCAAGTATCTGGGGCAGCGTCGCAGCGGTGAAGACATGGGGTGTCGCCGGCGTGACGATCGGGCCGGCGATGTATTCATGCAAGTCCGTTCCGCAAATGCCCGTCCAGAGCGGTTTGACCAGCAACTGGTTCGGACCGTAGCCGTCCGGCTCCATGACGTCTTCGACCCGGATGTCCTTGCGGCCGTGGTATCGAACAGCTTTCACCGGCGCGAACTCCATTGGATCAGGCAATCGCCTGTCCGGAAAAGCTAACTCGGTCGGAACTTCAGCCACAATATTCGGCAGTCTCCCTTCACTTGGGAACAAAATTCCCTAATATGTCGAAAAATAGGTCGGGCGACGCCGCGACGCATCGAATGCACTGCACAACGCGGGGCCGCCGGGCAGGAAGGGACGTCGTGACGATCGATCGGATAAAGGACATCAACGTTTTCGTTCATGTCGCGGACACCAAGAGCTTCACGATCGCGGCCGAACAAGTCGGCCTGTCACGGTCTGCGGTCGGAAAAAGCGTAACGCGCCTGGAAGATCGGTTGGGAGTTCGTTTACTGCAGCGAACGACACGAAGTGTATCGCTGACGAGTGAGGGCACGGCCTTCAACGAACGATGCGTTCGGATTCTCGCCGACCTCGACGAGGCGGAACACGCCATGCTCAGCCACGCCCAGGCTCCGCGTGGCGTGTTGCGGCTGGAGTTGCCCGTATCGTTTGGCCGATTGCACGTCTTGCCGATCGTCAGCCAATTCATGGACAAATGGCCCGAGCTTGTCGTCACGGTTTCGTTGAGCGATCGCTATGTCGATTTGATCGACGAAGGAATCGATCTTGCGATTCGGCTGGGGGGCAGCGA
>Ga0208219_1000517_pt1 | contig 13804 bp, 13 predicted proteins | sample NGESurshal072012_7_FD_184469 | JGI IMG/M metagenome (GOLD analysis project Ga0208219, IMG submission 184469) | Arctic peat soil microbial communities from Barrow, Alaska - NGEE Surface sample 53-2 shallow-072012 (SPAdes) | ecosystem: Environmental > Terrestrial > Soil > Wetlands > Peat ...
CCAGGCAACTCCAGGCGCGAGCCCGGCAGCACCGGCAGGCCATCGAGGAGGCGCTTGACTGCCGGCTGGAGCTCGAGCCGCGCGTGGTGGCCCACGCGGCGCGGCGCCGTTCGGCGGACGACCTCGCACTGCTGCGCGAACTGCTCGACGACGCTGCCGCCACCGACGACGACGTGGAGTTCACCAAGCTTGACGCACGGTTCCACATCAGCGTGGCGACGGCCGCCCGGAACCGCTTCCTGGCGGACGCGCTGGAGCTCGTCAGAGCCGAGCTGTACGTCATAGTCCAGCTGCTGCCCGATACCCCTATGTGGCGGCAGCGCAGTCTCACCGAGCACGAGCGCATCTACGCGGCCGTCAGGCAGGGCGACGCGCAGCGGGCGATGCAGGCCGCCGACCGCCACGTCCGGCACTCCGTCGCCAGCGCCCGCGCCCTGCTGCACTCACTCTGAGCCGGCCGCGCTGGCTGGCCCACTTGACGCCCGCCGCCGTTATAAGTTCTCCTGGTAAATACATTTTGCTCCGCCCGTTCCACGCCGGGCCATGCCAGCCCGACAGGGAGGTTCCTGGTGCCCGTTGACGCGTATCACCGTGCCGGGGGCCTCCAGCCGTGGCTGACGCAGATCTACCAGCGGATGGTCACGATGCGCCGCTTCGAGGAGGCGATCGCCTCGGGCTCGGCCAGCGGCCAGATCCATGGCGAGATGCACCTGGGCATCGGCCAGGAGTCGGTAGCCGCTGTCCTGGCCGAGCATCTGCGGCCCGCGGACGCGGTGGTATCGACGCACCGGGCGCACCTGCACGCCCTGGCCCAGGGCGTCGATCCGGTGGAGCTGCTGGCTGAGGTGTTCGAGCGGGACGGGCTGAACCATGGCAAGGGCGGCCACCTGCACCTGTTCGATCCGGCCCGGCAGTTCATGTGCACCGGAATCGTGGGGGCGGGAGCACCGATCGCCACCGGGTACGCGCTCGCTCAGCGGCTGCGCGGCGAGGATGCGATAACCGTGGCCGTGAGCGGCGACGGAGCCATGAACCAGGGAGCCGTCTTCGAGGCGATGAACCTGGCGACCGTCCGCGGCCTGCCGGTTCTGTTCCTGGTGGAGGACAACGGCTACAGCATCTCGGTGCCGCGGGCACGGTCGACGGCGGGCGACCTGATCGACCGGGCCCGGCCCTTCGGGATGGCGGCCGGCCTCTGCGACGGCCGCGATGTCGAGCAGACCGATGCGCTGCTCGGCTCCCTGCTGGCCACGGTCCGGTCCCAGCGCGCCCCGGCCATGGCGGTCGTGGCGGTCTACCGGTTCCGCGGCCACTACGAAGGCGATCTCGACCGCTACCGTCCCGCCGGCGAGCGGGAGCAGGCGATGAGCGCCGCGGACGATCCGCTGCAGCGGGTCCGGGCGCGGCTGCTGGCCACCGGCATCGGCGAGGCGGAATTGCTGAAGCTTGCGGACGTCGCTACTGATAACGTCGCCCGCTGGCTGGCGGCCGCCCTGCAGCGCCCGGCGCCGGACATCAGCTCGGCCCGGGAAGGCGTGTTCGCCGGTGCCTGAGCCAGCCGCCGCGACCAGCGCCGGGCCCGTGACGACCGATACGCGCACCGGCTCGCACCTGGTCGCCAGCGTGCTGCGCCAGGAACTGGCCCGCGACCCGTCGGTCATCCTCTTCGGGGAGGACGTCGCGCGGCTGGGCGGGGTGTTCGGCGCCACGCGGCAGCTCAGGCGGGAGTTCGGTGACGAGCGGGTCTTCGATACCCCGGTGTCGGAGACCGCGTTCGTCGGCATGGCGGTCGGAGCGGCCCAGGCCGGCCTGCGGCCAATCGTCGAGCTGATGTTCGTCGATTTCGCCGGTGTCTGCTTCGACCAGCTCGCCAACCAGCTGGCCAAGAACCACTACATGGCCGGCGGCCGGGTGCGGCTGCCCGTGGTCGTGCGCGCGGCGGCCGGCAGCATCGGATCCGCGGCCCAGCATTCCCAGGTGCTCGGCGCGACCTTCGCGCACTTCCCGGGGCTGAAGGTGATCTTTCCCGGATCACACGGTGACCTGCAGCGGCTGCTGGTGACGGCCATCCGGGACGACAATCCCGTGATCTTCCTGGAGCACAAGCAGCTGCTCAAAGCGCGCGTGGACGGCCTGCCGCTCAACGATGCCCGGCCCGCGGGGGCGGCCGTCGAGCCCGAGCCATTCGGCCGGCTCCGCCAGGTCAGGCGGGGGTCGGACCTCACTATTGTCACCGCCGGCTGGATGGTCCAGGAATCGCTGACGGCCGCCGACGCGCTCGGCCTGCGCGGCATATCGGCGGCCGTGGCGGATATCCGTACCCTGGTTCCCCTCGATCGCGACGGCCTCGCCGAGGTGGCCGGGCAGGCCCGGCACCTGCTAGTAGTGGACGAGGATTACACCAGTTACGGAATGGCCGCCGAGGTGGTGTGCTCGATCGCCGAGCGGCTGGGGCCGTCCGGGCCCCGGATGGCGCGCGTCGGGCTCGACGTCCCGCTGCCGGCCAGCCGGCCGCTGGAGGACGAGGTGCTGCCGGGCAGCCGCATGATCACCGACGCCGCCATCGCGCTGGTCGGCGGCTAATGCGGGGCACCCCCCGGCCTGGCCGGGTCGGACCGCCATCGGCGGAGGGTCCGCGGCGTGACTGACCAGGCCTTCGACTTCAGCGGGCGGATGGCCGTCGTGACCGGGGCGGCCGGCGCGATAGGCGCCGCCGTCGCCCGTCGCTTCGCTGCGGCCGGGGCGCAGGTGACCGGCCTTGATCTCCGGCCCGGCCCGGCCATCCAGAGCTGCGACATCACCGACGAGGCAGCCGTGGGCCAGGCGTTCGCGAGCATCACCGCCCGGCAGCAGGTGACCGATATCGTGCACTGCGCCGGAGTGGTATCGGTCGGCGAGGTGCTGGCGGTCCCGGCCGCGGAGATCCGCCGCGTGCTGGACGTCAACCTGATGAGCGCGTTCATCGTCGCGCAGGCGGCGGGCCGGACGCTGACCGCCGGCGCGACGATGACATTCCTCGGTTCCCAGGCCGGTGTGCACGGCGCGCCGGGCTGGGCCGCGTACTGCGCGGCCAAGGCCGGGGTAGTCCGGCTGGTCGAGGCGCTGGCCAAGGAACTTGGGCCCCGCGGGATCAGGGTGAACGCAGTATGCCCGGGCACCGTGGACAGCCCGATGACCCGGCAGGCGGCGGAGCTGATGGCAGCCGGGGAGGCGGCCGGCGCGGCCGGGATCATGCAGCAGTACGAGCAGGGGAACCCCCTGCGGCGGATCGCCACCACGGACGAGATCGCCGGGGTCTGCCTGTTCCTGGCCTCGCCGCTCGCCGCCTTCATCAACGGAGCGTCGATCATGGTGGACGGAGGCGAACGACCGGGATGACCGGCCTGACCCTGCCACCGGACGTTGAGTCGGTCAGCGTATGCGTCCCCGATCACTATGGCCGGCTGGCCGGAAAGCGGATCGCCGCCGGCCGGATGGAGACGGCTGCGGCGGCCGGGCTCGACATGCCCGACTTCCACCTGATCACCGGCCCGGACAACCAGCCCGCGGTCGGCCTCGCCGCGACCGGGGACCACACGGGCTTCCCCAACGACGTGCTCTGGCCGGACCTGCGGACCTTCCGGCAGCTGCCCTGGGATCGGGCCAGCGGGATCGTCCTGGCCGAGGCCCGCCGCGCGGACGGAGCCGTTATCGGCGAGGCACCCCGGGCCATCCTGCAGCGCCAAGTCGAGCGGCTGGCACGTCACGGCCTGGCCGCCTGGGTGGCCTCCGAGCTGGAGTTCTACGTGTATGAGGACTCTTACCCGCAGTCATTCCGGAAGGGCTACCGCGGCCTGGCCCCGCTCTATCATCGCAACGGCGATAACGATGTCCTGGTCACCGAGTTCCTCGACCAGTATCTGCGGCCCCTGCGCCTGGCGATGGCGGAACTCGGCCTGCCGGCGGAGGCTACCCAGGGTGAAGGCGGCGTCGGTCAGGCGGAGATGAACTTCCCGCCCGGCGCGCCGGTCCAGGCGGCCGACGGTCACGCCCTGTTCAAGCACGCGGCCAAGGCCATCGCCTACCAGCGTTCCCAGGCCGTCACGTTCATGGCCATGCCTGACCAGCATCAGGCTGGCTCGGGCTGCCACCTGCACCTTTCCTTGCGCACCGACACCGGTGCCCCCTGCACCGCGGCGGCGGGGGCCGACCCGGCGGGCAGCGCGGCGGGGACCGACCTGAGCAAGCACGGGCGGCGGTTCCTGGCAGGCGTGCTCGCGTTCTCGCCCGAGCTCACGCTGCTGCACGCGCCGGTCGCGAATTCCTATCGCCGGCTCCAGCCCGGCGGCTGGGCGCCGTCGCAGGCCACGTGGGCCTACGACAACCGGGCGGCCATGGTCCGCGTGATCGGCCGCGGACCCTCGCTGCGGATGGAAATGCGGCTCCCCGGCGCGGACGCCAACCCCTACCTGACCATCGCGGCCACGCTGGCGGCGGGCATCGCCGGGCTGGAAGACGACAACCTCGGCCTGCCCGCGGCCATACCGGGCGCCGCGACGCGAGACCCGGCCCAGGATGCCCGCAGCGGCTCAGGAATCCCGCTGGATCTCACTGAGGCCATCCAGCGGTTCGAGGAGTCGAAGCTGGCCGGCTCGGCATTCGGCGAAAGCATCCGGGACCACGTGGCCGGCATGGCCCGTCACCAGCTCCGGCTCGCCCGCCGCGCCGTCACCGACTGGGAGCTGGAGCGTGGTTTCGAAACCGCCTGAGGCGCAAGGGCTGCCGGGGCTACTGGCGGATGCGGGCGAGGACCAGGGTGATGTCGTCCTCGCCGTGCTGGCGCAGGGCCTGGGTGACCGCCTGGCAGGCTCCGCTCAGCGCGGACCCGGACGCCAGCACGGATACCAGGCAGTCCCGGAGCTCGCCCATGCCGTCGTCCAGCGACCGGGTCCGGCTCTCCACTAGCCCATCGGTATACAGGGCCAGCGTGGCTCCCGGCGGGAGGCTGATCTGGGTGGCCTCAAACACCTCGGCGCCGAGGCCGAGCGGGAGCCCGGGCGGCAGGTCGATCACGTGGGCTGCGCCGTCGGCCAGGACCAGCACGGGCGGGAGGTGGCCCGCCTTGGCGATCAGGCAAGAGCCATCCGACGGGTCGAACACGGCGCAGATGCAGGTAGCGAAGGATCCGGCCGTCATTCCCGCGGCCATCCGGTCGAGCCTGCGCAGGATTTCCTCGGGGGGCAGGTCCAGGTCGGCCAGGACGTGCGCGGCGGTGCGCAGCTGCACCATCACGGCCGCCGCCTCCGGGCCATGGCCCATCGCGTCCCCGACCATCAGTGCGGCCCGCCCGCCGGGCAGCGGGACGATGTCATGCCAGTCGCCGCCGACGACGCTGGCCCCTACCGGAAGGTAGTGGTGCGCCACCTCCATTCCGTCCGGCACAGCTGGCTGGCCGGGCAGCAGGCCGCGCTGCAGCGCCAGCGCGATCCGCCGCTCCCGTCCGTACAGCCGGGCATTGTCGATGCAGACCGCGGCGCGGGAAGTGAGCTGGTCGGCGAGCGCCAGGTCGGCGGGACCGAACGCCGGGCCGCCGTCGGCCCGCGCGAACGTGGCGCACCCCACCACCGCCCCGCGCGCCACGAGCGGCACCGCCAGGAAGGAGGTGTACCGGGAGATGATCTCCTCGCCGCCGGGACGGCGGCTGATCCGCTCGGCGATGTCGCCGTCGACCTGGCGGAACAGGACCGGGCTGACCGTGGCCATGGCGCGGTAGCAGGGCGAGTCGGCGCCGAAGACGAGCACTTCATCGGGGCGCAGCAAGCTATCGGTCACGGCCGCCGGCCGGTCGGCCAGGCGGGCAACCAGCCGGCGCACGACCGTCTCCTGGGCCGCTCGTTGCGAGGGCAGCTCATCGGCGGCCAGCAGCCGTTCCGGCACGAAGATGGCGGCGGCATCGGCGAAGCCGGGCACGGCCACGTCGACCGCCTCGCGCGCCGTCTGGGCCAGGTCAAGCGTCGTGCCGATCCTGGCGACGGCGTCTCCCAGCAGGCCCTGACCCGCTTGCGGCGAGGCACGCTGGGCGATGACCAGCGCGCCGCGCGCCGGTCTGGCCAGCGGCTCGCAGCGGACCGCGACCAGGCCACCGTCGGCGATGGCCAGGGCCAGGATCGCGGTCCAGACCTGTCCCGCCTCGACCTGCGCCAGGGCCTGCCGGATCAGCTCCCGCTGGCCCGGTCCGGTCAGCAGCACATCGCAGACGTGCCGCCCGGATACCGCGGCTGCGCTCGGCCCGAACAGTCGCGCGGCGATCACCGACCAGGAGGCCACCCGCCCCTGCGGGTCCAGCGTGAACGTGGCCAGGCTGGCCAGGTCGACCAGGCCCGGATCGGTCCGGCCCAGTTCCGGGCCGCCCAGTTTGGGGTCACCCAGTTCCGGTCCACTCAGTTCCGGTCCGCCTGGATCCGGCCGGCGCTGCCGTGGCGGCACCGGCCTGCGCTCGCCGGCCATCTCTAACTCCACCCCGGTACCGCACCAACCTCGACGCCGAATTCGCCGGGCTTGCAGCGGCCTATCGGGGCAATTACGGCCAGCTAATCGCTGCGTGGTGACCCGGTACGGGCGGCCCTTGCAAGGTCCCTGGGATATCGTGCAAAGAAGAAATCTATCGCAATATCGGCGGCGAAGCGCGCCGTCGCGTCCATTTTGCGAAAGGCGGCGCGATGGCGGGCGAGCCGGACTGGATACCGCCGGGAGTGGACACCGGGCGGGCGAACGTCGCCCGGGTCTACGACTACTGGCTCGGCGGCAGCCACAATTACCTGGCCGATCAGGATCTCGGCCGGTCGATCGCTGCGGTCGAGCCCAACGCGCGGGTGATCGCCCGGGCTAACCGGCAGTTCCTCGGCCGGGCGGTGCGCTTCCTGTCCGGGACCGGCATCAGCCAGTTCCTGGACATCGGCTCCGGCATCCCCACCCAGGGCAACGTCCACGAGGTCGCCCAGCAGGCCAACCCCGCCGCCCGCGTCGCCTACGCCGACGTCGACCCCGTCGTCGTCGCCCACAGCAAGGCCATCCTCGCCGCCAACCCCGGTGCCCCCAACCCCGGTGCCGCCGTCATCGAAGCCGACCTGCGCGACCCCGAGAAGATCCTCGCCCACGACACCCTCCGCCAGCTGATCGACTTCGGCCAGCCGGTCGGCCTGCTGCTCGTCGCCGTCCTGCATTTCATCGCCGATGACGAGGATCCCTGGCGCATCGTGGCCACCTTGCGCGATGCGCTCGCGCCCGGCAGTTACCTCGCCCTCTCGCACGCCACCAACGAGAGCAGGCCCGCGGTCGCGCAGGCCGCCGAAAAGGTCTATAACCGCAGCGCGACCACGCGGGTGCAGATGCGGTCCCGCGCGGAGATCCTGCGCTTCTTCGACGGTTTCGACCTCGTGGACCCCGGACTCGTCTATATCCCCCAATGGCGGCCCGACTCGCCGAGCGAGGTACCCACCGATCCCAGCCAGCTCTGGGGACTAGTGGGTGTGGCCCGTAAGCACTGAACTCAGGCAAGCACTGAACTCAGGCAAGCACTGGTCAGGTCCATTTGGCTGTGCTTCTTATCAGTCCCAGGGCTCGCGCGCTGGTAGCCCAGCCCGGAGGTCGCCGATGGCCGCGCGAGCCGCCCCAGCGAGCCGACCGCGTTCCATCGGCTGAGCCATTCCTCGTCTTTGATGTGCTCACACAAGATCGTGGTGGCCCGCGGATCGTCGATGTCGCCGAGGATGGCCAGCAGCGTTAGGGACATGCCCTGGCCAGCAACTCCGTCGATGAAGGCCGACGGTGCCGCCTCGGCGGCGACCGAGAGCGCCGAGGACCATCGGTCGATGGCCTCCCGAGCTGATACGTCCGGTATCGGGTTGTCAAACGGTTCGCGGGTATCTCCGAAGTGGAGGCCGAGCAGGCGGCGTACGCCTGCTTCACCCGTGGCGGCAAGCGAACGGGCGGACTCGCTGTCTTCCTGACGGAGATACCGGGCAATCGCTGCGTCTACCGAACTGGTTTCGGGCATACCCGGAGCGTAATGAGAGATCGGTCCCCCGGACCTCGGCGGCCGCTCGTTCGCCGGATCTGACGGCACCATCCAGGTAGCCGCACCACCGCGTCGCCGTCTCGGTCCCGGCCCAGTGGATCAACCCGACCGGCTTGCTCAGCGCATACCCGTACCTGGTCCACACGTTCGGCCCGAACAGGGTGCCATAGCAGCCGCCGGTCCACCGCTCCTGCTGCCAGTCGAGCTCCAGGTAGTCGGCCGGCGACGCGGCCCGGGGACCGAAGTACCGCGCCAGGGAGTCCAGCACCGCCCGGCGCCGGACCCGCGCACTGGCCCGGCCCAGCAGGCGAGCCTCGTCCCCCTCGACGAAGGCGAGCAGGATGCCCGGCGACCCGTCGGGCGGCGAGTTGTCGAACACGACGCGCGATCCCGCGCCGTCGCCAGTGGCCTGGCCGCTGAGGCCCGCCGCGCGCGCCAGAACGGCTCGTCGTAGACGGCCTGGCACTTGATGACCGAGCCCATGGGCGCGCGCTGGGTGAGCTGATCGCGCCCGGCGGGCAGCGCCGGCTCGTAGTCGATCCGGCCGGCCAGCGCCGGCGGCACGGACACGATGACGCGCCGGCTGGTGAACTCGGCCGCCGGCGTCACGCAGGTGACCCGGTCAGCCGCGGCGGAGATGCGGAGCACGGGCTGGCGCAGCCGCACCACTCCGTCGCCGAGCTGTCCGGCCAGCCGCTGCGCGATCAACTGGGAGCCGCCCGCGAACCGGTCCTGCTGCGCCCCGCCCGAGGTGGCGATCAGGTGCTGGAAGGAGCCCCGGAACGGGAGTAGAACATCCACGGAGCGTCCGCGGGCACCCGCCTCGCCAGCGACTCCAGCCGGGCCTGGGCGCGGCCCACTTCGGCCAGGACCAGCGGATTAAGCCGCGGGATAGCGCCGGTGTAGGTACCGCGCTTCCCGTTGAAGTGCAGCACCCTGGCCCCGTCGTCATAGGTCGGAAAGGTGGCCACGCCGAGCTCGGCGGCCAGCGCGAGGATCCGGTCCTGGGTGGGACCCGCAAACTGGCCGCCCATCTCAACGATCTTCCCGTCGCCGACCGGCCAGCCGACCACGCGCCCGCCGACACGGTCCCTGGCCTCCGCCACGATCACCGAGCAGCCGGCGGCGACCAGGTCGCGCGCAGCCGTCAGGCCGGCCAGGCCGGCGCCCACCACCACGACGTCCGCTTCCGCGTCTGCGCTCATCGCTCCCGCACCCTCGCCTCGAGGGCTGCGCCCCGCCGGGCTCTTCGTGAAGAGTACGGCGGGGCGCAGCGGCTAGGTGGCCCGGACCCGACGGGGAGTGCCGTCAGGCGGGGCCGTCAAGGGGCCGTCAGGGCAGCGTCCAGGCCTGGTTGGCACCGCCGGTGCACGACCAGATCTGCAGCTGGGTGCCGGGGGTGGTGGACCAGCCGGTGTCGTCAAGGCACTTGCCCGACTGCGGGTTGTAGAGCGCTCCGTCGCTTTGCGGCTGCCAGACCTGGGCGCCAGTGCCGTTGCAGTCGTAGAGATCGACAGTGGTCCCGTTGCTGGTGCCGCCGGCGTTGATGTCCAGGCACTTGCCGAGCGCCTGGAGGGTGCTGCTGGTGACGGTCCACTGCTGGGCGCTGGTTCCGTTGCAGGTGTACACCTGCACCGGCGTCAAGTTCGCGCTGCTCGCGCTCCGCACGTCGACGCACAGGCCGGCGTAGCCGGTGATCGGCCCGGCGCCAGTGCCGCCGCCCCCGCCCCCGCCACTGCTCCCGCCGGTGATCGCGTTGAAGATCTTGGAGTAGGCGTATCCGACGGGCTTGTCGTAGCCGTCGACCTCCCAGAAGGACAGTTCCTGGACGCCGTTGGAGGCGGCAAAACTCTCCAGGGTCGAGGCGTTGGCCTGGGTGAAGACCTCGTTGTCGTCGTTCTGGCCCGCGATGGGCGTCAGGCCCATCATCCCGTAGGCCTGCGCGGTGGAGATGCCGTAGAGGCTGGACAACTGGCCCGCCGTGGCCTGCGCCGCGGAGAGCGCATCGTTCAGCGCGTTCTGGCCGTTGCCGAAGTCCATCGTCATGATGTTGACGACGCTGACCTTCACGCCGTTGCTCTGCGCGTTCTGCAGCACGCCGAGTTCCTGCGACGGCAGGCCATTGGGCGCCACCGCGAGCGTGTAGTCCACCTGGACGGCGGGATCCTGCGCCTGCAGTGCCGCCAGTGCCTGGTTGCGCCGGTTGTTGGACGCCGAGTCGCCCAGGGTGGAGCCCTCGATGTCGAAGTCCAGCCGGGTCACCCCGTAGGTGTTAACCACGTTGGCATAGGCAGCGGTCAGCGAGGAGACCGAGGTGCAGGTCTGGGCAATCTCGCCGCCGCTCTCGCCGCCGAAGGAAATGATGACGTTGCCGCCCGCGGACTTCAGCGAGTTGATCTGCGAGGTGAACGCCCCTACGGAATCACCGTTGTCCTCCCACTCCGGCGTGCAGCCCGACTGCGGGATCAGGAAGGCCAGGGTGTAGTACTTGTCGCCGCTGGCGCTCATGTCGGCGGCCATGTCGCCCGCGTCGCCGCTGGCGATCTGCAGGTACGGGGCGGCGTAGTGGGCCGGGAAGCTCGTGGCCGCCGCGGCGGCCGGGCGGGTCGGCGTGGCCTGGGCCGCGGACGTGCTGGCCAGCGTGGCGCCGACGCTGCCGGCCAGCAGCGCGGTCGCCACGGCGGCGGTTGCCGCCCGGCCGCGGGCTCGCGACCAGGCCGGGCGGCGTCGCCCGGGGAGCGGGGAGTGGGGCACGGATCCTCCTGAGGGGGTAAGGAGTCCAACTAATAGGAAACTTTCCTAAAAGTTATGCGAACGTTATTCCTCCCCGGCCGCCGGGTCAATCACAACGGACGAACTCCGCTTAATTAGGACCACCACTTTTGCGAGCAGCCGCCGTCCCGAAATGGCCCCAAGGGGCGCAAGCGAGCGGATCCCTCCCGGCGAGCTGGGCGCCCCGGCCAGCGGGACGCCTGAGCCGCCGGAAGCCTCAGGGAGCGGTCCAGTCGGGGCGGCGCCCGAGGTAACGCAGCAGTTCCGCCGGGGCGTCGTCATGGACGTCGGCATCGAGGGCCGCTGCATAGGCGCCGTAGCCGCGAAGCGGCTCGACGATGCTGGTCGCGACCGGCATGAGGGCGCGCGCGAGGTCCGGGTCGAGCCGGGCCTGCTGCCCGGTCGCCACGGCGATGTCCCAGGCGTGCACGGCGGCGTCGAGCGCGCAGGCCCCGACCGCGACCGGCGCCGGCAGCGCGCCCTGCGGCAGTGGGCTCGGCACCTCGGCCGCATCCGGAGCCACCGCGGCAAACGCCCGGGCGCTGGCGCGCAGGGCGTTGTCGATGACGGCCACCGCCGGTTCCGTCAGGACGCCCGAGGGTGCAAACGGGTTCTCGGCCGGTCCCGGCTGACCGGTGAGGGCCGAGGCGTAGGCGAGCTGATCACCGGCGGCGTGCTGGAGTACCTGCGTGACATTCCACTGGTCACAAGGCGTGGGTAGCGCCCAGTCCCGCTCGCTGACGCCGAGGACGGCCGCTCGCAGGGTCTCATGCGCGGCGCTCAGCACGTCCCAGTGCGATTCCAGCTGCGATTCCCGGTGCGATTCCTGGCTGTCGGTCATCCGCTGCTCCTCCGTGAATCCGAGATTTGAACGGAATGTTCTGTTCCGATATTGACCACACTAGCGGAACAGATCGTTCCGTTCAAGTGATAGGCTCAGAAACATGACGACGAGCGCGAGCCCTGCCAGCGGGCGCAAGGCTCAGGCCGCGCGCAACGACGAGGCCATCCTCGCGGCGGCCCGGCTGGTATTCATTCGCGAGCCGGGAGCCCCGGTCGCCGCGGTGGCTGCGGAAGCGGGCGTGGGCATCAGCGCGCTCTACCGCCGCTACTCCGGCAAGGAGGACCTGCTGCAAACCCTCTGCCGCGAGGGCCTGCGCGAGTTCATCGCCATCGCCCGGGCCGCGGCCACCGGCGACGGCAGCGCGTGGGACGCCTTCGTCACCTTCATCCAGGGGATCATCGACGCCGACGTCCACTCCCTGACGGTGCACCTGGCGGGAACCTTCCCCCCGACCCAGGAGCTCAGGGGACTAGCCGATGAAGCCAGCAAGCTGGCCGGCGGCCTGCTGCGCAAGGCGAAATCCGCGGGGGCCGTCCGCAGCGACCTGCACCTCAATGACCTGGCCATGATCTTCGAGCAGCTGAGCGCGGTCCACCTCCCAGCTGCCGCCCGCACCCGGCTGCTGCGCCGGCGCTATCTCCAGCTGCACCTGGATGCCCTGCGACCTGGCGCCGCCACCGCGGCGCTGCCCGGCCCGCCCCCCACCGGCGACGAGCTCGGCGAGCGCTGGCGGCCGCGCTAGCGGACGCAGCCGCCCGCCGGCCCGGCGCTGGCGGCCGTCCCGGCCGCCGGCACGACGCTGACGCCGCCAGGCAGCCGCAGCACGTGCTCGCGGTTCCCGGTCAGCACCGCCGCTCTCGCCAGCAGGTCCAGCAGGACGACCGGGTCGGCGAGCCGCACCCGGGCCGGCGGCGGATGCGCCCATTCGACCGCACACCCCGCCCTGTCCTGCGACGGCGGGGCCGGGATCCGGCTGCCGACGGCGTGCCAGCGGACCACCGCCCCGGCGATCTCAGCGGCAGGCAGAGCCGGCCGCTCGGAGGCCAGCCAGGGGCACGCGCCCGCATGGACCAGGAAAAACCACCGGTCCCCCGCCGAGACCACCGCCAGCGCGTCCCGCGGGCCCGGCAGGCCCGGCAGGCCCCGGATCTGATCCGGAACGCCGCCGGTGTGCAGCCACCAGCGAACCGCCACCATGCCGACCGCTCGGGGCACCTCCAGCGCCTCGACGCTGATCCCGCACACCAGCTCGAGCCGGCCCTCGGTTTCCTCTACCCGCCAGCCCAGCGCCCGATAGACCGCCAGCGCGACGGCCACCGAGCCCGCGTCCAGGCCCAGGCCCTGCGGTGCCTCGTCGGGGGCGGCGCTGTCGCGGCTCCCGAGTGTCCGGCCCGCCGCGAGCCGGTCATGCCCGGCCGTGAGCGCGGTCCCGGTGGCCAGCGCCTCGTCGCAGCGTTCCCAGAACACCCGCGGCACATTCTGGCTGCCGCTCTCTACCGTGGACACCGTGCTGCGCGCATACCCCGTCCTGCGGCCGAGCTGCACCTGCGACAGGCCAGCGGCGCGCCGGGCCGCCTTCAGGTCGCTGCCCAGCTCCCGGCGCAGCGCCCGCACGTCCGTAACGTCACTCATGCGGCTCGCCCTGGTGTTGTTTCCCGAGGGGCCGGCACCGCGCCGCTGTCATCGAGCTGACCGTGCATGCTGCGGGCGGCCAGCCCGTCTCCTAATGCCCTTGATGCCCTCACGTCGTGCGCGCACCGCTTCATGCCGGGCTCCCGGTAGGTCAATGCCGCCGTAATCGTGCCAAACGGACCCCCGCGCGGCCTACCGTAGTCCTTCGCCGGCCGCGGCGCACCAGATCGCGCGACCGGTCTCCGAACGGCGACCCAGGTTCGGCGGCTCGCTCAGGAGCCTTCGACCCGGCGGTCCCGCCCGGCCCAGTACGGCTCGCGGATGACCTTCCGCTGCAGCTTGCCGACGGGGCTGCGCGGAAACGCCTCGGCGCGGATCACGACCCGCCCCGGCTTCTTGTACGAGCCCAGCGCGGCGGCGCATTCCTCGATGACCGTCTGCTCGTCGAGGCTCGCGCCGTCGTCGAGGATCACCTCGGCCAGCGGGGTCTCGCCCCACTT
>Ga0208219_1000518_pt1 | contig 13799 bp, 13 predicted proteins | sample NGESurshal072012_7_FD_184469 | JGI IMG/M metagenome (GOLD analysis project Ga0208219, IMG submission 184469) | Arctic peat soil microbial communities from Barrow, Alaska - NGEE Surface sample 53-2 shallow-072012 (SPAdes) | ecosystem: Environmental > Terrestrial > Soil > Wetlands > Peat ...
GGTCCCGCGGTCAGCCAGCTGGAGAGCTACCTGCAGGCCGTGCACGCCCGCTACCACAAGCCGATCTGGCTGACCGAGTTCGCCCTGGCCAATTTCGGCGGCTCCCCGCAGACCCCGACCCGGCGGGAGCAGGCTGCGTTCCTCACCGCCGCGACCGCCATGCTGCAGCGGCTGAGCTACGTCCAGCGGTACGCGTGGTTCGGGCTGGAGGCCACGCCGACCGACGGCAGCATGGGGCTGTTCCGCACCGGGCCGTCGGCCACCACGGTCGGCCGCGCGTTCGAGGCGGCGGGCTGAGCAGCCAGTTCGGCGGTCAGCCCGTCCCGCCCGCCCGGACCAGGCCGGTCTCGTAGGCGAACACCACGGCCTGGACCCGGTCGCGCAGCCCGAGCTTGGCCAGGACCCGGCCCACATGCGTCTTCACCGTGGCCTCGGACACGAACAGCCGCTGCGCGATCTCGGCGTTCGACAGCCCCTGCGCCACGTGGGCCAGCACCTCGCGCTCCCGGCTGGTCAGCATGTCCAGCCCGGGCGGCGCGGGGAAGTTCTGCGCCGGGAACAGCGGCGCGAACCGGTCGATCAGCCGGCGGGTAGTCGAGGGCGCGACGACCGCGTCCCCGGAATGCACCGCCCGGATCGCGAACAGCAGTTCCTCCGGCGGGACGTCCTTGAGCAGGAAGCCGCTGGCCCCGGCCTTCAGCGCGGCGTACGCGTACTCGTCCAGGTCGAACGTGGTGAGCATGAGCACCCGCGGCCGGTCGCCGGCCGCGCAGATCTGCCGGGTCGCCTCGATGCCGTTCAGCCGCGGCATCCGCACGTCCATCACCACTACGTCAGTGGGGTGAGACCGGAGCATCTGGGTCGCGGCCAGGCCGTCCCCGGCCTCGCCCACCACGCACATGTCGTCCTGGGCATCCAGCACCATGCGGAACCCGGTCCGGACCAGCTCCTGGTCATCGACCAGCATGATCTTGATGGTCACGCGGCGGTCTCCGGGGCAGCGCCGGCCGGTTCCGGGTGCCTGGCCGGGAGCGCGCCCCGGACGACGGGAAGCCGGGCGGTGACCTGATAGCCACCGCCGGGCAGCGGGCCGGTGTGCAGCGTGCCGTTGTAGAGCGCTACCCGCTCACGCATCCCGGTCAGCCCGTGACCGCCGTCCTCGTGGGCCACGCCGTAGCCGTCGTCGGTGATCTCCAGCATCAGCTCGTCTTCGCAGTAGCGCAGCAGGACCTGGGCGCTCGCCCGGGGCCCCCCGTGCTTACGGGTGTTGGTCAGGGATTCCTGGATGATCCGGTAGGCCGCCAGGGCCAGCCCGCCGGGCAGCGGTGCGGGGACGCCCTGCACGGTGAAGGAGACGGCCAGCCCGCTGGCCCGGGTCTGCTCGAGCAGCTCGCCGAGCTGGCCGATGCCGGGCAGCGGCACCACGCCGGTTTCACCGTCGTCACTGCGCAGCACGCCGAGCATCCTGCGCATCTCGGCCAGCGCCTGCCGCCCGGTGCTCGCGATCGCGCCGAGCGCCTGCCGGGCCCGTTCCGGTGAGCTGTCCAGCGCGTAGGACGCCCCGTCGGCCTGCACCACCATGACGCTGACGTTGTGCGCGATGACGTCGTGCAGCTCGCGGGCGATCCTGGCCCGCTCGGCGGCCGCGGCGATCTGGGCCTGCGCGTCGCGTTCCCGTTCCAGCCGGGCCGCGCGGTCTTCGAGCGAGGCGTAGTAGCCACGCCGGTAGCGCACGGAATCCCCGAGCACCCAGGCGATCAGCGACGAGCCGGCGAACGCGACCGAGCCGAGCACGATCCAGTGGGCCAGGACGAGGTACGGCGGCGCCCACCGGGCCACCGCGACGGCCGACCCGATCAGGGAGACAGCCAGCCCGGTGACGGACACCCGGCGCGGGCAGTACGCGGCCAGGGTGTAGAGCAGGATCACGATCACCACGTCGATCATGTTGACGCGGATGTCGCGCAGCACCTGGAGGCCGCCGACGATCACCGCGACCGCGAAGGCCGCCACCGGGTGATCCCGGCGGAAGATCAGCGGGATGACCAGGGCCAGCGTGATGAGGATGAGGCTGTCTTGCCCGGCGGCAACGGCCGACGCCAGGGCCGGGATACCGAGGGCGGCGGCGAGCACGCCGTCCACGAGCCGGGGATGGCGGCGCAGCCAGAGGTAGAAGACGGCCACGGGTCAAGAGTACGGGCACGCCCCCCGCGTGGGCATCATCCTGCGGGGTGGCCCGGGGTCAGCCTTCCGGGCGAGGTGTCCGGCCGGGCCGCACCGGTGCGCGGGCCCGGCCCAGCCGGACTTGCCTTCCCCCCATGCCCCCTTGCCCTTCCCCCCACATGCCCCCTTGCCCGGGGCGGGCACGAGATTGTGGCTGGCCGGAGTCCCCCCGGAGAGTCCCAGGATGACGCAGCCAAGCGAATCCTTCGTGCACCCCAACCCATACCGTGACCTCCCACGGCACGGACCCGCCTGCCGCAAGGGCAGGCCCTCCGGCGAGCCATGTCCATGCTCACCCCGGGCTGGGTCATAGCTAACCCTTGCCCGGCACGTACCGGTATCCCCGGACTAGGGGATCCGGGTTGCGCCGCCGCAGGCCCTAGAATGCCCGGAACGAGAGGGGTCGCCCATGCGCGGCCCCGGGGCTCGCTCCAGGTGATCTGAGGCAACCGGGCAGGCAATGGCGATGGCGGTCGGGCAGGCCACATCCCCGGCGGCGCGCGTGAGCACGCCGGCCGGGCTGGTCGTTGGCATCCCCGAAGGCGGCCGCCTGGTCTTCGGCCGGGGGCCGGATTCCGACCTGACCATCGCGGCCGGCCGGGGGCTGTCCCGCCGGGCCGGGGTGATCAGCGCAGTAGGGGACGGCGTCTGGATCGCCAACATCAGCCGGACCCATGCGCTCTACACCGAGGGGGACGGGTACCGGATCAGGCTGCCCCGGATGGAGGACAACGGCGAGCCGTCCGGCGGCTGGTTCCTCCGGGCCGGGATGACCCTGGTCGGCTCCCGCGCGATGCTCGACGAGGGCCAGCCGCTCTGCGTGATGGTCGCCGGGCAGTCCGGCGGGTGGGACTCCGCGGCGGACGGCACGCGGGTGTGGCAGGACGGCGACGCCACCCTGCTCCCGCTGTACCTGGACCCGATGACGAAGATCTTCCTAGTGGCACTCATGTGGTGCCGCCCCTGGCTGCTCGACGCGGCCGGGACGACCCCGCTGCCGCGCACCCCCGAGATCGCCAAGGCGGCCCTGGAGGTGACCGGCGCCTACCACGAGCTGGAGCGGTTCGACACCGACCCCGCGTTCCGGGACCGGCTTTCCGCCCGGGTGGCCGAGCACATCAAGGTGCTGCGCCGCAAGATCACCGACCGCGGCCTGGTCCGCGCGGACACCAGGCTCTCCGATGAGGTGGTCGTCCGGGTGCTCATCGAGCACGGCATCATCACAGCGGCGGACCTCGGCCGGCTGAACGACCCGGCCTGGTGCTCCCGCCAGGAGGACCTGTGGTGGACTCAGGCCCCCTGAACGGGGGAGCCGCGTCCCGTCAGCCGGGCGCTGGCCGACGAGGGCGGGCGGCCCGACGCCGACGGTGACGGGCCCCCCGAGGGGGCTGGCTGCTGCGGCACGACCTGGAATGTCGCGGTGGCCTGCCGGCCGCGGGGCCCGGTGACCAGGACGTGGTATCGGCCCACAGGGATCGGCCCGGTGAAGAACACGTGGCCTTGGTCGATCGCGTAGTTGAAGGTCCCCTTGTGATCCACGGTCGGCCGGAACGGCGCCACCCCGTGCCCGATCACCTCCACCCGCACCTGGGTCAGCGGGACGAACCCGCTGCCGTGCACCACGAACACCGTGAAGCCGTCGCCGTAGAGCTGCCCCAGCGTCAGCTTCGGCGTCGTGCTCGTCCCGCTGGGCAGCGTCGTCGGGGGCGGTCCCGGATTCGGGGGCGCGGGAAGCAGGGTCGGGAACGTCGCGGTGGCCGTGGCGGGCGTCTTCCCGGTCTTTCCCTGCCCCAGTCCGTCGGTCAGCGAGGCCCCCAGTACCCCGCCCACCGCGATCAGCACCGCGGCTCCGGCCGCCAGCCCCGCCCCGGCCAGGATCCGGCTGCGGCGCCGCCCGCCCGGACGCGCCGCCCCGGCCGGTGCGGCCCGGCGGCCCGTCCCGCGGTCGGCCTTCTGCCCGGTGCCGCGCCCGTGCCGCCAGCGGGACCGGGGCGGTGCCGGGAGCGCGGTGTACGAGCCGTACGTGGCGTCCTCGCTCACGTCGTCGGTGAGCTGCGGCTGGTCCTGGTCGTGACCGGCCTCTGGTTCCGCTGGCCTGGGACTGCGCTGGTACTGGCCGATCAGGGCCAGCGCGTCGTCGGGCAGGTAGGAGTGCCCCGATCCCGGGTTGCTCGTCGCGCCGACGAACGGGGCCAGCTCAGCCAGGAGTGCCGTCGAAGTCGGCCGGTTCCGGGGGCTGCGCTCCAGGCACGCGGTGATCACCCGGGTGAGGTCCGGCGGCAGGCCGCTGAGGTCGGGCGGCTCGGTGGCCAGCCGGACCAGGACGTCCATAACCGTGTCGCCCTGGTACGGCGGGTGCCCAGTCGCCGCGAACAGCAAGGTCGCGCCGAGCGAGAACACGTCGCTCGCCCCCGAGGCCTGCCGGGTGTCGCGGGCCTGCTCCGGGGCCATGTACGCGGGCGTGCCCAGCGCGCCCCGGGTCACCGTGAGCTGGATCCGCTCGGCCGCCCGGGCCACCCCGAAATCGATCACGCGGGGGCCGTCGGGGGAGACGAGCACGTTCGAGGGCTTCAGATCCCGGTGCACCAGCCCGGCGTTGTGGATCGACTCCAGGGCCTCGGCGCACCCGGCGGCGAGCCAGCGCACCGCGGGCACGGGCAGCGGGCCGCCGCTGCGCACCAGCCGGTTCAGGGACGGGGCCGCGATGTACGCGGTAGCCAGCCAGGGCATGTCCGCGTCGGCGTCCGCGGCCACGACCGCCGCGGTGAAGACCCCGCTGACCCGCCGCGCGGCGGCCACCTCGTGGGCGAAACGGGACCGGAAGCCGGCTTCCTCGGCGAACTCGATCTTGATGGTCTTGACCGCGACCAGGCGGCCCGCGGTGGACCGCCCCAGGTACACCTGTCCCATGGCCCCGGCGCCGAGGCGGCCGAGGAGCGCGAACGGCCCGATACTTTCCGGATCCCACCGGCGCAGCGGCGCTAATGCCGGCTGCGGAACCATCATTGCCCTCCAAGGGGTCCCTATGGCCCGGGTGACCATCATGCCGAGTCCCGGGAGTCTGTGCCCCGGTTCCGGGCTGTGTGTCGGAAATGGCACCGAACGGATAGCCTGGCGGCGCACGGATGCAGCGGGGGGGTGCCATTTGCGGTTTCGCGGGCATATCGTCATGGTTATGGCCGATTGGCCGGTCTGCCGCGGCCGGGGCGCTGCGGGCACCGGATGAGCAGCGTGCCCCGGGCCCGCAAAGCCTCCCTACGACGTTTGATGGCCCGTTCTGTGAGCTCTGGTCCTCAGGCAGGGCAGGATGGAGCCATGAGGGATACCCGAACCACAGCTGTCGGGCTGCGGTCAGCGATCGAGCGAAGCGGTTACTATCCCGGGCTGGTAGCGGACGCCGTGTTCTCCGCCCTGGGCGCGGAGGCCGTGGTGTCGTACGTGGTGCAGTCCGATGCGCTGTTCGATCCGGCCATGGAGGTCCGCCGCCACATGACCGTCCTGGTGCTGACCCCGTCCCGGCTGGTCTATTCCCATACCGACGAGAACCCCGCGGACGACGAGCCCGGTGCCCGGCCGCAGGCGGAGACCAGCACCGAGGCGGTCCGGTTCTCGCGCATCTCGTCGGTGGCCGTGACCCGGGTCGTTCCTGACCCGGCCTCGTATGTACCAGGCGTAACCATGCCGACCGAGGTGGTCCTCACCATCGGCTGGAACGTCCTGTCGCATGTCGAGCTGGAGCCGGCTCACTGCGGTGACGAGAACTGCGAGGCCGACCACGGCTACACCGGCACCATCACGGCCGACGACCTGACCATGCGGGTCAGCGAGGCCGCCGACGGTGACGAGGCTGTGCGGCAGGTGCTCGCCTTCGCGGTCGCGCTGACTGAGGCGACCACCCACCCCGGCCACTGACGGGCGCCCGTATGACCGCGGAGCCGATGACGTCGGCCACTGTGCCTGATTACGGCGAGGGAACGCTGCCCGATCTGGCCAACTCGCTGCTCGCCTCGCTGGGCGTGGGCGACTCGCCCAACCCGCTCGGGCTGGCTCCCACCCGCCGGGCCTGCCTGGTGATCGTGGACGGCCTGGGCTGGGAACTGCTCCGCGCCCATCAGGCGGCGGCCCCGTTCCTGTCCGAGCTCACCACCACCGGCCGGGCCCTCACCGCCGGATTCCCGGCTACCACGGTGACCAGCCTCAGCTCCCTGGGCACCGGCCTGCCGCCGGGACGCCACGGGATGCTCGGCTACCAGGTTGCCGTGCCCGGCCAGAACCGGCTGCTCAACGGGCTGCGGTGGGACCAGCAGGTGGACCCGGTGAGCTGGCAGCCTGCCCCGACGATCTACCAGCGGGCAGCGGCCGCCGACGTCGCCGCCTACCGGGTCGCTGCGCGGGGGCTGGAGAAGACCGGCTTCTCCATGGCCGCGATGCGGGGGGCCGCCTACCGGCCCGCGGACAGCCTGGGCGCGCTCGTCGCGCAGGCGTCCTGGGCGCTGGCTGACTCGGACCGGGCCCTGGTCACCGTCTACCACGCGGAACTCGACGGTACAGGCCATGTGTTCGGATCGCAGTCCGAAGCCTGGTCCTACCAGCTCGCGCACGTGGACAAGCTGGCCGAGCAGCTGGCCAGCGCGCTCCCGGCGGGCACCGCGCTGCACGTCACCGCCGATCACGGGATGGTGGACGCGGCCCCGGACGACAAGATCGACGTGGACCTGGTTCCCGGGCTGCGGGACGGGGTCGCCCTGCTTGGCGGCGAGCCACGGGCCCGGCACGTGTACGCCGTGCCCGGGGCGGCGTCCGACGTCCTGGCCACCTGGCAGGGCGTGCTCGGCGGCCGGGCCTGGGTGGCCTCGCGCGAGGAGGCCATCGATGCGGGCTGGTTCGGCCCGGTTGATGAGCGGTTCGTCCCGCGGATCGGTGACGTCGTGGCCGCGCCCGCCGGGTCCTGGGCGCTCGTCGCGACCGAAGCCGAGCCGCTGGAGTCCTCGCTCGTCGGGATGCACGGCTCGCTGACTCCCGGTGACCAGTTCGTCCCGCTACTGAGCGTCACCAGTATCTGATCGGCCCGGCGGCCGGGGGCCACCCGGACGGCGGGCCGGCCAGGCTTTGCGCGGTCAGTGCGGCCGGGTTATCCACAGTTACGCATCGGGCAAATCCAAGAGCAGATAACCGTTCGTCCACAGAAGCAGGTCTCTTATCCACAGAACGATCCTGGCCTGAGGGCTGATCCGGGCAGAATCGGGATGCTAACGCCCAGTACGGGCGGAAGGGGTGTAACGGTGGATTCAACCGTCGATGCCGCGGCGCTCGCGGCCGCACTGGCGGCCGACCCGGCGCCAGTCCTGCTGGATGTGCGGTGGCGGCTCGGCGGCCCGCCCGGGATCGACCGGTACCGCGAGGGTCACCTGCCCGGCGCACGGTTCGTGGACCTGGACCGCGATCTCGCGGGGCCGCCCGGGGCCGGGGGACGGCACCCGCTGCCGGATGCGGGAGCCTTCGAGGCGGCCATGCGCCGGGCCGGGGTCAACGACGGCCAGCCTGTGGTGGCCTACGACGAGAACGACTCGACGGCCGCCGCGCGCGCCTGGTGGCTGCTGCGCTACTTCGGGCACCAGCAGGTGCAGGTCCTGGACGGCGGCTACCAGGCCTGGCTGGCCGCCGACCTGCCGATCGAGACCGGGCCCGCCCCGGCCCCGGCGGCTGGCACCTTCACCGCCCGGCCCGGTTACCTGCCACTGCTCGACGCGGAGGGCGCGGCCCGGATGGCCCGCGAAGGCGTGCTGCTGGACGCCCGGGCGGCGGAGCGCTACCGGGGCGAGGTGGAACCGGCCGACCCGGTCGCCGGGCACATCCCGGCCGCGGTGAACGCGCCCACCAGCGAGAATGTGGGTCCGTCCGGCCGGTTCCTGGAGCCGGGGGAGTTGCGGGCCCGGTTCACCAGGCTCGGGGCCGGGGCCGGGATGGAGGCCGGGGCGCCCGGCGGCCCGGGCGAGGCCGTGACGACCGGCGTGTACTGCGGCTCCGGGGTCACCGCGGCGCACGAGGTGCTTGCGCTGACCATCGCGGGCATCCCGGCGGCCCTCTACCTCGGCTCCTGGTCCCAGTGGATCACCGACCCCACCCGCCCCGTCGCGACCGGGCCCGCCTGATCCCGCCCGCCCTGTCCAGCCGCGCAGCCGCCTGCTGCGGCCAGGCTCCCAGCAGTGCAGGGGGCCGACGGTGATCGGCGGTGACCACCCTGGGGCCGGTGCCTCAGCCGGCGTCCTCTTCGAGCAGGGCGCCCAGCCGCCGGACCAGGTGGCCGCGCCAGCCCCCGCCCAGGATCCCCAGCGTCATGCGCTGGCCCGGGTCGGTGTCATCGAAGCCGTCGTGGGCAATCAGCAGCCGGGTGCCCGTCCCCTCGGGGGCGAGGGACCAGCTGACGACCGTGTCGAGGTTCGCCGACCGCCAGCTGAACCGCATCAGCCGGGGCGGCTCCAGCTCGAGCACCTCGCAAGCCACGATGCCGTCGAACCCGTGCTGGGGGACCGGCTCGGTGCGGAACGTGAACGCGTGCCCGACCACCGGCTTGAAGTCGTTCGGCATCAGCCACCGGGCCAGCAGGGCCGGGTCGGTGAGAGCCTGCCACACCCGCCCGGGTGGCCGGGGCAGGAACTCATCCACCTCGATGGACGCCATCAGCCCTCCTCCTCCAGGAGTTCGCGGAGCAGCCGGGCGTGCCGCAGCCAGAACCGCTCGTAGTGGCCTGTCCAGTCCGCCACGGCCCGCAGCGGGCGGGCGTCCAGCCGGTAGTGCCGTTCCCGGCCGACCCGTTCCTCGGCGACCAGGCCGGCCTCGCGCAGCACCCGCAGATGCTGGGATACGGCCGGGCGGCTCATCTCGAACGGAGCCGCCAGGTCGTGCACCGACCGGGCGCCGCCGGCCAGCACGTCCAGGAGGGCCCGGCGGACCGGGCTGGCGATGGCGTCGAAGACGTCGGGCCCGGGCACGGCCGGCCTCAGCCGCCAGCCGGCGGAGCCGGGGCCGTGACCTGCAGGATGAGGCCGTTGCCGTCCGGGTCCTCGAAGGTCACGAACCGGCCCCACGGTGCGTCCTGGACGCCGGCGTCGATGACCACGCCGCGGGACCGCAGCGCCGCCACGTCGCCGTCCAGGTCCTCGGTCTCCAGCACCGTGCCCTTGACGGACCCGGGAGGCATGGTCGGGAACCAGGTCACCAGCGTGATGGAGGTCGCGGCTCCCGGCGGCCTGACCTGGACCCAGCGCTGATCCGGGCCCATCGAGGTGTCGGCGACGAGCTCGAAGCCGAGAGTGTCCACGTAAAAGTCGCGGGCCCGGTCCTGGTCGGTGACGGGCAGCGAGAACAGCTGAACCTGACGGATGCTCATGCCCCGATAATAGGTAAGAAATTCCTTACCGGTGATCCGAATCCCGGAAAAGGGGTTCGGGTGACCGGACCACGTGCCCCAGGCAGCCCCACGCCGGCGTAGCGCGCGAGCCAGGGTTCGTGATCTAACGATTGGTGCTGTTCCCGCGACACCAATCGTTAGATCACGAAGTCATCTTGGGACTGAAGTGACTCGCGTGGCTGGAGTGTCTTGGATGGTTAGGGGCGGGGGTCAGCGGGGTGGGGCGAGGTCGTGGCGGGCGGTGAGGAGCAGCCAGGTGAGGGCGCCGGTGATCAGCGCGGGGGTGGCGGGCTGGGTTCCGGCCACGGTCACCGCGACGGCGCTGACCGCGGCGGCGATCAGGACCCGCAGGACCAGGCGGGCCAGGCGTCCCTGGCGGATCCGGGACAGCAGCCGTGCCTGGCCGGTCCCGGTCTGGTCTGCGCCGGACCGGAGGACGGGCGGCAGGACGGGCGGAATCCGGGGCCGGCGGGGGCGGGCCTGGCCCGGAACGGGCGAGGAGGCCAGGTCGGCTAGCGCCTCACCCCGGCCTGACCTGGTCCGCAGCACCGTGTACGCGGCCGCGGCCGCCGCGAACCGGGCGGGGTCGCCGCCGTCGGCCCGGTCCGGGTGAGTGGCGGTGGCGATGCGGCGCCAGGCCGACCGGACATCGTCATCGGTCAGGTCCGAGCGGGGCGGCAGGCCGAGGGCCGCGAACGGGCCGGGGCCAGGCGGGCTCGTCACGGTTCCTCGCCAAACGCCTCGTCCAGCAGCGCGCTGACGCCGGCCGGCCGGGCCGCGCCGGGATCGGCCGCGGGCGTACTAGCCCCCGCGCCGGCCGGTGTACCAGCCGCAGCGCCGGCCGTCGGCCCGGCCGCGGGCCCGGCCACCGGGCTGGCCAGCTCCGCCGGGCCGGCCACCAGGCGTTTCACCTGCACGTAGGTCACCCCGCCGCGGTAGATGTAGGCGGCCTGGCCGACGTCCAGCCCGCGGATGATCTCCGGGTCCACGACCGGCGTCCCCTCCGCCCGGGACAGTCCCTCGTGCGCCCACCCCTTCGACACCCACAGCGGCACGCCCAGCAGCCGCCGGGCCGTGTCCACCACCCGCCGCGAGCCAGCCAGGGCCGCGACCGGCTCCGGGTGCGGCGTGCGCAGCAGCCAGATGCCGCCGTCCGCGGTGGTTGCCACCCGGTACCGCTCGTCCTCATCGGCGGCCAGGCCCGGCCAGGACTGGGCCGACACCTGGACGGCCAGTCCCAGCGAGCGGGCCCGCTCGTACAGCTGCCAGATCGGCAGCCGCCGGGACACCGCGCTGAACTCGTCCACGGCGAGGAGGATGTCCCGGCGGCCCCCCGTGCTTCCCGGGGAGCCGTCGGCCATCCCATCGCCCGCCCCGCCGGCCGCGTACCAGGTCAGCAGGTCGACCAGCGCGCGGGCCTGCGCCTCGGCCACGGCGATCTCGGAGGTGCCTTCCAGGATGCAGTACCAGGCGTCCGCGTCACCGAAGCCGCCCGGCCCGTCCAGCCCGCCGCCCAGCCGGCGCAGCAGCGACCGGTACCGCAACGCCACGTCGCTGATGTGTCGGGCGGAGGACCGCAGCAGCCCGGAGGAACCACCGTCCGGCGTGCCCGCGTAGGCCAGGGCCAGCCAGTTCGCGTCCAGCCGGCTGAGGAAGTCGGCCGCGCCGGCCGGGGGGCCGCAGGGGGCCTCCACCGCCAGCCGGACGATTTCCTCCAGCACGTCGGCGTAGTAGGCGGCGCCGCCGGTGCCTGACTCGACCATGTCCGCCAGCGTGCTCACGAGCTGCGGGGGCGGCAGCGCCCACAGGGACAGGCTGGCCTCGTCGGGCCAGATCGCGGTGGATGCCGCGCCCGCGCCGCGGAGCACCCGGCGGGCCCGGTCGGCGATCCGCCGCGAATCGGCCCCGCCCTTGCAGTCCAGCACGACGAGCAGCGGGCGCGGCCGCTGGCCCGCCGCGTGCAGTTCCATCCCGCGGGACATGAACCCCGCCCACAGCCGCAGCAGCAAGGTGGTTTTGCCGGTCCCCGTGGTGCCCAGCACCACCTGGTGCGACCGGAGCCGGGGGTACGGCATGACCGCCAGCGGCCGGGCCGGGTGCCGGACCGCCCGGATCGTGGCCCCCGCCACCACGCTCCCGTCGCGTAACAGCAGCGGCACGGAGCCCGGCGCCGCGATGCGGCCCCGGGCGGTGCGCACCTGGTGCCGCCACTGCCGCTGGTCGAACGCGGCCGGGGCGCTGGGCGCGAGCCCGCCACTGCCCGTCTCCATCGAGTAGATCCGCCACGACCAGGCCAGGCCGCCGGCCACCAGGCCGAGCGGGATGGCCAGCGGCGCCACGGTCACCGCCGCCTTCAGGTAGCCGCCCGCCGCGGCCTCGTGCCACATGGCCAGCCAGGCCAGGTACGGCGCGGATGCCAGCCGCGGCCAGGGGCGGCCGTCCGCCGCCATCGCGGCCAGCCACGCCGCGAGCATCGGCAGGCACCAGACGGCCGCGCGGTACAGCTGGCGGGGCGGCCAGCCCAGGAACCAGGCCAGGGCGGCCGCGTAGGCCGCGACCAGGACGACCGGTGCGGCCACCACCAGGGCCGCAACGAAAACCGCCACCCGCAGCAGCCACCAGAGCATCCTGGTCAGGGCCCGGAGCATGAGGAGCCAGGGATAGCGGCGGATCATGTCGCCGCCTGGCTGTCCCGGGCCGGCCGTGCGGCGGCCGTCAGCCCGTCGGCCAGCCCGGCACCGGCGGGCAGGCCGCGGATCTCGACCCGAACGGCCAGGCCGCCCGGCAGGGCGTCCCGGGCCCGGCGGACGGTCGGCCGGGCCGCAGCCGAGCACAGGTACAGCACCCGCGCGTGCCGCGGCGGCCGTCCCGGGACCTGGACCTCCGCCGCGGGGCAGCCGTAGTCACCGGTCCGGGTCAGGATCTCGGTCATGATCGCCGCCGTGCGGCGCACGGTCTTGCGGGTGAGTTCCGCCTCGATCGCCCAGCACTCACCGGCCCACGCCGGTGCCACCGCGGCACGACCCTCAGCCCCCTCGCCCGCGTCCGGCCCGGGTGCCTCGCCCGGGTCCGGCCAGTGCACCTCCCCGTCCGGCAGGTGCTCGCGCAGCGGTACCCGGCTGCCCATCCGGGCCCGCATACGGCGCTCGCTGCGCCAGTACGCTTCCGCGGCCGTGTACCCGGGAGCGGACTCCAGCGCGATCCGGACCGCGGTCACCGCGCGCAGGTGCGCGAGCCGGGCCAGTGCGGGCGGCACGGGCCGGTAGGGCAGCCCGCAGGCGACGAGCCCCGCCCCGGTCAGCCAGACCCAGGGCCGGCCCGGCCCGAGCCGGGCCGACTCGGCGTAGCCCTGCTCCCGCCAGCGTGCTGCGAGGGCCCGGGCCCGGGCCTCGCTGACCGCCAGCCAGACAGCTAACTGATCCAATTGCACGCCATACATCTCGGCGGTAAATAACAGACCGGCGACGTCCCTCTCGCTCACCAGCCCACTACATCATGCCGACCCGTGATGCCGTTAGGGGCTTTCTGGGCGGTTTAGGTAGCGGCGTCCGGCCGGCAATATTAGCCAAAAGCGCCCCTGCCCTGGTGCTTCCGTCCGCGGTGAGGCAGAATTTGCGCGGGAACGCGGATCGCGCTCCCGGCAGGCCAGCTCGCCCGTTGGGGCGTGCTGATGTGCTGGGTACGCATAAGCTGTTCGCTGATATCCGGATCACCGCCAGCGCGGGACCTGAGGTCGTTGGGGAAGACGCACCTCGGTCGCTCGCAGGGAGGTCTGGTGTCAGTTCATGGCGTGCTGCAGGTCCATTCCGCGCCCCCGGCGCTGTGCCCGCATGTTGAGTGGGCGGTCGCCGGGGTGCTTGGCGTGCCCGTCGATCTGGTCTGGGTGAGCCAGCCCGCTGCGCCCGGGGCGGTGCGCGGCGAGCTCAACTGGCAGGCGCGGCCGGGCATGGCAGGCCTGATCACCTCGGCGCTGGCCGGCTGGAACCGGCTGCGCTTCGAGGTGACCGAGGAGGCCAGCGCGGGCTGCGACGCGGTCCGGTACAGCTACACCCCGGCGCTGGGCACATTCTCCGCGGTCACCGGGGCCAGCGGGGACATCATGATCCCCGAGAACCGGCTGCTCGCCGCGATGACGGTGGCCGCCGCGTCCCAGTCCGGCCTCCAG
>Ga0208219_1000520_pt1 | contig 13765 bp, 16 predicted proteins | sample NGESurshal072012_7_FD_184469 | JGI IMG/M metagenome (GOLD analysis project Ga0208219, IMG submission 184469) | Arctic peat soil microbial communities from Barrow, Alaska - NGEE Surface sample 53-2 shallow-072012 (SPAdes) | ecosystem: Environmental > Terrestrial > Soil > Wetlands > Peat ...
TTGCGCTCGCAGAAGGAGCGCGCACGCTCTACCACGCGGGTGCGGTGTTCGCCTCCAACTATCTCGTCACGTTGCACCGTGCGGCGTCGCTGCTCTTCGAGAGCGCAGGCGCGCCGGCCGAGGCGCTCGAGCCGCTCATGCGCCGCACGATCGAGAACGGCTTCGAGCTGACAGGCCCGATCGCACGCGGCGACTGGTCGACGGTCGAAGCGCACCGCGCTGCGATCAGATCGGAGCGTCCGGAGCTCGACCATCTCTACGAGACGCTCGCCGGCGCGACAGCGGCGCTCGCGACGTGAAAGTCGTGCGCAACATCTCCGAGCTTCGGCTCCACGGCGAGGTCGGGCTCGTGCCGACGATGGGCGCTTTGCACGCCGGCCACGTCTCGCTCTTCGACGCCGCGCGCGCCGAGAACGACGTCGTCGTCGCGTCGCTGTTCGTCAATCCTGCGCAGTTCGGCGAAGAGAGCGACCTCGCGCGCTATCCGCGAGACGAGGCGCGCGACCGGGAGCTGGCCGAGCAGGCAGGCGTCGACGTCCTGTTCGCACCCACCGTCGAGGAGATGTATCCGACCAGCTTCGCGACGTGGGTGGACGCCGAGGAGACCGGCGCAGAAGGCGGCGCGCGGCCGGGGCACTTTCGCGGCGTCGCGACCGTCTGCCTCAAGCTGTTCAACATCGTCCGCCCCACCCGTGCGTACTTCGGCCAGAAGGACGCGCAGCAGGCGATCGTCGTCCGCCGGCTCGTCCGCGATCTGAACCTCGGCGTGGACGTGCGCGTGCTCGCGACGGTGCGAGACGAGGACGGGCTCGCGCTCTCCTCCCGCAATGCGCTGCTCAGCCCGGCCGAGCGCGAGCGAGCGCTCGGACTTCCCCGAGCGCTCACGAAGGCGGCTGCGAGCGCCGATCCCGTCGCCGCGGCGCGGGCGGAGCTGAACGGCCTCGATCCCGACTATGTCGAACTGCTCGATCTCGACGGTGTGACGCTCCTCGCCGCAGCCGTCCGGGTGGGCTCGATTCGACTCATCGACAACGTGCTCGTGAAAGGAGCGCTCGCATGAGCGACAAGCCGAAGCCCCAGCGCTACGCATCGTGGACGGCCGGCAAGCTGCCGCTGCCCGAGCTGCGCGAGATGAAGAAGCGCGGCGAGAAGGTCGTCATGGTCACCGCGTACGACGCGCCGAGCGCCCGGCTCGCCGATGCGGTGGGCATCGATCTGATCCTCGTCGGCGATTCGTCGGGGATGGTCGTGCACGGGCGCGAGTCGACCGTGGCGGTCTCGCTCGACGAGATCGTCTTCATGACGCAGTGGGTGACACGCGGCGCGCGACGGCCGCTCGTCATCGCCGACATGCCGTTCGGCTCGTACGAGGTCTCGGACGAGCAGGCGGTGACGAACGCCGTGCGGCTGGTGAAGGAGGGTGGCGCCGATGCCGTGAAGCTCGAGCGCGGCGGTACGTCGGTCTCTCGCGCCCGCGCGGTCGCGGCTGCGGGCGTCCCGGTGATGGGGCATGTCGGCTTGACGCCGCAGACCGCTACGGTCCTCGGCGGGTTCAAGGCGCAGGGACGGACCGCCGAGCGTGCGCAGCAGCTCGTCGACGCGGCCCTGGCGCTCGAGGAGGCCGGCTGTTTCGCGGTCGTGCTCGAGGCCGTCCCGTCGCAGGTCGCGCGCGCAGTCACGCAGGCACTGAGCGTGCCGACGATCGGCATCGGAGCGGGTGGAGACACCGACGGCCAGGTGCTCGTCTGGCACGACATGCTCGGCTTCTACGAGGGGAACGCTCCTCGCTTCGTGAAGCGCTACGCGGACCTCGGGGCCGTGATCACCGAGGCGCTCGGCCGCTACGCGGAGGAGGTCCGGAGCGGGGCCTTCCCGGAGCAGCAGCACACGTACGCGATGCCGGACGAGGAGCTGGCCGCGTTCGACGCGGTCAGACCACGGACGCGGCGACGATGAGCGCGGGAACGACGGCCGCGATCGCGACCGCGGCGAGAGCCCGGCCGAGCGTCCAGCCGTGGACCGCGCGAACGCCGACGACGAGGAGGCAGACGCTCCACGCGAGCGCGGCGTAGTAGATGCCGCCGAAGATCGCATCTCCCCGCCCGTAGTCGTTCCCGCCCGTGCGAAACAGATCCTCGCCGTAGACGGCGATCCGGACAGGCCAGAGCGTCAGCAGCGAGAGCGCAAGCGGAGCCGCCGCGAGCCCGATCACCTGGCGCGAACGGCGCCACGACCCTGCGCTGCCGAGCCGCCGCGACGCGCCGAACAGGAGCGCGCCGCCGATCCAGTAGAACGCGAGCGCGTAGAAGACGCCGCCGAGGAACGCCCAGACGGGAACGAGCGACGTTGACATCGACGCGTCGTTGAGCAGTTGCCGCGCAACGGGCGTGCCGAGCACGCCGGCGATGCCGGCGAGCCCGATGATGGCCGTGATCGGCTCTTGCCGCTCCTCCGTCGCCTCGGCCGATTCGTCGCGGAGCGAGACGAACACGGCGCGCGGCGCGACCAGCACGGCCGGGGCGCGAAGCCACCACGTGCGCTCGATCGCCGACGTCGGAGCGGCTTCGGTGCTCATGCGCGGCAGAGTAGCCTCCTCCACGTGGAGCCTGCCGATCCCGAGCTGACCGCGCAGGTCGCCGCCGCGGCTCCCTTCACGGCGTTCCTCGGCATCGAGATGGTGGCGGCCGAACCGCGGGAGGTCCGCGCGCGACTGGTGTGGAGCGAGGCGCTTTGCACCACCGGCGGTGTCATGCACGGCGGTGCGCTGATGGGGCTCGCCGACAATGTCGGCGGCTTCTGCGCGTTCCTCAACCTGCCGGAAGGCTCTGGCGGGACGGCGACGATCGAGTCGACGACGAACTTCTTCGGGCCTGTTCGCCAAGGCGCGGTCCACGCGATCTCACGGCCGCTGCACACAGGCAGGCGCACGATCGTCGTCGACACGGAGCTCTACGACGACGCCGGCAAACTCGTCGCCCGCGTCACGCAGACGCAAGCCGTGCTCTAGGCCGCGACGGCAGTCGCCGGCAGCACGTGCCGAAGGAACTGGCCGGTGAAGCTGCCTTCGACCTCGGCGACCTCCTCCGGCGTGCCGACGGCGACGATCTCGCCGCCTGCCTCGCCGCCTTCGGGGCCGAGGTCGACGATCCAGTCGGACTGCTTGATCACGTCGAGGTTGTGCTCGATGACGATCATCGTGTTGCCCGCGTCGACGAGTCGCTGCAGCGTCTCGAGCAGCTTCTCGATGTCCGCGAAATGGAGGCCCGTCGTCGGCTCGTCGAGGATGTACAGCGTCTTTCCGGTGGCGACCTTGGACAGCTCGGCGGCGAGCTTGACGCGCTGCGCCTCACCGCCCGACAGCGTCGTCGCCGGCTGGCCGAGCTTGATGTAGTCGAGCCCGACGTCGTGCAGCGTCTGCAGCCGCCGCCGGATCTTCGGGATCTTGGCGAAGAACTCCAGCGCCTCCTCGACCGACATGTCGAGAATGTCGGAGATCGACTTGTTCTTGAAGCGCACCTCGAGCGTCTCGCGGTTGTACCGCGCGCCCTTGCACGTCTCGCACGACACGTAGACGTCGGGCAGGAAATGCATCTCGATCTTGATCTGGCCGTCGCCCTTGCACGTCTCGCACCGTCCGCCGCGCACGTTGAACGAGAAGCGGCCCGGCTTGTAGCCGCGCACCTTCGCCTCGGGCGTGAGGGAGTACAGCTCGCGGATGTGCGTGAACAGGTCCGTGTACGTCGCCGGGTTCGAGCGCGGAGTTCGCCCGATCGGCCGCTGGTCGATCTCGATCACCTTGTCGAAGGCGTCGATGCCCTCCACTCCCGTGTGCGCGCCCGGCTTGACGCGCGCCCGGTTGAGCCGGTTGGCGAGCGACTTGTAGACGATCTCGTTCACGAGCGTCGACTTCCCCGAGCCGGAGACGCCGGTGATGCAGACGAACTTTCCGAGCGGGAACTCGACGTCGATGTTCTTGAGGTTGTGCTGCGAGGCGCCGCGCACGACGAAGCTGCCGCGGTCCTCGTTGCGCCGCTCCGGGATCGCGATCGCCCGCGTGTGCGCGAGGAACTGCCCCGTCGTCGAGCGCCGATTGCGAGCCACCTTCGCCGCCGGGCCCTCCGCCACGACCTCGCCGCCGTGCAGGCCGGCTCCCGGCCCCATGTCCACGAGCCAGTCGGCGCGTCGCATCATCTCCTCGTCGTGCTCGACGACCACGACCGTGTTCCCGATGTCGCGCAGCCGTTCGAGCGTGCCGATCAGGCGCGCGTTGTCGCGCTGGTGAAGGCCGATCGACGGTTCGTCGAGGATGTACAGGACGCCGACGAGCTGTGAGCCGATCTGCGTCGCCAGCCGCAACCGCTGCGCCTCGCCGCCCGACAGGGTGGCGGCCGCGCGGTCGAGCGTGAGATAGCCGACGCCGACGTCGTCGAGGAACGTGAGCCGCTCGCGGATCTCCTTGACGATGCGATGGCCGATGAGCTGCTCCGTCTCGGTGAGGCCGAGCTCGTCGAGGAAGTGGAGCGACGCCGATACGGACAGCTGGGTGAAGTCGTGGATCGAGCGCGCACCAACCGTGACCGCGAGCACCTCCGGCTTCAGCCGCGCGCCCTTGCACACAGGGCAGGGCCGCAGCGACATGTACTCCTCGATCCGCTCGCGCTGCTGCGAGGAGTCCGTCTCCTTGTACCGGCGCTGAAGACTGGAGACGATGCCGTCGAAGGCCAGCATGTACTGGCGGCGCCGGCCCATGCGGTTGCGGTACTGGACGTACACCCGCTCGCCGTCGGTGCCGTAGAGGAACCGGTTCTGCTGCTCCTCGGTGAGCTCCGACCACGGCTTCGACGTGTCGACCTCGTAGCGGTCGGCGATCGCCTGGATCACCGCTTCGTAGAAGCCCGATGACCCTCCGACCGACCAGGGGACGAGCGCGCCGTCGTCGAGCGAGAGCGACGGATCCGGCACGAGCAGATCGGGGTCGATCTCCTGCTGCGAGCCGAGCCCGGTGCAGCGCGGACAGGCGCCGTGCGGCGCGTTGAACGAGAAGACGCGCGGCTGCAGCTCCGCCAGCGAGACGCCGTGATCGGGGCACGCGAAGTTCTCCGAGAAGAGCATCGGCTCGCCGCCATCCAGCGGGTCGATGAGAACGATGCCCTCGGCGAGGCCGGCAGCCGTCTCGATCGACTGCGTGAGCCGCAAGCGCAGCTCGCCTTCGCTCTTCATCACGAGGCGGTCGACGACGACCTCGATCGTGTGCTTGAACTTCTTGTCGAGCGGCGGAACGCCGTCCTCGAGCAGGTACTGCTCGCCGTCCACCTTCACGCGGGTGAAGCCCTCGCGCAGCAGCTCCTCGAAGACGTCCTTGTACTCGCCCTTGCGGTCGCGCACGACCGGCGCGTTGACCGTGAAGCGCGTTCCCTCCTCGAGCTGCAGGACTTGCTCGACGATCGAATCGATGGACTGGCCGGCGATCGGCTTGCCGCAGATGGGGCAATGCGGCCGCCCGACCCGCGCGTACAGAAGGCGGAGATAGTCGTAGATCTCGGTGACGGTGCCCACCGTCGAGCGCGGGTTGCGCGACGTCGTCTTCTGGTCGATCGAGATCGCCGGGCTCAGGCCGTCGATGTGGTCGACGTCCGGCTTCTCCATCATCTGGAGGAACTGGCGCGCGTAGGCGGAGAGCGACTCCACGTAGCGGCGCTGGCCCTCGGCGTAGATCGTGTCGAAGGCAAGGCTCGACTTGCCGGACCCGGAGAGCCCGGTGATGCAGATCAGGCGGTTCCGCGGCAGGCGGACGGTGATGTCCTTGAGGTTGTGCTCGCGGGCGCCGTGGACGACCAACTCATCGGCAGCCATGGAATGGCCATTGTACTGCACCGAACGTGTGTTCGGAAGGGGGCTCCTAGTCCTTCGGAACGCGGTGCGGCAGCAAGCTCCACGAGGCGGTGTTCCGCGTCGACGGGAACAGGTCGCGCCAGTCTTTGATCACGAGCCACGACCCGGCTGCGGTCGCCCCCATCGTCGCCCGGCTCAGGTCCCACGCCTCGGTGAGGCCGCCGATGAGCAGGGCGGCGGCGAGCACGGCAAAGCCGAGCGCGAACTCGTGCACGCGCAGCCCGCAGACGAAGATCCGCGGACCAAGCCGATGACGCTCCAGGCGAAGCACTCTTCCAGGGTATTCGGCTAAATCAGGCCCCGGATAAAGACTTGCTGAGAAAGCCCTGCAAGTCGCCAGGTCTCGCGACGCAGCTGATCTCGAGGTCGCCGGCGACGAGCGTGCCGTAGCCGAGCAGGCGACCGAGGAGGGACTGCTCCACTTCGACGGTCTGGATCTTCTCCAGGCGGACAGCGGCGGCGCGGCGACGCAGGGTGCCGTGGACGACAAAAAGCTTGTCCCCGGTCAGGACGACGCGCGTGCGGTCGAAGCGCCAGACGGCGACGACGGCGCCCACGGCCGCGAGGCAGAGCAGCGCCGCGCCGGCGGCGGACACCGGCCAGCCCCCGAGGAAAGCGACGGCTCCGAGCAGCGCGATCACGAGCGCGCGGCCGAGCGGTCGGACCAGCACGACGCCGTGCCGGCGCGCGTCGACGTAGATCCGCTCAGGCTCACCTGCGGGCATGGGTTTGCGTGATTCGCCGCGAGGCCGCAAACCCCTCGCCGTCTGCGCGCTACGCCGGCTTGCGCCAGCGGCCGAACACGAGGCCGCCGAGGGTGAAGCCGAGCCCGAAGGTCCCGACGGCGAAGCCGCCGATGGCGATTGCCTTGCGCAACGTGGAGAGGCGCTGCCAGCGGCCGAGCGCCTCCTGCTCCTCGGTGGTCAGTGGTTCGCCGCGCCGCTGTTTGCGGAGCGCACCGCCGGCCCGCAAGCCGAGGTAGAGGTCATCGAAGACTTCGGCCGACTCGTCGCTCATACCGGAATGGTAATGCTCGCAGGTGTCGGACACCGGATTGGTGTCTGGCACCTGTCTGGATTACGCTCATTCGCCCGTGGCCGCACGCATCCTGCATGTTTCCGACCTCCACGTGGGCAGGCGGGAGGACCCGCAGGTCGAGGCGGCGCTCGTCCGGCTCGCCGGAGAGCTGCGGCCCGACGCGGTCGTCGCGTCCGGCGACCTCACGAATCGGGGGCGCCGCGGCGAGCACGAACAGGCCCGCAGGCTGCTGCAGTCGCTCGGCGCGCCGGTGGTCGCCGTCCCCGGAAACCACGACCTCCCCTACACCTTCCCGGCCCGGTTCACGGCGCCCTGGCGCGAGTTCGAGCGGGCCTGGGAGACGACGGAGCCGACGTACGCGTCGCCGTCGCTTCACATCGTCGGGCTCAACTCGGCGCGGCCGTACCGCCACCAGAGCGGCGGGCTCCGCGATGCGCAGCTACACGGCGCGGCGACACGGCTGGGACAGGCGGCGCCCGGCGCGTATCGCGTCGTCGTCTTCCACCACCACATGATCGGAGCGCCGTGGCGCGCAGCCCGCAAGCGCCCGCTCGCGCGGCGGGACCACGTGCTGCACGAGCTCGTCGCCGCCGGCGCCGACCTGATCGTCGCCGGCCACATCCACCAGGCCGCGGTGAGCGAGCGCCATGAGTTCGAGGTCGTCAGCGACGACGCTCGCGCGGTCGTCATCTCGATCGCCCCCGGTCTCGGCCAACCGCGACCGCAACGGCTCGGCGAGGCACGCGGCCTGCAGGTCTACGAGATCGAGGCCGGCAAGCTCACGGTCGAGACGCACATCTGGCGCGGAGACGACTGGGCTGTGATGGCGCGGCGCTCCTTCGGAGGCTAGGCCTTTAGGACGGCGGGCGCTTCGCGCCCGGCCCGGTGATCGGCCGGTGCTGGACGAAGCGGCGATGCAGGTAGAGCAGCAGCGTCGAGCCGAGGAGGGCGAAGATCAGGCCGCCTGCGTGGCCGAGGAACAGATAGGCGACGATCCCGCCGAGGAACGTCCCGGCGATACCGAGAGCGATCGTCATCGGGATGCTCATCGGGTCCGGGCCCGGAAGCGCGAGCCGCGCGAGCCCACCGACGATCAGGGCTTCGACGACGAGCGCGATGATGTACCAAAGAACCACGGTCCTCCTAGCTTCGCAGACTCTCGAGCAGCCGCGTCCGCGCGGCGTTGTATTCGTCGTCGTCGAGCACGCCCGCGTCGTGCAGTTCGTCGAGCAGGCGGATGAAGTGGGCCGGGTTCTCCGTCGGCGTCTCGCCGGCGGTGGCGGCGGCGGGGGTCGCGGACGGCTGTTGCTTGGCCGCTGCGAGCGGCGGCACCGCAGCTCCGATGCGATCGGGGTCGATGCCCACGCGATTGAGCCGCTCTCGATAGGTGTCGACGCCGATGCCGCGCTCGGGGAAGCGGTACGCGTCGCGGCCGATGGCCGGCCGCCGCTGCACGAACCGCCGGTACGCCACGACGAGCGCGATCGCGACCGCGAACCCGACCGTGCTGATGACGTACGGGTTGCGGGAGCCCGCCGCGTACGCGATGCCGCCGCCGCCGAGCGAGCCGCCGAGGCCGACGAGGATCGTCAGCCAGATGGGCATCGGGTCCGGGCCCGGGACAGCCAGACGCGCGAGGCCGCCGGTGACGAACGCCGAGATGAGGACTCCGACGACGGTGCCGACCGTGACGGCTCCGAGAATCACGCTGTCGCCTCGACCGCCAGCAGCTCGCGCCGGAGATCCTTGATCTCGTCGCGCAGCTTGGCGGCGTACTCGAACCTGAGCTCCTCGGCTGCGACGAGCATCTCCTCCTCGAGTGTGACCACGAGTTTCTCGAGCTCGCTGCGGTCCAGGCCCTCGATCTTCTTCGCGCCGCGCCGGCGCCCCCTCGGAACGTGCGGCGAATCGAGCGAGAGGAACTCGGCGATATCGGAGACGCCCTTCGTGATCGTCGTGGGTGTGATCCCGTGCTCCTCGTTGTACGCGAGCTGGATCGAGCGCCGCCTGTTCGTCTCGTCGATCGACTCCTTGATCGCCTCTGTCTGCTTATCGGCGTACATGAGGACCTTGCCGTGGATGTTGCGCGCGGCGCGCCCGATCGTCTGGATCAGGGACGTCCGACCGCGGAGGAATCCTTCCTTGTCCGCGTCGAGGATCGCGACGAGCGACACCTCCGGGAGGTCGAGCCCTTCGCGCAGGAGGTTGACGCCGACGAGCACGTCGTACTCGCCCAGCCGCAGCTCGCGCACGATCTGGATGCGCTCGAGCGTGTCGATCTCCGAATGGAGGTAGCGGGCCTTCACGCCCGATTCGAGCAGGTAGTCGGTCAGGTCCTCGGCCATCTTCTTGGTGAGGGTCGTGACGAGCGTTCTCTCCCCCACCGCCTCGCGCTGGCGGATCTCGCCGAGGAGATCGTCGATCTGGTTGCGCGTCGGACGGAGCTCGACGTCGGGATCCACGACGCCCGTCGGCCGGATCAGCTGCTCCGCGACCTTCGTCGAGTGACGCTGCTCGTATGGCCCCGGGGTCGCGGACACGAACACGATCTGAGGAACCTTGGCCAGGAACTCGTCGAACCGGAGTGGACGGTTGTCGAGCGCGGACGGGAGGCGGAAGCCGAAGTCGACCAGCGTCTGCTTCCGCGACCGGTCGCCCTCGTACATCCCGCCGACCTGTGGGACGGTCTGGTGGGACTCGTCGATGAACACGACGAAGTCGGACGGGAAATAGTCGAGCAGCGTGTGCGGCGCAGACCCGGGCGGCCGTCCGTCGAGGATGCGCGAATAGTTCTCGATCCCGTTGCAGAACCCGAGCTCCTTCATCATCTCGAGGTCGTACTCGGTGCGCTGGCGAATCCGGTGCGCCTCGAGCATCTTCCCTTCCGCTTCGAATGCGCTGACCTGCTGCTCGAGCTCGTGCCGGATCTCGCCGAGCGCGCGCTCGATCGTCGGCTTCGACGTGACGTACTGCGTCGCCGGAAAGATGGTGATCGTGTCGTAGCGCGAGAGCACCTCGCCCGTCAGCGGATCGAAGTGCGTGATCTGCTCCACCTCGTCGCCGAAGAAGGAGACGCGGTACGCGGTCTCCGAGTACGCCGGCTGGATCTCGACCACGTCCCCCTTCACGCGGAACTTCCCGCGACCAAGCAGCGTGTCGTTGCGGACGTACTGGATGTCGATGAGCTTCCGCAACATGAGATCGCGGTCCTGCTCCTCGCCGACGTTCACGAAGACGACTCGCTCCTTGTACTCCTCGGGCGAGCCGAGGCCATAGATGCACGACACCGAGGCGACGATGACGACGTCGCGGCGGGAGAGGAGGTTCGACGTGGCGGAATGGCGCAGCCGGTCGATGTCGTCGTTCCTCGACGAGTCCTTCTCGATGTACAGGTCGGCCTGAGGGACGTATGCCTCGGGCTGGTAGTAGTCGTAGTAGGACACGAAGTAGTCCACCGAGTTCGCCGGGAAGAACTCCCGGAACTCGTTGCAGAGCTGCGCCGCCAGGGTCTTGTTGTGGGCGATGACGAGCGCCGGCCTCCCGACCTCCTCGATCGTCCAGGCCATCGTCGCGGTCTTGCCCGTCCCGGTCGCGCCGACGAGCGTCTGGAACCGCTCGCCTGCACGAAGCCCGGCCGAAAGCTCGCCGATCGCCCGCGGCTGGTCGCCGGTCGGGCGATAATCGACGGAGGTTTTCAGCTCGGCCATCGGAGACACAGGGTAACGACGGCTACCCCTTCAAACCCAGCTGGCCCGGGTACGTGCGGCGGTAGATGCCCTTCAGGCGCTCGACTCGCGAGACGTACGCGCGCGTCTCCGGAAACTGCACCGGCTCGCGTTTCGCGAGCCAGCGGTCGACGTTCTCCTGCCCCGCGTTGTACGCCGCCAGCGCGGTGCGCTCGTCGCCGTGGTACTTGTCGAGCAGGTGCCTGAGGTACCAGGCGCCGTAGCGAACGTTGATCTCCGGCTTGTAGAGATCGGAGACGACGAAGCGCGAGCCGCCCGTGCGGATGGCGATCCCTTTGGCGGTCGTCGGCTGGAGCTGCATGAGGCCGAGCGCGCCGGTGGAAGAGCGCGCGTCGGCGTTGAACTTGCTCTCCTCCTCGATCACAGCCGCGAGCAGCGCGGGATTGAGACGGTAGTTCGCGGCGTGGCCGCGGACGATCGACGCATACCGCAGTGGGAACCACAGGCGCGCCCACCACGGCGGTTCCGTTCGCTGGAGGTAGAGAAACGCGCCGATGGCGGCAGCGACGACGGCGCCCGCGAGCGTGAGCCGTCTCAGCGCACGCACAGTGCCTCGAAGACCTTCCCGACGAACGCGTCGAGATCCTCGAGCGATCCGTCGTTCACGAACGCGTAGTCCGCGCGTCGAACCTTCTCGTCGTCAGGCAGGAGCCGCGCCTCACGCTCGGCAAGCCCCGTTCGCCGCTCCTCCCGCACCTCGGGCGGGGCGGTGACGACCACCACAGCGTCGAACCGGCTCTCGCCCCCGGTCTCGTACAGCAACGGCACCTCGACCACCGCGAGCGGTGCGTCGACGGACGCGAGCCAGGCGTCAGCCGCCGCCCGCGTCTTCGGATGGAGCAGTTGCTCGAGCCAGTCGAGCTCGGCGCGGTCGCGGAATACGATCTCGCCGATCCGGCCGCGGTTGTCGACCGCAGCGTCGCCCCAGCGCTCTCGGATCGCGGCCCGAACCTCCGCGTCGTCCGCGAGCAGGTCGTGCACGATCTCGTCGGCAGACAGTGTGGCGGCGCCGTGGCGCGAGAACGCCTCGAGCGCCTCGCTCTTCCCTGCCGCGATGCCGCCGGTGATCGCGACCGCGAGCGGCCGCCGAGCCACTATTCGGCGGAGGGCTCGGCTTCCGAGTCGGCCTCGACCGGCTCTGCCGATGCCTCGGGGACAGCCGTCTCTTCCGCCGCCTCGACGGCAGCCGGCTCTTCCGGCGCCTCGACCGCAGCCGCCTCGTCCGTGAAGACGTCCTCGGAGAGATCGATCGCCGGCGGAGCGGCCTCTTCGCCGGGCTTCGGCTGGAGGGGCATGCCGTCCTCGACGCGCTTCAGCGACAGCGACAACCGCCGCCGTTCCGCGTCGACTTCCAGAATGCGGACCTTTACGGTGTCGCCCTGCGACACGACCTCGCGCGGATTCTCGACGTGGTGCTGCGCGAGCTCAGAGATGTGCACGAGGCCCTCGACGCCCGGGAGGATCTCGACGAACGCGCCGAACGTGACCACCTTCGTCACCTTGCCCTCGACGACATCGCCCTCCTGGTAGCTCTCGAGCACCTGCTGCCACGGATCGGTCTGCGTCTGCTTGAGCCCGAGTGAGATTCGCTGGCGGTCGCGGTCGATGTCGAGCACCTTGACCTCGACCTTCTGGCCGATCTCAAGCACTTCGGACGGATGGTTGACGTGGCTCCACGACAGCTCGGAGATGTGGATGAGGCCGTCCATCCCCTCGAGGTCGACGAACGCGCCGAAGTCGACGATGTTCGAGATCGTCCCTTCGACGACGTCGCCCGGGTTGAGCCGGTCGAGGATCGCCTGCCGCATGTCCTTGCGCTCGTCCTCGAGGACGGCGCGGCGCGAGAGCACGACGTTGTTGCGAGAACGGTTGAGCTCGATCACCTTGCAGCGAAGCTCTTGCCCGAGATACTCGTCGAGATCCTGCACGCGGCGGATGTCGACGAGCGAGGCGGGCAGGAACCCGCGCACGCCGAGATCGAGGATGAGGCCGCCCTTGACGACCTCGATGACGCGGCCGTTGACCGGCTGGCCCTGTTCGTACGCTGCCTCGATCGCCTTCCAGGCGATCTCGAAGCGCGCGCGCTTCTTCGACAGGATCAGGCGCCCTTCGGCGTCCTCCTTCGTCATCACGAGCGCGGCGATCTCGTCGCCGACCGACACCTCGTCGGCCGGATTCACCGACCGGCGGATGGAGAGCTCGCTGACCGGGATGACGCCTTCCGACTTGTAACCGATATCGACGAGCACCTCGTCCTTGTCAACACGGACGACGGTGCCGTTCACGACTTCGCCCTCGTTGATGGTCGGGAACGTCGACTCGTAGTCGGGAATCAGCTCGCCGTCGGGACCGGTCGTCCAGACGCCTTCTTCGAGCCGCGGGTCACTGATCGTGTCGTTTGCCATAGAAGCCGGGCAGTATAGCCCTAGGCTTGTAGACGCCTTCGGCCCTCCCTTGTTAGGTGTTGCAACACGGATACGCTGGAGCCGAGTGGACGAGCGCTACCCGATCGGAGACACGGAATCGGTGTCCGTCGCAGTCTTGCGACACGACGTCGGCGAGGGCTACCGGGGCTGGTCGGTCGCGGTCGGACTGCGCGGCGGAGAGGCCACCGTGCACGTGCCCGGCCACTACCCGGCAGTGTTGGCGGGGCGGCTCCGGGCGGCCAACGCGCGCTTCGTCGTGGGCGCGCGCCTCGGTCGCGACGAGTACCTGGACCTCACCGCGCTCGTGCGCGACGGCCAGGAGTCGCTCGCGCTGTCGTCGAGCGCCCGCTCGCCGGTTCGAGTCACGGTGGAGGTGCCGCGCGAGGAGCTCGATCCTCTGGCGCGACTGCTGGATCGGGCGCAGCAACTGATCGAAGAGCTTCGCCAAGGCTTGGGCCTTGTCCCGGATTCGGTTCCTGACGCGTTCTAGGTCCTACTTCGCTTCGTTCCAGTCGTCGCCCGCGCCGACGTCGACGGCGAGCGGCGGGTCGAGCGGGTACGCGGCGCACATCTCCTTCTGCACGAGCTCTTTGATCGTCGAGACCTCTGCATCCGGCGCCTCGACGAGCAGCTCGTCATGGACTTGCAGCACGAGGCGCGAGC
>Ga0208219_1000521_pt1 | contig 13759 bp, 12 predicted proteins | sample NGESurshal072012_7_FD_184469 | JGI IMG/M metagenome (GOLD analysis project Ga0208219, IMG submission 184469) | Arctic peat soil microbial communities from Barrow, Alaska - NGEE Surface sample 53-2 shallow-072012 (SPAdes) | ecosystem: Environmental > Terrestrial > Soil > Wetlands > Peat ...
CACCCACCCGACCACCAGCACCGAGCAGGCAGACAGATGCATATCAGGCTTCCCCAGCAGGCATGACGGCGGCCGAGACCATGTTCGCGCGCAGCGCGCCAACGCGCAGCAGCCGCCAGGCGCCGAGGCCCGCAGGTCGCCCCGCTCGCGCCGCGCGGACCACGCGGACCACGCGGGCAGCACGCACGGCGGCGGGCCTGTATCAGCCGCATGTTCCGCCGGCGGTCTGGAGCGCCTTCAACACCACGGCCAAGGCGCGCCTGCTGGGCGAGGAGCCGCTCTACCGGGACGTGGCGAGCGTCAGCGGCATCCGCTGGGAGCTCCTGGCCGCTTGCGACTGGATGCAGTGCGAAGCCCGGTCGCGCTACTCGCCGGTCCACGGCGAGAAACTCTGCACCGTCAATCGCGACGGCACCGTTTACCGGACGAAGTCAGAAGCGCTAGAGCAGTGCGCCGAAGATCTGGCCGAGCTGACCTGGGAGGTCTACCGGATCGACCTCACCGCGGGCGGGAACCTCTCCATTCGCGATCTGGCCAGCGCCTTCGCGGCGTTCCGCTGGGGCGGTCTGCTCAAGCTGCATCACACCTCCGCCATGGAGTTCCCGTACTCGGTGGCGGGCCTGACCGACCAGCACGTCGGCATGCGCTGGCCAAACATAGCCGAGCCGAATACGCCAGATAAGCCAGGCAGCCGATTCCGCATGCGGTTCGGCGCCGTGCCGATCGTTCTGGGCCTGAGTTACCCGGCCACCGTCTAGTCACGGCGCGCCAAGAATAGAAGAAGGTGGACCGCGTGCTTCGTCTCTTGCTCTTCCTGCTCGGGACCGTCACCGTCAGCAGGCCGGGACAGCCGGAAACTACGGGGTACCCGGCCGACGGTGCCGACGACGGGCGAGGCCCAGCGCTCCTGCCCGGGCCGACCACGCCGGGCGGTCCTGGCCCGCGCCGTCGCCGCCTCCCACTGCGGGTCAGGTGGGCGGTGGCCGCGGCCGTGCTGGCCCTGATCTTCCGCCGGGCGATCGCGGCCGTGGTGCTGGCGGCGCTGTCGGCGGCCTTGCACCTGGCGGGCATCAACGTCCATCTGCCGAGCATCAGGTTCGCCTGGCCGTGGCAGACGATCAGCGCGGGCACCACCACCAACATCGACCTGGGCCCGTGGGTGCTGCAGAAGATTGAGGGAATCTCTAAGCCGGCCCTCGGCGAGGCGAACTTCAGCTTCCTGTTTACCCACAAGGTTTCCAAGAACATCGGCATCTGGCCGTGCTGGTATGCCAGCACGTTCTACGCCGTCGGGCACGCGTCCGCCACGGTTGACCTCAATCCGGGGCCCGCCTGGTGGACGCCGGGGTCGGGCCACTACCGGCTGCAGGTCCTGAGCCGACCGCAGGCAGGTCAGGCCGGTCACGTGGCGGTGACGATGGTCCTGCCGCAGCCGCAGCTTCCGCAGTCGGCTCACGACATTACGATCGACACCATCCCGTCCAGGCCGATAGCAACGCAGCACAGCTGGACGTATCCCGGATTCGGCTGCGGCGTGGTGCTGCGGCCGCAGTTCCCGGAGTCAGTGCTCTATTCCCAGGCTCAGCACATCGCTTTCTACAGGTCCACTCACGAGCCGCAGATTACACGCCCGCTTATCCGGACCGCCGAGGCCGAGGCGACCCAGACCATTAGAGGCAGCTTTATTCAGCCGACGGTCAACGCGCTCGGTTATAAACTGGACCGGTTTACCGTGCGCTGGGCCGCCGCGCCGCAGGTCTCGCGGGCCACTGGACCTTAGCCTGTACGGTCCGGGTGCAGCTGCTGCCTGGGGTGCTGCTGCTGGCCAGCCCTGGTGGCGGGTCATGACCGCCTCGACGTGGTAGTCCGGGCGGCCAGGCAGACGGCGGCCGTCGACGGCCAGACGGTGCAGACCGCCAGCGCGCTGTGCCGCAGCAGGACACTAGCGACCAGGGCGAAAACGAAGCCCAGCGCGGCGAGCACCGGAGACAGGCGCCGACGGCGCGGCCCTGCCTCATGCTCGCCGAGCACCTCGTCGAGCATCTCGGCGATCCGGTCATCGATCAGGTCACCGAGGCGAACGGGGAGATCGTCGGCGAGCTGCAGCTCGCGGGCCTGTATGACCTCGAGTCGGGCCAGGCTGCGGTTGGCCAACATAGCCGGGAACACCCGCCGCCTACTCGACGTCCTTGAGGATCCGCTGCACCGACTCAAGCTGGTCGCGCACATAATCAATCTGCGTGTTGACCTGGCCGAGCCTGAGGTCGGTGTGTTCCTGGGCGGTGATGGCCAGCTCGGCCAGCCGGCGGTATTCGTCGGCCAGCCCGCGGTAGTCCCGGTCTCCGGTCAGTGCCGCCTCCGACTTTCTGGTCACGGCGAACTGCCAGGTTCCGACCACCATCCTGAGGGCGATCAGGAGGGCCCCGCCCACGATGACGAGGCCGAGCACCACGACCAGCCCCCTCATCTCCGCGCCTCCGCCTCAAGATCACTTTCCGCACCCAGCGACCGCGCCGCGATCATGATCGTTTTTGGCGTCAGGTGCAATGCGAAGGGCATCACTTCGTAGAACTTCATGGCCTTTCCGTCCTCTGAGACCTCGATGACGGCCGACACCAGTCCGGCCGCTTCCAGCTTCCGCAGGTGGACCTGGAGCAGGGCCCGACTGATGCCCAGCTCGCGGGCCAACTGGCTCACGTACGTACGCTCCTCCGCCAGGGCAGCCACCACGCGCAGCCGGTGCGGGTTGGCCAGCGTCGCCAGCACCCGCACCAGGGCATCTCCGGTTATGGCCGTGAATTCCACAAGCGCCTTTCCTAGCATCTGCAAAGGAAAGTTAGCAGGTGCAAGTCGACAGCGTCAACGGGCGTGCTAGAGGGTCGCCCGGAGCCGGACGGTGGCGCCGGAGCCGGACGGTGGCGCCGGAGCCGGACGGTGGCGCCGGGCCTAGGGCTGGGCCGAGACCGATCCGCCGGCAGCGGGCCAGGTGGCCTGGGCCGAGTCCGCTTGCGGCGAGCGGGGCGGCGCGGCGTTCACCGCGACCGGGTGGCCCGGGATGAACATCCGCGCACATGTCACGGCCAGCGCGACGACGAATGCGCAGTAGATCCAGAACGCCGGCGTGACGCCGGAGCTGATCTTGAGCCCCAGCTGCGCGGCCTGGGCGGGCGAGATCCCGAACTGCGTCGGAGAGGCGGCCTGGCCGAGCAGGACTAGCGCCGAGATCGCCTGCGCCGCCATCGGGATGATGGCCCCGGCCAGTAGGGCTGCACCCAGGCGAGCCGGGCGCCACAGCGCGGCCACGATGGCCACCGCGACCAGCGCGATCATCACCGCGACGTCCCCGGCGATCATCGGCGCCGGGTTGGCGAAGGCGTTGCCCGCAGTCACGGACTGCGTCACGCCGGCCGCCGTCCGGAGGGTGTAGCTGTCCCACGACGGGGCGAACGCGATCGCCGCGCCGAGCCCGGCAACCGTGGCGAGCACCAGCGTCAGGACCGAACCCCTCGGGCTGCCGCGTAGCCCGCCCGGCGCGCCGCCGGACCGGAGCTGCAAGGCCACCGCGGAGCCGGCCGTGCAGGCGAGCCAGCCGATAAGCCCGAGCACGAGGCCGGCGCCGATGAGGTGCGCGCCCCCGGCGATCGCCGTGCCGACGTCGGCGAAGAACAGGCCGAACGTGACGATGCTCGTCCCTAGCCCGAGGAGCGCTCCCATCCGCAGGCGGGTACCGCCGAGGAGGATGAGTACGGCGCTCGCGGCCCAGACGGCGAGGTAGATCACGTGGGGCACCAGGTTGGCCGACTGCTGGGCGAGGCTCGCTCCGGCGAGATAGGCGGGGAAGAGCCCGGCTAGGCCGCAGATGACACCGACGGCGAGCAGCACCGCGGCCAGGAGAGCCCGCATCCCGGAGATCGGAGCCGCAGCGGGAACCGGGCCGCCGACCTGAGCAGCGCCGGGCACCGGAGCGGCGCGCGGGCCGACCGGGACGATCGTGCCGGGTGCCTCGATCCCCGCGAACCGGGACCACGCGCCGTACCAGCCCTCGGGGGTCTCGGGCCACCACTCGAACGGCTGGGCCTGCGGCGCCCCCGCGGGCCAGATCCCGTAGAAGCCCTTCCCCCGTCCGAGCGCATAACTCGCTCCCCGGTACCAGATGGTCACCTTCTCGCCCACGGCTTCAGCCCTTCCTGTTCAGCCCACCCGTCATCTCCCCCCGCCGAGCGTAAGAAGCTGAGCTGCAGGTTGGCTGAGCGCCCGCTCAAGCCTTCCTGATGCTCTGGGCTTCCTGATGCTCCGGCCGCCGGCCGCTCAGCCGCGGGGCCGGGCGGCTCCCCAGCGGTCCCAGTGCACCACTTCCTCGACGGGCAGCCGCTTGGGCTGCGCCCAGCGGCCGCGGGCGGGATAGCCCAGCGGCACCAGCCCCATGGTCAGCGCGTCGTCGGGCAGCCCCAGCAATTCCCGCAGGTCGTCTTCGTGGCCGGCGTACAGCGTCGTCAGGGTCGTCCCGACACCGAAGGCCCGGGCGGCCAGGATGAGCTGCTGCACCGCCCCGTAGATCGAGGCGCCCAGCCGGGGATTGTCCACGCCGGCCGCGTGACGCAGCACCGGGAAGATCCACACCGGCGCTTCCTCGATGTGGTCGGCCAGATGCTCGGCCGCCAGGAAGGACCGTCGGCTCAGCCCGTCGGGCGCGGGCGGCGCGGCCAGGATCTGCTCCCGCCGCCGCCCGTAGGCGGCCGACCAGCCCTCTCGGTACCACTCCGCCACCTGCCTCTTGATCACCGGATCGGTGACGACGACCCAGCCCCACCCCTGCCGGTTACCGCCGGACGGGCCGCGCACGGCCGCATCGAGGATGGCCCAGATGACGTCGTCGGGAATCGGCTCGGCGGACAGGTAGCGGCGCGCCGGCGTCGAGTGCAGTGCGTCCAGGACTGGCAGTGGCTCGGCCTCCGGTGCAGGCACGACTGGTCCTCTCGGGAGTACGGGGAACACGGGGCGTACGGAAGCAGGAACGGGCCGCCTTGGCCAGGCAGCCTCGGGTAGGCACGATACTGGTCGATATGGCACATCGGCAGCACGGCCGGAACAGGTCGGTGATCCGGCAGGACGTCGATTCGGGCCAGGCCGAGCTGGTCGGCGACCCGGACCGGCCCGGAGCCTGGACGCTGCTGATGGACGGCACCCCGCAATCCCACGTCGACCTCGATGATCCGCTGTGCCTGGAGTTCGAGTACATGCGGCTGCTGGGGCACCTCGTCGACCTGGCGGCCCCGGCCGGGGAACCGCTGCGCGTGCTGCACCTCGGGGCCGGGGGCCTGACCCTGGCGCGGTATGTGGCGGTGACCCGCCCGGGGTCCGCTCAGCTGGCGGTCGAGTCCGACGCCGCGCTGGCGGAGTTCGTCCGGCAGCGGCTGCCTCTCGGCCAGCCCGCCCGCCGCGCGGCCGGGGGCACTGCGGGCCGGGTGCGCGTTCGGGTCGGCGATGCCCGAGCCGTCCTGGAGCAGGTACCGGCCGGATCCTTTGACGTGGTGGTCGCGGATCTCTTTGCCGGGGCCCGCACCCCGGCGCATCTGACGTCGGCCGAGTTCACCGCCGCGGTGGCCCGCGCGCTCACTCCCGCCGGGGTCTATGCCGTCAACGTCGGCGATGGCCCGCCGCTGGCGCACGCCCGCGCGCGGGTGGCGACGGTGTGCTCTGTGTTCCCGCACGCCTGCCTGATCGCCGATCCGGCGATGCTGCGCGGCCGCAGGTTCGGCAACCTGGTGGTGGCCGCGGCGCGCCGCGGCCTGCCCGTGGCGGACCTGGCCCAGCGCGTGGCCGCTGACCCGTTCGCGGGGCGGCTGATCCAGGGCGGCGAACTGGACCGGTTCGCCGCCGGAGCCAAGCCGATCACCGATGAGCGGGCCGAACCCTCCGTCGCCCCGCCGCCGGACGTCTTCGCGGCTCGGCGGTAACCAGCTCCGGACCAGAGGCAGCGTCATCCGGCTCCCCGTCCCGCCATCCCGAGCGACCCTCATCCTCGTCGCCCGATACTGCAGCCTAGGGTCACGGCCTTCGCGAGGAATGTCCCGCTGTGACCCCGCCCGGCGGCCGGGCCCTTGACGACCTCTTTTTGGAAAGTTAAATTAAGTTATGAACTAAGTCTTGTCGTAAGCCATGGCGATCGGCTGGCCGGCCCGCCGGACAGCACCCTCGGACAGCAGCCCCCCGGACAGCACCCCAGCACGTCCTGGCCGCCCAGGTTTGGAGACTCCGATGAACCGCCGTGCCCGCGCCGCGCAGTCCCGCCCCCGGACCCCGCAAAGCGCCCTGCGATCCCTGCTGTCCAGGCTCGGGGTCGTCGCCGCGCTGCTCGCCGCGGTGGCCGTCGCCCTCTGGCCGGCGGGCGCGTCGGCCGCGCCCGCCGCCTTAGCGGCCAGCCAGGCGTGCGGCACGGCCAATGCGGCGCTGAACAGGCCGGCGACGGCCTCGTCCGCCGAGAGCGGCCAGTTCCCGGCGTCGGCGGCGGTGGACGGCAGCACCACGACGCGCTGGTCCAGCGCGTTTAGTGACCCGCAGTGGCTCCAGGTGGACCTCGGGTCCACCCAGTCGATCTGCCAGGTCGTCCTCGACTGGGAGAATCCCGCCTACGCGAGCGCTTTCCAGATCCAGGTCTCCGCCGACGCGACCACCTGGACCACGATCTACTCGACCACGACGGGCACCGGCGGGATCCAGTCGCTCAGCGTCACCGGCAGCGGCCGCTATATCCGGATGGACGGCACGGCCCGCGCCAGCGGTTACGGCTACTCGCTGTGGGAACTCCAGGTCTTCACTAATAACGGAACCGGTACCTCGCCGCCCCCGCCAGGCTGGACCCCGGTCTGGAGCGACAACTTCGCCGGCGCGGCCGGCTCGGCCCCGTCGTCGGCCAACTGGACCGAGGACACCGGAACCACCTCCGCCGCCGGCGCGGCTAACTGGGGGACCGGCGAGGTCGAGACGATGACCAACTCCACCAGCAACGTCTACCTCGACGGCGGCGGCCACCTGGACATCACCGCCCTGGACTCGGGCGGCTCCTGGACGTCCGGCCGGGTGGAGACCAAGCGCAGCGACTTCGCGGCCCCGGCCGGCGGCGAGCTGATGATCAGCGCATCCGTCAAGCAGCCCAATCCGGCCAATGGCCTGGGCTACTGGCCGAAGTTCTTCACCCTCGGCGCCGGATACCGCGCCAGCCCCGGTAACTGGCCGGCCGTCGGCGAGACCGACATCATGGAGGACGTCAACGGCCGCAGTCAGTCGTCGGAGACCCTGCACTGCGGGACCGCGCCAGGTGGTTACTGCAACGAGTACGACGGCCGGACGAGCGGCCTGGCCACGTGCTCGGGATGCCAGACCGGTTACCACACCTATTCCGAGATCATCGACCGCACCACCACCGACGAGCAGATCCGCTACTACATCGACGGTCAGCAGGTCTGGATCGTCAAGGAGAGCCAGGTCGGCGCGAGCACCTGGCAGGCGGCCATCGACCACGGCTTCTTCCTCGTCTTCGACCTCGCCATCGGCGGCTCGTATCCCAACAGCGTCTGCGGCTGCACGGCGCCCGCCGCCTCGACCTCGTCGGCGGGCACCCTGAGCATCGGATCGCTGTCGGTGCAGCAGGCGACCGGCACGGCGCCGCCGCCGTACTCGGTACCCGCCTCCCCCAGCGGGCCCAGCGTGGTGAAGGTCACCGGCAGCAGCCTCGGCAGCTACGGCCTGTCGGTCAACGGTGCGCCGTATCAGATGAAGGGCGTCACGTTCGGGCCGGCGAACGGCGTCTCCGCCGCCTACATGCCCGACCTGCAGTCCATGGGCGTCAACACGATCCGGACCTGGGGCACGGACGCGACGACACAGTCCCTGCTGGCCGCGGCCGCGCCCTACGGCATCAAGGTCATCAACGGATTCTGGCTGTCACAGACCGAGGACTACGTCAGCGATACGAGTTATAAATCGAGCACGCTGGCCAGCATCGTGCAGCTGGTGAACACCTACAAGAACAATCCCGCCGTGCTCATGTGGGACATCGGGAACGAGGTCCTGCTGAACCTGCCGAACGTCTACTCCGGCGCGCAGCTGACCGCCGAGGAGAACGCCTACGTGCAGTACGTCAACCAGATCGCCGTGGCGATTCATCAGGCCGACCCGAACCACCCGGTGACCTCGACCGAGGCCTGGCGGCCCGGCGTCTTCAACTTCTACCAGGCCAACGCGCCGAACCTGGACCTGATCTCGGTGAACGACTACGGCGACACCTGCAACCTCAAGCAGGACTGGAGCAGCGACGGGTACACCAAGCCCTATATCGTCACCGAGTCCGGGCCGGCGGGCGAGTGGGAAGTGGCCAACGACGCCAACGGCGTGCCCCTGCAGGAAACTGACCAGCAGAACGCGGCCGGCTATGCCAGCGCGTGGGGCTGCATCACCGGCAATCCGGGGATCTCACTGGGCGGGACCCTGTTCAACTATGACATCCAGAACGACTTCGGCGGCGTCTGGTACAACCTGCGGACCGGCGGCTGGAACCGGCTGTCCTACTACGAGGTGGCCAAGCTTTTCGGCGGCACCGCGGCGAAGGACACGCCGCCGGTGATCTCGGGCATGACGCTGAATCCGGCCGCCGGCATCGCGACCGGCAGCCAGTTCACGGTCAACGTCAGCGTCAGCGATCCCGACGGGGATCCGATGCGCTACAACCTGATGCTGTCCAGCAAGTACGTGGATGGCAGCACCGGCCTGCAGTACGCGAGCTTCACCCAGACCGGCCCCACCACCTTCAGCGTGACCGCGCCGAAGACCCTCGGCGTGTGGAAGGTCTACGTCTATGCCTATGACGGCCAGGGCAACGCCGGCATCCAGAGCCAGTCCTTCCGCGTCGTGCCGCCTTCGGTCAGCGGCACTAACGTGGCGATCGGCAAGACCACGACGGCGTCCTCCTACCAGGCCACCGGCACCGGCGCCCCGTATCCGGCCGCCAACGCGACCGACGGCAGCGACAGCACGCGCTGGGCCAGCGCCTGGAGCGACCCGCAGTGGCTGGAGGTGGACCTCGGCCAGGTCATGACGATCAATCACATCCAGCTGGTCTGGGAGGCGGCCTACGCGACGGCCTACCAGATCCAGGTGTCGAGCGACGGCACGAACTGGACGACCATCTACTCCACGACCAGCGGGTCCGGCGGGGTGGAGGACTTCAACGTCACCGGCTCGGGCCGCTACGTCCGCTTCTACGGCACCGCGCGCGGGACCTCCTACGGCTACTCCCTGTGGGAGTTCGGCATCTACCAGGCCTAACCGCTCCTGGAGCGCGCCCGGCCCAGGCCCGCCCGGGTCACACGCTTTCGCACACGCGCGGCGGCCAGAATCGCCGGCATGGCAATATCCGGCAGGGGCGACCCGGACTGGACCGTGGTCGACGAGGGCTGGGGCCGACGCGCGGTCGACTTCGCGACCCTGAGCGAGCCGGGCAACTGCCGGGAGTACGTCGCGGTGCAGCATCGGCTCGGGGTCGGGGCGCCCGACCGCCTCCTGGATGTCGCCTGCGGCTCCGGCCTGGCCATCGAGCTCGCGGCGCTGCGCGGGGCCGAGTGCGCCGGCGTCGATGCGTCGCGCCGGCTGGTCGCGGTGGCCCGGGACCGCAGCCCGGCGGCGGATATGCGCGGGCACTGGCCGCCACCGGCCCCGCCTATGAGGCGATCCAGCATGTCGGCGAGGCCGCGTTCATCGAGGCGGCCACTGCGGCGGCGGCCCCGCAGGTCCGGGACGGCCTCCCGGTGCGCGCGCAGATCGCGGTGGTTGGTTACCTCGCCCGCAAACCTGAGGAGTCCTGATGCAAGACGCTGATCCGGCTATCGGCTTCCTGGCCCTGCCCCCGCCGAGCGACAAGGCCCAGCGCCTCTGCGACGAGGACCTGGCGGACGTCGGCTACGTCATGAACGTGTCCCGCCTCTGGGCCTACCAGCCGGCCAGCCTCGAAGGGCTGTTCGAGCTCATGCGGCAGGTCACGGCGGCGCGGCCCTTCACGCTGCGCGAGCGCGGCATCCTGGTCGCGGCGTGTGCCAGCACCTACGGGGATTCGTACTGCTCGCTGGGCTGGGGCTCGAAACTGGCCGCGCAGACCGATCCGGACCTGGCCGCGGGCGTGCTCCGGGGCGACACCAGCGCCCTGTCCGCGGCGGAGCGAGCGCTGGCAGAGTGGGCGCACGCGGTCGCCAAGGACCCCAACGGCACCCGGCCAGCCGACCTCCAGGCGTTGCGCGCCGCCGGTTACGGTGACGCGGACATCTTCGCGATGACGGCCTTCATCGGCCTGCGCATCGCGCTGTCGACCGTCAACGACGCGCTCGGCGTGCGCCCGGACGCCGAGTTCCGGGACGAGGCCCCGGCCGCCGTCCTCGACGCCGTGACCTTCGGCCGCCCCATCGACGACGCCCCGGCAATTAGACGCACCGGCCGCTAGCGGCAAGACCGGTCAGTTAAGCGGGTTGGCTGGCTGTCAAGGTGTGTTGGTTGGTGCGATGGGAGCGGGGCTCCGGTAAGTGAGGTTTGTCCGCCAAAGACAGCCTCATTCCCCAGGAGCCCCGCCGTGGATAAGTCTGCCATTGCCCGTGACGTGACGGTGGCCGGAGGCCGGTTCGCGCCGGGTCACCTGGGCGAGCTGACGCAGCAGGTGCCGTTCGAGATGGTCGACGCGGTGCTGGAGGAGACGTGCCGGGTCCAGCGCCGGGTCCGGGACCTGCCGGCCCGGGTGGTGGTCTATCTGCTGCTGGCGGGCTGCCTGTTCGCTGACCTGGGCTACCCGCAGGTCTGGGGCCGGCTGACGGCCGGGCTGGGCGGGCTTGACGCCGCGGCCCCGGCCGCGTCCGCGATGACCCAGGCGCGCCGCCGGCTGGGTCCCGGGCCGCTGCGCGAGCTGTTCGCCCTGCTGCGCGGCCCGGCCCCGGGCGGAGCACGCTGGCGGGGACTCCTGGTGGTCGCCGTCGACGGCACCATCATGACGGTTGCCGACAGCGCGGCGAACCTGGCCGTTTACTCCAAGCAGCGCGGCGGCCCGACCGGCGGCGGCAGCTACCCGACGCTGCGGCTGCTGGCCCTGGTCAGCTGCGGGACCCGCACCGTCATCGACGCCGTGTTCGGCCCCGTCTCGGCCGGCGAGACCACCTGCGCCCCGCGCCTGCTCGCCAGCCTGCACGCGGGGATGGTCCTGCTAGCTGACCGGAACTTCGGGGCCGGGTTCCTGGCCGCGCAGATCGCAGGAACCAGGGCGGACTTCCTGATACGCCTCCGGACCGGGAACGGCGCCCCGAAGCTTCCCGTCCTGCAGCGCCTGCCCGACGGGTCGTGGCTGTCGCGCTTCGGCGGCATCCCCGTCCGGGTCATCGACGCGCAGGTCACCATCACCACCAGCGCCGGGCGCGCCACGAGCGGCTGTCGGCTGGTCACTACCCTGGCCGACCAGGCCCGCTACCCCGCCGGCGACCTGGTGTCGCTCTACCGCGAGCGCTGGGAGGTCGAGACCGCCTACTTCGAGCTCAAGTCCTCGATCCTCGGCGGCCGCGTCCTGCGCGCCCGGACTCCAGACGGCATTGACCAGGAGGTATACGCCCTCCTGATCACCTACCAGGTGCTGCGCACCGCGATCGCCGACGCCGCCGCGACCGTCCCGGGCACCGACCCCGACCGGGCCAGCTTCTCCGTCGCCCTGAACGCCGCACGCGACCAGGTCATCCTGGCTGCGGGCGTGACCGCCGGCAGCGTCACCGACCTGGCCGGGACCATCGGCCGCCTCGTCCTGGCCAGCCTGCTGCCCGGCAGGCGGCTGCGCACCAGCCCGCGCGTCGTCAAGCGCGCCATCTCCAAGTACAACGCCCGCGGCAAGATCGACCGCACCAGCTACAAGGCCGCTATCACCATCGACATCATCACAGCACCCTTGACACCCAGCGACGGACCTTAACTGATTGGTCTTGCCGCTAGCCGGCGCCCTCCGCGCGGCGCTGGAGCTTGTTCATGCCGCGCAGCCAGCGGTCGGGGTCGGCGGCGCGCCCGGCGTACATGCCCGCCACCTCGGGGTGGGGCAGGATGAGGAACCGGCCGTCGGCCATCGCCTCGATCACCGCGTCGGCCACCGCCTCGGGCGCGATCACCGAGTCGCCCAGCACCTTCTCGGCCAGCGGGTCGCTGCCGTCCAGCATCCCGGTCCGCACCCCCTGCGGGCAGATGGCCTGCACGGTGATGCCGCGGTGGCCATAGGTGAGGGCCATCCACTCGGCGAAGGCCAGCGCCCCGTGCTTGGTCACCGAGTACGGCGCCGAGCCCACCATGGACAGCAGCCCGGCCGCCGACACGGTGCAGATCAGGTGGCCGCTCCCCCGCTCGAGCCAGGGGCCCGTCAGCAGCCGGGCCGCGCGGACGTGCGCCATCACGTTGACCTGCCAGGAGGCCTCCCAGTCGGCCTCGGGCGCCTCGGGGCCGCCGGTGCGGGCAATCCCGGCATTCGCGCAGTACAGGTCGATCTCGCCGAGCTCACCGCGCGCGGCGGCGATCAGCGCGGCGACGCCCGCCTCGCTGGCCGCGTCGCCCGGGACCGCCACGCCGCCGCAGGCGGCCGCCACGCTGGCCGCCGCCGCGGCGTTGATGTCGTTAATGACGACGCGCGCGCCCTCGGCGGCGAACCGGCTGGCCAGGGCGGCGCCGATGCCGCTGCCGCCGCCGGTGACCACCACGCCCGCTCCGGCCACCTTCTGCATTGCCCCGCCTCCGGGTGAGATGTCGGGTGAGCTGCCGGCTGGTGCGCTACTTCCCGTCCGCCCCGGCGGGCGGCAGGTCGGCCAGCTCGGCCAGCGACGCGCGATGGGCGTCGGCCGTGCCGAAGCCGATCGAGTCGGCCTTGGCGCGCTTGAGGTACAGGTGCGCCGGGTGCTCCCAGGTGAAGCCGATCCCGCCGTGCAGCTGCACGGTCTCCTGGCCGGCCTTGACCGCCACGTCGGAGCAGGTCGCCTTGGCCAGCGCCACGGCCACCAGGGTGTCCGGGTCGCCGGTGGCCAGGCAGTTCGCCGCGTAACGGGCCGCCGCGCGGGCCTGGACGACGGCCACCCACAGGTCGGCGAGCCGGTGCTTGATCGCCTGGAACGACCCGATCGGCCGGGCGAACTGGCGCCGTTCCTTGACGTAGGCCACGGTCAGCTCCAGGCACCGCTCGGCGATGCCGAGCTGCTCGGAGGCGAGGATCCCGGCGCCGGCGGTGAGGGCGGCGGCGACCGCCTGCGCGGCGCGCTCGCTGCCGGCGACCAGCCGGGCCGGGACGTTGTCCAGGGTCAGGTCGCACAGCTGCCGGGTCATGTCCAGCGAGACGACCGGGGACCTGGTGATCCCGGCCTCGTCGGCGCGCACGGCATACAGGCCGTAGGGCACGCTGTCGGCCGGGATGAGCAGCACGTCGGCGGTCAGGGCGTCAGCCACCCCGGCCACCGAGCCGGTCAGCCGGTAGATCCCGGCCGCGTCACCCGCGCCGCCGCCGTCCAGGCGGACCGTCGGGACCTGCCGCGCGCCGGACCCCGTGGCGAACGGAACCGTGGCGAACCCGACGACGGCGAACGGGACGGTCAGCGCGGCGGTCACCGCCCCGCTGGCCACCTCCGCCAGCAGCTCATCGTCGCCGGCCGCCAGCAGCGCCGTCGTCGCCACCACGGCGCTGCCCAGGAACGGGACCGGGGCCGCGGCCCGGCCG
>Ga0208219_1000522_pt1 | contig 13742 bp, 6 predicted proteins | sample NGESurshal072012_7_FD_184469 | JGI IMG/M metagenome (GOLD analysis project Ga0208219, IMG submission 184469) | Arctic peat soil microbial communities from Barrow, Alaska - NGEE Surface sample 53-2 shallow-072012 (SPAdes) | ecosystem: Environmental > Terrestrial > Soil > Wetlands > Peat ...
CGGGAGAGCCTGCAGGCGCTGCACGCCCGGGTGCGCGACGAGATCGACACCGAGGAACGCAAGGTCCGGCTGGCCGGAGCCGACGACGACCCAGGCACCGGTCCCGCCGGGGCCATCACCGGCCTGCTGCTGCGCTCGCGCGCGGTCTCCGGCTGGCCCGCCATGCACGTGCGCGCCTACACCACCGAGGTTGGCCCGGACGACGCGCCAGTCCCCGACAACGACCCGCGGCGGATCCGCCTGCTGCGCCTGGAACGCCTCGCCCCGGCGGTGCTGCTCTGCCTTTTCGACGGGATCCCGCAGGTGGTGCGGATCGAGGAGCCGCGCCAGGGCATCCAGTTCGGGGTGGACGTGACGCCCGGCGACGGCGGCACCACCACCGCTACGCTGCCGCTGCGCAACGTGCTGGACGCCCAGCTGCTGTCGCAGGAGATGCCGGTGCCAGCCCCGCCGCTGCAGGTCGCGGTGCCGTTCCGGCGGGGCGCCCCCGGGGTCGTTCACATCACCGAGCTGGCCAGCCGAATCACGGCGCAGCCCGCCACCAATGTCGGGGCCCTCGAAGGGCCGGGGATGCACAGCGCCGAGCTCGCCCTCGAGATGCTCCGCTTCCCCTTCCGCCAGGTGTTCGGCGACCCCAGCCTCGGCACCGACGGCGGCTCCCCGCTCGTGTTCGACGAGCTGTTCCGGCCGGAGGTCGGCATCACCGCAATCCGGGAATGGACGGTGAGCCAGTGACCGAGGTCACGCCTCAGCAGGTCGCCGCGGCGATGGTCACGCCGCAGTACGCGGCGCTGGCCCGCACCCAGCTCACCGTCGGCCAGGCCGCTACCTGGGGCCCGCAGCTGCCCCGGGACACCCGGCTGCTGGTGCCGATCGACGTCCAGGCCCTGGTCGTCACCCCGGCCGCTGGGCAGCAGGCGGTCCCCACCGAGACGGTGGTGCCGCTGTCCAGTCCAGGCGATCCGCCGGACAAGGTGCTGCCAGCGCCGCCCGCGCCGTTCGGCGCCGCCACCGCCCGGCCGCCCGGCGTCCACCTGCACTGGGCCATGCCCGACGGGCTGACCAAGGGCGATGCCGGGGCCGCCCGCAGCGATCCGATCCCGGCGGGCAATCCGACCGGCCTGCCGGCGCTGCCGGACCGCTGGGTCGTGCTCCGCCTGGTGCACGGCACTGCCGACGTCCGGTCGTTCGTGCTGCTGGCCGACCGCGGCGAGCACCACGACCTGGCCGGATGGATTGACCCCGGTCCACCCGGGTCCGGGCAGACCGCCGGCGCCTCAGGGCGGCGGGTCATCCCGTCCGGCAAGCTCACCGCCGTCGCCGGCGGCGACCATGCGTGGGCCGCCACCTACGACGCGGTGCTGGACCGGTTCGCCTTCTATGACGACCTGTCCGACATCGGCGGCGCCGGAAACCCGGCTCTCGTGCTGTCCTATCTCGTGGCGGGCTGGTGGTCGGTGGCCGCCAACGATCCCATGGCCACCTGCGAATCCGCCGGTGACTACCACGCCCGCACCAGCTATCTCGGCTGGCTGGCACCAGAGCCCGACGGCCTCACCGACGTCACCGTCGGCCAGGACGCGATGCGGGCTCGCCGCGGCCAGCTCGACCTGGCCTCGCCGCCGCTCAGCCTCAGCGGCCGCACTGCCACAGGCCTGTCAGGCGCCGACGGCGTCGAGATCATGACCGCCCAGCCCGGCCTGCTGGCCGCCGAGGCCGGCCTGCTCACCGTGCAGGGACCCGCGGTACCGCAGCAGACCCTGCTGCACGGCTCGGTGCTCGGTGCCGCGCTGGCGCCCGGCCAGCCAGACCTGGCCCCCGACCCCGAGAGCCTCACCGCGGCGATCGGCTCGTCCGGTTTCGGCGCCATGTCGGCGCTGCTGGCCGAAGGCGGGACGGCGCCGCAGCGACTGTCGTCCGAACGCGTGCTGGCCGCCTTCGCCGGCAACCTGCTGCCCGTCATTGACCGTCCGGGCGGCCTGGCCGACGTCGACGAGGACCGGCATGCCGCGGCGTTCACTGCGACCGGTGGCGGCAGCCGCGACAAGCCCGACCGGGTCGCCGAGGGCGACATCATGGCCGGGAACCGGCCCGCCCCGCTTCCCGCCGACCGGTCCGCAGCGGCCGGCTCGGGCGGCCCGGTCCAGCGCAGGCAGGAGAGCGTTCAGTCGATCCTGGTCGCCCGCGAGGTCAGCAGCATGCTCTCCGCCGCGACGGCCAGCCGGTTCGGCGCGGGCGCCGTCGGCTATCCCGCGACGCCGGCCCCGCGCACCTTCCGGGACGTCTCGGTACCGCTGCCCAGGTACTTCCAGCCCGCCGACATCGCGCTGGTGATCCGCGGGGCTGTCCGCTCACTGCGCCACGGCGGAGACGGCCGTTACACCCCGAGCAGCCAGCTAGCCTGCCGACTGGCCAGCCAGGTAGTTCGCGGCATCGCCGGCGTGCTGGACGGCGGGCAGCTCCCGGCCGGCCTGCAGACCGTCGGGAACGGGTCGGTGCCGGCGGAGGTGGACCTGCTGCTTCAGGAGCTGGCGCTCACCGACCCGTACCGGTGGCCGGAGCAGACCAGCTGGGCCGCCGCCGCGCGCGCCGCCCTGCCGCCCGGCGCGGTAAGCACCCGGCTGCGAGCTGAGCTGGCCTTGCGCTACTCCTTCACCCCGCCGCCCGTCGCCCCGCCATCCGTCACCCCGCCGCCCGCGATCGCAGGCCAGGGCACGGCGGCGACGGTGGCGGCAACTGCCGCCACGCCGGACCTCATCGCGGGCGCTGCCGACACCCTGCGCCGCGCGTCCTTGTGGGAGGGTACCGACATGTCCCCAGTCGGGGTGACCCGCTGGGCTCAGCCGTGGGTCCCGCTATGGTGCGACTGGGAGGTGTCAGTCGCGGTCGACGCCGGGCTGGACCGCTGGACCCTCGGCCCGATCGACCTGCAGACCGACCAGACCCCCGACGCCGCCACCACGCAGGTCATTCAGGGCCGCACCCCGCTGGTATCGGCGGCGGCGCGGGCCCTGGCCGGGCGCATCAACCAGTGGCTGGCCGATGAGGCCGCCCGGCAGGCCGCCGGGCAGGGCCAGGTCAGCGGCCTGGACCAGGCCGACCTGGCCGCTGCCGCGACCGCCGCCGCCGGGCAGGACGTGCTGGCCGGAACCCTGCACGGGATCCGAGAGACGCTGCTCGGCCTGGACCCCGCCGACGCCGCCCGCGCCAGCATCGACCCTGCGGGGAATCCCGCCAGCAAGCCCGCCGCCCAGACCATCCCCCAGCTGCTGGCCGGCGGCGCGGCCAGGATGACCCGGCTGCGCCTGGTGGACGCCTTCGGCCGCTGGCTGGACCTGCCCCCCGACCGCCTGGCCGTCCTGGACGTCGCCACCACCAACAGCCACCCCGGCGGACCGCCCGCGCTCACCCTGCCGCCCCGCTTCCAGCGGCCTACCCGCCTATCCCTGCGGTTCGTGGATCCGGGAGTCCCGGACGGCGCTCCCGACGTCGACGCGCATGTCGACCAGCAGGACCCCGCCCAGATGGTCAGCCCGCTCTGCGGATGGCTGCTGCCCGATCACGTCGACGCATCGATGGAGTTCTTCGACGCGTCCGGGCTGGCGCTCGGACAGCTCCGAGAGGACGACATCACCGGCGGGGTGGTGTGGGAGGGCGCACCCGGCCGGCCCGGCCCGATGGGCGCCCCGCCCGACCCTGGCCCGGACCCGGCCGCCCGGTTCCTGGCCCGCCTGGCAGCCGGGGCGGTCGCCGCTGACGCGACGGGCCGCAACGACCCGGCCGGACCGCCCGACGAGAGCGCGCTCAGCGCGCTGCTGCGCGCCGTCGACACGACCCTGTGGACGGTGGATCCGCTCGGCACCGTCGGCACCGGAGCCGTCGCCGGGCTGGTCGGCCGCCCGATTGCAGTACTGCGGGCCACTCTGCGCCTGGAGGTCGCCGACGACCTGGGCCAGCTCACCTACGCCAGCCCGGCCGACCAGGCCGCCCGGGCACAGGCCTACCGCGCTCTGGCCACCCGGGCCGTCACGGTCCGGCTCGGCGAGCTGACCCGCACCGACGACGGCCTGCTCGCCTACGCCGTCGACGACAACTACCTCACCCTGTCGCCGGTCGCGCCCGAGGTCCGGAGCCAGGCCAGGGCCAGCGGCCCGCTGGCCGGCCAGCTGTCTACCTACGGCCGCGGCTCCCAGGACACGCCGGCGGCCGCGCCGATCACCCACCCGTACCTGAGCGGGCCGCCCGGCGTGACGATCCGGCCCGGGCAGACGATCCACCTGACGCTGCTGCTGAACCCCGGCGGGAAGATCCACGTCACCAGCGGCGTGGTGCCGCGCAAGGCGCTTGCCCTGGCCCATGACTGGTTCCACAGCGGCCTGATGGCCCTGTCCCCGTCGTTCCGGTTCGGCCCCATCCTGGTCGACCCGACCACGGTGCGGATGCCCAAGGTCACCGGGCTCGACCCGCAACAGGAGTTCACCCGCCGCGATACCCCGGTCACCTGGCGGGACGACCCGATCACCGCCGCCACCCAGACCGCCTACCTGCCCGATCTGCCCACGACCCTGCAGGAGGGCTGGATCCGGGTGGCGCAGGCGCGCAGTGCCGGCGAAACGACCGGCGGCAGCGGGACGACCGGCGGCGCCAGCACCGGGGGGACGGCATGAGCACCGAGACCTGGCCCCGCTCCACGCCGCCCGACCCGGCCAACCCGGCCGCCGATCAGTGGGTGGCGATCGGTCCGGCCGTCTGCCTGAACGGCGCCCCGGCCGGGCGCCCCCGCGTGTGCGGCGCGATCACCTGCCTCCAGGTGAGCAGCGACGGTCAGCGCATCTATGCCGGCACCACCCTCGGCGGGGTCTGGTACAGCGGCGACGGCGGCTTCCGCTGGCGTGCACTGGACTTCTACGCCTCGGTCAAGGACAGCTCCGGGAACCTCGTGCACACCGACACCGCCCCGGTCGGAGCCCTCGCGGTGCAGTTCGGCACCGACGCCACCGACCTGGTGGTGGCCGGCCCCGGCGGCCGCCCTCCGGTCGGCCGACAGGCCATCGCCGCCGCCATCGCGCGCGGCGTCGGCCTGCGCGTGGCGACCGGGCCGGCCGCGAAGGTCGACGCGAGCGGTGCGGCCGCCGCCGACCCGTGGCTGGCCGAGGCCACTACGGAGACCGGGCTCGCGGTGGCCGCGCTGGCCTTCGACCGCGTTACGAACGATGTGGTGTGGGCGGCCACCAACAAGGGCCTTTACCGGCGGCAGACAGGTGGCGGAACCTGGAAGAAGGTCGACCCAGGCATTGGCGGCGGACCGCTGACCGGCGTGGTAACGGTTCCCGGTGTCGCGGCCGAGCCCGAACGGGTCTATGTGGCCTCGGCCGACGGGCACGTCGCGCGCTCCACCGACGGCACGACCTGGCAGCCGGTCGCCCTCCCGGCGCACCCTGCCGCGGCCGCGGCCGTCCCGTTCGAGCGCCTGGTGCTCGCCGCCGGGAATGTCCCCGGCCACGCGGTGGTCTGGGTGCTGGCCGGCGGGCCGCGGCTATGGCGGATCGACGGCGACACCGCGGAGATCGTGGCCGGGCTGCCGGCCGGGCTGCTCCTTCCGGGCGGTACAGGTGAGATGGCGCTGGCCGCCCATCCCCAGTCCGACCCCGGTCACGTCGACATGATCGCCGTGGGCGGCGGCGCGCTCACCTTCCCGGCCGGAACCCTGCAGGCGCACCTTTATCTCGGCCAGGTCACCCGCGTAGCCGGAACCCTCACCTTCCCGCAGACCCCCGGTCCGGCCGGCCGCCCCGTCACCGAATGGATCGGCGCCGGCGTCCCCTTCGGCGTCCGGGCTCTGACCTTCGCCTCCGCGCCCGTCCCGATCCAGCTGTGGGCGGGCACCAGCGCCGGGGTCTTCCGCTCAGCCAACGCCGGGGCCGCCGGCAGCTTCGACGCGCGGCTGACCGGCCTGGCCTCCGCCGAGCTCAACAGCCTGGCTGTGCACCCGTTCGCCGACGGGGTCCTCTACGCGGGCGCCCGCGACCTCGGCATGCTGCACCGGGTGAGCGCCGAGACCTGGCAGCTCAGCCGGAACGGAACGGCGGGCGGCGTCGGCATCGACCCCGCCGATCCTCGCCGGGTCTACGCGCAGTCATCCCAGGGGCAGTGGAACCTGTCGGTGGACGGTGGCGCGAGCTTCGCCGACCTCGGCTACCAGACGCCGGTCCCGGCCGGGGCCGGCCTCGGGGTGGTCGCTGCGTGGTCGGCGGCTCAGTCCGATGAGGCTTCCAAGGCGGCGCTCACCAGCCGGATCGCCCTCACCACCGGTCCCGCCGGCACGCAGGTCGCCCTCGGCACCGATCGGGTCTACTACACCGACGACGCCATGCTGGCCGCCGCGCCGGGCGGGCGGTCCGGCTGGGTCACGCTGCCCACTGCTAGTGACCCCTATGACGTCGCCAAGGCGGCACCTGACCGGGCCCAGGACCGGCTCGACGGGCCGGTGCTGGTCCCCCGCTGGGCCGACCGAGACCACCTCTGCGTCCTGACCCGGACCAGCGTCTACGGCTTCACCCGCGCAGCCGGAAGCTGGACGCGCCAGCAGCTGTACGACCAGGTGCAAGTGCACCGGAACTGGAAGGGCAAGGTGCCGAGCGGGCTGATCCCCGATGACGCCCCGCTGCTCGAGCTGGCCGTCCACCAGATCACCGGCAGCACGGCCAGCCTCTATGTCGGCACCGCCGGGCCGGACAGCGAAGACCACCTCTGGTGGTACGACGGCACCAGCAAGTGGCTGGCCACCGGGCTGCCCACCGACGCCGCCGTGCATGCCCTCGCCGTCGACCCCAGCCATCGCGAGGTTGTCTATGCCGGCACCGACATCGGCGTCTGGAAAGGCACCGGCACCTTCGGCAGCGGATCGCCGAGCTGGGCCTGGAGCCATTACTCAGACGGCCTGCCCGAGGCACCCTGCGTCGACCTGGCCATCTTCACGTCACCGGCGGGCGGCCCCCGGCTCCTGCGGGGCGCCTTCGGCGGCCGCGGCGTTTTCGAGGTGGCGCTCGACGGCCAGGCCCAGGGCCCCGAGGTCTACCTGCGCGCCGACGCCGCGACCGCCCGCCGCGGCAACCTGCCCGTCGGCGGCGGCCGCGACCCGCAGAGCCCGGTCCGCGCCCAGCTGCGCCTGGACGCCTCACCCGACATCCGCATCTGGCGGACCCCCCTGGCCGCCCCGGTTCAGCCGCTCGCCCTGCCGGTAGGCGCGGGCGCTCACCCCTTCGACATCTTCGTCCTGCAGTCCGCGCTGCGTGTTGCCGGTGCGGACGTGCCGACCGACGGGCGCTGGTCACCGCAGGTCGCCGCTGCCCTCGCGCAGCGCGTCGCGGTCCTCGGCCTGCCCGGCAGCGCCACGCCGCAGCAGGTCTGGAATGCGATCGCGGCCGGGAGCCCGCTGGCCTTCGACCTCGCTCCGCCGGATGCCGCCGACCTGGTCGCCCACCAGCTGGAGGAACCCGACCGCTGGCCCAAGGCCTACCAGACCTCCTGCGCCAACGGTGGCGACGGCGCCGCGACCATGGTCACCGCCCGCATCCAGGTCGTCGTCCACGCGCGGCACTGGCACCCGATCCCGGCCGCCCGGATCTCTGTTGCCCTGCTGAAGACGCCCTACGCGGGGCGGCCCAACTTGTCGAGCACCGCCCCCCTCCCGGCGGGCTGGGCAGCCGCCCTGGTAGCCGACCGCGCCGCGCCGCCCGGCGGCGGCTGGCTCGGCGGGACGCCCTGGTCCTACGTCGACACCGCCAATCCTTTCCGGGCTGTGCCGGCCCCAGCCGACCCGGCCGCCCCGCAGGTCGTGACCTTCGACGCCGATCTCACCGGCGGGTCCCTTGACTGGCCGGGCTGGCTCCTGCTGGCCGTCGTGGTCGCCGACGACGATCCGCTCGCTGCTGTCGAGACCAACGTCGCCAAGCTGGTCCGGGCCGACCGGCACGTCGCCGCGCGCTCGGTCCGGCATGCCAACCTGCCGGCCGAGCCACCGACCCGGTGCGCGGCGATGGACGTCGGATCCTATCCCGGCCAGGCGGTGATGACCGCCGCCTGGCAGGCCTCGAATCTCCAGGTGACGGGCATGTACCTGGACTCCCCGGCGACTGTCCCCGGGCAGGCTCCCGACACCCTGCCGGTCAACGGCCACAACCGCAGCGGCGGTATCGGCGGCAGTCCGGTCGGCGCCTGGATGTCGGGCTGGCGGGACCTCTATCCGCGCTGGGGAATCCTCACCATTTACTGGGGGCAGCAGGACCCTGCCAACGGGCAGGGCCCGATCTCGATCAATCAGCCGGCGAACATCGCCGCGCTCAACGCGGTTGACGCACAGGCCAAGGCGGCGGCCGCCAGCATCCCCCCGGGCGCGGTGATCTACCTGGACTGGGAGGTGGGCGGCGTGCCGAGCGCGGGCGGAGTCACCTACTGCACCCGGTTCTTTCACAGCCTGGCCGAGCTCGGCTACCGCCCTGGGGTCTACGCCCACCCGCGCTCGTCCACGACGCTCAAGCAAAACTGTCCGGGGCTTTATATCTGGAACGTCAACCTGCGCAACGTCCCCGCCGGGGATCTGCGGGTGGTCAACCACCAGCTGCTGGTCCGGCCCATCGCGATGGCCGCCGCGGGCGAGCTGGCGGGCCCTGACCCGGACGCGCTGGCCCGCCAGTACGAATTCCAGGTGGCCGTCGCCGGCAACCCGGTGGCCGGGTTTCCCGCCATTGACCTCGACGTCGCCATCGCGGGCGACCCCGGTTACCCCGAGCGCCGCAACCAGCCGCTGGAGATCCGGAGCGGACATGCGGCGGCCGCCAACGACGCCGCCGGCCTCGGCATCTATGCGATCCGGCGGGGCAAGCCGGTGCGGGCCACCTGGGCGCCCGGCGCCGGCGCCGCCGACCCGAGCCTGAATTTCGCCAACGCGCCGTTCCTGTGGAACCCCTACAGCGCGATCACCGCGGTCAGGACCGTGGCTCCCGCCGACGTCCTGCTGGCCTTCGGCTTCGACATCTCCGGGCCGAGTGACCTCTGGCGACTGCAGGCCATCCGGCGCGAGGCGGGCGCCACGAGCTGGCGGCAGCTGACTGTCCCGCAGGGCGATATCGCGATCGACCCCCTGCCGGGTATCGCGGCGAGCACGCGCGGCGATGAGTCCATTGAGGCCTTCGTGGTCGACATGGACGCCGGGGCGCCGGCCGGCGCCCGGTTTGATCCGGACACTGCCTTGTGGTCGGCGCTGGAAACGGTGCCCGGCGCGGGCACGGCGCCCGTCCGGAGAACCAATCGCCTGTCCGTGGTGAGTCGCGCGACCGGGCAGCTCGACCTGTTCTGGGTCGGCACGGACAGCCTGATCCACACCTCCTCCTCGGCTGCCCCCGGCAACTGGGGCGCGCCGATCCAGGTTGGCGACCCGGCCGTTCACCCGCATCCGATGGCTAATCTCATCGCGATCAGCCGTGCGCCAGACCGGATTGATGTCCTATTCGTCGGGCGCCGGGACGGCGACCCGGCATGGCGGCTCTATGACACGTGGTGGGACGGCGGAGCCGACGGCTGGGGAGCACCGCCGCACGCCCAGATCGTCGGCGGGGCAGCCATGGACATCGAGCCACTGAGCCCGATCGCGGCGTGCGCGCGCACCGCCGACCACGCCGACGCCTTCGCCGTCGGGGCCGCCGGTGCGCTGCTCATCTCCACCTTCGACCGGGTCGCCAACTCCTGGTCGGCACTGGCCCCGATCGGCGGGCAGCCGGTGTTCGGTGGGCAGCCGCTTCGGGTCTCGTCGGTCGACGGCGCGGTGCTGCGGGGGGGTGCCGAGGTGGATGTCGTCGTCACCGGCCGCGACCAGACGGTGTGGACCACGCACTTCGATGCGGCGATTCCCGGATACACGCAGCTGGAGCGGATCGTGCCGCTCGATCCCGCATGACCAGACAAGCCCGGTGGCGGTGGCCAGGACATCCATCGTCTCGGCGAGATAGTCCGCGAGGGGCAGCGCCCTGATGCGCTCCAGCGACCACGATCCGCGCGGGCCGGAGCCCTCCCGGCCGACCAGTCATTCCACCTAACCTTCAGGAGACAATCCCTTTACTTTAAATTGACTTCTGGATGACCTGATGTTGTCCTGTACATCCGACAGCGGATCTGGCGCTGACAGTGGACACGGGCTACGAGTTCCGGGCCATATGTGGGGTGGGGGAATGACAGTGACGCAGCACGGATTAGACGCTGCCCAGCCGCCGAACGCCGTCAAGGCCAGGGCCATGCTGCAAGAAATCGGCGGGACGTGGTGGAACGTCTACATCGGCGGCCCGGAAGCGCAGCGGGCGTGGACGCCCGCGGAAGTCCAGGAATACGAGCAGGAGGGAATCAGCCAGTTCCTGCTGTGTTATGTCGGCCGCCAGTCGGGCGAGGTCTCGCGCCTGACCGTCGCCCAGGGCGAGCAGGACGGCCACGATGCCTGCCAGCTAGCCGGGGAGTTCGGCATGGCGGCGGCCGGAACGCCCATCTGCCTGGATCTCGAGCTCCGGACCTTTGAAGCGGCCCCGAGCGCCTCGCTCGACTACGTCGGCGCCTGGTGCCAGACGGTCCGGGCCCGCGGCCTCCGGCCAGGCGTGTACGCCAACCCGAGCGCCCTGAAATCGCTGCACGAGCGGGCGGTCAGGCCCGACTGGATCTGGATAGCCTCGTGGGTCCAGCACGGGGTCAATCCGGGCGCCGATCCGCACCAGGCAGCGGATGTGCCACCAGATATCTGGCCGAAACAGGGCCAGCGAGCCTGGCAGTACGCCGGTGCGTTCAACCAGAAGGCCTGCCAAGTCGGCGACGTGGACGTGGACATCGACGTCGCCGACGAGGCCTGCCTCGCCCGCCGTGGCGGCCATCCGGGCTGGCCCCATCCGAGCGGGCATACCTACACCGTCCAGCCCGGAGATACGCTATCTGCCATCGCGCGGAAGCTGAACATCGCCGGCGGCTGGCAAGAGCTGTACGCGCTCAACCGCGGCATCATCGGCCCCAACCCGGGCCTGATCCATCCTGGCCAGGCGCTGCAGCTGCCGTGAGGGAAGTGCACGGACGCCGGCAGTGGTGATGAAGGGCATCACTGCACCCGGCTGAGGCCGGCGGCGACCGCTTGCTACGAGCCCGTACGGGCAGGCGTTGACTTTGACTGGGGAGCTGCGCAACATTGATGGCAATCGATTGCCGAGAGGTCCTAGATGCCCCGCATCAGTTACGTCGAGCCGAGCACCGTCACCGACCCCCAGCTGGCCGGGCTCCTCGAAGAGTCACGGATCTACGGAACCCCCCGGCTCGAGAGTCAGGCCATCCGCGCTCACGTGCCAGCGGTGCTGCGGACCTTCGCCGATTCCTGGCAGCAGGTGTTTCGCGAGGGCGTCCTTGATCACCGCATAAAAGAGCTCGCCCGAGTTTTCGTGGCGAAATCACTCGACTGCGGGTACTGCGCCGGCCAGCGGTCGCATATCGCAGCAGCTCAAGGGGTTACCGAGCGTGAGTACGACGACCTGATCGAGTTCCGCCGGTCCGATCGCTACGATGATCGCGAGCGGGCAGCGCTGCGCTGGGCCGAGGCGATTGCCTGGGACCCGGAGCTGGCCGATGACGACCTCTGGTCGGAGCTGCATCAGCATTTCTCCGAGCCCGAACTGGTCGAACTGGGTTATTTCATCGGCCTCACGATGGGCCAGCAGCGGTTCCTGAAGACCCTCCAGATCAGGCACGGCGATCTCGGCACGGCCAGCCTGGCCGGGCTCGCCCCGCAGATCGCCCGGCAGCTAACGGAACCAGACACTAGCTTGGCCGGCTAACCGGGCTGTGACATCCAGCCGGGCGGCGCGGGCAAAACCGGGCCATAACGGTGCCGGACGATGCGGCACGGTCGAACGATGACACCTCCTTGCGGTCATTCCTGCGCGCTCAGGCGCAAGGACTGCCGGCCTGCGATTTCTTCACCGCGGGGCTGAACCCCGGTGCCGGTGCGGGCGGGAACCCGCCGCGGACATAGTGTCGAGGCGAGTGCATGGCGATACCGCAGTGGAGGCGCGCCATGAGCATTGGCGAAGCTCTCGCTCAGGCGCGATGCCAGGCTGGTCTCACCCTTGCCGAGGTCAGCCAGCGGACCCGGATCAGGGAAACGATCATCGCGGGCATCGAGGCTGATGACTACGCGGCATCCGGCGGCGACTTTTACGCGCGGGGGCACATCCGGGCCATCGCCCGGGTGGTCGGGATCGACTCCGACCCGCTGATCGAAGAGTACGACGCTGTGCGGCTGGGGCCGCCGGACAGCGCAGACGAAGAGACCAGTCCACTGCGGGCCGTCCGGACGGGCGAGCACCGCTGGCCAAGCAAGATCGCGGCCGGGTGGCTGGGGCTGGCGATCATGGCGGTCGTCATCGGATTCGCGGCTGACCACTTCCTGGCGGGCTCGGGTCATCCGGCCGCTGCGGCCCCGGCCCGGCCGCATCCGGCAACCCGGCCCCATCACCACCCGGCGGCCCGCCACCACGCATCGTCGGCACCGCGGCCCACCCGGGCGACGACCGCCCCGGCGGCGCCGACGACGACGGCGCTGGCCCCGGCCAGCGCGTCAGCGTTCGGCCCGGGCGGGGGCCAGGGCGACGACCCCGCCGCCGCGCACCTGGTGATCGGCCGCAGCCCTGCCGCGGGGTGGCATACCGACTGGTACACCACCGCCCGCTTCGGGAACCTGTATGCGGGCACGGGCCTGCTGGTGGACATGGGCCGGCCGGTCACGTTCACGGCCGCCCAGATCAGGCTCGGCAGCGCGCGCGGCGCCGACCTCCAGCTGCGCATCGGCGATGCGCCCGCCCTCACGGACCTGCGGCCCGCCGCGAGCGCAGCCGACGCGGGCGGCGTCCTGCGGCTGCAGCTCGCCGCGCCCGTACGCGGCCGTTACGTGCTGATCTGGTTCACCAGCCTGCCGCCCGATCCCGCGGGCACCTTCCAGGCCAGCGTCTACGGCGTGCGGCTGGAAGGCCGGCCCTGACCTGCGCCGGGCCACGCGGGCACGATCCCGGGTGAGGTCACAGCCAACCGCCGTCAACTTAGGCCCGAGCTAAGCACCTCAAATCGGGGGACGGTGTTGTCGAGTACGAGCTCGGCGGTCCGGCGTGCGGTGCTGGCCGGGGTGGGCGCGTGGTCCATCTGGCTGGTGGTTCGGGCCCAGCAGCGAACTCGACATAGCCACCTACGACCGGCTCTTCGACGGCAATGTCCGCTCCGCCTACCTGCTCACCGCTGCCCTGGCCCCGGTCATGGCCGGCAACGGGGGCGGCGTCATCATCAACGTGTCCAGCATGGTCGCCACCGTAGGGCTGCCCGGCGGTGCCGCCTACAGCGCGACCAAGGCCGCGCTGGTGGGCATGACCCGATCCTGGGCCGCCGAATACGGCGCCAGCGGCGTCCGGGTCAACGCCGTCGCGCCCGGTCCGGTCTTCACCGAAGGCGCAAAAAACACCATCGCCCTGGGCAAGACCACCCTGCTCAACCGGGGAGCCCAGCCCGAAGAGATCGCTGAGACGATCGCCTTCCTGGCCTCACCCCGCGCCAGCTACATCACCGGCGCCGTCATCCCTGTCGACGGCGGCCGCACCGCCGTCTAACCCACAGCTACTGACCCCTCGCACAGGCAGGTAACGATCATGAGCAACAGCACCGTGCTTGGCATCAGC